>Ga0265298_10000354_pt1 | contig 68991 bp, 95 predicted proteins | sample AusTroGonzalo_MG_3_FD_193486 | JGI IMG/M metagenome (GOLD analysis project Ga0265298, IMG submission 193486) | Bovine rumen microbial communities from tropical cattle in Woodstock, Queensland, Australia - Gonzalo_01 | ecosystem: Host-associated > Mammals > Digestive system > Stomach > Rumen ... | reverse complement strand
TACTACTCCAGAAGGTATGGAACTTGCTAAGAAGATTGAATAGTTGTTTAAAGATAGATGCGCGGAATTTAAGAAGGAATATAAACTCAACTTTGGAGTTTACTATACGCCAGCAGAATCTCTTTGTTATACTGCTATGACTAAATTTAAAGCAAAGTATGGCGAGATTCCTAATGTAAGTGATCGTGAATACTTCACCAATAGTATGCACGTTCCTGTATGGAGAGAGATCTCACCTTTTGAAAAGATTGATATTGAGTCTCAACTTACTGGATATAGCTCTGCAGGCTGCATCACTTACGTTGAACTAGAGGGTGGAGTCAAGAATAATATTGACGCACTTGAGACCATTGTAAACTACGCAATGGACCATGATGTACCATACTTCGCAGTCAATGTACCAAATGATACCTGCTTGAGTTGTGGTTTTACTGGAGAGTTTAACGATTCTTGCCCTATGTGCGGTAGCCACAATATTCAGCAACTTCGTAGAGTAACCGGATATCTAACTGGCAATTATAAGACAGCTTTTAATCTCGGTAAGCAAGCAGAAACCGAAGATAGAGTTAAACATACCGGAGTAATGGAGGATTAACAATGAGAGTCTATGAACACGGTCTGCTATGGACCGAATTAAAAGTAACCTGCCAAAAGTGCGGTTGCGATTTTATCTTCTAGCCAAAAGATCTTAGAAAGCGCATTGAATATAACTTTACTACTTCTCAAGGTCGTGCTTATAAATACACTCTTTGCCCTGAGTGCAGAACCCCATATATATATACTAGTCCGGCTTCTAGCCGTTATTTCTATGATTACCTAGTTGGTACTCCTGTAGATCCTAGTGATGATCAGTGGACCTATGATGGCGGTGACGAAGATCTCAAGATTATCTTTGATGAGGAAGATGATACTCCGTGAAATATGCAGGTGTTATAAAAAATGACGTTCTTGCTGCTCCAGGTATCTCTCTTTCTTTCTACGTACAAGGTTGCCCGCATCATTGCAAAGGCTGCCATAACCCTGAAACATGGGACTTTAATGGAGGTAAAGAGTTCACTAATGATACTCTTACCTCCATTATAGAGGGTTTAACCGCCAATGGAGTAAAGAGGAATCTCGCTATTATGGGTGGTGAACCTTTATGTAAGGAGAATTTATTCTTAGTAGATTTGATTATTCATCAGGTAAAAGAAGCATTACCTAATACTAAAATCTATGTTTGGACTGGCTCTACTTATGAAGAGCTAAAAGAACAACATGATAATCTCCTTCAAGATATTCTCAATAACATTGATGTACTTATAGATGGTCCGTTTGTAGAAAGCGAAAGAGACATTACGTTATTCATGAGGGGTAGCAAAAATCAACGAGTACTTTACTTAAAAGAAAAATAATGGTAATATTAAGATATAATAAAGTAAAGGAAGCATTTTGAATGACAGTATTTGAACTTAACTAGGCTAATTATGCCAATGCTCCAACTATGTCAAAAGAATCCCTTAATAAGTCGATTCCTTATGTCGCTTCTTTTATTTCTAAATATAAGTCAAGATATTACTTATTGCTAGAAAAAGATCAGCGTTACTATACATTCTTTACTTTCCTACATGGAAATTTTAACCCAACTAAGCTAGCTAAAGAACTTATTGATCTTGCATCCGATCTCGGTGAAGTGAAATCAATAGAAGAATCACAGTTAGGTGGTATGCTAGAGATATGGGTGGTCGATAAAATGACTGGAGAATGTAGGATGTATGGATTCTTTGATTATCAGAGGGGGACGATTGAGCTATGATAACTTTAGTGGTTGATTATCAACCTTTTTCTAACTCAAATATTTTTGCCGTTATAGACGGAAGAGAAGAAGTATATTCAATAAATTCTTCATCTGTTCTAGCTAACTTAGCAGGGAATATTCTTCATCAAGCTGGCCTTTTAAGAAATCTTTATCTTGAACATGCTGATGAAATTAAAGTGCGTGTGCGGGCGGCAGAAGATTTTTATAATGAATTATCTAAAATCGTCCAAACTCATAAGCATTACAGTAATCTTCCTATCACAATGGAGCGTATAGAATAATGAACTATCTACTTAAAGTAACCAATACATATCGTGTACCTAATGAAACAGCGGCTCTTAGCCTGCGAGAAGAGCTTGCAAACCTCCCCAATGGAGAACTAACAGCTTTTAGTTATACACAAAAGCTAGTTAAGCAGAAAGGTGAAATTGTCGATGAATACCTTGTCTGCAAAGCAACCCTAGAATTTCAGAAGGAGAAGGATGCAGATACTAACTATACTGCAACCTATGATGTAGAATGAGTATCTTCTTTGAAAAAGTCTCGCGTTTTGCAGACATTGATCTTCCCATGCCGCAGCGAGGGACCTCGGCGTCCGCAGGTTATGATTTCGTAGTAGCCGAAGATATTGTTCTTCCACCTTACGATCATGTTACCACAAAAATCAAAGATAAACTCTTTGAAACTGGTCGTATGAAGGATGATTACTTTGGTTTCTTAAAACCTCTTTCTCTTGATGAAATCGCTGCTACAACAAAAGAGCTAAAGGTAAAGATTCCTCTAGTGTCCACTGGTATGAAATGCCATCTTGAGCCAGGTCAATACCTTGAGCTTTCTGTTCGCAGTTCAACTCCTCTTAAACACTGGATTATTCTCGGTAACTCAGTCGGTATCATTGACGCTGATTACTACAACAACCCTGATAATGAGGGAGAGATATTCTTCCAGCTTATCAACCTTGCACCTTTCGCTATTCAACTAAAGCGCGGTGACAAGATCGGACAAGGCATTATTCATAACTACCTAGTAACAGATGACGACGCTGCATCTGGCGATCGCCTTGGTGGATTTGGTTCTACTGGTTGAGCAATCTTCTTGCTCTTGATTAGGCTTCATAGGTAAGTGGCTACAGCGTCTATGACAAGGCCACTGGTAAGTTAATTGACTATGGAACATTCTCCTTTAGTAGTCAAGACTTTGATACAAGACTTTATCACATCAATAGGAAAGTGAAATAGCTCATAGAGGAAAAGAATATAGATGAAGTTTATCTTGAAGATATTCAACTACAAGGCGATGATGCTATCCCTAATGTAGTTGTTTATAAGCGACTAGCTGAGGTTATTGGAGTTATTTGCTGTTTATGTGTTGAATTGGGCCTTCCACATACAGTAGTTCCTCCAGCAACTTGGCGACATACATGCGGGATTCGGGGTAAGGCGCGTGCAGACAAGAAAAGAAACGCGTAGCTCTATGTTGAAGATAAGTATGGGTTAAAAGTTAGCGACGATATTGCCGATGCTATTTGTATAGGCGAACACGCTATTTAGTCACAAAATCCTAATGATTGGTCAAAGTAATATAATTAAAAGCCCTCATTTCTCATATACTATGATGGAAATTATAGAAGAAATGAGGGCTTTGTAATTGGATATTTTAGAGTTCATTCTTAAATACTGGATTCAAGTCCTTCTTGGTTTAATTGTCGCAGGCGCTGGTATTTTTCGCAAAAGAATCAAAGATTGGCGAGATGCTTATAAGAAAAAAGAAGCCGATGCCCTGAAAGACTCTATTATAAAAGAGGTAAAAGAGGCGCTTGATGAACTAACTCGGCGCTCTGATGCCAACGACAAGGCAATGAAACTCGAAATGGACGGAATCAAAGCTGGGCTACTCACCATCTAGGGAGACGTCTTTAAAGGTAAGTGTAGAGAACTGCTAAAAGCAGAAAAGATTTCCCTTGAACAATTTGAGCAATGTGAGAGAGATCACGAAGCATATAATGCACTTGGTGGAAATCATTCCGGAGACTAGCTCTTCCTGCTAGTTAAAAAGAAATTTGAAAGCTAGCTATAAAGCAAAATAAAGGGTCATGTTTTAACATGACCCTTTATTTTTATATCATAGACCGAAGATGATAAAAGATTCGATTAGTTACTTCTATGATCTCGTCACCATATGTGGAGATTAAATCTGCTACAAGCTCTTCTTGAGAAATGTCTAAATCGACATTATAACTGAACATTGCGGCATGTGTTATTTCGTGGCATAGTACCTTCCTAAAGAGAAATGGAGCATCCTAAAGTTCGATGTTCATATATATTGTTTTGTTGTTGTCATAACACATACCTAAAGCATGGCTGCCATCGCTTCGCCGTAGAGCAGGGTGATCAGGAGAGACAAGGAGTACTTCCCATGTCTCTCCATTGATATTAAACATTGATCTTGTTAGCAAGCTGATTGAGCTTCTGCTACAGCATCTGACGCTCTTCTGGGCTTGCATCGTGAATCATATCAGTGATATCACCAGAAAGTTCTTGCATATAGGACTCAAGCTCATGCATTTGCTTTTCCTTGCCCTAATGCATCTCTTTGGATTCCATGTACATTCTACGACGATCTGCGCTTCTTCCTTCACGAGGATCGCGTAACATATTACTACGCTCGTAAGATGGCATCATCATATATGGAGGCTCATAGAAAGAGCGGGAACGATCATTCCCACCCATATCGCGAGGATTTTCAGTGCGGCCACCGCTACGGTCGGAGTAACCAGACCCACCGGTCGAACCGCCGCCCGCATTTCCATCATAATACATTCTTCCATATCCTCTATCCATATCTCTATCATAGACTCTCTAATATGGGATAGGCATATAGCGTTCAGTATAGTAATATCTATCGGTTCCTCTTTGCTCTTGTTTTTCTTCCTCTGCTTCTTCCATAGCTTTAACTACAGAGCAATAATACTCTGTTTCAGCCATGTCTTTAATCATGTCTATAGCGGCACCTAATTCATGATAATCTGCTTTTTCGAGATTGGCTAATTGAGCATGGACCTGAGAAGTGAGCATTTCTTTCATTGACTTGAGTTGTTCCATGATTAGGCCACCCTTTCTACAATAAAGTTAGCGTTCTGGACATTTACAGGGATGGTTCCGACATTCTAAACAGATAGCTGAGTGCAGCATCCAATAGGAACATCAATGTAGATATCAGCAGACACGTTATTATAATTCTCTACGTCGATAGGAGTAGAGATCATGCGAGAAGTAGGTACTCCTTCGCCATTAATTGCGATCGCGAGTTCCACTGGTCCTGCTGTCTCGCCAGTTGGTACGGCGATATTTGCACCAAAGACCGCGCGGAATCTTGCGCGACACTGACCATTCATTAACCCACGAACAGTGACTATACCGGAACCCTCTCTGTGCATGATGCTTGCATTACCACGAACTGAAGTGCCGGTAAACAAGACATCTTGATTTACAGGTACGGTTTGTATTGCATTAGCTACAATTTCCATATTTTTCCAATCGCTCCTTTAATTAAGCTACGAGGTTGTTATAACCGCAGCCACATCCTGCACCATTGGCATAATAGTAGCTGGCATAAGGATTGCCTACTTGATATGCAGGGATTGGGTAAGGAGCAACACGGTTTACAAGATACTGAGTCTGAGCAGTATTGTCAGCGATTAACTGAGCAGTCTGTGCAGCCTGAGAAGCAGCAAGATCCTTCATAGCGATCTGATTCTGGAGCTCAACGATCTTCTCATTCTTAGCGTCGATCTTATCCTGGCACATCATATCAAGGATACGCTGAGTATTAGCGTTGCTAGCTTCAAGAACATCACGAAGTGCGCTAGAAACAGCAGCTCTATCAGCGCAAGCTTCAGTTGCTACGGTGTATTTTAGATCGGCGGTAGCTGCACGGTTCTCGCAGCAACAATTCTATAGATCACCTGCTACAGCATTTAAACCAGCGGTTACTGCGGTTTGAGCGTTGAAGGCTTGCTGCATGTTGGCGATCTAACGAGCGTTGTTAGCAGCTTCTGCTCCAGAGAATCCATTGCTGATTGCTGCAGTGATGCTATTGCCAGTGGAGCAGATATTCTGGTTAATACCAGCGATTCCAAGAGCTGTATCACCGAAGCCGCTTGTAATAGAAGACTGAATACCTGATAGCTGATTGCCGAGAGCTTGAGTGTTAAAGCCATTCTGTACGATATTGTCAGTGTTCTGAGTCATCATCCATGGCCACATCATGAGTTCGGAACCAAGTAGGCCGCCACCAAGGCCGCCCATACCAAAGCCGCCAAAGCCCATGCCGCCCCAACCATTAAAGGCGAACAAGAGGAAAAGGATTATGAGCCAGGCGCCGTCTCCGCCAAAACCCCAACCGCCATTTCCACCAGTGACAGCTGCTAAATCTGCAAGGCTATAGCCTCCGTTGTTATTGAACATAAATATGTTCCTCCTTAAAAGTAGATTTAAAGGCCCATCTACTTTTTAAAAGAGGCAAACTCTTTATCAAAATCCTTTCCTTGAGATTGCATGAAATTGCGGGCGAGAGCTTCAATCCCCTAGGTATCATGCTTTTGTACGAGATCAGCAAGATTGCCGGCCATTGGATTTCTAGCTGCTTGCTGCTGCAATACTTTAATAATGTAGTCTTGAGGAATCTATCCATTCCGTAGCATTGTTAATAGTTGTATAGGGTTCAATGTCTTTCCTCCTTGGTATTAGAAGTTGAATTGCGGGCGCTGGGTCTATGGCGCCTATTCAGCTTGCTATGTTCCCGCAGAAGTGGCAGCCTCTGCCGGGAGTAAAGCTTGCTATGGCGCGCTCTAAAGCTCCGTTCCCGCGAATCGCTAATGTAATTGTGATATAAGTCTGTCAAATTCTTCCCTAGTCACATACTACTCATTGCTCTTGTTGGCAGACAGGAGCAGTTCATAGGTGTTTATAGTGCTAGTCCCATCATAGTTTATTTGCTTGGTGTAGATATGTTTATTAGCGATATCAGGGAAAAAGAACACTGAACCGTCAAAGTCTATTGGGATCGCTCGTACTTCTTCTATTGATGTTACTGGTCTACCTTTGATTTGTGGCTAGGTCTATTCAACTGAGCCATAGCGAGCTTGGGGATAGTACTATGGTGTTGTATAGTATGGATAATTATTTGCCATCCGCTTACCTCCTAAAAATTTCTTTGGGCCTTTCATCTATATATGAAAAAATGGGTAAGATGGCTAATTAAAACTGTCAGAAATTTTGGAGATAAAAATGTCAAAAATTTTGGACAAAAAAAAATAAGGCAGGTACTACTAAGTACCTGCCTTATTTTCATTTCTAGTCTTTCACAGCAGCTTCAATGAGTTGACTTAGATAGAAGTCTGCGTCATCGGTGATAGAGTGAATATATTCTACCGCATCTTCCGAGAGCATCTTTTTAATTGCTGAGAGCGTCTTGTTGAAAGCCTCTAGTTGAGCCTCTTTATCAAAATTACCTTGCTCTTTGAGGGAATCGACATAAGTTTGATTTGTTGCAATTACACAGTTAGTTACTGTGTTGTATATCATGTCAATATACTTATTTGCGAGTTCGTTATTGGTCTTCTCCTTGAGTTCCTTGCGCTTTGCGTCAATGAAGACAATGAGGTAGCGCGTAAGAATAATGAGAAGAGGAATAAGGACATATTCAAGGATTTCTTTTGCCATGATTGCTGTCTCCTTTAATAAGGATTATTCGGAAACTTCTTCCTATAAAACTCTTTATATCCCTCAACAGGATTAAGTTGTAACCAGTCTCGCAGTAACACGGGTGTTCTCTGGTGAAAAGCACAACCAAGTCACAGAGTGCGCCTGGGACGTGGCGATGGCGAAGATCCCAGTGCTCGTGGTTATGGTTGCGGTGCTTGATTCTATTATCGCCCTATATACAATTAGCCCGGAGTTTGTGGCGTTTACCAAATACAGCCCGTTGCTGTTCGTTGAATTCGTGGAATTGATGATGCACATCCCACGAAAGGAATTCGGAAGTAAATACTCCCACTTCACTGTTCCGTTATGCGCTCTGTAAAAAACGGAACAGCGAGAGTCCTCCATCGGAATTGTAGTCGTTGCCATTATTCCTCCTCCGCAATCCGGTGTTCGAATACTCTTCCATCAGTGGCAATTCCATCGGAACGTAGCAGATGGGCGGAGTGATACGCCAGACCGCTTCGTGCGGCAGCCGCCAAAGCAGAGTAAAGCCCAGCCAGAGCGGCGTCGTAGTCCATATACACCACGGGCGGCACAACGGCGGGATTCCCGCCTTCCGCCCTCTGAACCTCTATAAGCGTCCAAAACATTTTTTAAATCCTCCTTATTGATCTAAAGTTAAATGCAACTTGAGTGTAGTGGATGGCAGAGCCGTGTCGACTTGGATGGTCCCTGATATCGTGGCCGTCCCAGCCGCCGTCATCACCGTCCATGGGGAACCCATGACCTTCATCGTCCCAAACTGCCATGCGTCCACGCTGTGGTTCGCTGTTATCCTACTATCGGAAATTGTCACAGGTAAACTGGAAATCGACCCACAATCCAGCCAAAATCCTAAAAGGGCAGTAATGCCAGCCGGCTTGTTTGCGTAGGTGTCGGAGGTGTCTACAGTTGAGGTCTGGCACTTCACTAATTCTTCTTCGTAATTTGGGATATCATTTAGCACCCAAGCCCCATTCTCCCGATGGGCGAGGGTCTGCTTCGTACCAAGCTCTAGCTTAACCGCCTTAATTTTGATACTTCCTGCCGCTGATGGAGAATAGACCCCACAAATCAACATAGACGCAGTTAACGTACTCGGCAGCGTTCCCGTGATGGTGAGCAACCCCGTCTGCCCTGAAATTTCAATATAAGAGAGTGTAGTAGAATTAGCTCCTGCGCCGTTGGCTGCCCAAAGACCCAGATAGCAGGATGCGACGTAAGTGTTCGATTCGATCAGCGCTGAAAGCGTTACGGTTTTCCCTGCAAGTAGGTCTTTGTTTTCCACCGCCTGATTCAGTCCTTCGGCGGCAAGTCCGTCCGTTGTAAGCACGATCCCGTCCGCACCGATAGCAAGGGTCGGATTTCCTGCATTTGAGGTATTGCGCCGGTACCAGCGGTCGATGGAGTACCCGGCATTCCCGCTGTAAGGCGCGCCTCCCCGTTGGTTGATCGGAAACGGGCTTCCGGCGAAGTACCAGTTTCGTAACAGATTCTCGTTGCTTACATTTACGCCGACTACCTTATTCGCGTAAAGATCAGAAGCATCGGCAGTAGAGGTCTGACAACGAAGAAGTTCTTCTTCATAGTCAGGGATTTCGTTCAGCACCCATATACTACCTTCCTGATGGGCAAGGGTCTGCTCAATTCCAATTTCTAGTTTTACGGCAACAATCGTTGCGGTTCCACGCACGGTAGTTCGTATAGAATGAGTATTAAGTAGGGCACCGGGTTCTCCTCCAATCACCTCTGAAAACGTCTGAGTTGACGATATATTTCTGCTTGCGATTCGCCCGACCTTAATAGTTCCATCAGAATACAGGACAGAAAACATTAAAGATTTCCCAGACAATTGGGATTCATCTATAGTTTGAGTTATACCAACCCAAGCAGATGATGCAGAAGTAAGTGTAAGCCCAGTTGTACTAAGCGACCATGACCCAGTATAACCAGATTGGTTAGTGGTTTTCCATCTGTCTATAAAATATGCCGCATTACTTGTGCCGCTAGTAGACCCACGCTGATTAACCGGGTTTGCAAAATACCAGTTATCAAGCAGATTCTTATTACATATATAGCTCATCTTCAAGTTTTCTTTAACTTGAGCTATATCACTATTAGTCAAATCTTGCTAACTAATAGTTAGTACATCTCTCTCTAGCTTATTCTTTAAATTTATGCCATAAATAGTCTAGGCCTAAACCGCTAAAGCAGTTTCAGTAAACCATTCCATACCATGATCATAAGCATCAACAGAGTTATCAACAGAAATACTATTAGTTACAGGAGTAGATAATCCATAATAGATATAATTTTCATCATACTCATAGTCTACATTCATAGTTTTAACATTTGCCAAGTTAGCAAGAGAATAATCTATTCTAGCTACCTTATTAATAGCTATACCAGAGCTAAAATTTATTTCATCCTAGTAAGTCCCTACTTCAAGTAAACCGTATGGGAAATAACTATTCATAACCGAAGAGAAATCTACTGTACTTTCAGTATAAGCTTCCCAAGTTCCTCCATTAGCTTGACTAGTCCAGTCACTCCATGTCATCCAGATCTAGGTATCAGTATTATTACCACCAGTGACGAAAATATAACCATCTTCCGGAATAGTAAATCTACCATTAGTAACCGTTACTGCAGTCTAAGTTCCAGAAATAGTAGAACTAAAAGCAAGGCTGGTATATGTACCTGCAATACCAAAACCATAGGTTTCAGAATACTTTAATACTCTAGCGTATCCATTGGTATGATTATAAAGGTTCCAACCAGAGGATTTAAAACTTTGCGGATTGCTTTGTGTGATAGTACCGCGTGTTTCTTTAATATAGTCAACACGAATTTTATCTCCCGAAATAGGGGATCCTGTTACCGTAATACCATAAGTGACAGGATTATAGTCCCAGTTAGTGGTATAAGTAAACTCCATATATCCACTAGTATTACTCATCTCGCTTAGGAAAATATCTTCATCTATCTCTGCGGAAATAGAATGATAGATAGGTATAACTGTCATCGAAGCAATGCGAGTAATAAGATAAGTTACAGAAATACTATCATTCTCAGCTGGAGTACCTATTACAGTAATACCATAAGTGGCAGGATTGGTATCCCAATTATCGGTATAGGTAAAAGTTATAGTACCACTCGAGCCAGAAACCTAGGCAAAGAAATCTTCTTCGTCTATAGTCGCTGTAATATCTTCCCCCGGAGAGTTTACTGTCATTGACACGGCAAAATTAGTATCGTATGTAACAACAATCTAATCTCCTGCAAGAGGAGATCCTGTCAATGTAATACCGTAAGTTACTGGATTATAATCCCAATTAGTAGTATAGGTAAATGTCTTTGTCCCACTGTCATCACCTACAGCAGCAAAAAAAGTTGCCTAATCAATTGTACCAGTAAGAGTGTGTAGAACAGGAGTAACAGTTATATCAACGTCACTTGGAACATATCCAGTATGAGTGTGAGAACCACGAACAACCTAAATCCATCCGTCACCATCGCTTAATGAAGCAGTTCCACCAGTAGTGCGTTCAATGAACGCATCTGCGCTTGACTAAGCAGAATTACTGGTTAAGTTTTCTGCCAAAGCAACGGGAGTAACGCCATTTACAACATTATCAATTACTGTTTTGATACCACTACTCTTGACCGGATTATCACTATCCTAAGTTGGTGTATCATCAAAAGTTAAAGTATTTTGTTTAGTAGCTAGTAAAGCATCTTCTTCAGCCTTTGTGTAAGATTTCTACTACCCTGTTAAAATACCATTAACACTCATTTATTATCTCCTTTCTGCTCGTTAATAATAACGCGCGTAATACTGCAAAAATATACTTTTAACGGGAAATACTTTCTTGTTATTCTAATAACAAAAAATTGGGAAAGGATATAGTTACCCTTTCCCGATTTTGAGTATCTTACCCTTCATGGATACATGAAAATAAAGTAAGATATATTTATAAGTTTCGCCCAAAGGCGCCTTATCTATGGTCAATAACAACTACACCTATATTAGAATCTGTTACCATTGCGATATCAGAAGACTTAACATAGAATGTAAGTATATCTTTATCATCATTGAGCTATACATCCTCAAGCAAGTTATATATCTCCTTTGAACCTACTCCACTCCATGCAACAAGAGGAGGAACAGCTACAGCTGCTCCAGGAGCGCCACAATGAAGCTATTCTGATAAACCTACAGCATTTTTATAATAACCAGTACGTTCAAGATCTTCATTCCACATATTTCTTAATATAGTTAGTGTATAAGCTTTAGTAATAGAATCTTCTTCCTTTGCTACACTAATGCCAATACGTAACTACTCCTAGGTACTCGCGGGGACCAGAGACTACTGGGTACTACTATCATAGACTGCTCCTGCCAAGTCATCTACTATATTGTCCTTTTGTACGATGTCGTCTAAGCTATAAAGATTGCCTTCTTCATCTACGAGCTGGGCGGCCGCAATTCGATATCTCTTAGTATCGGTATCTACATACCATTCACCAATACCGTATTCTTGTTCTTGATCATCTATATCTGTCCATGTACCTGCGCTAGCTTCCTCATCGACCACTATATACCCATACGAATCCTTGAGCTCGCCAGGCAAGTCGTTTTTATCACCGTGATAAACTTTAAATAAAGCCATAATTAAACCTCCTTATATGGCAAAATAGGGGAAGATATTCTCCTCCCCTATCGCTCAAGAATATCTTATCCTGTAATTGGTAATTCGCCCCAAGCAGCTTCAATAGCAGCCTCAATAGCAGCTACTTTGGTCTACAAAGTGCTAATTGCAGTACGCAAATCGTTTACACGAGTTACACTATATGCTTTGTCATCTTCAGCAAAATCTTGCCAATTATTCTCAATAATAGCGTTACTTATACTTCCAGTTAACTAACTTCCAATCCATCTATTATTAGATTTATATAACCAATGAGACTAACTAGTATTAACTTCTGGCTAATAATCTATGTTTAATATTTCATTTTCTTTAAGACCATCATAATATGCTACTGGAAAACCTTTTTCAGGATCTGAAATATAATTTCCCATTTTCTAATAAATATCGCTACCAGGAACATTAGTTAAATCTGATGCAGTAATTGTAATTATAGATGGATTTTTAATTAAAAAGCTATTACCATGTAGATTAGCTTTAGAATCCCATCTTCCAAGATTTCCATTATATTGACGAAGAATACCATTTTCATCAATATTAACATCACCATCTAATGGATTAACTATCTAGCTAATGGTTGCCTCTGTATTAGTATTTATTCTTGCTCCTCTAGGAACTTTAATCGTATATGTAACACCGTCATTAGCAGCTACAGAACTAATCACACCTGTCGCAGTAGATGCCACGAAACCGCTGTCCGCAGATTTCTTAAATACAGGTGCTTTAATAGTATCCACATTCACGGTCCATGTTGCCACAGGACCAACTGCACTTGTTGCAATAGTTGGAACCACTGGGTTACCATTCGCATCATAAGGATTAATACCATTAGCTTGAATATTCGGAATAGCAAGCTACATACTTCCTAAATACTCAGTAGTCGCCTAACTACCAGTCTTAGTTACTATCTTATGCACGGCTGCATAGGTAGTATTCACATACATATCTCCGACTGATAGTTCCTAAATAGCAGCCCAGTCTGCCGCAGTAGAACCACTAATACTAATAGTAGCATTAGAGGTATATGCCATAGCACTACCATATTTAGTTTTTTCTGCTCTTGGTAAAGATAATTCTACCTTAGGATAACGATGATTAGTATCGCTAACCTAGAACCAAGTTCGTGCACTAGCACTCTATTCTGGTCCCAATGTTACAATTTCAAATGCATCGGTAGTAAACTCCTATGCTACGGGAAACTTGAAGTGTAAATATTTAGTATCAACAGAAGTTACACCACTTGCATTCTCGGTGTTAAGTACCACTTCGGGGTTAGCATTTGGTAATACTAACTCAACCTTACCTAATGCAAAATTCCAAGCTTTTGGCAGCTTGAAATGTACATACTTAGTAGTATCCGATTCGCTTCCGCTATTGCTAGTAGCATATCTATCAATCACTACATCAGGAGAAACGCCGGGGTTCACAACCGCGCTATCAGAAGCTTTAACGATGTTCCACGCATTAGGAATCGTGATATGAAGATACTTAGTAGTGTCGGATGCCGTTCCACTTGAGCCAGGTATCCGATCGATAGCAGCGGCCGCAAACTCCGTAGGATTTACCCAACCGCTGTCACTACCCAGTTCAATATCCCAAGTTTTCGGTAATGAAAAATACACATACTTAGAATTATGATCTGTTTCTCCTCCTGGAGTAGTATTATTTATCATCACCGCAGGATTACTTGCTGGATCAACCGCAGTCAAACCACCTAACTAAATATTCCATACCCTAGGCAAATCCAACAACCACTTCTTAGTCTCTACATTCTCTATATCAGTGGGAGTTAAAACAGGATTTGCATCTGCATCAAGCGTATCTCCACGAGTAATCTCTATTCCCCAAGGTTTTGGCAAAGTGAAATGCACATACTTATATACATCAGACTCATTCTACCCATTATTCTAAGGATATCTATTAACCGCAATAACAATATTATCATCATCACCAGGATTAGATTCTGCCACCTAACCCTTAACAATATCCCATGCATCTGGTATAGACAGCTAAAAAGTCTTGATTATTTCACTAGTTGAAATATCTATAATATTGTTAATAGTAGGATCGAACTCACCAGGATCTTGCACATTAGTAACAAAAACAAACTCAGGAGAGCTAGTTTCAAAGGCTACTATCAATCCATAAGAGAGAGTATCATTCTCAAATTTTTTCTACCATAGTGTTGCATTATATGTCTCACCACTATAAGCAGCATAATCAGTATCTCTATTTATCTCATACTGATTCCTTGTTTCAGGAGGCACTGGTGCAGCATGAGGATTACCGTAAGAGATAATAACATATTCTCCTACCTAAATAGAAGAAGTAAACCCAGCTGCTAAGTCAGCATCCAAGGCTACTTTATTTGGGAAGGTCTCTTTTACGGAAAAACTCTAGCCATTAGGACCGCCATAAAAGCTATGGCCTATTTGACCAAAATAACTATCCACTAATAGCACCTCCTTAATCAGCTATATAGTTTACGACTACATTCATTATATCAATGTTCTCGGTCGTTAACTCGCCTTGGATAGTCTTTAAATATTGAGATAAAACACCTGAAAAGCCATATAACGTAGTACCATTAAAGTTAAAGTTATACACAGACTAAGCAGCTGTTTTAGTTCTTTCACCTTGATAAATCTTCTACCCATTAAGAGAGAAGTTCTTGTAATCATTATCAGTTGATAGTGGATTATCACTTAATGAAGTGTCAATCTATCCCTATATTGTTCGCAAAAAGCTCTCCAATAACAATTTGTCAGCTTGAATGACTTCGCTTCGTATATATCTCTTTGGCTGAGGGAAAACCAGCGATGTGACCGCTGGAACATCAGTGTTATCAAAATCATAAAGACCAGACCTACCAACTATAATCCTCTTGTTATCTAGCTATATTTCTGTGCCAGGAGGCGCCTATATGCTTATCTTAGAGGCGCTATCTCCATTTAATAGGTTTACATCGAAAAAGCTAGATACTCCTGCGGGAAGGGAGGTTTTGAACTACCCATCCTCGAGGACTCGATAATAAAACTATCTAAGAGTCGCCATATATTACTCCTGATCCTCCTTATATCCTAGTAAACACTTCTGTAGCAGTTATGCTCATTGTCCCATTATAGGTCAAAGGAAGAGTAAACTAAGTGATCTAATAATTACCTATTACACCGCTTTCTATATCCTCAATATAGATTACATTATTTGTGTCCAAGTGATAAATAGGTAAACAAGTTAAGCTCACTGTAGCTTGATAGTTCAAATGCTGATACATAAGATCTCGAATCTCATCGTAACAACTAGCTCCAGTTGCGCTTATGGAAAAGAGATTCTGGAACTGATTGTTAAGCTAGAAATAACGCTGACCAATAGCATTGTAGTGGTTAATTAGTTCTTGCTTATTTTCCGCATCAGAAGGAATAAAAACTATGTCCGGAACCTCTTTATTATATATGGTTTTTATATCATTATTATTAACAGCTTTAGTCCTACGTCCAATTTGTCCAACCGAATACTTACCTATCTCTGAACTAGAATCTATAAAGTCTAGCCAAAATACTAGCTAATCAGGGTTATCAAACACATCAGGATTCCACCAACAAGTGAGAGAATTGGTAGTTTTCCAAGATGTATTGGTAGGATCATAAAGCTTGCGCCATTCAGTTAAAAGCTCTTCGTAATAATAATTATTGTAACTACCAAAACCACTCTAAGTCTTGGCAACAAGAGCCTGACGATAGAGCTCCTCTCGCCATTCTGAGCAAGGGGGACCTACTTGAAGAGTTTTATCGCTAGTTCCATAACCAGAATAACTCATATCATAACGCAGAATAGCTCCGGTTGAATCGGTTACAGCCCACATATATTGAAGAGCGAAATCTAGGATAGGCTTGGCATCAATAGAAAGATGGTAGCGAATGTCAACCTCGTTATCATTGGCAGTTTTACGCTTGCCCCATACGTAGAAGTCGTTCTTGATATTATCATACTTTGGAGTATGGGTAATTGCGGCCGTCGCTTTAAGATCGGAAATCTAGTATGCAGACCGTTTATTGTCGTAGATCCGAACGTAGCTGCCGGCCGCAAGTCCAGGTAAAGTGCTATCGTAATCCTCAAGCTCATCTAAAGGACTCTACTTATTGACATAGTTCTTTATCTCCTAAAAGATAAACCTTCCTTCAACATCATAGAAATACTCATAGTTACCTAATACCTTGACAATCTTATCAAGTAAAGTAACCACAGTATCTCCAGCTTTAAGAATCAGCTCTCCTGGATAGGTAAAATCAGTCATTTCATATCCCACATCGTCGCCATTATAGAATGGAATAGTGTGGCCAGCATCTTGAGTGTAGGAGATGCTACGAAAGTCATTATCAAACCAGATGGTTCTCAAACCGTCATATTTAACCAACATCTTTACCGTATCAGGTAAGTCGTTGATAAAGATATTATCAGAATCTTCGCAACCATAATGGTTGACTGCCTCATAGATTATCTAGCGAAGAATTGGATACTCTCGTGTAATGCTTCCATCCTCGTTCTCTATCTCCCTTTCATGGAAGACTATAGTCGCCGGTAGGGTGCCGCCCGCGGTTCCATCTAATAAACACATCTTGTCTTTTGCTGTAATACTCAACGTCCAGCTATTAGTACTTCTATTTGCATTAACACTAGAAAATACAAATAGTCCTTGCGGGAACCAGGCTATATCGCCATATATCTTGACCCAATCTTTAAAAGGAATGGCTAATCCAATTTCTATTCTAACTTTTTTGTTAATAGAAATCTCATTATCAATGTTCGTAATATCAGATGTTGACCCATCTATTGCCATGGTAAGAGAAATTGTTCGTCTAATCGCAGAAGAACTATTAACACTAATGCTACCAGCAGTAATAGTTCCCTAAATTTCTCTTATAGGTTTTTCATCAAAGGAGAGTAGCACGATTTTTGCATAGTGAGTACGAATTCTTGCTCTGTCTAACTATTTTAAAAACTGTTCATCATAGTTAATCATACTACTCACCCCTCTACATTAGAAACTGTTCTTACTTCTAACAAGAAAGTATAATCTATAATAGCAAAGGCAGAATCTTTTAGTTGTAGATAATTAGCATGACCAAGCACATCTTTAAAGAAAATTTTATTAGACTCAAAACGAATCTTTTTACTTTCCTAGCCATCAATGGGTCGATTTTTACCGATTTCAAATGTTTCATAACTGCTACTACTTTCGCCAATATAAATAGTAGTACCTTTATCAGCTTCTATAGTAACAGAATCTATTCCATTGAAGTAATATTCATCACCATATTGATCTTTCCACGAGCCGTCTTGTTGCGGTGTTAAAGTTTTTACTTTTTCCCAAGTCTTAGTGATATCATTCCATTGATATTCAAGATACCATTTCATATTTTCTTTAATGATAGCAACCAAATCTTTAGACTAATAGATACTATATAGCCCATTTTCCGCAATTTTCAAATCGGTAATCTAGTTATAATTGAAGTTATACTCCTACAATATACTTTCTTCTTCTGAGAATAAACCAGCTATCTACCCAAAATTAGTAGTAATGTCAATACTAGTAATTTCTTGCACAGTAGAATTCTTCTATAATTTTAGATCAGCAACATAATTTACTAGAATTGGTAAAGCAGAAGACTATAATTTAAGAGTGGTAATTTCATTATCGTTTAAAGTATATACCTTAAAAGGAGAAATATAAACACTCTAGTTGTTGATCATCATTCTTATAGGAATAGCTTCAGAAGCCCTAAAGAATTGAGTTAAATAACTAGGAACTCCATCGTCGCCTTCTTCTGCTTTTTTCTTCGCAATTAAAGCAGCTATTTTATCTTTAGGATAAGGCTCTATCCAGAAACTCTATACGTCTTCTAAATGATAGCGATATAACTCTCCAACTTCTACTTCCTCTTGTTGAGCAATCTTTTCAAAAACGTTTAAAGAAGTTTCTAAATCTAAAAAATCTTCTTCTTGATCCGCAGGCCAATAGTCAATTTGACCAAAACTATGATAAACCTCATCTAGCTCAATATCAGTATCAAATGCTCCAATATTTATAACGCCATACTTATCCATTTCTGGAAGAGTGAAATCTAACACCTCATAAGCAGTTGCCGAGAAATCATAAATCATTCTACCTAGTATCTCATTAGGTGTCATAGAGATATTCATTAAATTAACTACTATGTTACCTTCAGTTGGAGATCTGTATAATTTACAAGTAAAATCATTAAGAAACTCTTCTACTTTTTCGCGGAATTTGCGCTCAATGAAGATATTATTATCTGTCATATCTGATGTAATAGTATAATCTATTACTCCTTCTGTATATTCTCCTGCTGGAAGAACAATTGGATCTCTAGTAGGTTTAATCTTACTAGGATATCGCTTATAATAATCATCTTCAAATCTATCTATATCTTGATTATTGGGATAATAATCATTTTCATACTCTCCAGAAGAGTCATCTAACTCTGCAAAAGGATAAGACTTCCAATGATCAAAGTCAACATAATCATTAGGATTAATTGTATCAGCACTAGAACGAAGAGCTTGCGGCCGCATGCCCTATCTAACTTCAAATTTCTCTGTAGCAAGAATAAGTTCATCTTTATAATAGACTCCACTATTACGTGCTTCAAAGAATGTCTAAGTATTTCCCTAGTAAGTAATCAAACCACTAATAGGAAACTCTGCATAGTAAGCATTACCATTCTAAAGCAAATGTGGATATTTATCTCCCAACGTATCCTACTTAGTTCTTAAAGTAGAATGTTTAAAACTAGACATTTTCTAGTTAAAAGTAAGTCTAAGCTATATTCCATCATGAAAAAGATAACTATACTCAAAATCAATCTTAATCATCTATGTATATAAAGGATTAGTGCGTACTTCTTTAGCATTTATCCCCTAAATAGCATACCGATAAGTTATACCACTTTCAATAGTATAATCAATAAAGCATACTTTTGCAGGAGTAAAAACTTCTGTAAAATAATTAAGATATCGAATATCTTCCCACAACTAGAATCCACTGATCTCTGATGATCTAGTAATGACAAAATCACCAGTTACCAACTATTCTGCTGTTGCTTCAAGCATAAGTAAAACTCTACCATTTTCCTAATCTGCTACTGCCGAAATAGACAAATCCTCAAGATCTCCTAAAGTAGATCTAACTGCCACAAAACTAAAAGGATCAGTAGTAGTCTAATAACCATTATTAGTTCGAATATCATAGGTTATTTGATAGGTTTCCTAATTCTAAAGCAAGGTCTTAAAATATACTGCATCCTCTTCTCCACTAACATGACTTAACCAACCAGAAGATTCAAGCAAAGTATTACCCTAAAATATCTCAAATTTATAAGATTCTTCTACTTCTTTATCTACCGTCGGAATTTCACATACTCCAAAAAAAGTAGGAGTTAAAGAAGCTACCAAACTAGCTGCTCTTGTCTAAGATCCGTTATATACATTAGAATCTTTAACTATGGTCAAAGTAGGAGTATGAATAGGCTTAACAATCATAACAGTAGACCATTCAGAAAAAGCATTTGCTTCTACCTAAGCTTTATGCCACTATGGAAAATTACTCCATGGAGATGGAAGTTTAGCAGAGCCAAAACGAAGCTATATTTTATACAAACTACCTGGCTCCCATGTTGGAGAAAGATCACTGGATGCGATAATAATACTATTCTCCTTCTAATTCCAAGATTTATAGATAATCCCATCGGGATATAAAGAGGTATTTGCGATTGATTTATTATTACTCTGTTTAGCAACCAATATACCAATATGGCCAATCTCATCGTATGTAGTAATAGCCGCTAAAGAGAACTTTACTTCATAACCATCAGGTATCTCATTGATTGAAAAAACAGACTATGTACTTGCTAAGATTGGTGGATATAGCATAAATAGCAAGCCTCCTTTTTCTCTTCTCTTAGAATTTCAAAAATATCCTAATTAGATAAATAAGAACTGCCCAAAACAAGAAAGAGGAGGCATTAAGCCTCCTCATCCTCTATCATAAAATAGAGAGCTTCTGTTTCTTCAAGCGAGAAATCAAGGTTCTCTATATCAGCAAATTTAATTTTAACGATTGGTACGTCAGTATCAAGGCTGTAGAGACTGTTAAGCTCAGTGGTGAACTCTGTCATATTCTCTTCCTTAACACGGAATTTATCTCCCTCTACAGGTTCAGCATATTTCATGATTAACTCGTTATATGCCGATTGAATATCCTCAACAATAGGTTGAAGTGTCTTGATATTACGAACAATAGCAAAGGATGTACGCGCGGGAAGGCGCCTATTAGCTGCCTGCCGCAAGTTCTGCAATCCTTCAAAGGTTGAAATGATGTCTTTATTAAGCATTGTTGTTATCTCCTTTTTCTCAGTCTATATCATTTAACGCATCGGCAAGGTCATGAAAAAATGAAGCATAAATTGTTGCTCCTCTTGTTGGACGAGTTGGCATCGTGCCATGTCCAGAAATATTATTTATAGCATCCCATGCCCTTTGCATGATAGAAGCTGTTATTGCATCTCCCGAATCTACCTCTGGAAAACTAGTCTAAGCAATATCTTTATAAGCTTGAAATTCATTAATCCTATCACAAAAATCGTTCCATGTTGATGCTGTGAGTTTAGTGGTAGCAGCCCCTGAACGAATAGAACTAGGAAAAGAAAAATCTTCGGGTCTCTCATTGGGGACTTCGATAGGATCAGAGGATTCAGTTAGAGCGGTGGTCCAAGTTTCAGCACTTGCTGTTTTATACTATAACTTGAATCGACCTATATAAGTATTACCACTAGTAAACTAAGTCGTATTAAAACTATAAGTACCGTCACCAGAAATAGATCGAGTTGTTATTTCTATATAATATCCTCTACTACCTAGTTCAAATACTATCTAACGAGTACCTGAAAAATCACTCTGAAGACCTTCTACCACTACTGTAAATCTTAATCGTTCAGTAGAGTCATCATAGTAACCAGTTACATCCATTGTTGCCATAATTTATATCTCCTTAACCGAATACTGCGGTGCCAGCATGACTTGAAATATAACTAGCCAAAGACACTCTATTACTATCTGAATAAACATAAACTGAATCAACCCTACCTAAAATAACACCTTGTTCTGCTGTTAATTCAATATAACTTCCTGAAGAACTAAAGATAGTATTTAATCCATTATAAAATATGGTCCAATTCTTATTTGAATTTGGTATAGTATATGTTACACCAGAGCTTGAAATTTCCAAATAAGGTGAAGTATTATTATTAACCGCGTAAAAAGTTGCCGCATATATTTCTCCGCCAACAATTGTAGGAGATTCAATTCTAGCATCATAAATTCTAGTAGATTCAATATAATCTGGTAATACCGGTATATCAAGAGCATTAATCTAGGTATTAGTGTAATTTTTAGCAGAGGTAAGCGCAGCAGCTGCATCTCCAGCTGCATCATATGGAACAGTTCCGGTTTCTGTTACATGATTCCAATTGATAGAAGATCCAGCCCCCATTGTAATACTACCGCTTATAGTAGCTCCAGAAGCAGATAATTTTCCTGTACTATCTACAGTAAAATTACTACCTAATTTAAAACCAGTAGGACTAAGATATACAGAGCCATCTTGAGTCTGTAATCTATTATTCATAATATACCAATTGCCAATTCGACCACTACTAGCAGTTACACTTCCTGCTGCATTAACGCTAAAATTACTACCAAGATGTAAACCCCCAGTAGAACTAAGCCATACTGAACCATCTTCACTCTATAATCTATTATTGATAATCTTCCAACCACCGATAGTTCCTGCTGTAGCGGTAATAGATCCTCTTATATCAGCACTTCTACAATAAAGCTTACCACCATGAGTAACAGCAAAGAAGGTTCCAGAATCAGATCCTTCTAGCTTTCCAGTATCTACTTTATATGTCATACCACCCCAAAATGCAATATTACTTATTGCATTAGCTTGAGTATCAGTGCCAATATATCCATTCATCCCACTTTTAGCCATCCCTGTAGAAGAAACGTCCTAAGAAACAGTAGAAGGAATCGTACTTATTTTAGTTCTATCAATAATCCAACTACCAATTTCTCCAGCTTGAGACTTAATTGTTCCATGGATCTCTGCATTTCTAGCATACATATATCCACGAGAATTAACATAAAACCATCCTGCTTCCGTATTTGCGGTCTAGTCATCCGTAGGAGCTGAAGAAGTTCTCATATAAATAACATACTTATTTGTATCAGAGCTATCCCAAGGGCCGCCATTTAGATAAATAGTAGACACCCCAGATGTATCAGAAGAAGAGGCTCTAGCACGCAACTAATTCCCAGAGATCACCCAACCCGCAATTTTACCTTCTGTAGCAGAAATTTTACCACTAATATCGGCACTAGTAGCTTTAATCTTGCCTTGAGGTGTGACACTAAAAGGAGCACTAGATGCTGTCGTATGACCTGCCCATAAAGCATAAGTACCATTGCTAGTTAGAGCGATATATGTAGCAGTTGCATTACCAGATTCTGGATCTCCTGCATTTGAATAAATCTTATTAGCAGTAATAGCCCAACCTTTATTACTGTCACTTGCCCAGCCTATATAACCAGCCTTTGCATTGATAGTACCAGTTATTGTAGCTTGAGTTGCCTACATGACACCAGCATTTGTAACAAAGAACTTAGCTGTGCTTGGAGAGGTATTACTAGAACCAGCCCAGATACGATATACATCATTACCGCTAGAACCATAATTATAAGTAGTATCAGAAGTAGATCTTGATCCACTGTACAAAGTAACATTACCACTATATAGCTTATTTTTAGCAATTGTCCAGTTAGCTATTAAGCCATCGGTAGATGTAATAGATCCTTTTATTACAGCTCCATCGGCCTACATATGTCCATCTTTAGTAACAAAAAACTAACCTTTTGTATTAGTTTTTGTCATATCATCATTTGTAGTTCTAGTTGTATTTTCAATTAAAAAGACTTTCCCCGCATCAGATCCAGTAGAAAGAGGATTACCATCTATATATATTTTTCTATCAGCTGAAGCTATTTGCTGTGAACTACCACTCTAATAAAATCCAACCGAAATAACCGATTCTAAGCGATTATTCTATCCTTCATTTATCTTCCAATTGCCAAGAGTTGCTCCTATCGCAGTAATATAACCAGTAAGATTAAGGTTTCCTTGAGTATCAGCCCAAAAAACTTTTTCTTGTTGATTATTAGAAGTATTAACATTATAGATAGTAATACCAGTTCCATCATCTAGCTAAATATAACTTTGACCATTGTTTGCATACTATTTAGCTGTAAGTCCAGTGCCAGTTATTTTAACCTATATAGTGCTTCCATCAGGAGCCGTAAATAATTCACCGTTTTTAAGGGTGATTTTATTTCCCCCATTAGTCGTAATGAGCTAGCCATTTTGTAAAGTAAGATTATTGCTAGTGAGTAAACCTCCAACAATAGAGAAACTCTATGCCTAAGTAATAGTACCATTACTTAGAGTACCCTTAGAAAGAGACATCCCTCCGCTTGTTAAACCAGTAGCATCAAACTTTATATCAACCTTACTCTAACTATCACTAATACTTAAAACTCCATTATTTAACTTTATTGTTTTAGATGTTATTCCACTATTATTAAAAGATACTCCACTAGTAGAATCGGTAAGACCATTTGCATTAACATCTAATTTACCAATTTTAGAACCGGCAACCTAACCAATAATAACCTTACCTTCAATATCAGCGCTAGTAGCATGAAGAGCTCCTGTATGAGTTACACTAAAAGGAGCATCAACAGCAGTAGTATTTCCAGCAAAAATAGCATATGTACCATTACTAGCAAGCTCTATATATTTTCCAGTTCCAGTATTAGAAGAAATTTTATTGGATTCAATCTTCCAACCTGAAGTTGTTCCACCAATATATCCACTAGTGGCTTTAATTGCACCAGTAATATCTGCGGAAGTCGCTGTTAAAGCACCTGCGCGAGTCACCCTAAAGGGCGCTGAAGCAGGATCAGCTTTACCGGCCCAGATAGCTTGAGTGGTATTAGGATTACTATCAAGTGCAACATAACTAGTTCCACTTCCACTAAACAAGCGATTAGTTGTTATTGTCCAACCATCGCTAGAAGTCCTACTAGTTCGACCAATATAACCTTCTTTTGCATTTAAAGTTCCCTAAATATCCGCTCCAGTGGCGGTTAATTTCCCTCCATAGGTCACTATAAAGTTACCATTACCGATCCTTATAGCATCTGCAGAGCTGGCGGCCGCAGACAATGTAATAGTCATTCCGGAAGAAGAAGTTCCTCCTCCTCCACCAGAAATAGTAGCCTATGTTCCATCTATTGTTATGCGTCCCTTACCGACAACGCCAAAGTAAGCAATACCTTCTTCTGTCAAACCAAAACTATTTACACCAGCTTGATAACCGTAAAGACCTACCTTCTATTGTGCAGAATCTTTTCCCATAACAACACCAGTGAATTTGTTAGTTGACTAATCTTTAGTACCAGCGCCAACCTATGGAGCAAGAATCTTTCCACCGGCAGTATCAACGTCTACTGATACGCCATCCCAGCCATTAATCGCTTCATTACCAAAGGTATTAATGTATGTAGGCACAGGATGATAAATAGTTATTCCACTTACTGTAACGGTAAGCAAGCCAATAGGATTATCAGGGTTAAACTCATCAATGGGTTTAAACTACCCATTAGCAATCTTAATAACTGCCGTGTCTCCACTTGCTATTGTTGCAGTTACTCCATTGTACTTAATAGTAGGTACTTGTTTTCTAAACTATGGGTTCCTACCGTTTGCAGCATACTGTACATACTTAGGTAGCTCACTAATATCAATAACAGGCTAACTAGCACAACTATCAATCGGGAAGAAATCATACAAGGTAGTAGTCTTACCTTCATCAGTTATATTAATAGTTGCTTTAACGTATCTCTTTCTATTGCTATTGTTTGCTTTAACACTAACGGCAGCTCCAGATTGAGATACAATCGCCAAGTTAACAGGAGTCCAAGTAATGTTCGCACCAGAAAACTCAGTCTAATCTTTATATACCTTGCATCCAAGAGTTACAGCTGTATTACTACTATTTACTCCTACAAACTTATTGCTTGATGTTACAGTAATTAAAGATTGATATCTAGTACCATTAGTACCAGGATCTCCAGTCTTAGTAAAGACAATCTCTTTATCAAAACTATAAACCTAGCCATCTGTGGTAGATATCTCTATTCTAAAAGAATTGTTTTTGGAAGGTGTTTGCTTGAACTTATGTTTAACTGTATAATACAGTATATTTTCCGTTGTGTCAACTCGAACTTTCTTCAACATCGAATCTTTATTACTATAATCGATCCAAGAAGATCCGATCACGTTGTTTTCAAAATCAAGCCATCGAATAGTTGGGGAGCTACTAATAATACCCTTCTTCCATACTATTTCAGCCTGTAAGGATCTCTCTAGTTCAGCATCGTAGATGTTAATATCGCCATTTGCGTCATAGCTAAAAAGAGATTCTCCACTAAAAACAACTGATACATCATCTTTAGACTCAATATTTTGCATTACATAGTTAAGTTCACCTTGATAAACACTTCCCTAGTAAACCTAACAATAGAAAGTCATTGGAGAGTAAAGCAAATAAGGTACGATGTCAGGAGAAGTTCCTGACCTTTGGGATTGTGGTATTGCAACCTAGTTACCATCACTTGCTAGATAATACCAATCTCCAGTATATCCACTTTTAGTTAGCTTGAGATAAATTGCATTACCAGAAGTTACCTGCTCTATCTCAATGTCCAAGGATCCGTTAATAAGAGTGATCTCTTTAGTCATTAAGGTTGTTGAGTTATAAACAGCAACTAATTTATAGTTCTTCTACCAAGGTACTTGTGCTTTAGTTCTTGTTAAAAGTCTACTAGTTGCTCCTTCTATTGGTCTCCAACCCCAACCTGCGCGTTTATCGTAAGCTTCATCACCTGGAGCTACAGAAAGATCCCTTTCAAACCACTGAAAAAGACAAGATGATTCTGGAAGCTCTTCCCCTATATGATAAATGTGTCCTTCAAGACGAAGAGAAGTTTGACTTGTAGTAAATGCAATTCCATCAAGAGGAAGAATGTTAAGATAGTAAGGGATTTCGGTTAAGTCAACCTTGTCGACGAAGTTAAGCGAGAAGTCGCTCATAAAGAGGTTTGCTTTATTTCCTTCACTCACAAAACCCGTTTCATAAAATTTAATCGTATTTACTGCTTTTATCTATCCCTTGGGGATTTTTATGATCGTTGATTGCGGGCTCCAGGTAGCTAGATGATAGGGATCTCCATTAAAGTCATTTAAGTTCAAGAAGTAAGATACCTATTTATCATCCAGGTTAGTTAAGACAAGTTCAATGCCATAGTCACCAACCTCATGATCTACGGTAAACTCATTATAGAACGATGCGCTTATCTGGATATACTCATACTAATCTGCATAAGCCTTAAATCGAGAATTCGCTAAAGCTGGAGCTGATTGAAGTATATTGATAGAAGAGTTTCTTCCTACAATAAGAGAATATCCGTTACTAGGCTGAGAAGTATATATATAACCCAAATCTGAAAAATTGGGACTGACTTCAAAAATTGTATTGGCTAGTTCAGTGTACTGACCTGTAGATAAGGAATTATTAGTAATTCGATGACTGATAAACTTTTTATTGGAAAAGTCTCCTTCTGGAACAGTTACGTAGACCGCATCACCTTGCTTAAAGGTTTCTTTAGGGTCCGCCGCAAATGCTGAGATAATCCCATCCTTATACTTAACTCTATATTCTCCAGTGTCTAGATCTTCTACTGACTAGACTGTTGCTTGAATAGTTTTATCAAATTGCAAATTGGATATTTTTTCATCCATAGCTACTTCAAAAGCTTCAAGCAGCTATTCGCTAAATCTATTCATATTTACTCCTTTCTCTCCCTGAGGAGGGGATTAACCCCTCCTCAACTCTTTCTCCGTCTTGCCCACTGGGCTGCATCATTGACCAAACTCTCAAATGCTTCCTCGATTTCGCGAGACGAAGTAACACCTGGGAATGAGACATGTTCTATGGTAACATGTTGTTCAAGGTCAGTACTTGCAGCGGCCGGCAGTCCAATACCACCCATACGCTAGCCTAGTAGCGCCATCGCCGCAAGTCCATCGCTATCAAGCTGATTAGCTAGGTCCCCAAAAATAGAATCCATTGAACGCACAAGAGAAACGGCTCCAAGGATATTGCGCGTATCTTCTTCATTTAAGACAAGCTCTTTCTCATGTAAGATAGCTAACCTACCATTATCGAAATCGCCTGTATAACCACCTGTTGCAAAGCTTACTCCTTTAGCATAGTACGTTGGAGAACCAGTTTGCTCATATACAGCTTCTGCATTTTCTTTCTTTAAGGTGTCATTGATAACGGCAAATCCTTCTGCCATAGCTTTTAGACTTTCATCGGAAGCTGTTTTAATTGTTTGATTAACGTCATCTGTTGCTCCAACAATATCAGTTCCCATTTTCTCTTCCACGTCTCTACGCTGCTTCTCGAAGGAGAGATAATCTTCTTTTGCACTTTCATCTCCTAATACTCGATAATTGTACCAAGCAGCAGCCATATTCTAGGAGATATCTCCTTTATAATCCAGTCTACTTCCGCGATTAAACGTATCTACACCAGAAGCTTCCTCAATAGTAGGTACGACCTACTCAGCGGCGAGAGCCTAGAGAGCATAAATATACTCCCAAACAGCTTGTGCTAATTCAAGATACCCCATTTGAGCATCCCAAGTGGCATCAACCTACTACCAAAGAGCATCTGCTGCATCAAATCCTTGCTAAATCATCCTATCGGTAGAATCAGAGACGATATTAACCTAATCATCTAGTGCTTCAAGGGAGACGCCGCAATCATCGGCTACATCGTTAATAGTATCACCATAGTTTTCAAAACTATTCTACATATTTTCTACGGCTCTGTCAAATTCTACTTCAAAAATAGCAGTATTTTTGGTCATGCTGGTTAAATCTTTGGCAAAGATATTATCAAAGAAATTCATCGCGGTTCCAGTATCATTTAAACCACTCTAAATCTTCGTATAAGTATCAGCTATATTACCCTTAATACCAGAAGAAGTTTCTCCAACTAGAGATCCAATAAGTCCCCAATTCTCAGCAAATAGATTATACAAGTCTATTGTAGCAGGATCAGCACTTTCAAGAATTGCTCTAAAAGCGGCATCTGCATCACTTTCAATGCCCTGCTCCTTTCTCTAAAGCATGTCCTTTAGATCATCAGCGCTTATTCCAAGATCATTAGCAAGATCTTCAAGTTTATTCTCGAGAATATCTTCTATCTAGCTAAGACTCAGCTAGAGCAGTTGTTGACTACTTAAACCAGTAGTTTCTACCAGACTCTCAACCTATTTACCAGTAATTCCGGTAATATCCTCTACAGTGTCGCCGGCCGCGATTGCCATATGGATCATTGCCTAGTTTCCTGCTTCGGTCATGTCACCGATTGCTATTGTTTTTTCTTCCTCTAAATACTTAACTTTCTCTGCATAGAATCTACGAATTTCTGCTTCTTTTTCCTATGCTTCTTTGGTAAGTTCTAACCTACCAGTTTCTTCGTTCATTACGAAGTTGCTAGTATCACTATAAATCTCATTAATAGCCTACTAACATTCTCGCCAAGCAGCAATAATCTCACCGGTTACCTCTTTTGTTTGTTCCTTAGCGATATTATACCATTCGTTTTCAGCCTGCAAGAGCTCTTGCTCTTTTGCCGCAATTTCATCAGGATTTGTGGTAAACTGATAATTCCAGTTGCCCTAACTGTCTCGAACAAGTCTTAATTGACTCTTGGCATTCTACGCATCCTCAAGATCCATCTATGCTTGAAGAACCTTGTACTTAGCTTCCAAGATATCAAGATCATATTGAGATAGAGTATTACCTTCTCTACGGATATCAATCTCTTCCTACAAAGCCTTCAGCCTATCCTTCGTGAGCTTGTTGGAAGTGCTATCAATATCCTTTTGTAACTTATCATACCAAGCAGCAACCTAGTATGCTTCATTTACTTTATCAAGATAACGCTCTTCTTCTTCAATGTAGTGGTCATATTTATCTTGCAGAAGATCAAGACCGATACCTCCAGAAAGCGCCTAACCAAACTCGTAAACTGCTTTCTCGATCTAGTCGAGATACATCTATTGAGCAGTTTCCATAGCTTCCTAAGCTGCACTCAACATTGCTTTTTGAGCTTCCTACTATTCCTTCAAGAGTGCATCACGATTCTTCTTAAAGGTATCATAGCGGAAATCTTGCTCTGCTTCAGCACCCTTTTCTGCGATCAATGCGTCGAGTTGCGCCTAAGCTTCTTGCAATCTTGCATCAGCTTCTTCAAACCATTTGCGCTATAGTTTTGCCTGTCCGACCTAAGTTTCTAATCTTTCTTGAGCGACCCTTTGTAGACGATTGAACCCTTGTTGAGTTTTATAAGTCTATCCCTGTAGAGCATAAAGCTCTTTCATAGTGGCGAGGATTGCATCATTATGCTCTAGCTAGTTAGTGAAGTAGGAGAATCTATCTGCGGCCGCACTTAAAGCTTCTACAAACATGTTTTCAACCTACTCAGACCACTCTAGTAATCTCTAACCAGATTCAATGATGTTGCCTTCAAGCTCTTTTAACTCGTCTATAATTGCGGTTGTATCGGTAAACTCGGTAGCATTATCAAGTAGACCTTTAAGATCATTATACTCTTGAACGTACTCTTTATACATAGCCATCTCGTCTTTAGCCTGATCCCAACCGAGAGAAGCTGTCTATAAACCATGAGTAAGAGCATCACCAAAGGATTCTGCAATTTCCTTGCTAAAGTCACGAATCTGCTTGCGAGCATCGCGTACATCGAGGATAACATCCATACGATAGGTTATTTCATTAAGCTTGGTATCTTCTATTCTTCTCTAGGTATCTTCTATTTCATGAGCAAGAGTATTGATAGTATCAAGGGTTGATTCATACTGTTCAATAGCAGCGAGTCTTTCCTCTTGTTGAGCTTCTACTAATTTAAACTAATCTTGAAGTAACTCATAATCAAGCTTCCATTGTTCTGCTTCTGCCTAGACAAGAAGTTTTTCTTCATCGGTCATAGCTTCATACTTCTACACAAATTCATCATACTACTTCATAAAATCTGTATAAGCAGACATGAAGTTATTCATATCTTGATTAATATATCGTTCTACTTCTTCAAAATTAGTAATCTCTTTGCCAGTAGATTTAATCGCATTTTCTATATCATAAGAGCTAGAACCAGCAAATCCAATTCCTCGTGCAGACAGTCTACCAGAAAGATTATCACTATAACCAGTTGCCTAAAAAGCGTTAATCAATCTATCTGTATCAACATCTTTTAGATATCTTTCTGCTCTAGCTGATTTAGCTCTCTAATCATCCTATAGCTTATTAAGATCCTTAATCTCCTACTCATATAGCTTTAAACGATCGAGACCATAAGTACGATCTATCTAATGTTCTAGCTTAGTAAGGACTCTTTCTTGACGCTCTATTTCACGAGTAATTTCATGATAGCGATCTTCAATCTCTTCAAGGGCTTGTTCTTCTGTATCGAGATCTGCTTTGTCAAGCTTGACAAGATCTGCTTTTCCACCAGAACCTTTAGTTTTATCCTCTTCGGGAGATTCGAGAAGATGTTGAAGGGTCCCAAGGGTTTCATTAAGAATCTCTTGGATATGATCTTTTGCTGTTGGATCAGAAGTAAGAAAATCTTCAAAATACTCCCAAAAAGTCTCTGTATCTAACTAATTAAGACCAGGACCATAATCTCCATTATTACCTATTAACTATTTAAAACTTTCTGAAAATAATTCCTAAATACCTTTTCCATATTTATCATCAAAGCTAATCGCTCTAAAAACACTCTAAACACTTTCCCAAGGAATATCTCCACTCTAGTATTTTTCAAGAGAGGTTAAAAGAGTATTCAATCGTTTTAGTTCTGTATCAACCTACTTATACTCTTCACTATTCTAATACTCTTCCTAATATTTTGCACTTAATCCTTCGCCAGTTTCTCCGGCTCTTGCCTCAAAAGTTTTAAAAACATTTCGACTAATACCAACATAATCTTTACCCTCGGCAATTGCTTTTGCTCCATTAGCTATATTAAAGAAAGTTTCATCAAAAGCATCAAGAATATTCTAAGCAGCTGTGCTATAATTTTCAGTAGTAATAACAGCATTTTTACCAAGAACTTCTGTCGCAGTCGCAGAATTTGCTTCTGCACTCATTCGAGTATTTAATTGCTCTTGTCTTTTATTAATCTCACTCTTAACAACTGCAATCATAGAAGAAACAGCCATATCTTTAGCAGATGCTAGTGTTTTATCATCATTCTATAGTGCAGCTATCAAAGTTTCTCTTGCTGCGTCTCTTTTACTTCCTTCTGTTTCTTCGATTATTTCAAGAATACCAGAAGCAACCTGAGCTTGAGCTGTAAGCTATCCTGCATATAAATCTCTAGTATAATCAAGATTATCTTGAACCGATTCTGCTACAAGCTCTTTTAATTTATTATAAGTTTCTTCCTTGATTCGAAGAATATTCTAATCGCCTTCGTAAGTCGCATCAACTAAAGCTTCCGGATATCTTTTTCCTAATTCGACAAGATTTTCTGCGCTAACAGTAAAGTCATCATTGATTAAAGCTATAGCTTTTTTTACATTATTTAAGGCTGCGGCAGTCTCGTTGCCTAACTCTATATTGATTTCCCAAGGTTCTTTTTCAGTCTACTCTTTTAATTTCTCAATATCATCTTTTACAGACTCTAATTCAGCCTCAAAAGCAATCTTTGTAGAATTTAATTCTAATATTTTTGGACTGGGCCCTTTTTGTCTTAAAGACTCTAACTCTTTTTCAATGCCACGAATCTAACCATTAAGATTATCACGCTTTTCTTCTAGTTCTTCAAGTTTAGCTTCGGTAACTTTACCCTAAGTTGTTAAAAATTCAATCTAATCTCCAATAGACTAATTAGCAAAATTAGATAAGTCATATATTCCAGTATAAGCTTCTTGAAGTTTAGCAATTAGCTCTTCATCTAACATTTCACCAGAAGCTAATGCAGCTAAAGCTTCAGTTCTAGCATCTTCAATAGCTTGCACCTAAAGAGAAACTGAAATTACTCCATTATTAGCTTTTAAATAATTAAGAAGCTACTTAAAATTATCAAAATCATTATCTGCTATAAGTTTTAATTCTATATAACTAAATTTATCACTTGTGGCACCAAGACCAAATTTATTTAATTCTTCTTGTGCCTTTCTAAGAGTTTCAGAAAATCTCTTCCCAGCGTCCTCTGCATCAATTCCATATTGGGTAAGTAAATCTTTTGTTTCTTGTGAAAGAGTCTAATAAGCAAACGCTCTTTCTATTAAATTAGTAGATTCATATATTCCTTTAAGCTTACTTAAATCTTCTTTAACTATATCTCCAAGGATAGGATCTACAAATTTCTCACCATATTGATCTCCATAAAATGCTTTTCTAAGATCTGCTAATTGACCTTGTAGCTTTTTTAAATCAGCATCAGAAAAATCTTCAACATTATCTAAGAAAGCTTCATAAAGAGTTTCAGCTTGACTTAAAGTTTCGCCTACATTATTTAACCATTCTGCATCATTTTTCTCTCTTATGGCTTCAATCTAGTCATAAACTGAAACAAGAGTGTCATAATAATCATTCAGCCCAGCCGCAGACAGATAACCCTCAGCTTCTTTTAAAGAAGCTCCAGAAGCTAAAAGATTTACTAAACCTTGCTTTTCATCAAATGATAACTAATTCTCGCCAAAGATAGGAAGAGTTTGCCATATATCATTATAGTTCTTAGTCTAAGAATCATTTTCAGGAACTGCATAAGCTCGTCCACCAGATTGCTAATACTAAGTACGAGTTTCAGTAAACTTGATTCTAGCTAATTCTTTCTTTAACTCCAGCTATCTCTCAAGTTTATCATTCTCTATCTATAAATCTCTTAGTTCCTCCTACTCAACAATAGAAATAGAACCACTAGCAGCAAGATCCTAAAGTTCTTTAATTCTATCCTAAGTCGTAGATACTTCATCGGACAAACTTTCGAGTTCCTATTTAGCTTCATTAAGAGAATCAAGAGTTTTCTTAATCTCTTCTTGTGCATTCTTCTATCTATTATTAAAAGCATCAATAGCTTTGACTATACCATATATTACTATAGTAAGAGCCATTGCAATCGGCATAGCTGCTTTTGCAGCAGTAACACCAGCTGCAATTCCAGTTCCAGCTACAGTGGCTCCTGTGGCTACGTCTGTACCAGCTTTTAAAGCAGATTTACCAAGCAAACCTACCATTGGAATAATACTTGGAAGTATCATCCCAAGAGAAGTCAGTACTCTAATAAACTTCTCTGATTTACTTAATGTATCATCCTAAAGAACATCTACAATATTTTCAAAGGATTGAATGGCCATCGCCGCTCGCGAAGCCCCATTCGCAACTGCTACTAATGCATCAGCCCAATCTGAATAGTCTGGTACAGGGGTTTTTACAGCTTTATCAACACTATCATTTAATTGTTTATACGAAGTACTAGCATCGTCTAATGCGCCAGTTAATTTCTTGCATCTTATAATTAACTAATCTACTAAATTAACCGCTTCTTTGTTATCGCCAGCTAAACTAATTAAAAGAGATCTTATAATCTCTAAATCCTAAGAAACCTCTCTTACAAGCTAACTGTCGTTAGCTAATCCATTCTTTATTTTTTCTAAAGATTCAGCATTTAAATCTTCTGCTTGAGTCATTAAACCTAACTCAACCGCTAATTCTTTAACTCTAGCTTTCCAGTTGTCAGTTTGCTCTCCTGTACTTGACAAAGTCTATTTTAAAGCTTCTATTTTAACTTGCTTACTAGCAACTGTATCAAGACCATTACTTAAAACTTTAAAAATTTCGTCTACTCCATTATTATAGTTAATAGAACTTAAAAGCTTAGATAAAGAATCGCTCGCTTTAGAAGTTGTATACTAATAAGCATCAACTACCTTCTCAGCAAAGCTAGCTATATCAGGTAACTATAATTTTAAAGTAATATTTTCAACCGCTGTTGTATATGCTTCCTAAGCTTTATCGACAGCATCAGCAGATGCTAACGCCTGATCTTTTAAAAGAGAAATAAGATACTAAGCATTTTTTATCTAAGCCATTTGACTTTCAGAATAACTATCAGCGTGAATATTTATTTCTCTCTATAATTCATTCCACTTTGATAAAATCTCTACTCTCTAACTAGCCTAAGACTAATCCTAATTCATTAACCCAAGCTATCTTGTATATTCGTCAGACTAAACTTGAATTTCTCTAGCTCTTTTCTATTCATAGCCAGTCATCAGACCAATATTTACAGCCATATCTCTCATTACATTTGCAATTTGAGCACTATAAACTTTGGTCATAAGAGCAGCAACAATAGGAAGAAGTCCTGTTAAGCCACCTACACCATCGAGAATAGAAGCCAAAGGTTTGAGAACAGCCTAAGCCATCTTATCCAGATCAATAAATACCTTAGGATTGATTAAACTATCATAAACATCTTCAGTGGCAGCCTTAACTCTATCTCTTGCAGCTTCCCAAGATTCAGCATAAATCTATGCCTACTTCTCAAGACTTCCCTCAGCAGTTCTTGCTGTAGCAAGATTCTACTAAAAGACTTGCCAGTTATCCATAAGAGCAACTAGCTGTGCATACTGACGTACGCCACCAACCGTCTAAGCAAGTGCCATTTGTTCGTCTCTAGCGAGATCTTTCCAGCGGTTACCTAGCTCTGTAAGAATAACATCCATGTCTTTAAGCTCTCCATTGGTATCCTTAATGTTAATACCAACAGTATAAAGAGCCTAAGAGTATTTATTTAAATCTGTTCCATCGTCTAAGGTTTCTCCTAATTTTAAACCTTCCAAACGAGAGAATAAAGTCTTTAATGCATTACCAGCAACACTTGCAGATTCACGAGTAGTAGCAACCAAAGTCGCAAGTGCGGCGGATGCATAGTCGAAACTTAAACCTACCGAATTTGCGATTGGAGCAAACTTTTCGAGACCTTCAGCAATCTCTTTAGAACTAGAAGCTGTACTTGCACCGAGAGCAACCATAGTATCCGCATAACTTTCAAGAGTTCTACTGCCCTCTCTAAAGTTATTCCAAACGGCAGTCATCTGAGAAGAAATAGTTTCAGCACTCTACCCAGTAACATTCGCCATCTTGATAGTGGCATCAGTACGTTCTTTCACAGCCTAGTCATCAAGACCTTGCTGATAGTAAATCAGAGATGCATCTGTATAAGTAGTAGTTGTAGTGCTAAGTTCTTTAGCAGCTTGGTTAGCTTCCTTAGCAAATCTTGCCATTTCATCAGCAGATTTACCTGTAACAATACGAATATCATTTAAAGAAGCATTTAAACTCTTACTATATCCAAAAGCCTGCTACAGCCCGCCAATAAAGGCATTTAATGCGCCCGTTGTTAAACGCCAACGAGCAGTATTCTTCATGGTAATCCATAACTAATTTAACAGCTAATTAGAACGCTTTAGAGGAAGTTCAGCAGCTCCAATCGCTGTTGCAACCTACATAAAGGCTTGTTCGCCTTCTGGGCCCAAATCATGTAGCTCTTTGGCATAATCCTCTAATGATTTACCACTCTTATCCAACTCTTGTCTAAAACGAGTTAGATCTAACTTTCCAGTATCAACATTATAAGCATTGCGTAGATGATTATTTAACTCTAGCGCAGCATGTGCGGCACCTTCTAGTCCTCTCTACAGATTCTAAGGTCGTGTCCCAAGTTCCTGTAAAGAAGCAACAGCTTGTCTTAAAGCGGCCTAAAGCTAACTGGTATCACCAGTAAAGCCAACTTCATAAGTTATTTTTCGGTTAGCCACATTCAGTGCCTCCTTTTACTCAATATAACAAATAAAAGGGAGTTTGAGAGGAATTACCTCTCAAACTCCCTGTAATCCTCTAATTAAACTTACTTTTTTGAATAGATAGTTTAATCAGATCCAACCACGTCTTTAATAACAGAAAGCTGCTCAAGACCTTCTTTATTCTTAATAGAAGTCAAGATATTATTCAGCTCTGTATTAAGACTACTAGCGTCACTACTCATGACATTGAGCATTCCCGCAAATGAGTTATTATATCTCACAATATCTTCTGCTGTGTCTTTTGCAAGATCACGCAAGAAATCAATCTCTTCCGCTGGAATAGCTCCCATTACCTTATTTGAAATATTATTAAATTCAAACATATCATATATTTCAGAAAGAGGAATATCCTCATCAATCTCTAAATCACAATACCATTTCACTACCGCAATAGTAAAACAGACCTCAAAACGAACGGGGCTAATACAACCAGTACGATCATCAAGAGCAAGGTTGATTGCCCAAGTAATAAGGTCACTCTTAGCATCAATAGGAAGGTAAGTGCGGACGTCGAGGTTAATGTCGCCATCGAGCTTGACTTGAAGTTTTTCGACCTCGGGAGCCCGCAAGTTAAGTTCAGAATACTTCATGTATCATTCTCCTTTTTCTCTTCTATTGTTCCCATAATAGGAAATTTTTCTAGTTATGTCAAATTTTTAGCCGAAATTAAAACTTGACACTTTATTAAGATTTAATACAACTTCTCCGGTGTGTTCTTCTCCACCATAGATATTAAAGGGTGGATTATATTCCCCAGTGGGGAAGTTCTTTATCAAGTCCTTGACATTAAAGACAGTGGCTTGGCCACTCTATCCATTTGGATTATAACTATTTATTATAAGATAATCAACAAGAATATCTTCTCTTGAAGTAAGACTGATATGCTATCCTGTTCCTAATAATTCATATAATATTCTCGCCCAATCAAGATATTTTTTTACTACTTGACTACCACTAGCTTTAGAAGCAAATATAAATGTACAAATAGAAGCAAAACTCTTATCTATTTTCTATGCAAACTAACTAATAAAAGATCTTAATCTTGTATTATCGTTAGTTGAGCCTATCTTTATAGTAGATTCAGAAGTATTCTTTAAACTTAACCTAGAATTACTAATAACACCTAAAAAAGTGTTTATAAGGCTACCATAATCTGCATTGATGGTTAAATAGCTTTTTGTTGTAATATCCACTTTTTGTGGCACCTTGTATGCTACAACAGCTATATCTGGCTATATTTTCCCATCTATATTTCTCTACACTTCTTCATAAACATAAGAAACAAGATTCTTAAAATCTATACCAGTCTATTTCATAATCTCTTCAGTGAGTTTACCCCTAGCATATTTTGTCATTCCCGCTAGATTGGTCTTATCAGTATGATCTCCTAAATAAAATAGCAATGATTCTCCTGCAAAAACAGGTTTATCTCCTGTTTCTAATGCTTTTATGTCGGTTATTTCTTTTTCCCCAGCAATTCTCTAAATAAGTTCAGACATTCTATTCTCGAAAGAAAAACCTGCATTTTGAGCCGTGTTCGTAGCTCCTTTTTCGTTACTTGTAATATATTTTAACAAAGACTAAGCAGAACCGCTTCTTCCCATAGAAAGGTTGCCAAGATTATCTATCAAATCCTAAGTAATTCCGTATGCAAGATCTTCATTAGCGATAGATGTCTAACGATTCTTTCCTGTATATTTATCTAAAACATTTAATGTTTTTTCAATTATCTATGCGCCTCTTGTTGTACCATGACAATATGTATCAACATAAGTCTTAACTTGATTCCAATTTATACTACCCCATAAATCAGAAGAATGCTCATACCATTCTAATGTACGAGACCCTTCTCTATGAGAAGGCGACTCCTCTCCCACTCGTATTTTGGAATTAGAGTACATAAAACTTTTATTTCTAGGCATAATTATCCCTCATAACACAAAAATGGGAGGAGACATAAGTCTCCTCCCATTTACTGTAATTCTTAGGTTCCGGCAGAAAGAGTTACGGTCACGCTGCCTTTTGGCATAGTAAAGGTATCTTCGCCAGAGATTGTGATTGGGGTTGCACTACCAGCCCAAGTTGCGGTGAGATCCTCACTGACGATAGCAGGAGAAACAACAACTTTAACGCTAGAACCGGACTGAGCCTTAGTTACAGTCACGCCACCAACCTGGAAGGTTCCAGTATGAGCTACTCCAGTAGAGTTAACAAAAGTGAGATCATAATAGGTCTCAGGATCGTCTTCATCTGGATAATTGCTGTTGGTATAGACACCATCATGGTCAGCATCGGTTGCGAAGTGGTTCTGCTCACCATAAGTCTTCCAGTGATCGAATTCACCCTCAGCTGCGGAAGGAGTAATACCAGCAGCCTCTTCCTTGGTGTTGCAATGACTACGACGAGCGAGGTCTTCACCAGCAGAAGCATCATCGTCAGATTCAACAACCTGAAGCATAGCAAGAACCTTCTTAGTTCCATCAAACTTGGTGTAGTCAGGGAAAGCATCCATGACAAAGTCGAAGGTAGAAGGATCGCCATTAGAAGCCATGGTGAAGGTGAAGTTAGACTGAATCTTTACCTTAGGAATGATAAGCTCAGCAGGAAGGTCAACACCATCACTCTCACGACGCCACAGAGTGGAGCCTTCGAGATAGAAGTAACCACCGAACTTATCAGGAGTGATTTCAATCTGCTTTACGCCGGCAGTACGCTTTACGTAGTAGTCAACAAGAACTACAGCACCAACAGGAATGCCAGCACCATGATTGGTGCAGAGAATTTTAGTAGCAGTAGGAACATCGCTTGCTCCGCTTAGAGCTTCAAAGTTACCAGCTGCATCTAGCTTACCATGGATAACGCCCTGTTCAACAGGAATGCAAGGCTCACCAGTGATTTCGCCATTATCAAGAACCATAACGAAGATATCAGCACCGTCATGGTAATAACCCTCAGCCATTTCGCCAGAGTGGCTCCAGCAAGCAACCTTAGGAAGAATAATAGTATTCGCTGTGGTTACCTGTACCTGAGAAGTAGTATGAACATAAAGAATGTCCTGTCCTTCTGCCTTAGTGGAAGCTGCATCAATAAGACCAGCACCAGAAAGAATCATGAAGCTCTCAGGAGAAATCAGAGCATCGGTCATGCTGAAGGAGAGAGTACGCTCGCCTTCCCAAGCTAGCAAACGAGTATTACCACGTCCGCCAGTGGCATAGTTTGTAGTTGCGGCGCCCTCAAGAGAAGAAGTTGTTAAACTATCGAAATAGATAACGGGATCGTTGCGATAGAAAGTGCGCTTGCCGATACGCTGCTTTGACTTTGCGCGTAATACGACTTCGGCAATTTCACGAACACCGAATTTCATATATTTTTTCCTCCTTAATTCATGGAATGTAGATTTCGCATCCACGATTCGACCTGTTTTTCGGGCTTACCTCCCGCAAGCCTTACTCGCAAGTCGGTATCCCATTCAACATATGAAGTATATCTTTCCATCAAGTCAAACAGTTGAAATAGGTTTAAGCCAGTGCATTCTTGAGGGCTTATTCCTGCTCCTATTGTTAAAACTGATAGATAACGTGTTAGTACGCTCTCACCCTAATCTTTTAGAGCTTTCTGCTCAGCGATCTTTTTTCTAGACCGCATAAGTTTATCTGCAATCCTTTTAGCCGCTGCATTACCAGGCTTATAAACAATGTTTTTACCTTGAAATAAACTAGACATACACAAGACTTCTCTCGCAACATCTTGGAGAATATCAAAGTTATTTTCATCTATTGTCACCGGCTCTGCATCAGCTTTCATCTAAGTAATAATAATACTTCTCGGCATTATTACTGTCTTATAATCGGGAAAAAGCAAGAGCAAAAGCGTATTTAAAGCAGTCTTTGCGGACTTATCTTTAGACTACTCTAGAACTTTCAATAATACTTGAAAATTGTTTAAACCTTGTAGAACATTTTCGTCCTAAATCAATACTTCTTTATCGACACAAAGATATTGCGCGGCCCGGAAGAACTCTTGCTCTCCCATATACGCAATATCTTTGATTGTAGGAGGATGAATTGTAAGATGTAACTCAACAATAGGAATGTCGATGCCAGCCATTAAAGCAAGCTGCATATCTCTCATAACTTACTCCAATGGGTTTACATCATCTTCATGTCCTCGAACAGCAAGATATCTTAAAGTAACACCACCAAACTCTCTATCATAAACATCTTGGTCTGCGTCTATAAATAAGAGTTGTCCTATGCCAGAAAGTCTTGCTCCATCAAGCATAGAATCTATCTCTCCAGCAATTCGATAGGGTCTTAAATCCATATCTTCAAGAGTCCAAGTGTCAAAATGGCAAATGATTCGAATCTCTACAATATGATCTCTGTAGAAATCATTAGTAGCAGATCGAGTGAAGTTATTAAAGCCTACGCGAAGATAAGATTTCTTCTAGGTATCAACAGTTACCTGTGGAATAATAGAAATCTAATTTTCCTTAAACATTTCTTTAATCTAGTCACTAGTCAAATCAGGCTTCTTTTCTGGATTCAAGCAATCGGGAGTGTTATAATATAGTAGACGCAATACTGCTTTATTTGATAAGATTTTATTCATTATCATAGCAGTATCTTTAGTCATACCTAGAAAGCTTGATTTAGGATATTCGTATGTATTAGCTTTCATTCTCCTGTTTCTCCAATCTATTTAAAACAAAGATTCTACCACAATGGTCCGCTTTAAAATGGTATTATCCTTGACCCACTGTAATTCAAACTAACCATGAGTAGCTTTACACCAAGTAAGATGAATAGTTTTACTATCTACTACTTCGATATTGACAGGCACGTTATTAGCAACTCTCCATACTCCGCCTTCTTCATCTACTGAATAAGTTTCAGTAATTTTAGGCTTAATAAATCCTTCGCCATGAATACGACTAAGAACCGCTGGAGTTGGATCATAAGGCTCAATAACTAACCCATCCTTCATATTCTACTCAATATCGTCTCTGTCTTTATCAATGTAGTACTCCTCAGCAGCTATCTCTATTACATTTGTCATAGAAATACTATCAGGAGCTTTTACCTACCAATCTCGTCCCGCAAAAAGAAATTCTTTATATCTATCAAAAGCATAGATGGTTCGCGGGTTTCGAGGTAGTAGGATATTTAAGCTCAAGTTAGGACGATCAATTCTAACCTGATTTTTCTGGATAGAGTCGATTTGGGTTTCTACTGGCCCACGAATAGCGGCCCAGGTAGCAAACCATTTACCCTCTTCATCCTTAAATTTTATTTTATATTTGCAACGTCTTATGTCGCCACGGAAATAAGCATCCTCTGTAAGTTCTTCAAGATAAATTATCCAATAAGAATCAGTACCCGCCCAACGAAATACGTCACCAGGACCCCAATTATACTTGGAATCAATAGAAAGGATCTTATCATCGTAATCCTACTTTAACTTGTTAGGATTGATAAGTGCGCGCGCCGGTACGGGCGGTTCAACTGGAGTTCCGGTCGGATCGGGCGCCGCAGGATAAGCTTCAAGGCACTAATCCCACCGTTGCACCATTTCTACATCAGCTGCCTAGTAAGAGTATTTAAGCGAATGTAAAAAGGTATTATATTTATCTTTTATCATTCTGTCCTCTTGTTTGATGCCACCCTAGGCTTCAAGGCGACGTTTCATAAGTTCAAAGTTGCCCATAATCCATCACCTAAGATAATAAATCTATACAACGAAAGATTGTTTTTCTATAAAGCATGAAATCATCGCATTCTTTTGAGGTTAAGCCCTCTAACTTAGATAATAAAATTAAACCCTCGACCTTATCCTTATATATCTCAACTAATCCACTTATTTCTTCTATTACGATTGATAAATGAGAAGTCCAATCTTCATTGTTTTCCTTCATTGGAATCAGTTTCCATAGCTAGTTGATCAGTCTTTTTGTATCAGTGGTTTTAACTTCTTCGCTAAAACCAATCCCATACTTATCCATCGTCTAGAGCACTGATCTCCGCAAGAGTAGACCAATTTGATTTAATTGATCCCTTATCATCAATGATCTTTCTACGTTTGTAGAGACGTTGCATATGAAATGCCTGACGCTCGGTTTCTTTCTTTAAAGTAATTAACTTATCAAGGTGGTTAGCCTAAGAAGTCATCTTAAAATCTGCTCCAGAATACTTCTATCTAGTATTTTCAACAGAGGTAATCTATCGCTACAACCAAGCATTAAGCATATATAAAGCAAATATATTAATTTCTTCGCTAGTTAAATGACAGTTATAGTGATCCTTTAAAGTAGGATCAGCTTCCTTTTCTTCATCTGTATAAGTAGTATAATCATACAGCGGGAAGCGAGGGAATTCAAACTAAGGGATGGAATCAATGAGGATATTTAGCAAGTCCTTGCGAGTGTCCATTTCTGTCCACTCAAGATACATATCATCAGTAATCTTCCCAAAAAATCTGTCATATATTTCTTCAAAGGAGGTAGGTTCACCCTAGATAGGGTAGTCATCCATCGGTTATTCCTCCTTAAATCAAGATTCCTTTTGACCAATAGTCTTGACTCTGCGCACTTGAGAGCTGTCGCCCGCACGTCTTTCGGTAGGAGGTGCTTCAGGAACAACTTCTCCCTTCTCTGGAGTTTCAGCTTCCTTCTTAATGTTAATAGCAGCATCTACATTGAATCCAATCTGCTTCAACATAGCTTCTCTCTTAGCAACATCGTTAAGGGGAAGTTCAACTGCAAATTTCTTCATAAGATCCTTTACTCCCGCAGGAGCAAAATCCAAAGCATCCTTAAATTCATCCAAAGAACAAGTATTCATCCAGTCTTTTACTTCAGCTTCACTCATATTATATTCAACCTCTGTTTTAAGATCAATATTCATAAGAGCTTTAGCAACCTCAGGATCCTTAATAAGCAGATAACCATAAAGCAGTTCTCTGCCACCAGGCTAATTCACAAAAGCTTTAAGCTCCTTGAATTCTACCTCTTTTGCTTCTCCTGGATAGAATACCTTACGAACACGCATTTCGGGGATGGACATAATGACCATACCAGAACTTCTATTAGTCACGACACAAAGATCGTCTGCTTTCATTGTAATAAACTCCTTTTTCTCATAAATGAAAAGAGGGGACAGGGATAATTCCCTATCCCCTCAGTTAAAATTACCAGGTGAAATGACCCTGGAGGCTAGTATCAACATAAGAGCAAAGGTTGTTGGTCATGATAACACCTACGCCTACCTTCTGGTAGAGCTGTACGTCACGAGACCAGTCTTCGTTCTCGCGCTCACGCATATGGAGAGTGCCTTCGAAAGCAACCTTTACGGGTCTATCATCGCCGCCAGAAGGAATAACCCAAGCATAGCCAGGATCAATTACCTTATGGCTATTAAGCTCGTCGGTGAAGCCCTGTGGGATAAGCACAACAGGAACACCATGGAACTGAGGTAGATAACCCTGGCTCCAACGAGTATCCTTCATAGCATCGGAAACCCAGTCGCTGCTATTAGGAATCATCTTTACTGCAAATTCACGAGTGCAGTAGATAGTAGGAGCGCCATATGCGCTTGCAATAGTAATGAGCTGATCCATACCATCAGGATCGAAGCCTGCGGTAGAAATCTGGTTTGCGGCAGGTAGCTGGGTTACAGCACCCTGCATAGCAGCAGCGATTTCACGAGAGATAAGTTCATTCATTGCGTCCATAACGATCTGAGCGACTTCACCAAAGTCTGCACGACCATCAAGGAATTCCTCAAAACCGATCTGATAAGCTCCGCCGATAGCAGAAGTCACAACACGGAACTGGGTCTCACCGAGCTTGAAGACTTCGTACACACCAGCGAGTCCTACGCGGGTTACGAACTGCTTTGCGCGAACACGGCCAAGCTTACGAGTGAAGATTGGGGTAGTGCTCTGTGGGAAGGTACGAACCTCAGCAAAGCGGCCATAAAAATCTTCGACCTGACGAGGAAGAATGTCAGAAACAGCTTCCTCAATTAGTCTATATGCCTTCTGACGGTTTTCTGCAACATCGTCAGAAAGATTCTTGAGCTCTTTACGAAGAGCATCATTGATAGCAAACTTGTTTAATTGCTCACCATTGTAGCTATAAGTTCCAGAAGGACCTACCTGGAGGGCAGCTTTCATGAGAGCAAGAATGTCTTTTCTTTCCATTATTCTGCACTCCTTTCTATTACTTTACGCGCTGGATCTTCACGCCAGGCTGAAGGTCAGGCATGTTATACTTCTTTACAACTACCCACTCCTGATCAGCATAAGAGGTATCACCAGAAGTCTTTTTACGAAGATAACCAATTTTCTTAGCTCCTGCTGAAGTGGCAGCAGTAGGATCGGTTTCAATAATAAGAGTATCACCCTTACTAAGATCATTATAAGCATCAATGACACAGTTAGTAGTCATAATGTCACCAGGCTGAGTACGGAGAAGACGAGGAACCATAGTGGTGTCAGCAGGCATCATGCCGCCATTGTAAGCAACTTCCTCAAGGTCGTCACCGGTGCCAGATTCATTACGAACATTATAGTGGTAGTAACCACTATCGCCCATTGCGTTATACACAAGAGCCTGATAATCGCTCTTCTTCATTGCGAAGTCAGCGTCGGTCTGATAGTCTTCATAAACCTTTACTTCGTTGAAAACGAGAAGCCATTCGCCTGCGCCAGTAAAGTTTACTACGCCATTTTCGTAGTCATACTTAGCAAACTGGCCATTTTCAAGCAGGTTAATAGTAGAAGCCGCAGGAAGCTGTGCGTAAATTTGTCCATTACGACGAGCAGACAGATGGTTAGGTTCAACCTGACCGTAACCGTACTATACGCACTGAGCCACAGGGCTTAAAGGTGTAGTAGCTAAAGCCATATTACTTTACACTCCTTATTAAAGTATTCATATAGCGCCTTAGAGATAACTAATTAGCAATCTCTCTCGCTTTGAGCGAGTCTAACCGCTTTAACCCACTCCGGCGCACTGTCATTATCCTCTAACCCTTGTAGATTAAAGTTTGTAGGAATAGGATCGTTATCGTCTTTATCTTCCTAAGAAGGATCAACGAAACTCACCTTGTTGTGGAAACAAATTACAGATAACTTAGCTTCAATATCGTCAAGCGAATACTTATCAATATTCGCAATAACGTCTGCTTTGTCTTCGTCAGAAAGCATGAAGAACTCAGCAATCTTAGCTTCCTTCTCAGCTCTCTCAATCTTTAGCTTGAATTCTTTAAGGGACTCAAGCTCAGCATTAAGATCACTAATCTGCTGATTCAAACGGTCTCTTTCTTCAACAACAGCGTTATAGTTGGCATTAAGTTCAACATATTCGGGAATTTCTTCGAGAACATATTTATCTTTTTCCTTGTCATCTTCTTCTTCGCCGTCGTCTTCTTCCTTGCCTTCTGTTTCTTCTTCAGAATCAGAGGATTTCTCTTCATCAGAATTGTCCTAAACTTCTTCTTTTTTCTTGTAGTTGTCATTATCCTCTACTGAGAAAGCGAAGTTTTCTACAGGAACATACTGAACTTCAACTTCCTGCAATTCTGCAGTTACATCAAAACCAGCTTCGGTATAGGAAAAGTCCATTCTGAAAAGTTTACTGTCCTCACGTTTCTGAATGATGGCAAACTTCTGAGAACCTTCCTCGTAAATACCACGAATGCAATAAGCAGCATGGGTCCAGCCATCAGGCTCAGTAACGGGGTAAGTATTCTCTAAATAGCTATAAATAGCGCTCCATAGGGCATCACCAATCTCTACCATGTAGGTGGTAAATTCCATTTTGGGTCCTCCTTCATCATTCAGAGCATCATTAACCTCGTTCATCAACGAGAAAAGCGAAGTTTTCAGTTGCTCAATTTCTTTACTAAACTGTAGAGCAAATTGCGATTGAATGGCGGCTCCCTCAAAACATGGTTCAAAGTCTTCGCCTAAAATACACAATTTCTCTATCAATGCCTCATTTATAATAAAAATACGCCCTTGACTATTAGCAGAATTTGTCCAAACGCCCTTTATTGTTTTGTTATCAAGCTCCATGGACTAGTTGTTACCCTTCTCAAAGACTCGCTTTGATTCAGGATAGGCCGAAGTCCAAATATATACTTCGCAACATAAATATTTGCGAGTAACGGAGTTATCATCTACAAAATCTTGCAACCAAATCTTTGAATTAGTTGGCACAAAACCATAAGGCTTAGTTAGATCAAGAATTTCAAACTTGTCCGTTGTGATCTCAATCTTTCTACTATGTTCTTCAAAATCCTCTAAGTCATCTCGATAATATCCAACGACTGGACTACCAGGAAGTTTGCGCCCCATCTCAATCGCTGTGGCTTCATCGATCGACGTACCATTTCTATTATCGCCTATATATAAGACTTTCGCAACTCCTTTTGTAACAAGAGGAGAAACTTGAGTCTAGTCAATAATCTATATTGTATCTTGTTTTGCAACACTTAAATGCATTGGCATATTATTCACTCCTCTTACTTACTAGCTGCTTCTCTATTAGCTATTGTCTTATCAGACTTTTCGGAGTCTTCCTTTTCAGGTCGTCCAGCTCCATCATTACTATTAGTAGAATCACTCTTACCAGAAATATTAGAACCAGAACCACCTGTCTGCTAATTTCTTAGCACGTTACTGTTCATTGTAGAGCTCATCATAGGAGGAATCATGCTTTCAGCAAGATGCAATACATCATTCTCAAAGTTAATTGTTGCTAGAACACTAGATTGAGATTGACCTAATGCAACTTGAGGTAGGGTCTTATTATAACCCATTTGAGCCTACTCTTTATACATCTTAGCTAGTTCTTTATAATTATACTATGTAGTTTCAAGTAAGTCAAATTTAAATACATGATTCTTTCTACTGAACTTACTGACAATACGATTAAACAAGCTATTTAATCGCAAAATAAGATCCCTTATGCTCGCTTCGTCGTTCAAAATAGAATTTGTAACAGCAATATTACCTTCGGCATTAAACAAGTTCTAAGAAACACCTGAGTTATTATATACTGTTCTTTCTACCTTTTCAAGATCATCTGCTTTAGTAACTGAATTACTATCTCGTAAATCGGCTACGTCAATGTCAGCAAAAGTAGTAAGAACATCAACACCCACAGCACGCTTTAACATAGCTACTGCGTTATTATGAATATCTCTAGCTTCATCAACGTCGAAAATAAGATCTCCGTTCTTGTCTAATGGAAGCTTTTGAATAATGATCTTTAGTAACTACTAAAGAGTCTTCTTTCTATCTAAATCTTGAGCCGCGTCTAAATCTATGATAGAAGGAATAACCCCAACAAGAGGAGGAAAGTCGTTGTCATTAAGAGAGATCTTAACTGCAAAGCTAGGATCTAGCATGTACCAACAACTCTTGTCGCCAGGATAATCTCCTTTTAACTTTCCCTATTTATACAAGACATAAGCCTTCTATATATCTTTGGGGAACATTTTTAATACTTGTATTCTATACTATGGATTAGAAAAATAAGCATCAAAAAACTATAAATTCAACTCTACGATAGGATCAGTACCACAGAAATAACGACTGCGGCAGTAGGTAGCTGGCAACTTTTGGAGAGCAAATCGGTCATTAAAGTCCATGATATATCCATAGTACACTCCAGATTTTATGACCTCTAAAGCTATGTCGCCGCAAGTTCTTTTTACCTCAGAATTATCCAGATAAATAAGAGCTTTAGCAAAGTCATTAAGTACAGTTTTATTATTATTATTTTCATCTTTCTTTATAATATAAGGTGTAATGTACCAGTCATATCTATAAAGAAAAGCTAAATAACGGCAAAGCCTATAATAAATACCGCTTGCTTCATAGAAATATTCTGAAACTTTCCTTAATGTCTCGTAATCATGCTTATAGATTGCACGTAGAATAAACTACTTGTCTCCATAGTTTGAGTTTACCTTCTTATAAGAACCGAGGTTGATGATCGCATCATCTAGCTGCCGCACGCCAACTTTGATTTTAGCGTAATCCAGCTCGTCAAAAAAATCAAGTTCTCTTGGCGCAGTTCTTACACCTGACCCCACAAGATTAAAACCTTTGTCTTTGATTTCTTGCTATCTTTCCTTGAGCAAAGATTCCAACCTCCTTAATATCCCGCTTTGGCCATGATATAGTCATACGAGATAAGATGTTCTTCGGTGAATGGGATCTCAACTAAATTGATACCATGAAGTGCGCAGAAACGACGCTTTTGAGTATCATTATATTTCTGCTAATAAAGACCTCTGGCACCACCGAATTTGCTAACTGCTTGATAATGTTGCTTGCCTTGGTATTCAAGCAAAAAATCAAGATTACCTTCATCATCAAAGATAGCAAAATCGAATCTAAGAGGACGTCCTGAAGGTGCTTTTAATCCTGGAAATTCGTATTCTTCTTGAAAATTGACCTCATAACGCTTTAATATTTCTTCTATCTTTATTTCTGCTCTTGATGCTCGCATCTTGCCACCTCCTTAGTTCATAAACATCATGTCGGTTATTTTGCCTCTCTTTTTCTTCTTTTTACTATCTTCTTCTTGCTTTATATAATATAAACCATACTCGAAGGCGGAGAACTTATCCTTCGGTATTGACTTATTAGCTTGTTTCAAAATAATATTGATACCTTCAGTTTCTTCACGAAGATTTCCCATCTCTTCTCTTAATATGGAAGTTAAGGTATATGGTTTTAAGTAATCTGCCCTTTCTTCGGGTTTCATTGCCTAACCTTTAACTGTACCGAGTAATTTTGTTTTGGCAATGCGCTCATCAATCAAGAGTCTTACCTTACCAGCGTTAAGTTGGGTCTGCGCATTGGCATGAGCTTCACTGTTAATAGGAGCGTTTGCCTTAATTAAAAACATGGCATCATACTCGGTTGTATCAGTTCTAAACTTCCTATATTCTTGATCGGCTCCCTCATAAGTACCGCCATAAACTCCAAAGTCAGGTAAAAAATCACCAAGATCATCTTCTTGAGACTTTACCATATAGTCGATTAAACCAATACCAAGACCATTGGCATCAATTACAATTCTATGCGCTTTGTACTTATAATAGAGTTTCTTTAGCTTTATAGCTTGATCTTCAAAGTGTTCATCTTCGATTGTGTAGATATTAACCAAAGATTTAATAGCTGGGCCTTGAGACTGTGGAGTTACTTTAAATACGCAGCAAACAGTATCGCATTTCTTTCTACCAACGTCAACAGATAGAATATAGTATGCTTTTGCACTAGATCTTCCTGATGCTTCGTATTCAGGCTGATTCAACTTTCTTGCTCTGTCAAAAGCTTCTCCATTAAAGAAAGCATCTTCAACAGTGCCAGACCACTTTGATTCATATTCTCTATCAAATGATGCTTCATTAAAAGTACCATCATTCTTCAAACTCTAAACAAAGTTACGTTGAACCAAACCAACAAGTGCGGGAATGCGCCATGTGCCACCCATCACGAAAGCTTCGCCGGGTTCTGTAACCATGCGAACAAGCAACGTAATAAGTTTCTCATAGGGGAATGAACTCTTCCAGCCCGCAGTCGTTATATATGCCTAGCTTTTATTCGTTACTTCTTTTGACTATACACTACCATCAAGACATCGTCGGTCAACGTTCATCATCATGGGCTAACGCCCATGGACTATCTCATCTACTTTCAACAATAGGAAGAAAGTAGCGGCGCACTTCGAATGGTGACAAAATCCATCCTACTGGGCTACACTCATCACCCATAGTCTCTACACCTTCCATGTTTCCATGGCTTGGCACGGGATTCTTTGAATTTCCCGTTAGCTTGCGGGACCGATCGGCTCGCGTTTTTCGCTCGTACCGGCGGCCGCAAACACCCCTTTGTCAAACGGGTTCACGCCGTTATTCACTTACAGCTCACGCTGCAAGGCCCCAATATTGTTCAGGGATTAAAACTTCATTCAAGATAGTTCCATCTACACCGACACATTCTTCGATCAAACCACCATGACGACGTTTACCTCTTGAGCTCTCTCTTGCTGCAACGTTATCAAAATATGATCCGCTTCGAAATACATATTTACAGTAGTCTTTACCTTCCTATGTTACTCCTCGGCGTCTATCTAGCTCCTTATCAAAGGCAGGAACTAGAGTACAAATCTCTCCCACTTTCTCTTTTATAATACCAGCAGCCTATTCTTTACCTCCAGAAGTAACAAACAACTTTGCTCCAGGATATAAAATACATCGTATCATAAGAACAAGCACTGATAAAAATGACTTAGAGTACGCACGTGGGAACACCATATATACATAGCGATAACGCATGCTTACTCGTAAAAAAACTCTTTGGTAAAAGTAGAAATTAAGATCTTTCTTTCTCTCTGTATCACAACCTGTTTGCAAAAAATCTACAAACAAGTCAGGATATTCTCTCCAAAAAGCGATATACTATCTAGCCGCAGGTATAATTGCCTTTAATCTTTCTTCCGATATACCAATCTTTTTACCTTCGCTAGAAAGATTTAACAAATCAGCTAGAGCCATCGTCATCATCCTCTTCATCATCTTTGGCTTCTGCTTCTTCAAACTCCTAAAACTCTACAAAATCTTCATCTGATAGAACTTTTCTACCATCTTCACTAAACATTTGTTCCTCAATATCATCATCAATATCATCTGCATCTATCTAAGCTTCACGCTCTTTATCTTCCTCAATTTTCTTGAGCGCAGATTCTATCATTGTACCAAGGTTTGTTTCTTCATTAATCAGCGTTTGGGTATATGTTTGCAAATCTTGAATTGTTCTATCTACTTTGTCGTTAGGAGTATCTATATAATAACGTGGAATAAAACCCTCTCTTTCACACATAGCAACTAATTCACCAATGGAATCAATAACATTACCACTTTCACCCTTGTTCTAAGCCGCGGTAAACTTACCTGACTTCATTAATGAATCATAAGCCTTCTGCATCTTAGTAAAGCCATCAATATCACCAGCATCTAAGAGCTGATTAGCTTTAAGAGAAGCCTTACAAATCATAATAAGAGTATCTTTGTGGCCGGCACCTTGAATATCATAAGATGCCATCATGTCATTATATAGTTGTTCCATGCGAACCCACTCTTCTGGACGATAACCATGTCCCCATTTTAAACGAAGCATTAGCTTATCTTCATGCGTTAGCTAGTCTACAATAGGATTACTCTCTTCCTCTTCTTCAACAAGAGGTAAAGGAATGTAGGTATCATCTTCTGCGGGCGGCGCGCTCACTGGCGTTATCAAGCTCTTTGGTTTGGGCGGAGTTCTATCTTTAGAGAGCTATTCTTCAATTTCTTCTCCGCTATAACCTTGAGCTTTCATTTTTGTAACTTTTTCTTGGAGAATCTATTCCTCAATCTTTGGTCCATCTTCCCAATGTTTATCGTTCCACTATTTAAGCTTCATCTTGGAAAGATATTTACCAAGGATTGTCATACCTGTGATCTTCTTTCCTTCAACAGCGTTCTTCTCTAAAATACTGTCCCACCATTCTTTTACATAAGGAACATCTATCTCTTGAAGAATCCATTTATAGGTTTCTGGATCCCAGTTATCTACGTGCATGGTAATACACTTCTTACATTGATTAAGTTTGCCACCATCAGGGTATTTTTCGAGATTACGAGAAGTATAGAACTCTTTTTCATCCATTGTCTTCCCACAAACTTCGCAGTAATGGCTCATAAAGCTCTCTTCCTTTCTCGCTCTTTATATTCTAAAGCCCATTTCTAAAGCCTAGTAGTATCTTTATATCTATAGTCCTTAAAACTAAATAGTTTCATTTTAGCAAGATATCTCCCAAGAACGGCTTTAGACTATCCGTTCCATTTTACTACAAGTTTATTCCAATCTTCTTGTAAATAAGGAACATCAATCTCCTATAAAACCGGTATAAACGAAGCTGGATCATAAGTGTTAAACCTTAAACAATCTTTGCATATGTTTAATTTGCCGTCTGGGTGTTCTTCTAAATCGTGACTATAATAAAATTTATTGATATCTAGTGAGCGTCTGCAAAAATCACAAACCTTATATTTTCTATCCAAGTGCTCACCCCTTTTTCTTATTGCGGCATGCTTTACAGATACTATAAAAATGATCTTTGCTCGTATTATTTATTGAAAAAAAGTTATTATGAGCTGGCTTACTTTGACCACACTTTGAACATTTTTTAAAAGGCAAACCTTTTCTCTTGAACTCAAACTCAATAAACTAATTTTGCGCTTCCTAAGCGATTAGTTTAGGTATCTTATTTCTCCATAAACTAGAAATATATTCCAAGCTATGCTTGATACCAAATTCTTGCTAAAGAGTCATCTAAATCTCAGTATTCTACATTTTATCAATCTTACATTCAACAATTCTCATGTAAAGAGGATATGGTTCAAGAGCTTTATCACACATATTCTCAAAATCTTGTATGAGATACCAAGTATCTGCCTCAAAATTCTCAGAACTGTCTTCTTTTAACTTAGAATAATCACAAAGAATAGCAGAAACAACTTTAGCATCCATGAGAGATATTCCCTGAACAACTACCTATCTATTTTCATCAAGATAGCTAGTGTCGTCCAATGGAACATAATTCGTACTTCCATGAGTAATCTTAGAAAAGCTTAAAGGTTTCTAATACCCTTGTTTAATTATATACTAATCTTACGCATCTCGATGAGAGCTTTCTTCATAACATAAGCATCTCTTCCAGAGGTGTGTTTCAGCGCCTCCTCCCATACTTCAATAGTTTCTCGTAACTACTTTAAAGGAGGAATGGTGTCTAAGTCATGCTAAGTAATTGAAATCTTAGGTTGAAATATTACATTCTTATCTTCATTTATTAAATTATAAATACCATCTTCTCCGTTTTCAAGCTAGCTTACTAGCCCTTCAAAGCTGCATTCCCGCTTATTAACAGTAGAAAGACGATTTTCTGTCAATATTTTACGTTCTCTTTTTTCTTGCTTTTCCATGCAGAGAATGAGATAATCCGCTAATACCTCAAGATAGTTGGTGGGAGGATTGGGATTTTCTTCTAATATTTTCTCTACTAGCGCCTTACGCTCTTCTGGAGATTCGATTGTATAATCTAATTTGATCAAATCTATCATCTCCTTATAGTCGTATAATAAGAAAAAATTTAGAAACTGTCAAATTTATCTTGGCTTAACCGATCGGACCGCGGCCCGCAGGTATAAAATTGACAATTTCCCATAAAAATGATATTATTAAAATATAAAATAAAAGGAGAATAATATGTTGATGTTCTTCGACATTGTGCCAGAGGGTTTCCCCGCAGGTGCATAGTTTTTCTTCAACCTTGCTATTGCTGCAATAGCTATTCCTCTAAAATCTATTTTACTTCCTCCAGATATCGAGGATTACTGGTATCTAGGAGCAGTAACCGAATCAAGACCATTTGCAATTCATATATACCGAGATGAAAGAGTCTCCAAAAATGTAATAGAGACCTTCCCTCATTGTGTGCTGGAGCTAGATCCTACAGGAGATGTATGTTGGTATGATCTTATTGATTATGAAACGGACGATCCTTGGGAGTTGAATCCAACGCTTGAAAACTTCGATTATGATGACGAAGATTATTAAGAAAGGTGCTGTAAAGCATGATCCTAAAAATTAAACCAAAGAAAATATCCCTATATCTTGCCAATGGGAAATATTCAGCTGCTTAGGTAAAAAATCTAACAGGAGCTGATATTGTATTTAATGGCACACTATATACCTTTACAACCATGAAACCCTGTATGGACTTTAAGGCCGATGGAGTTGTTTACTCTGACGAAGAGCCTCTCTATGAAGGCTATGGGTGGAATAAAGAGAGCAAGTATATGGCAAGAACCACCGATATGAAGAAGTATGATAACTTTATTTCTTCTTGCAATATCATTAAAGGCGGAAAAGCTTGCTCAGTAGATGGAATTGCATGGGTAGCTGGATCTCGTCCTAGAACAGCAATAGGATGGAAAGCTAATAGTGAAATGGTGATTTATGTCACAAACTATAATAAAACAATAGCAGAAGTGACTAGTGAAATGCTGAAAGCTGGTTGTGTAGATGCTATCAATCTTGATGGCGGTGGATCTACACAAATTGCTACTACAAACTATGGTAACATCTATTCTGCAGAAGGGCGCAGAGTACAGAACTATCTATGTATTTGGGAAGAAGGATCTGAGCAAGCTCCATCGTCACCACAGACCTCGGAGCCCGCAAGTGAATGGAAAGATACTCCAGCAAATATTACCAAGTTCCCGATTACCGTATGTGGTAAATGCAATTTAAATGCGCGGGCGCTGCCTACTAGCGCGTCAAATCTCGTTAAAACGGTGCGCCAAGGAGAGGAAATTACAGTTGTGGGATACTCCGCTTTAAAGACATGGCTCAAGACTAAGGATGGAAGCTTTGTCTACCGCAACTACACTAAATGCAAGAATCCATATACTGCACCAAGATTAAACATTCAAAGAGGGAGCTCTGGAGAAGGAGTGCGTTGGATGCAATGGCAGCTTGGCAGTAAGATGTATAAAGGTAGAGATGGTAACATACTTGGGTGCGATGGAACGTTTGGTCCTAACACTGAGTATGCACTGTTGCGCTTCCAGCAAGACAATGGAATTAAACCCACCGGCGTTTGCGATGCCGCAACAAGAGAGAAGTTAAGTAAGTGAATGCGGCGGGCAAAAGTCCCTATAAATATATTTGAAAATTAGGAAAATTATCCTAAAGACTTTTGCCCAAGCGCAGCAAAGGAGAGAACCGCATGGACAGAAATACCTACATGGTTATAGAAAACGAAAACAATCGCGTACTCGCGCAGAACATGCCGAAAGCAGATGCTCTTACTCTTTTAGGGCTGCTTTGCCAGTATGCGCCGGAAGTAAGAGACTACACTATCACGCATGACTACTTCGAGGAAAGTAGCAAAAAGTGGGAGCGATAGATGCAACTACTTGCGGAGGATAGGTTGTAATGAATTGCGGGCGGCGGCTCTTCGGGCGAGTTACCATGATGCCTCGTCACCACGGACCTGGCGCCCGCACGTAATATTTTAGAAGGAGGGATCGTAGAATGACTGAATGGGTTAAAATCCTGATATTGGGTGTCTGCTTCTTTGCTTTTGTTGCCGCTAGTTATCGAGTGATGGTAGGGCAAAGAAATGGAATGAAGGAACAGTTGTTAAAGGCTTATGAGTATGAGCGGGATGGAGACTGGTGGAAGAAGCCTGGGTATAGCCTGTCAAATGAATGGGTAGAGAAGTGGTCGGTGGGAAGGTTGATTGATTACTTGGAGCGATGGAAGGAAATTGAAGAGAGGAAGAAGGAGCAGGAGAAATGATCCTTGGCGCGATATTGCTTTTTATTGCTGCAAGTTTGAATGTTGTTCTAGGTGCTATGTATTACATGGCAAGGAACTATGGTCCGGAAGACACTGTGCACCATAGTATTTTCTGCGTGCTTATGTTGGTAGAAGATCTATGTTGGGCGGGAGCAATGGTAAAGTTGATAATGGTGGCGATAGCATGACAGTTATAGCTTACGATGATCACTGTTACTCTGACGTAAAGCCCTATGAAGTTACAATATATACCGATGATGGGGATATATTATATCATGGTAAGACGAAGCGGGTAGTACTAGAAGGAACAGCGGATTTGAGCAAGATAAAAGGTGGCAAGGGAGAACCTATTTCTTACTAGAGTGATGCAGAAGAGGTAAGGATTAGTCTTGAGGAGCCAAATGATATCCCTTGGAAGGTAATAGGGTGTGATTTGAGTAATAGGTCGTAATCCGAAATGGAATAGTGATTTGGTGGGAGAGTTGTGCAGACAACTTCATTTCGCTAAATCGCTATTTTATTATGCCCGAAAACTACCCCGGGGTATCTGGAGCCTTGAAGAATGTTAAAGATCCAACACTCCATGATACCCTGTCAATGCCCCTTGTTTAATAGCTTTACATGCTTGCAAAAATCTTCTGCTATTGCTTGCTTTGTGCAACTTGCACAATTATCACGCAATCCTATTGTGCAAAGTAACAGTATTCGCAAAAATCGCTAAAATGACGAAAAAAAGTCTTGCAAAGTGTTTTCGGGTATGCTATTCTACAATCGCCAAGGGCAAACAGGGAAGCCCAAAGCAATGCACCTTGACAATTAAAGCCTTGAAACTTCCTCTTGCTAGTAACAGGGAAACTTGCCAAGATATGGAAATTCCATGTAGCAAGTCAAGCGAACACCAAAAGGAAAGTCAAGAGCATAAATCAAAAGGAAGTGTATAACATGAAAAAATATGCGATTCTTCAAAGCATGGGCAAATGGGAGTATAAAGACGGCAAGCGGGTTATCCATTGCGAAGTGCTTGACAAGGTTTTGGTAATGGATAGCAATGACTATGACGCAATCTGGAAAGCACTCACGGAACACAACAAGGACGGTCTGACCCGCTATGATAGCAACGGCATTTGGCGGTCTTGGGAGTTTTCCATGAGAGCGCGGGCCAAGAAAACCCTTGAATATTACGCGAAGAAAAACGACAGGCAAGCGGTTTAACCGCTTGCCAAGGTTAAAGAAAGAGAGGATATAACGATGATGGGAACGATTAGCAAGGCAATCAAGGACGTTATCAGTGAAGTAGTCATTGATGACAAGCAATGGGAAGAAATTCGCAGGACCGAAGAATACGACAAGGACCTTGCGGACGAAATCCGTGGAATCTATGAGTACGATATGAACGTGGATGCAGGTAGCGCATACCATAAGGTCCACTTGCTCTTGTTCAAGCTCGAAAAGCTCTACGATATGGCCACCGAGCTGGAAGACAAGAGGATTGTTCTTCCCTAATAAATCAAATAGCGAGCGGGGCTAAAAACCCCGCTCGCAAGAAAGAGAGGATAGAGTAATGAGAAAGTTCGATGCAGGTGTAGCACGTGCGGAAATGCGCATACTCGCAGACATGCTCAAGAGAGCAGAGAGAGCAAGCGACTATGAGAACGGACACTATGACGACAACAAGGCACGATATGACGAACTCAAGCGACAGCTTGAGAAGCACAACAAGCGAGTCATCGACTATCTGAATATGTGAAAGGGGAATATAACAATGGCTAATATCACTTACACCTATGAATATGTCTGGTACAAGTCCAGATATTGTCCTGACAAGCCTTTCCGGATGCGGAAATGCTATCTGCCGGACAGCTCATATATCAAGGTCAAGGATGAGTCCGAGACCATCACCTACACCGTGGAAGAGGCTAAGGCAGAAGCTCAGCGGTTCAGAGAGCTCAAGACGGACCTTGAGTACAAGGACAGATGGAACGACAATGACTATCGCATGAGCAGCTATTATTGGCGAGTCATCTGCGACCTTGAGAAAATGGTAAGGGAAGCGGCTTAAAAACCGCTTCCCAAGGATAACAAGAGAAAGAGAGGAATATAACATGAGAAAGTGGAAAGTATGGGTACTCGAAGACAAGAACGGCGTTGAGCTCGCCAGAGGGCGCAAGAGAGACGTGCTGAATGTCTCATATGCTCGATACGTCTATAGCCACATCTTCACCGATAACCTCTATAGGACCACTCAACTTCTGCATCCGGAGAAAGGGGACAGCGAAATGAATGAAGATTACCTGATCTATATCGACGGCAAGACGTTCCCGGTGAGAGGGACCACCGCAGCGTGGGAAGCCTACGAGAGAGCGATCGACTTCGCGGAACTCACCAGCCTGCGGGTGTTTCTGGTCGATGGCGAAACCGGCGAGATCCTCTGCGATTCCTGGGATGAAGATTGAAAATATAGGGAGAGGTTTAAACAACCTCTCCCAAAATTCACGGCGGGCCGCGGTCGAGCGGTGTGACCCGACCGCGGCCCGAATTTTTAATTTAAATCGCTAAAGCAAAATTTCGCTACCGATTCAGCGCTTTAATTCGATAAAGTGATAATCCTTTAATTCGCTAAAGTAATAGAGTGAATATTATTCAAGCCCTTTGCATAAAAATTCATGCGAGAAATTTTTGAAAAACGCTTGACTTCTCATGCAGTACATGGTATAATTAGTCGAAAGTTGAGAAAGGGAGGATCCTAAAATGACTGAGCTGGAAATGTTTGTGGGTATGATGGACCGCGCGAAGGAGCGCATTTCTATCGAGGAAAAGGATAAGGAGACCCATGTGTTCCTTATCGAGACCGGGTCCGAGTTCATCTTCGGTGAGTTCGGCCAGCTGGTAGAAGTTTGGTAAGAGTATAACGGCGGGGCCGCTTCAATGCGGCCCCAAAGGAACAAAAGAAAGAGAGGAAATGAGATGAAAAAATTTCACTGGATTTGGATCGGGTATGGGAAAAAGCAGCGTTTTATCCACGCTTGCTGGGTCCATGAAGATGCTATAGAGGCTTTCAAAAAAGCCATTGTAGCAAAGTTCCGGTCGATGGGATGGGAAAAAGAGTTCTGCTTCATCGAAAACAGCAGCCCCTGCGTGGCAAAAGAAAATTCCTCTTGTCATATAGGCGCTATCGGCCCTGATGGAAAATATGGATATTATGGGGTAGCTTAAACAAGAGGAAAAAGATAGATGACCTGCGGCCGCCAGCTCATCGGGCGACCCACCAAGATAATAAGCACTTTCAAGGGGAGGCCGCAAGCCTCTCCTTTGACATAATTTCAAAAATATTCTATAATGGTTACAGAATTAAGAAAGGAGAAATTCTAATGACTGTGGAATTGCTACAGGCACTCCTGCTGATCCTCAAGGCTTGTCTTGAATAGGATTCTTGCAAGAAATGCCCTCTTCGCCAATTCTGCGAGAAGATGCCATGTGAATGGTAAAACAAATCCCTCGCGGGGCCCGTAACAGGGTCGTTTTTCCGCACAGGCAAGGTCGTTAGAATTTTTGAACAAGATGGAACTAACCCAATGGTCAAGGAAAATCGACAAAATGGGGCGCATCGTTCTCCCGGTACGCTTGCGAGAACAGTATGGCCTTGTAACTGGCCTAGAGTGTCCCATCTACCAGCATGTTGACGAAGATGGCCGCATGTTTATCTGCTTTGAAGTTCCTCCCAAAGCGGTACAGAATTTCAAAGAAGCACGCGAACTTCTTGAAAAGCTGGGATATACAGTTTCAAAAAAGGAAGATGAATAATTATTCATCGAGTCAGCGGCTGGCGCACGGGCATGAGGGCCCGCGCGCCAGCCGAGTTTTATCTGTTGTGCAGTTTGCACAATTTTGACCGCGAAAGTTTGTGCAATTTGCCGATTGCATTTATCCCGGAAGTGTGGTATCATGTAGACACTGAGGGCGAGGGAACGGCTTCCCACCCTGATCGCGGTAAGCAGCACAAAGGGCGTCGAGATGGGCGTCTGAAGCAAGCGCCGCCAAAGCCGACTTTCATACAGGGGGTACTATACCATGAAGAACGAAGGCGTCTATCTGACTATCCGCGGCGAGTTTCCCCACTTCGAGCGGTGCATCCTGCATCCCGCTGAAGGCTCTGAGCTCTGGGACGCTCTGGAAGAGGTCCTTTATGTCTGGTACGAGCTCAGTCCGGTCGGCCGCATCTGGCGGCAGGAGCTGTTCGGCTCCAAGGGCGAGTGCCAGTTCTCCTACCATGGCGTGGAGTTCGTCAAGGTCACTCGGACGGCCCAGTTCGAGTTCTCCCTGGAAGATGTGGAGGGCTAATGCCCTCCACGCAAGCTAAATGGCGCTTTATACCGGCGCCCGCACAAGGAGGTCTATCATGAAGCGTTTCAAGTTCTGGTGGATGATGCCCTGGGAAATGCAGCCTAGTGTCGGCACATACTTCCGCGTTGGCCGTTATTTGGGCAAGTGCGTTTTCAAGTCCCCTTGGTTGGTTATTCAAGACTGCCGAGAAATGCGCCGGGAATAATCCCGGCGCGCCGCTGTTGGGCATGTGGGCTCAACAGCGGCGCGAGTTTTGCGTGAATAGGCGATTTGCACAATTTTGATCCGACAAGTTTGGTCATTTTGCCTATTGCTTCCCTCCCGATATTATGCTATTATGGTATCACAAAGAGAGAGGAGTGAGAGAAAATGAACAGAACTGATGAACAGATTGATGCCATCGTCCTTGCGCGAGACATCATCCTTGCAAGGGCACGTTATTACAAAGAAGAAAGGCCCAAACTTGGGCATGGATCTTCGGCCCTAATTGCAGGAATGGCTGGTGCTTATGAACACGCAGCCGACATCCTGACCGCCGCACTCAATGAAGACTGGGAACTTCTGCGAAATTATGAGGGCGCGTAAAGCGCCCTCAGCCAGAAAAAATTTCAAAAACCGCTTGACAAATAGCGGAAGATGTGCTATAATGAAAGCACAAAACAGGAAAGGAAGTATCATGATGAAAGAATTCAAGTTTACCGGCACTATGCGTCCTGAACGTATTCAGCCCTATGACAGATTCCGCAAAGAGTATCAGAATCTCCGCGGTGCCCTGATGGTTTCTACCGGCAACAGCTATCCTGAAGTGGAAGTCATCATTCGCGTGCACGACCGGCGGCAAGAGTGGATCGACAAGTGGTACACCGAAGCTCGGCGTAGCGGCGTCCACCTGATCTTCCGCAAGGATGTGGTGATCGCTCACAATGACTTTGGCAATGTCGCCACCGCCGCGCCTGTCCATGGAGACAAGTATTATCGACACACCGGCATCGCCGTGGCTTATGCCAAACTCTGTGGCGAACCTATTCCCGACTACATCTAATCCTCTCTCTTTCTCTTTCCTGCGAAGCGCCGAACCTGAAAAGGCTCGGCGCTTCGTTGCCGGGCACATGCCCTCGGCAACGAAGCGTGTTTTCGTTTAATGGGCAATTTGCATAATTTTGATTCAGCAAGTTTGTGTATTCTGCCTATTGTTTTTCTCCCGAAACCTGTTATAATGGTATCAGAAAGCAAGAGGAAAGAGGTTAATAAAATGATTGATGAAAACTTGATTTATGAAGCTCAGCGTATGCTTCATGAGCGGTGCGTGTACTATCAGCGGGCCATGGGCATGACCACAAGCAAAGGATTCAAAATCCGATACAGTGCTATGATTTCTGCCTACACTTCCGCCTGTGATATTCTGCTGGCGGCGGTGCAAGGGAACACTGAAATACTCAAAGAATTTGACTACTTTGGAGAGGAGAAATAAAAATGAAACACTACTACTTCATCGAAAACAACACTGGCGAAGAGTTCATCGTGGGAGCCGACAATCTGCTGGAGGCCAAGATCACCGCAGAAGATGTCGCCGACGATATCGCCAGAATCTACGGAGAAACGCCTGATCTGAGCTATGAGTACGAAATGACCGACGAAGAGGCCGAAATGAGCGGCCTGGACGAATACTGAGAAGGAGGAGAATGAGAAAATGATAGTTAAGGACTTCCTCGAAGAAATAACCTCTCTCTGTGAGGGTAAAATGGATAGAAAGATTCAATTCTATCTCTACAATCGCGCTACTGACTCAGCCCAAAAACTCGAAAATATTGACATTCAGACTGAGCCTGTGTGCTTAGCCGACAATAACAATAATTGGGGTATTGAGGTCTGGCTAGAAGCTGAATAATTAAACCCGCGCCACTGAATAAATATTCAGCGGCGCGTGCTCGAATGTCTGCGACCGAGCACGCGCCGAGTTTTTATCGTTGGTAGGTTTGCACAATTTTTGTCTCGCAATTTTGTGTATTTTGCCAGTTGCTTTTTTCCTGTAATGTGCTATACTGGTACCATCAAGAGAGAAAAGGAGAGTTAAAATGAAAATCAACCACAAGGAAGTCACCATCATCACCGCCTGCCCCTTCTGCGGCCACGCCAATGAAATCGAAGTCAATGAGGCTGACTACTGGGACTGGCAGGACGGCGAGCTCGCCCAGAACGCTTTTCCCTATCTCAGCGCCGACGAGCGGGAAATGCTCATCTCCGGCATCTGCCCCAAGTGCTGGGCCAAGACCTTCGGTGAAGAGGAGGAGGAAGAATAATGTGGATTTCGAATTGTGACCTGAAAGAACTCCTCGATGGAGAAATGAAAGACTACTGGAAGGACCACCTGCGGCGCAAGCTGGAAGAATCCGAAGAACGCGAAAAGGCACGCCAGGAAGCCGCCCGCAAGGAAAAAGAAAAACTTTGGGCCAAGGTTGCCGCCGTTCTGCGGGCAGAGCCTAACCATCGTTACTGCCCTACGGATATTCAGTTCATTCTGTATAAAACCGAAGGTCTCCAGCTCTCCTGCACCAAAATCGGCAGAATCCTGCTCCGTCTGTACTGGCTCCAGCGGGGTTACGACCTTGACTGTCTTAACCCCTCCGTTCTGATGGGCATCCATATGGATGACTCCTGGCATCCGCAAGGAAAGCGGCATGATGATCGCGTCTACTACTATTTCGATCCTGAAAACTGAATATCGAGAGCGGGAGAAATCCCGCTCTCTTCCTTTTCGCCGGTGCGCTGCCGACCGCCACAGTCGGCAGCGCACCGAGTTTTAATGTTCGTCAGGTTGCACAATTTTGATCGGCAAATCTTGTGCAACTTGCCATCTTGCAATTATCCTTTAATTATGCTATCATGTTACCAGAAAGAGAAAGAAAGGAGACCCTAAAATGACAATGTTCTTAATCGCAGTAATTTTGGCCTATCTCGCTATCGACTGGGTAGCGACCTTCCGCAAGTGGATGGAAAATGTCAGCAGGGCTAAATACTGGTGGGGCTTTGCTGATACCATGCTCACCGGAGCTATGCTGATCGGAGTTATCGTTCTCGCTGGGGAGGTGCTGTAAATGTTAATCCTGTTCATCATCTGCACTTTCGCAAATGTGGTGCTATCCACCATCAAAAGCGTAATGACCATTAAGGGCGGCAAAGTCTATGCCGCAATCTGGAACGCTCTCGCCTTTGGTCTGTATTCCTACATCGTGGTACTGACCGCAACCGCTCCAATTTCTACCCTCGGAAAAGTCCTTGTGACTATCGTCTGTAATCTCGTTGGCGTTTACTGCGTCAAGTTGGCAGAGGAAAAAATGCGAAAAGACCGCCTGTGGAAGTTGGAAATGACTATCACAAATGATTCTTACGGATTCTCTGCTTCTGCTATGCACGGAGCATTAAATGAAGCAAACATTCCTAACAATTATGTAGAAGCTGGCAAATATGCAATCTTCAACTGCTTCTGCGCTACCAAAGCGGACACCGAAACCGCTATCACCATCGGCGCAAAGTATGGAGCAAAGTTCTTCGCCAGCGAAACCACTCTTACCCCGTAAAATCGGGGTAAGAGTTTTTTCGGCGGGGCGTGCACGATGCTTGCGCCGCGTGCACGCCCCGAATTTTTGTCAATAGGCAGATTACACAAATTTTGACCGCGCATTTTGTGCATTTTGACGAGAAGAAAATTTCCCGAAAACGCTTGACTTTTTGCAGAATTGTGATATACTTGAACCATCAAGAGGAAAGAGAGGTAAGACAATGAAAGGAATTATCTGCTTTGACATGGACGGAACCATCGCTGACCTGTACGGCGTCCCTAACTGGCTGGAAAAGCTGAGGACCGAAGATCCTTCCCCATATCACGATGCAAAGCCCCTTGTGGATATGGACCGGCTCCGCTCCATCTGTCTTGCCCTTATCGCCGAGGGGTGGGAAATCCGCGTGATTAGTTGGCTCAGCAAGGACAGCTCCGAAGAGTACAAAAACGCCGTGAGGATGGAGAAAAAGGCGTGGCTCTGGTATCACCACTTCCCCTTCACGAAGGCCAACCTGGTAGCATACGGCACCACAAAAGCCGATTGTGTGCGGCGGGCGGGTGATTGCCCGAAAATCTTGGTCGATGACAACGAGAAAATCCGCTCCGGCTGGCATCTGGGACAGACCATAGACGCAACCAAGCCCGACTGGCTCGATGAACTGGCGGCCCTCATTTGAGGGCCGCAGGAGGGAAAAATGAAAAAGATGGTTATTTACAAATCCGACAACGAAATGGTGACAGACTTCCTGCTGATGTACTGCGAAGGCAAGAGCTTCCTGTGGAACATGTTTTTCGGCTGGCGGGAAACAAGAGTTCTGTTTGACGGTTCTCAAATCTGCGTGTTCAAAGTTCCCCGCAACATCTGGCAAATGGCGGAAAAGGTTGCCAAAAGATACGGCTACGAAGTGGTAGGAGATTGAAAAATCTCCTACCTTTTTCAGCGGCGCGCTGTCGGCCACATGTGACCGAAAGCGCGCCGAATTTTAATTATACACCCCGCTGCAGGTTTTGTCAACTGGCAATTTGCACAAAAGATCTCGCCCAAAATTTCCCGATTTTGTCACTATTGACTATTGCAATCGTGGGGTGGGTATGCTATACTATAATCGTTCCAAGGGGGAAGACAAGCAACGAAAGCGACCGCGCGGCGTTAGTAATGAGCGTCATTACCCCAAGGAACACGAAAAAAAAATAAAAAAGGTCTTGACAAGCCGCCGAAAGTGTGCTACAATAAGACCGTAAATAAGGGGAGCCGAACCCCACAAACGGAGAAAGAAGGTAGATACCATGGCTAACACCAAGATTACCAAGACCCAGCGTTTCGAGGACCTGTCTGCTCTGCTCCACGGCGAGCCCGTCAAGTACGGCACCACCATCGAGGACGCCGATGCGTTCATCGCCCATGAGGTCGAACTGCTGTCCAAGAAGAACGGCGCCGAGCGCAAGGAGACCGATACCCAGAAGGCCAACGCCAAGTACCGTGACCTGATCGCCGAATACCTGGCCGTCCAGACTGAGGGCCGCACCTGCACCGAGATCGCCAAGGGCGTCCCCGAACTCTCTGATTTCAACAATCAGAAGGTCGCCGCTCTGATGCGTCAGATGTTCGAGGCCGGCACCGTCCGCAAGGCCACCGTGAAGGGCAAGTCCCTGTTCTCTCTGGCCTGACCTGCACCGGGGCGGGGTTAATCCCCGCCCCTCCCGAAAGGGGGAATCACAATGGCACAGGATACCGAACAGCTCCGGCGCATTATGGAAAACCTGAAATGCTCCGAGACCGAGGCCGCTGAAATCATGGCCTATGATAAAGCGGTAGACAGGGGCGAAAAAACGCCCCATGACCTGACCCCCGCACAAAACAAGGTAGCCCAAAGTTACGCAAGGACGGGCACCCGCAAGCCCACCGTTTACAAGTTCGAGAAAAAAGAACGCAAGCCCAATGAACCCAAGCGGGAACTTATCCAAACCATTACCGATGCTCTGATTGAGCAAGGCATGATTGACGATAACTCGCTTCATATCGAAAACATTGAGCGGCAAATCGACTTCACCTTCAACGGCGTAAAATACAGAATCGTCCTCAGTGCGCCCCGCAAATAAGCGGGGCGCAATTCTTTTTCTCGGCGGCGCGTGCGCGGTCCTGCGGGCCCCGCACGCGCCGAATTTTTATTGTACCACGCCACCAGCATTTTGTCAAGCGGCAATTTGCACAAACTTTGTTCCCCTATTTTTCCCGATTTTGTACACTTTGACTATTGCTTTCTTGCTTTGTTTGTGGTATCATTAAGACAATCAAGGGCGAGACAAAGGGCCGAAAAAAAACTTGAAAAAAAAATAAAAACCCCTTGACAAGCCCGAAAGAATCTGCTATAATGAACTCGTAAGGTTGAGGAAGGGACGCCGAACCTCAATCAAAGAAATGGAGGAAAGCACATGAGATTCACGAAAAACACCCGCATTTTGGTGATCGACACCGAGACCACCAACACCCACGATACCGCGAAAGGCGCGGACATGAGCGACGTTCTGGTATATGACTGCGGTTGGGCCGTCTGCGATATCCACGGCAATATCTACGAAACCGCGTCATATGTCAACCGGGATATCTTCTATGGCGAGCCTGACCTGATGGACAGCGCGTTCTATGCCAAAAAGCTCCCGCAGTATTATGACGATATCGCCAAAGGCTCTCGCATTGTGGCGGATATTTGGGAAATCCGGCGGGCCCTGCTGGATATCATCGAGCGGTACAAGATCCACTTTGCGGCGGCCTTTAACGCCCGCTTTGACGCCAACGCCATGAACCGCACGATTCAGTTTGTCACCAAGTCCTTCTGCCGGTACTTCTTCCCCTTCGCTTCCATCGAATGGCTGGACATTATGAAAATGGCGCAGGATGCCGTAGTCAGCACCCGGAACTATAAGACCTGGGCGACCGACATGGGCTATACCACCAACAAGGGCGCACCCCGCAAGACCGCCGAAATGCTCTATCAGTACATGACGGGCGAGGAAGATTTCAAGGAATCTCATACCGGCCTTGAAGATGTAATCATCGAGGCGGCAATCATGGCCTTCTGCTTCTCCGAGCGGGACCGCCGCAAGGTCAAGATGCGGACCCTGCTCTATGAGAATCCGAGAGAATACCCGGAGCCGACCGAGTTCCAGCGGCTGATTATGCGGAGCCTGAAAGACAGGCCGAGCTTGAGATATGGCGGGGCGTAATGCCCCGCCGCAAGGAAAGGAGACGATAACATGACTGAAAAACTCAAATGCCCCAAGTGCGGAAGCACCAACATCATGCAGGATGATTGCTATGATACCATTCATGGCGAGGATAACACCTATAAAGAACTGATTTGCGGTCATTGTGAAGATTGCGAAGCAGACCTTCAGTGGGCCGAGACCTACAAATTCATCGGCTATACGGATATCGAGGAAGAGGGCTAAACCCTCTTCCTCCCTGTTTTCTCGGCGGCCCGCGCACGGCGCACGCGGGCCGAATTTACCATTATACCACCACCACCGAATTTTGTCAATAGGCAAATCGCACAAATCGCGCGCCTATTTTCTCCCGTATTTTGTGCAAAATTACCTCTTGCAATCCTGCGAAAACCTGCTATAATAATAAGTGTCAAGGGGAGAGAGAACGAACAAAAAAACCGAAAAAAAAAGAAAAAAAACTCTTGACAACAGCTTCCGAAAGTGCTATAATGAAAGCGTAAAGAGGAAGAAAACCGAAGCCCGCAAGCCCCGAAAAAAAAATCAAAAAAAAAGAAAAAAAGGGCTTGACAAACGGAAGCGAATGTGCTACAATAAAGGCGTCAAGAGGAAAGAAACCTCTGACAATAAAAAAGAGGGTGGCACCCCGAACAGCCAGAAAGGAAGTCACTATGGAAAACACTGCTAAGCGTATCACCAAGGCCCAGAAGTATGAGGACATCATCGCCATGCTCTCCGGCAATCCCGCCAAGTTCATCGACGCCGACGGCGCGGTGGAGTTCTGCAAGGCTGAGATGGCCCTGCTCGCCAAGAAGAACAGCTCCGACAACAAGAAGCCCACGGCCACGCAGGAGGCCAACACCAAGTATAGGGCGCTCATCCTGGAGTTCCTCGCCGTGCAGGATTCCGGCAAGACCTGCACCGAGATCGCCAAGGGTGTGCCTGAGCTGGGCGACTTCAACAACCAGAAGGTGGCGGCCCTCATGCGCCAGCTGGTGGAAGCCGGGCAGGCTGCCAAGGCCACGGTCAAGGGCAAGAGCGTCTTCACCATCGCCTGAAAATCACCGCGGGGAGGGTCACTCCCTCCCCGCCCCATAAGGGAAAGGGGGTGAAAGTGTGTCGAAAGAGTCCGAACAGCTCAACCGCATCATGACGGCCCTCAAGGTATCCGAGCAGGAAGCCCGTGATATTATGGCCTATGATAAGGCGGTTGACAAGGGCGAAAAGACGGAATATGACCTCCCGCAAGATAAGCTGGAAGTAGCCCGCAAGTTCGCCCATACCGGAACCCGCAAGAATCCGACCGTCTACAAGTTCACGAAGCGAGAACGCAAGCCTAACGCCACTAAGGCCGGCATCATAGCCGAATTGTTCAAGTTCCTGACGGAAAATAGCGATTTTGCTACGGAAAACGTCACGGTTATGAACAAAGAGCGCATGATAGGCTTCAAAATTGGCGAAGAAAGCTATGAACTCACGCTCGTGCAGAAGAGAAAGCCGAAGTCATGACCGTTTGGGGCGGTAAATCCGCCCCAAACCACGAAAAAGGATGAAAAATAACAAAGAATATCTATATGTCGGCCACTATATCGACGTAAACGGGCGGTATGTTCTCAAGGTGGGCACGACTAACGACCTCAAGCGCCGCAAGCGCGAACATGAGCGAAACTACAAGAAAGCGCCCGAAAACCGTATGCCGCAAGATGGTGAATTTGTCTACGACTGGTATCTTCCCCTTTCCAAGTATAACACGCTGAGATATGAGGATAGAACACGGTCAGCGTGGCAAGCTGAAAACGTAGGCGAGTATGTCAGAAATGACAGATTCTCTTGTCGGCGTAAACCCAAGGAAGTCAAGGTAACAATCCGCAAAACATACACGATTCCGCTGTGAGAGGGGGGGTGCAAGAGATGAAACGAAAGAAATTTGAAAAAACTCTCCAAGAGTTTATTGACCTTTGGAGTGAACTGGGTCAATATGATATTGACCTCGCTTTTGAGGACGGGGTTGTACACAGCCTCGGCGAC
>Ga0265298_10000353_pt1 | contig 69094 bp, 65 predicted proteins | sample AusTroGonzalo_MG_3_FD_193486 | JGI IMG/M metagenome (GOLD analysis project Ga0265298, IMG submission 193486) | Bovine rumen microbial communities from tropical cattle in Woodstock, Queensland, Australia - Gonzalo_01 | ecosystem: Host-associated > Mammals > Digestive system > Stomach > Rumen ... | reverse complement strand
TTCAAGACTGGCAAATCAAATGTGGAATAAGCTGCGGTAGCTTCTTTATCATGAAGGAACGATCATCGAAGGAGGAGTTGGAGAAGTTCTGCGAAAGGTTGATACGGCAGTAAACCGTCCAATTTTCATACACTTTCGTCTCATTTCTTGACACATATTTCGCATCGGTTCAACGCTATGACGTTGATATTGAAGCATATCCTACCATTGGCATCATTTTTGAAACAATCGTATATTGAAATTTTAGCATCCTTTTAGAAAGGGTTCAAGTATTTTTGTATTTTTGCGGTGTGAAAATATTTATGATATCATGAAGACTACGGAATTATTGAAGAAGATACTTGATTCAGGATGTACTTTGGTGAGACATGGTGCTAATCATGATATATGGTATAGTCCAATTACTGGCAAAAAATTTCTGATACCACGTCATTCCTCAAAGGAATTGCCTGTAGGAACACTGAAAGATATTGTAAAAAAGTCGGGAATTGAAATTTAAGCAAAATAATGGATAAGATCATCGAAAAAGTAATAATTGAGGTGAGCGCGGACGGGCTATTTTCCGCTTATATGCCCTCTGATGAGTACGGATTCGGGCTTGCAGGGTATGGTGAGACTGAAAAGGAGGCCATTGACGACTTTTATGCAGCAGTTTCGGAAATGCGAGAGCTGGAGGAAGCCGATGGAAGACCGTTCCCGGAATTTAAGTTCGAATTTGAGCGTGCTTACGCTGAATATGTCGCACCTGAAACGGCATGTAGCTGCGTCGCTGAAGACCCTGCCACTTATAATAGCAACGACAAAAATTAATAATTAAAAATTGATTCCTTGAGCAGCCTCGGAGAGGCAAAACGCACGAAGTGCTAATAACTCCACATAAGCGACGAAGGAGCGCAGTGTGGGGGGGGTAAAACAAACAATATGAGCAAACTCGGAACTATCATCATCATAGACGACAACCGGAACGTTTTAGCGGCGGTGAAACTGCTGCTGGAGCGCGAGTTCCGGCAGGTGATCGCGCTGCCGTCGCCCAACACCCTGCTGCGACAGATAGAGGCGACCCCGCCGGAGGTCGTCCTGCTTGACATGAACTTCTCCGGCGGACTCAACACCGGCAACGAGGGCCTCTACTGGCTCCGCGAAATCAAAAGCCGCTACCCGCAGCTGCCCGTGGTGCTCTTCACCGCCTACGCCGACATCGAGCTGGCCGTGGCGGGTATGAAGGAGGGCGCCGCCGATTTCGTGGTGAAGCCGTGGGACAACGACCGCCTCATCGCGACCCTCACCCGCGCCTGCACCCGTCGCGACACCCAGAAGCGCCCGGAGAAATCCGCTTCAGCCGTCCCTTTCTGGGGCACCAGCACCGCCATGCAGGAACTGAAGCTCATGGTCGAGAAGATTGCCCCCACCGATGCCTCCATCCTCATTACCGGCGAGAACGGAACGGGGAAGTCGTTGTTGGCCAAGGCGATACATCAGTACTCTTCTCGTGGCGAGAAACCGCTCGTCAATGTGGATTTAGGTGCGATTACGGAAACCCTCTTCGAAAGCGAGCTGTTCGGACACGTGAAGGGCGCGTTTACCGATGCGAAAACCGACCGCGCCGGTAAGATTGAGGAGGCCGACGGCGGCACCCTCTTCCTCGACGAAATCGGCAATCTCGCCTTTCCGCAACAGGCTAAGCTGCTGACGGTTATCCAGAACCGCACGGTCACCCGCGTGGGTAGCAACAAAAACACCCCCGTCGATTTCCGGCTGATTTGTGCTACCAACCAGAAGCTGGACGAGAAGGTGCTGCGCGGCGAGTTCCGCGAGGACCTCTACTACCGCGTCAACACCATCCATCTGGAGATTCCGCCCCTGCGCGAGCGTCCCGAAGACATTGTGCCTTTTGCTGAACAGTTCCTGAAACGTTTTGCCGAGAAGTACCACAAACCCGAGCTGAGGTTAAGTCCCGAAGCTGCCCGTAAGCTGCAAATGCACCCATGGTACGGCAACATCCGCGAACTGGAACACGCCATGGAGCACGCCGTCATCGTCTGCGATGGCTCCGAACTCCACGAACAGGATTTCCGCCTGACCGCCTCGCAACCCAAAGACACGATGCAGGAGGTCACCACCTTGGAGGAGATGGAGGCCGAGATGATCCGCAAAAGCATCGCCAAATGCGGCGGCAACCTCTCCGCCGTTGCCGCCACGCTGGGAATCACGCGGCAGACGCTGTATAATAAGATGAAGAAGTACGGAATTTAGTTAGCAGTTAGTAGTTAGCAGTTAGTAGTTGTAACGGAAAGCCCCAATATATTAAACATCTTCCTTGAGCAGCCCCGTCAGGGGCAAGAGCTTGGTAGCCAGGGGTAAGGCGTGAGGAACGAGCGCCGCCACCCCTGGACAGCATACAAACGAATAGATATGATAATAATAACGATAGGAATCCTCCTCGCATGGCTCATCACCGCCGTCATCCTGATCCGGCGAAACCGACGCCACATCAAGCGATTACAGTTCCTCTCCGATGCCATCGCGGGAGGCGACTTCAGCTTTACGTTCCCGGAGCAGGGGCGTTGGCGTCAAGACCGCGCCACCGCCGAGTCGCTGAACCGCATCCGCGACATGCTGAACCGCACCCGTCAGGAGACCATCGACAAGGAACGCTACTACGCGCAGATTCTGGAGAGCGTGCATACCGGCATCGTGGCGTTCGACGAAAAGGGGTTCGTCATGCAGACCAACAAAGCTGCTGCCGCGCTGTTCGGACTCCCCGTGCTGACCCACATACGCCAGCTCGACCAAGTCAGCAATGGACTGGCAGACACGCTGTTACTCTCCGCGGCGGGCGACAACCACACGCTCACCATTCACGACGGTGAGAGCCTCCGACAACTATCCATCCAGGTCTCCCAAAGTCGCATCCGCGACCGCAATATCCGCATTTTGGCGGTTAACGATATACACAACGAACTGGATAACAAAGAGATAGATTCGTGGATTTCGCTTACGCGCGTGCTTACCCACGAAATCATGAACTCCGTCAGCCCCATCACCTCTCTGAGCGAAAGTCTGCGCGAGTTGGTGCCCGACAAGAACTCGGAACTCTACAAAGGGCTGGACGTGATTCACTCCACCGGTACGGGCATCGAAGGTTTTGTGGAGTCATACCGGCAGTTTACCCACATCCCAACACCCTCACCGTCATTGTTTTACGTGCGAGGACTGGTGGAACGCTCCGTGCGGTTGGCGCAAGGTGTTCACGAAAATCATCGCATCGAGTTCCGATGGTCCACGATTCCGGAGGATATGCTTTTGCACGCCGATGAGAACCTTGTGGGGCGCGTACTCAATAACCTGCTGAAGAATGCGGTGGAGGCTATCGGGGAGAACGACGGCTGGGTGGAGGTTCGTGCGTTCCTCAACGAACGCGAGGATGTCGTCATCGAAGTCAGCAATAGCGGAGAGCCTATCCCTCCGGAGGTCGAAGAGCGCATCTTCATCCCGTTCTTCACCACCAAAACCGGTGGTTCGGGCATCGGACTGAGCATTTCCCGACAGATCATGCGTCTTTCAGGCGGCACGCTCACGCTGCGCACACGACCCAACACATGCTTTGTGATGACGTTTGGGGGGTAATACGTTTCTCAGGATAATTTTGGAATAATCAGCATCATACTCATGGCGCTGATAGTGATTTATAGGATTTAACGTTCGGGATGCCACACGAACCGATAGGGTAGGAGGGCATCCTCCCCAGCGTAGTCCACACCGATGCGCGGAGTCGTTTCGATTTGGCTATCAGGTAACAGCAGCCCACGGTCTTCGATCCATAGGATGTCTTCGCAGAGCGAAAGTCCATTGTCGGCGACGGTCAGTCCGAGTAGTTTGGAAACCTTGCCTGGCCCGATGCCGATGTCGGGGGTGATTTTGTGCTTGCGGGAACGCTGTAGCATCAATTCCTCGCCGTGGGTGGGCACGATGCCGCGGATGAGTACCGCGTCGGGCTCACCGTCCACGTTAGTCACGAAATTGAGCAGATGGTGCATCCCGTAACAGAGGTAGATGTAGGCGACGCCGCCTTCGTGGTACATCATCTCGTTGCGGCGCGTGCGTCGTCCCCCGAAGGCGTGCGACGCGCGGTCAGTGGTGCCTTTGTAAGCCTCCACTTCGCAGATGATTCCCCCCGTGAGCTGCCCGTCCACTTGGGTAAACAGGTGCTTGCCCAGCAGGTCGCGCGCGATGCCCAACACGTCATCAGTCAGGAAATAGTCTTTTGTCAGTTTCATTGCCGTTTTTTCAGTCCGCAAAAATACGAATTTTGACGTATGATGCAAAGAAACCCTTTGTAGAGACGCGATTAATCGCGTCTCTACAGACGGAATGGGAATCCTTTGTAGAGACGAGGTGCACATCGTCTCTACGAAAACACCAAATACGGTTTTAGTTTCTCGATGAGCTCCGGATACGCATGGGTGATCCGCTGCAATTCGTCAAGGTCGTGGATGGGACCGTTTTTCTCGCGGTGACGCAGAATCAGTTTGGTCAGGTAGGCGTCGATGTACGGGTGTGCGACCAGCTCCTGATAGGTGGCCGTGTTGATGTTCAACTTCCTGATTTTACTTTTGTCAATAAATAAGAACGTCTTCAGCTTGGCTGTGTCGATGTTCTGCAGCACATAAACTTCCTGCAACTGAGAGAAGTGGTGGAATCCGCCCAACTTCTCGCGATATTCGACGAGTTTGGCCGCACGTTTGCTCCCGAATTGGGGCACGGTGACCAATTCGTTGGTGTCGCAGCTGTTGAGGTCCAATCTCACGATGTCGTACATCGGTTTTCGATCCTGCTGCTTGAAAGGCGGAAGCGTGTCGGCACGGATTCGCGGTTGTTCGGAATATTGTCGTCGCCGTAGCGCAGCAAGAGAGTCGTCCATGCGTTGCTGCATCATGGCGAATTCCCTGAACTGGGCTTCATAGCGGTGGACATCGTAGGGCGGTTTGCTGGGGATGTCACCGTAGAAATAGAAGAAGTTGCTCGCCAGCATGACAGTGAGCAACAGAAGGGCGGCCGCCCATTCGCCTCGGGTAAAGTGGAATTTCGTTTTCATACTGCAAAAATACAATCTCGAAGTGGGGGTTGTCAAGAGGGTGGGCGGGTTTTTTCTCAACAGGGGAATGTTGATTGGGGGAATAGGCAACAGGCAATAGGCAAAAGGCAATAGGGAATAGGCAAAAGGGAATAGGCAATAGGCGAAAGGAGGGGAAAATAAACACAAAATGATGTTTATAAAAAAATGTAAATATTTGTATTTTAACCATATAACTCGGAAAATAGGGTGTTAAAGATTCATAAAAAGAAAAGAGAGGGGGTATTTTGCATAAAAAATTGTATTTTTGCAGCGTTTTAAGAAAAACGGCATGTCGTCTTTTGAAAGTTTATATCGTGAAACGGAAATGAATGTGAGAGAGGCGGTTCACCGTTTTTCGGAGCTGAAATCCAAATGCGAGGCCCTTGCGAAGGAGAACGAAACACTTCGGAAGAATGAGGCTGAGATGCGGACAAGGCTCCAGGAAACAGAGGAAAAGTTGAAATTAGTCGAACTAACGAGTACTATCATCGACAAGGAAGATAAGACTGAACTGAAAAGACAAATCAACGAGTGGGTGCGGGAGATAGATAACAGTATAAGGCTTCTAAGCGGTAAGTGATATGGAAGACGAGAATGTGAAAGTGACGGTGAAAATCGGACAGAAACCTCTGACCGTCATCATCAAAAAAGAGTGGGAACACTACTTCCTGGAAGCTGAAAAAGTGATCAATGACAGTTTTTTTGAGTTTGCAAAAAAATGGCAATATAAAGATCAGCAGGACCTTACGAACATGGTGTTGTTGGATTTTGTGGTGAAAGCCCTGGCTGACAAGGAAAGACTGAGGGAATACGACGAAGAGCTGGTTCCTATGATGGAGTCGCTCAAACAGCTTACAGAGCAGTTCCCTATTGATTAGACGTTCTTTGATAGTAGAAATCCCGCATAAGTTCAGATACGTTTGTTAAACTCAACAGAATTACAAACGAAGGGGACGCTTGTCATGCCTAGAACAGGCCCAATCCGTACGGATGGCGATCAGCCCAGGGAAGCGCGAAGCACCGACTGCACCTTCGACCATATCGATTAGGAGTTTTTCGAAACCCTATGGAGCTTATGCGGTTTTTTTATGCCTCCTGCCGCCCTGAGGGACGGACAACTTAAACTTAAAATATATATATAAAAATGACAACTTTAGGAATCATTATAGGCGTATTGATCGGTGTCGGCATAGGACTGGCACTCGCCTATACACTGTTGAAAAACCAATTGACGAAAGCCGGCCGTGAGGCCCTTAAGAAAGCCGAAGAAGACGGCGAACTGATTAAGAAAGAGAAGATTCTGCAAGCCAAGGAGAAGTTCCTGCAACTCAAGGCCGAGCACGAGAAAGCCTGCAACGAGAAAAACCAGCAGATTTCTGCCGCCGAGAACCGCATTAAGCAGAAAGAGAGCACCCTCAACCAGAAAATGGAGGATCTCAACCGTAAGACCAACGAGAACGCCGCTCAGAAGGAAAACCTCAACAAGCAGATGGCCGCGGTTGCACAGAAACAGAAAGAGCTCGAAGAGCAGATTGCCTCTCAGAAATCCAAACTGGAAAGCATTGCCGAGATGACCTCTGAACAAGCTAAGCAACAGCTTATCAACCTGATGCAGGACGAAGCCAAAGCTGATGCGCTCGTGATGATTAAGGAGATTGTGGATGAGGCCAAACATACCGCCAATCTTGAAGCTAAGAAAGTGGTGGTCAATGCATTGCAACGCACTGGCGTGGAGTCTGCCATCGAAAACACGGTTTCTGTTTTCACCATTGAGAATGACGAAATAAAGGGTCGTATTATCGGTCGTGAAGGCCGTAACATCCGTACCTTGGAGAATCTCACCGGCGTGGATGTGGTCATCGACGACTCTCCCGACACCATTCTCCTCTCTAGCTTCGACCCCGTGCGCCGCGAAATCGCCCGTCTCTCCTTGCAAAAGCTCGTTTCTGACGGTCGTATCCACCCCGCTCGTATCGAAGAGGTGGTTGCCAAGACCAAGAAACAGATCGAACAAGAGATTGCCGAATTGGGTAAGCGTACTTGTATTGATTTGGGTATCAATAATATGCATCATGAATTGATGCGTCTGATCGGTAAGATGAAATACCGTTCCTCTTACGGCCAGAACCTGTTGCAGCACGCTAAAGAAGTGGCCAACCTCAGTGCCGCCATGGCCGCTGAATTGGGCATCAACCCCAAACTCGCTCGCCGCGCAGGTCTTCTGCACGATATTGGCAAGGTACCCGACACAGAACCCGAACTGCCCCACGCACTCTTTGGTGCCCGTCTGGCGGAACAATACAAGGAACGAGCCGAGATTGTCAACGCCATCGGATCTCACCACGATGAGATGGAGATGAAGACCCTCATCGCTCCTATCGTGCAAGTGTGTGATGCCATCTCAGGAGCCCGTCCCGGTGCCCGTCGCGAGGTGGTGGAAGCTTATATGAAACGTTTGAACGATCTTGAGAATCTGGCACTTACCTATCCTGGTGTCGTCAAGACCTATGCCATCCAGGCCGGTCGTGAGCTGCGCGTGATTGTCGGTGCCGAGAAGGTGACCGATCAGGAAGCAGACCAGATTTCTCTTGACCTCTCTAAGAAAATCCAGAACGAAATGACGTATCCGGGCCAAATCAAGATCACGGTCATCCGTGAGACCCGCGCCGTCAATTATGCCCGTTAACAATGGAAAACGATCCAAAACTCCGCAGCCGATTCCGCTTCTTTACAATATTATATATTGTGACGTTCGTGATTTTTGCGGCATATCTCTTCTTTCTTTCCGATCATAACTTCAAGACCCATAGGGATTTGAATCGCAAAATCGAGAATTTGGAAGAGAAGATTGCCAACACCAAGAATCAGGTGGGCAATATTTACACCTACGAACAGCTGATGGCGGATTCCGCATTGCTGGAGAAGTACGGTCGTGAACAGCTGAACATGCATCGCCCAGAAGAGGACGTTTTTGTGATTCTCCATGAATAAGCCTGATGAACATATTAAACTGCTGATTGTCAACGGTGTGAACCTCGGATGCTTGGGCACCCGAGAGGTTAATATCTACGGCAGCCTCTCTTTCGAAGAGTACCTCGAAGGGCTGAGGAAACGCTACCCGCAGGTGGAACTGACATTTTTCCATTCCGACCATGTCGGGGAACTGGCAGAACGGATCAGTACGGCACGGAATTTGCATGGAATCATCCTCAATGCAGGTGCCTACACGCACACTTCGGTAGTGCTGGCAGATGCAGTGCGGGCGGCCTCTTGTCCTGTGGTGGAGGTGCATATCAGTAACCTCTTTGGTCGGGAACAGTACCGTCGCAACAGCGTTCTCTCCTCCGTTTGTGCAGGATTCATCAGCGGTTTCGGACTGAATGGTTACGATTTGGCCGTTGAGTCATTCCTGATGAAATTTTCAGACGGGGACGTTAAACTTCTTCGCGTTTAGGCAGTCTTGCTGTTGATTGTTTTTTGACAAAAGCAAATTGAATTTGAAACTTAAAATAGTTGATATTATGAAAAAAGTATTCAGTTTATTGATGGTTTTGGCCTTTGTGATGGCCGGTATGGCTCAGAATGATGCCGATCAACCAAAGAAACCTAAAAAAGTGAAAACTCCGGAAATCACCTTCGAAAAATTGGTGCACGACTACGGTCAAATCAACCAAGGTGAAAACGGCGAATGCGAATTTGTGTTCAAGAACACGGGTAAAGCTGATCTGATTCTGACCAACTGCCGTTCCAGCTGCGGCTGCACGGTTCCTTCTTGGCCTAAGGATCCCATCGCTCCCGGTAAAAAAGCCTCCATTAAGGTGAAATATAACACCAGCCGTATCGGTCAGATCAACAAGTCCATCACGGTGGAGTCCAACGCTGTGAACGACCGCGTGGTGTTGAAGATTACGGGTAATGTGAACCCGAAACCTACGGAAGCCGCTCCTGAGAATAACAGCGGTGCTCCGAAGGTAAACAACTAACAATTAAAAAGATAGAGAGATGAAAAAGGTATTGGTTCTCGTATGCATGATCTGTCTGGGACTCGGCATGAGCCTTCAGGCACAAACCAAGACTACGACGTCCACCTATACAGGTACGGGCGCGGAAATTGAGTTCGAAAAGAAAGTCGTCGATTTCGGCAACCTGAAAGTCGGTGACGTGAAGGTGGTGACCATCACCTACAAGAATATCGGCAAGAAGCCTTTGATTCTGGACGATGTGATCTCCTCCTGCGACTGCACGGAGGTGGAATGGTCGAAAGCACCGGTGATGCCCGGTAAGACCGGCACCATCAAGGCCACCTACACGGCCAAGAACACGGGCCTGATCAGCAAACGCATCACCGTACTGTCGAATGCCAATACCGACAGAGTGATATTGCAACTGAAAGGGGAGGTGAAGTAACTCCCCTTTCATCCCCAGGGGCCGTCTGGTTTTGACAGCAAGTTCGGGGGTATGTAAGCAGGTCGGAATTTGTGGGCTGATTCCGTTAAAAATTAACCCTCAATGCCAAATAAATGGCGAAACTTCTTATGCATTCGCAGCGTAACCGTTGCGGATTCCGCCGCGCGGACAAGGTCCGTAGCCGCGGGTGCTCCCCCGGAAGTTTTTCGGCTCAACGTCCGGACCGGAGTATCATAAAAGGGCTGATAGCCGAGGCCGCGCTTCGAGGCTGAAGCGAAATATTAGAAGATAAGCGACGCTTAGGTCCGTCCCGTACCATGCCGCCGCCGACAACCAAACGGTGACTAAACTTGTAGAAAGCATACTTGCGGCGTGTTTGGACGAGGGTTCGACTCCCTCCGGCTCCACTTTGAACAACGGGCTGTCTTTGCGACAGCCCGATTTATTATTGCTATAAATGAGTTTGCAAGAGATTCTTGAAAAGGAATTCCTCGAAAAAGAGGATATTGTGCGACTTCTCGCTACCCGTGATGACGAGATGAAGGCGCTGCTGAACAAGGCCCTGGAGGTCAAGCTCAACCGTCTGGACAACTACGTGCATTTGCGTGGACTGATTGAACTGAGCAATATCTGCCGCAAATCCTGCCTCTATTGCGGGGTGCGTCGCGACAATGGCAAGGTGGAACGATACACCATCTCTGAAGATCAGGCGGTGGAGTGTGCCCGCCTTGCGCAACAGCTGGGATATGGTTCTGTGGCCATACAAAGCGGCGAGCGCAATGATCCGGAATTTGTGGAGATGATCACCCGTATTGTCCGCCGTATCAAAGAGATAGATAACGGCTCGTTGGGCATCACCCTCTCGTTGGGAGAACAGAGCGAGGCAACCTACCGGCAGTGGTTCGAGGCGGGTGCGCATCGTTACCTCCTGCGTATTGAGTCCTCCAACGAAGAACTTTACTACCGCATCCATCCCCGTGACGAGCGTCACGACTTCCACCGGAGACTCGACTGTATCGATGCACTGATGGCTATCGGCTATCAGACCGGCACGGGTGTCATGGTGGGGCTGCCCTTCCAGACGTTGGATATTTTGGCCGATGACCTGCTCTTTTTCCGAAGAAAAGATGTCGCGATGGTCGGAATGGGACCCTACATCCCGCATCCCGACACGCCGCTCTATGCCCATGCCGACAAGATTCCGCCTGCGAAAGAGCGTATGGACTTGACTCTCAAGATGATCGCCATACTGCGGCTGATGATGCCTGAAATCAACATGGTGGCCGCGACGGCCAACCAGACCATCGATCCGCTTGGTCGCGAGAAAGCTATCACGGCGGGTGCCAACGTCATCATGCCTAACCTTACCCCTAACGAATATAGAGAAGATTACCTGATTTATCCCGACAAAGCCTGCGTTGGCGACAAACCTGAGGAGTGCTTTTCCTGTCTTGACCTTCGCATGAAGGCCATCAAACATGAGATTCTCTACAATGCATGGGGTGATTCGGTGGCATTTACAAAAAAAATGTAATTTTGCGCCCAAATTTTTGCTGAATGGAAAAAATCTATTTCTCAGACATTGTTCACGCCGAACAGGGTCGTGCGCTTGACCAATTACGCGAGTGGCAGCGTCGTTACCCCGCTTCGCCGCTGTTGAACATGTTCTGCCTGAAAGATACATCGTTGAAGATTTCTGGCCGGCAGCGTGCCAAGATGCTCCTCACTTTGCCGGATAAACTGCGGTTCGACAATCTGCCGCTGGAGACCGCTCCTGTCGTGGAGGTGCGTGAGAAACCGAAACTTAACATCGTGGAAACCAAGGCACCGCAATCTTCATCGTTGCATCCCATTTTCGTCAAACATCCTTCTCCCGACCACGATAATCGCCAGGCGTTGATTGATCAGCTGATTGAAAAATTCTCCAAGGATGCGCCGAAAATTATCTATTCCCCTGACGTTCACGATGCTGACGCTGATTACGGCATGGAGAGCTCTGTTGAAGACCAAAGTATTGTAAGTGTCTCATTGGCAAATATATACGCAGAACAAGGATACTATGATCGTGCCATCCAGATGTTTGAAATATTGAAGTTGCATTTTCCCGAAAAAAATAGTATCTTTGCCGCCCGAATTGAAGAGCTGGAAAAAATGAAGTCAGAGGCATGATTCTGGCATGTTTTTTGCAATATTTTTCAACTCGAGAGTAGAAATTATAAGTAATTAAATCATAAACTAAAAAAGTAAAAGAAGATGTTTACATTGTGTGTAGTATTGATTATCTTGGCAAGCATCGTGTTAGGCTTTGTCGTATTGATTCAAAACTCCAAGGGTGGCGGTTTGGCTTCCAACTTCGCCTCCTCCAATCAGGTGATGGGTGTCCGCAAGACTGCCGATGTGCTTGAAAAAACCACTTGGGGGCTCGCCGCCGGCATCATGCTGCTCTGCTTCGTCTGCGCTTTCATGTCCAAGAACGAGTATAACAGCATTCACGGCACTGGCACTCAGGTTGAGCAAACCACCGACAATGCTGCTGAAGAATAATCGATAATAGGATAGAAAAATGGAACATGCAATGCCCGTGGGCGTTGTGTGTTTTTTTTGTTTGTAATATAAAATATTGATTCAATGAATATTAAGCACGAAAACGTTCCTGGTCAAGTGCAGGAACTCGTAATTGAAATCCAAAAGGAAGATTACGCTGAAAAGGTAGAGAATGCGTTGAAAAAACAACGCCGTGAGATTGCCGTTCCCGGTTTCCGCAAAGGCAACGCCCCCATGGGCATCGTCAAGAAAATGTACGGCAAAAACATCCTCGTGATGGAAATCGACCGTCTTGTGAACGAGCAAATTGAGAATTATTTCAAGGAAAACGATGTGAAATACATCTTCGAGCCCATGCCCGTTGAAGGTAAATCTCAGGTGGATTTCGACAATCCCGACAACTTCACCTTCACTTACGAATATGCCCTTCGTCCTGATGTGAAACTTGACTACAAGGCTATGCCCGTGGTTACCGATTTCACCATCATCCCCAGCGAAGAGGAAATTAAGGGTTATATCGACCAGCTCCGCGAGCGTCATGGCAAATACGTTATGCCTGAAACTATCGAGGCAAACGACAGCGTGTCAGTGGATTACGGCGGCGAAAAAGAGGCTTTCTTCTTCTTGAGAGATCTCAAAGAGGACGCTGTAAAGTCCCTGACCGGCAAAAAGGTGGGTGACAAGGTTTCCATGGCTATGCGCCAGGCCTTCAACAACGATGCGCTCTTCGCCCGCGCTTTTGACCTCAAAGTCGATGAACTGAACGCTGACGATCCTTACACCTACGAAATGACGATCAAGCGCATCGGCCGTATCGAGCCTGCTGAACTCAACGAGGATTTCTTTAAAGCTGCTTATCCCAACGGCAACATCACCGACGAGGCCGCCCTCAAGGAAGAGGCCAAGAACGTGCTTGCCAGCCAGTATAAACCTGATACCGAGAGACTTTTCATGAACAAGGCCATTGAGACTTTGTTGGACAACGTCACCGTGGAACTTCCCGATGATTTCATGAAACGTTACATCAAGGCGGTTCAGAAAGATATGAAAGACGAGGAACTGGAGAAGCAGTTCGACCAGTACAAACGTTCTTTCGCTTGGCAGATTCTGGAGAACAACATCGTTGAAGGCGAGGATGTTAACGTTACCCGCGCCGATGTGGAAAACTATTTCCGCGACTATTTCATCAAGAACTATTTCGGCAATTTCAACGCTGACAGCGTGAAAGAGCAGGTGGATAAGATCGTGGCCGACTCCATGAAGAATCAGGAGTATGTGAAGAATGCATACGATCTCCTTTATGACCAGAAATTGGTGGAAGTGCTTCGCAAAAAGATGAATATCGAGCATAAGGAAGGCGATTTCAAGGCTTTCATGGAAGAAATTTCCCCCAAAGAAGACAAGAAGGAAGAAAAGCCCAAAAAGGCTACGACGAAACGCAAAACGGCTGCCAAGGCTGAAGAGCCCGCTGCCGAAGCTGCTCCCGCTGAGGAAAAACCGAAAAAGACGAGAGCCAAATCCACTAAGAAAACCGATAAGGAATAATCTATGAGAAGCGAATTCAGAAACTATGCGCTGAAGCAGCATGGTATCAGCAGTTTGAAAATGGACCGCTATGTGTCCAGAACCAACGACTATATCACGCCGTACATCATCGAGGAGCGTCCGATGAACATCACCCAATTGGACGTCTTTTCCCGCCTGATGAAAGATAGAATCATCTTCATGGGCGTGCCGATTGACGACGACGTGGCCAATATCATCCAAGCGCAGCTCCTGTTCCTCGAATCTCAGGATTCCGAGCGCGATATCCAGATCTACATCAACAGCCCCGGAGGCATGGTCTATGCCGGACTGGGCATCTACGACACGATGCAGTATCTGAAACCTGATGTTTCGACCATCTGCACGGGTATGGCGGCTTCCATGGCTGCCGTGCTGATGTGCGCCGGTGCCAAGGGCAAACGTTTCGCCCTTCCGCACTCCCGCGTGATGATTCACCAACCCATGGGCGGTGCGCAGGGACAGGCCTCTGACATCGAGATCGAGGCTCGCGAGATCCAGAAAATCAAGAAAGAACTGTACGAAATCATCGCATACCACACGGGCAAGGATTACGACCAAGTGTGGAAAGACAGTGACCGCGACTACTGGATGACGGCAGCCGAGGCCAAAGAGTACGGTATGATCGACCAAGTGCTGGGCAAGGATCAAAACAAATAATGGCTAAAAAACAGAATTTCGATAGAACTTGCAGCTTCTGTGGTCGGGAAATTCCTGGCAACCAGTTTATTATCGGTGGTCTTGATGCCATGATTTGCAGCGACTGTCTGGAAGCTGCAATGGACATCTATCACCAACACCAGTCTGAAACCGAGCGGAAGCAGATTTCTGAGATTAAGCTCAAACTGCTGAAACCGAAAGAGATAAAGGAAAAACTGGACGATTACGTCATTGGTCAGGAAGAGGCCAAGAAGGTGTTGTCTGTGGCGGTCTATAACCACTACAAGCGTCTGATGCAAGGGGTGGACGAGTCCGATCCGGATGTCGATATCGAAAAATCAAACGTATTGTTGATAGGGGAGACGGGTACAGGTAAGACATTGTTGGCCAAAACGATAGCCACTTTGTTGGATGTCCCGTTCTGTATCGCGGATGCCACCGTCTTCACGCAGGCGGGTTATGTGGGCGAGGACGTGGAGAGCATCCTCTCACGTCTGCTGCAGGCCTCCGACTATGACGTGAAGCGTGCAGAGCGCGGTATCGTTTTTATTGACGAAATCGACAAGATTGCCCGCAAAGGTTCTGAGAATCCGTCCATTACGCGAGACGTGTCTGGTGAGGGCGTGCAGCAATCGTTGCTGAAGCTCTTGGAAGGCTCTTTGGTGAATGTTCCGCCGCAAGGGGGTAGAAAGCATCCTGAGCAGGAGTTCATCCAGGTCAACACCCGCAACATTTTGTTCATCGGCAGCGGTGCGTTCAACAATTTGTCGAACATCATTTGCGACCGCATGAACACCCACGCCATCGGCTATAATACCAAGAATATCAACTTCAATCCGCAGGAAGCGTTGAAATACGTCAGTGCGCAGGATGTCAAGGATTTTGGGTTGATTCCCGAATTGTGCGGCCGTTTTCCGGTCATCACTTCGTTGAATGCGCTCGATCGTGATGCTTTGAAGCGGATACTTACTGAACCGAAGAACGCTCTCGTGAAACAATACATCGCCCTCTTCAAGATGGACGGTATCATGCTGAGTTTCACGGAGGAAAGTCTCGATTACATCGTTGACAAGGCGGTGGAATTGCAGTTGGGTGCGCGAGGCCTGCGTGCCATTGTCGAGAAGATCATGACTGACGCGATGTTCGAGTTCCCAAGCTTGAACAAGAAGAAAATCGTGGTGGACAAAGCCTACGCGCAGGAGAAGTTCGAGAGTTCGATTTTCTCGTTTAAGGATAAGTAGGTTAGAAGCTTACATGCTTAGTAGTTTAGAAGCTTAGGGGATGTCAGGGAATGGCGTCCCTTTTTTGTTTTTGAGGCAACAGGCAACAGGCAATAGGGGACATTATCTCATGGTGCGTTCCAGTAGGGGTTTTAGGATTTTGACGCCGGCGAAGCGGTGGCCTTGTTGGTCGAAGTAGTTGAAATCCTGGCATTTGGGGAATATGGCTTCGAGGTGATGGTGATCGCCGAGGAGTTCGTCGTCGGTGGAGAGGGCGAAATGGAGGAGGGTGTCGTCGCAGGGCAGTTTATCAAAAACCTTGCGCTCGAAGTCGGCGAATTTGGCAAGGTCGCCGGCGGTGAACTGGTATTCCTCCTTTGTGACGTAGTTCTTCTGTTTGCCGAGATGGTTGGCTAGGGTCTCCGAGGGCCGTATGGTGGGATTGATGACCATGGCGGGGAGTTTGTGCTTCTTGGCGCAATAGATGGCAAAGAAGCCGCCGAGGGAGGTGCCCATGACGGCGTTGATGCGCTGCGTGCGCACGAGGGAGTCGAGTTTCTTCTGCACGCCAGCAGGATCTTTGTAGTCAAATGTCGGCGACAGCACCTGCCAGTCGGGGAACATTTTTTGCAGTTCTTGCGCCTTGTGCCCGCCGCCCGCGGAGTTAAAACCATGAATATAGAGGATTTTCTTGGACATAATTCTTGATTATTTTATAAACACAAATTTAGTCGGCTGTCGCATTGCCTGTGTAGGGCTGTCGCACTGCGGCAGCCTTACTATACGATAATCCTACATTACCACCGCTCCGAGACTTGGTGGCGTGGTGCATTCTAAGACCAATGTGTCAAGCGCAGTGCCGTCGATGAAAAGGCTGTCGCCTAAATAGGTTACGTTTGGGACATTAGCCCGTGGCTCCACCACTGCAGCGTTGCCGGTGCTGTCAATGCTATAATAGAGCGTGGTGCCCAGGTAAGTGTAACCGAAAACGGTATTCTGGGCTTTCACGTTTTGCCTAGCGAACACGGCCATCACGAGTATGGCTGCAAAGAGTAAATTATGTTTCATAATGCTACCATTGATTATCATTTTTTTGGGAAGTTGCAAAAGTAAAAAAAAATGTAGCAAGCCGCTACTGTTTTTAGTGGAGGGCTCAGGGCTTACGCATCAACTTTTTTATTTGGGCGTTCCGGCGCGGCTAAGGGGGCGACGCTCCCAAGCGTCGCAAAACCAGGCGAAACCGTTCCTGTCCCCACGATCGCTATTTTTCGCCGCCGCGCCGTCGGGCTTTCCGCTACAATGATTTTTGGCATCCATTGCCGTTGGGCGTATGCGGTACGCCCCTGCGATCACCACCTTGCATGTACGGGCGTATCGCATATGCCCCATGCCAAAAATCATTTCCGCTGCAATCCCTAACGCATGCACGTCCGACCTGTCACACGTTTCGCGGCGAAGCACCCGATTCCCTCGTCCGAAGCCTTTTCCGCGCCGCGATTTCCCCTCGCACGAGCCCTCTTCCGATGTTCCGTGGAATTATTCTTTACACGTTAACACAGGGAAGAGGGAAAACGGTGCGGACGCAGGATTCGCCTATGCGTTTCAATTCACGCGCCCACGGGGGGGCGCGACTTGAGGTCTTGCTTCTCCAGTTCGTCAATCTTTTGGTTTCAATCCACGCGCCCACGGGGGGCGCGACGAAGATTCTCGCGCTCGGCCTTGGTCTTTTTCAGGTTTCAATCCACGCGCCCACGGGGGGCGCGACTCGGCCTCAAGAGGAAGGAAGGAGGGGACCGATGTTTCAATCCACGCGCCCACGGGGGGCGCGACTGTGGCAGATTTTCACCATGGTGCCGTATGCCACTTGTTTCAATCCACGCGCCCACGGGGGGCGCGACGCTGGCGAACATCGCCTCGTACACCAAGATACAGTTTCAATCCACGCGCCCACGGGGGGCGCGACTAACACCGACAGGTAACTATGCGTCATTGTTCAGTTTCAATCCACGCGCCCACGGGGGGCGCGACGCCATACGGAGCATACCGCACGGCTACTACGGCGTGTTTCAATCCACGCGCCCACGGGGGGCGCGACTCGACGCGATGCGCGTGATCGAGACATCGGAAGTGTTTCAATCCACGCGCCCACGGGGGGCGCGACAATCTTGATTCTCTTGGCGTACGAATATACACCGGTTTCAATCCACGCGCCCACGGGGGGCGCGACCGGGCAAGTATGTCGTAGTCTATTCCGCCAGAAGGTTTCAATCCACGCGCCCACGGGGGGCGCGACGGGTTCACGCACCATGCAGGTGGCCACGTTTCTTGTTTCAATCCACGCGCCCACGGGGGGCGCGACGCGTGGCACGACCTCGACCTCACCATCACCGAGTTTCAATCCACGCGCCCACGGGGGGCGCGACTGATGGTGGCGTCCACGATTGCCATCGCCTTTTTGTTTCAATCCACGCGCCCACGGGGGGCGCGACTGTATATCACTTTTTTGATTGTGTGTCAGTGCTTTATGATGCCTGATGCGCGAACCGAAAGATATATCTTAAACAGCAATCTCTTCGATGGCGAAACATTCGATAACGCACTCATTATCAGGCGGCGCGAAAATACACTTTTTTCTGCAATACTTACGGTTCGCATCATCATATTATTAATTCCGAAGTGACATCGTATGACGTCTTTTTTCCGACAAACTCCACTCGGTTGTTCCAATTCTTCCCGAGAAAATAGAAACGGACACTGTCCTTCTCCTCGTCAATGATTGAGGTTATCTTGTTTCTCAACAGCGCAAATTGAGCTTCTGTCAACACACACTCGAAAACCGAGTTCTGCACGCGTTGTCCGTAGTTCTGACATTCTTTGGCCACACGCCGCAAACGCCTCGCCCCTGCAAGGTTCACGGTCTCCACATCGTATGTGATCAACACCATCATGGCTCTATCGAATTATGAAAACAGGATAATCATCAATGTCACCCCTGAGGGTTCTTGCCAATAACAAAGCTTGGACGTATGGAAGCAATCCAATCGGGATTTTTTCTTCCAAGTAAGGATGTACGATAGTCTCTTTCTTCCGGTTTTGCCACGCGGTCAGCACTGTTTTGCGACAGTTCTCCGACATCACCACCCCACTCTCGCCCTGTCTTACAAAGTCATTTGGCCCAACTTGCTTGCGATTGATGAGCGATAGCACTAACCGATCCCCTAAATATGCCCTTAACTCTTCCATCAAATCCAAGGCCAACGAGGTACGACCTGGACGCAGGGAATGGAGAAAACCAATGTATGGGTCAAGTCCGACCGTCTCCAATGCCGCCGCCGACTCGTTGGCCAACAACGTATATACAAACGAGAGCAAGGCATTTACCGCATCTTTAGGTGGACGTTTGTTCCTCCCTTGAAATGGGAATCCCTCTTTCTGGTGAAGAATCAGGTTCGGAAACACCCCGAAGTAAGTGTTTGCCGCGTCTCCTTCCATGCCTATCAAACTTGGAACGTCACCCGCATTCAAAACCCGACGTTTGCTCGTTTCCAACGACCGTACAGCCTCCTCCACTTCCGGACAATTGCCATTGTCACGAATGAATCTTTGAAGAATTGTCTTGTAGTTCTGTATCTTTCCGCCGACAAATAAGCGGGCAAAATGCAAGGCACAATCCTCGTTGTCTGCCGTCTGGTACTGTGTCTTTCTGAGCAAGACGTTCCCGTGAACCGGCCCTTGAAACCGTCCGATGAACCGACCTTGGGGTGATAAGAACGACAAGGACACTCCATTGTCGGCACACAACTTCATCAATCCCGGACTGGCACCCATATATCCGAAAGTCACAATCCCTTCAATGTTGATGACGGGAATTCTGAATTTCTCTTCCTGATTGACGGAAACCACCACATTCATACCGTCTTTGCTCAAATACGATTCGGGGGCGGTGACATATAACACATTAAGGAGTTTCCTCATAAAGATTCTTTTTCAGATAGTTAGTTACTAAAAGTTTGTTCTTGGTGTCGGGAAGACAAATGTCGAGCAGCGAACAATTGTAGCATTTGCGACTTTTTTCGGCTTTCGGCACAACACCGGTTTTGAAAACGCTATGCATTTCGTCCGCATACTGTTGGGTCTTCTGTCGGAGCACATCATCAATCACAACTTCTTCCCGGCGACGGCTTTCCCAATAAAACAGGTATCCTTTGTCGATTTTGATGCTGTGCATTTCTTCAAGACAAATGACCTGTGCGGCCACTTGCACCTCATCCCTTTCGTCTGGTTTGGAATGTCCCCGTTTGTATTCAACAGGGAACGGCTTCCAAAAACCTGGGTAGGAAGGATGTTGAATACAGTTTGTCTCACTATCCGAAGGTCGTAATTCCACGACATCGGTGAACCCATACAAGCCCAAAACCTTTGAGGCAATGAAAACGGAACGCAGAGAAACACATTCCCCGTTCTTTTGTCGGTAAAAAGGGTCATCCGCTTGTTTGTGGAGCAATTGTCCCTCCATGGTAAGCCGATTGTCCGACCAAACCTGTTCGATATGTATCAACGCCCATTGTCGGGGACAGAACACGAAGTGCTGTATCCCCGACAACATGAGCATTTCGTCTTCAGCGTACATCGCTTAGATAAGTTCTTCTACCGTAACACCTGCTGGAAGCATCTCTTTTTCAACCTTTACCGTGTAGTCGCTGAAGGAGCGGGGTGCATTGTCGGTGTTTCTCTCAACCTTCACGAGATCGAACAGTTTGTTGGCTGGTGCATTGCCCAACACGGAATCATGTTTGAACACAATTAGTTTCTGTGCGCTCATCAAACCACGAGCCGCTGAACGGTCAACATCGAACATGTTTTTCAACGCATCCCAGAACAGGGCAAGGTCTTCTTCGGAGAAACCGGTTTGTTGTGCGAGGTTGGCGGAAATAAAGCCGTGGCAGACGTACAATCCGTATGGGATGGTGGCTTTACGCCCCATAGTACGGTTATCCCCACCTTGTTTTTCGGCTTCCTTTTCTGTAGCCACTGCCATTCTGGTAATGGAATGCTCGGCAGTTGCAATGGCATCCACAGAACGAGCAAACGTAAATTGGATAGGTCCACGAACTTGACCAGCGTTCTTTCCAGTTGACATTACTGCCCCGAATGTGCGAATGTCATAATATGACTTGCACATCACATCTCGTGCAGCTGCAGTTTTGTCTTTGGACTCTTTAACGATTTCCTCTTCGTGAGCCTTGTCAATCAGTGTGTTGAGCACAGCCTTTTCCTTGATGAAAATGTCATAACCAGGCGCAAAATCTTTTGCTACCTGCACATAGTTACGTACTTTACGTTTCAGGCAGACATCAGTTACGAGACCCATACCTGTTTCAGGGTCCACGCGAGGCAGATTACCCGCATCGGGATCACCATTAGGATTACCGTCTTGCACATCAAAGATGTAAACAAAATCAATTCTGTTTTTTAATTCTGACATAGTATTCTTGTTTTTATTTGTTATTACTCTGTTACTTGTTCTTCTTCATTTTTGGTATAAAACGATTGCATCTGATGATAGTAGCCGACAAAGAATCGGCCTTGGTCTTGCAAATCGAGATGACTTGGGAACCCATTCGCACTGATTTTGTCGATGATTTCCTGTTTCGTTTTCTCGAAAAAGACTCTCCGTCCCTCGTTCAATTTCTCTGAATGATGAGACGAAAGATTGAGAATAGTTGCAAAAACTGTGGCAGGTGTAGAACTTGCCGAGTTCATATACCTTTCCCTAATGGAATGTTGTCTATTGGCATCGTCTTGAATTTTGTCAAGTACGGCAAACAGCCGGCCACAAAGGTAGCCTTGATTGGTGTTGTCTTTGTCTAACATAACTCCTATTATTTGTTGTTGATCTTTGTTTTGTCTATTTAAATAAGCTTTGATGATGGATGCTCTTGTGATGCTTATGCTTTGTTCTGCACGAATACGTCGTATGCATCCCGCAAACAGCGTATAGGGATAGGGAGAACCTTGGAAAATACTCTTCACCACTGCTTCGGGTAAATTTGGCGTTGCTTCAGATGATTTTCCTCCCAAAGTAACCGCCGAAAGAATTGACCTAAGACCCATATATGGTTTTCGTTCTTTTCGAGTATCAACAATCTCCATGTCATCAAAATGGCGCATTATCAAAGCGGCAAATAGTTTCAGAGGCAATTCCGACCAATAAGTTACCGCAATTCTCGCTGAATTGGGTGCCAATCCTAATATGTAAAACTTATCATCAAGAGAAGTGTTCAGACTACCTGAGTAAATGGCATTGAAAGTTTTTCTGACTTGTTCGATATTTCGGTTAGGGTCATCTTCTTGTTCGTTGAATCCGAACATACTGAATATGCTTTCTTCTGCCTGTTTGCCTGCCTCATTATCTTTCGAAGCCCAAAACAGGAATGTGCGATTGCCTATAAGAAATTTGTTCCTTGAATCAGCACGAAGCAGGTGGTTCAGCGCAGTGGTGTATGCAAATTCTGCTTCTTCACTGATTGGAGCATTACCTCCTTGTTCTTTCCCATATGAATCATAACCTTTTCCATCCTTGAATGAAACAAGGGAAGTGAATGCATTTCCTTGTAGGGGGACTTTCGCATGTATTCTTGCGGTCTTTCCCTTAAGACCAGTTACAAGACATGTGTTTAAATCCATCATTTCGGCCTGATTGCCTGAAACACTAATGATGTCATCTTCTGTAGCTGCAATGGTTGTATGTCCTTGTAACAGGAAAGAGATGTTTTTGGTAGAGGTAGACATTTCTTTCCATAATATATCATCTTTCAATGTATCATAAACACATGGGTGCTTTTGGTAGAAATTATAAATTGCCTGAACACTATTATTAAAAGGTGCTTTTTCTCTTAGTTCTTTTACACGTTCCTCAAAAGCAGATTTACACAATTTAGCTTTCTCTGAATTTTTGTCAGAATAGCCAGTCACGTATTCACAATTATCCCACAAATAGTTGCCTATGAATTTACGACCGGAACGTTGAACTGTTTGAGCAACCATAAATTGAGATGCACGTTTTTTATCAATCATTCTGCTTTCAAGACGGATAAAGTCCCCATCATGATTGATGACAATTAAATAGCCGATCTCTTTAAGCTCAGTTCCTTTTTTAGGCAAATTACCACTTCTATTGTAATACTCATATAACGCCTGTAATATCATCTCAAAACCTCCTTACTATCTTTAGGTGGAACAATAATCACTCCGTTCTCCATTTTCGCACGATAAAACATTGCGGGAGGATTCTTTATGTCGGCTTCAAAATCCATGTCGTAAAGCATAATACCCAAGTCTCGGGTCTCAGGAATTGGCTCATCCAAGGATTCGGTTTCTGGGTTAACCAAACGGAACGAGGCCGAGAACTCCCTTGTTCCAAGATACGGCTGGTTGAAGCATTGTCCTTTCTTGGCTCGACGTTCAAACATGGCGTTGTATTTTCCAGGATTCTCATCTTTATGTAACAATTCCACCTCCTCGGAATCAATTCTTGGATTCTTACTTTCTGCCCTTTTCCATTGGGGAATGAACTCCAGTTTCGCCCACAGGCGGTAACGGACATCCTGTAGCAGTAACGTGTTTTTCTGTTGGCGTTTGTCTTCAATAAAAATGGGATTTTTGGAGGCTACAGCTCCGACTTCGTTACGTCGGATAGTTGCCCATTTGATTTCATTCAGCACTTCAATTTTGGTCACTTGCCAATGAATGGCCGGCTTCCAAAAGATGGCTTCAAAGATAGCCCGTGCCGCTGAAGGCGTGATGACATCGTAGCTTACCCGTTCTACTTTTAGTTCAGGACGGGTGAAACAAGCCATCGGCCCCCATACCTCTAAACAAAATTCTTTGTCAAAATATTCCATGTTGTTATTATTTATTTCTTACTATTTTCCATTCGCCACCATAATCGCCGCCTACGCGTTCAATGACACCATATAGTTTTAATGTTGAAATGTCGCGCCAAATGGTTTTTAAATGAACATTTAACTTTTCAGACAATTCTTCCAAACTAATAGTTGGGTCTTGCGATATCAATCCAACAATAGCTTGCCTACGCCTTTGTGCTTTCTCTTTTACTGATGTTGGCTCTATCGGCTCTAGAGGTAAAGCAAGTTCCTCGGCTGTCAGCTCTTGGACATTTTTGGATTTTGTCTTGGACATTTTCTCAGTCTCTTGGACATTTTCGGATTCTGTCATGGACATTTTTCCATTGTCGGTGACATTTTCTTGGACATTTTTGTCACTGTCTTGGACATTGTCGTCTTGATAGGTGATGGAGAAAATGAATTGCGAACCGCTATTGATTTCAATCTTGTAGTTTGGGTAGTAGAGTGGCGCATAGCGAAGGATATTACGGGTGCCAGAACCCAAATCCTCAGCCCAGTTCAGCTCGTGAAACACACGTACCAGCAACGGGTTCTTGGTATAGTTGCTCAGTTGCTGAATGGTCAGTTCGCCTTCGGGAATCTCGGGCAGTAGGCGTGTGGGGTTCTTTGTCACCACGCGATCCTTGAACACGTGGAAGAAGCAGGCATAACCGCTGCTGAAATCGGTATGTACACATAGGTTGCCGACAATTTCTCGAAACAAATCCCAACGGAGGTTCTGGCGCTGCATAGTGTTGGCAGGCAGGTAAAATTTGTCAGGCAGATAGCGTTCCACGAAAGCACCCATTTGATCGTACACTTGAATCAGATTTTGGCGCATGGTGCGACGATCGTCGTAACGACTGGGAAACTGGCTCATGTCGTTGTATTGTGCATAGGTACACATGTGAAACACGGCTTCGAATCGGTATCGGGGCATCAGTTCTGTGATGGCATCCTCTGTGCCAAAAAGTATCAATGCGGCATACTTCAACTGTAGATTATCCCCTTCCATCTTGGCCAAATGTGCGCTGAGCAACAGTTCTTCATTCGTCATTTGCAACCAAGAGTGTGACGGCTGAATTGTTGTCAGGATATTACGGCAATATTGGAAAGTCTTCGGATCCAACTGTTCCATCGTTAACCCTTCTACGATACGTTCCTCAAACAGATGGGGATTTTTCCTTTCGAAGATGGACAACAGCAGTTCTGGCTGGTCGGTCACGTCAATGTCGGCATCGTCGTTGCGATCCCAGTAGCGTCCCTTGTAGCGATAGACATATTGGCCGCAAGGGATGTCGATTTGCATCACCTTCATGCCTTCGATCTCCATGATGCGGGGCGTGAAATAGGGGCAAGGCAGGAAAAGCTCGGGGTTATTGATACAATTGACGATGTTGGTTCTCAGTTGCTCAACCTTTTCTGGATTGACACCAATGATGGTGCCATCATTCTGAACGCCGACAAGAATCTGTCCGCCACTATGGTTCAGGAATGAGCATACCGATTCGTAAAGTGATTCAGAAATCTCTTCTGTGCAAGTCTTGTACTCAATTCGAGTTCCTTCGCCTTCGCGAGTTAATGCTATGAATTTATCTATTGCTATCATGATTATATTATATGATGTATGTTTCTTCTAACCAATGATTTTCCAATACTAACCCCACTTTTTCGTCATAAAAGGCTTTGTCGCTAATGACAAACACACCTTCAAATAGTTCTTCTATTGCGCCCATATCAATCAATTTTTTCATATCACCTTTCTTCAGATCACCTCTTACATTCACGCTATATTGCGATAATGATTTCATCAAACGATATGTAGGACCTTCCAATCTCAGTCTTTCCACAATATCCATGCTGTTCTTCCAGTTGATAATGACAGCAGTCGTTTTATCTTCAATCAAACGGAACTCAGAAACAGCTGTCTCAAATAGCATTTCTTGTTTATAAAGCAAATCCTTGATATGGGCTTTGTCGAAACTTTCTATTCTTGAGTATAGTTGCTGGAAATAGTCGGTCATTGCCTCTGGTGCAAACCAATCATGTTGTTTGCCCATACCTAATCGTGCCTTGTTTGTTTGAGAAATAAATCCCGGAGGCAACGGTTTCTGCAAACTAAAAACAAACGTTTCACCCATGTCCAAACGTCCCTCCCGATTGCACCTTCCCGCTGCTTGAAGAACTGAATCAAGTCCCGCTTCTTGTCTGAACACAACGGGGAAATCTATGTCAACACCTGCTTCAATCAGTTGGGTGGCAACCACTCGAACCACAGCATTGGATTCATTCTTCAATGCCTTTTTTACCTCCTCAATCGTAGCTCGGACATGATCGGGACACATCATCCTTGAAAGATGCAGACATATTCCATCTTTAGGCAACCGATCGTAGATTTCCTTGGCATCGTTTCGTGTGTTCACAATGCATAGCACACGTGGATATTTTGTCATTCTTTTCACAATATCATCATAGTCACTTCGAGTATCATCGAATTCCAGTTTCACTCTTCGTAAACGGTCATGCAATTGGGCTTTTTCTGGAATGATCTCTTTGATTTCAGGTAGAGCCTCAAAAGAATTCATCTTGTTTGTCCCAACAATCTCTCCTGTCAGGACAGGTTGGCTCGCAGTAGTAAACAAAATCGAAGTGCCAAACACGCGCTGCAGAGTGTCCAAGGTATCAACAATGGGCTGCAGAAAATCTACTGGCAGTGTTTGAACCTCGTCAAGAATCAAAACACTCTTGGCCAGATTGTGTAGTTTTCGACAATCCGAAGGCTTATTACTAAACAAGGATTCAAAAAGCTGGACATTTGTAGTCACGACAATCGGATAATACCAATTCTCTGTAGCCAACTTTAGTCTTTTCCTCATGTCGGAATTTTCATCATCCGAAAGATTCAAATTGGAATGGTGTTCCAGCACATTCTCATCTCCGAAAATGCCTCTCAATACCGATGCTGTTTGGGTGATAATACTGGTATAGGGTATCGCGATGATTATTCTTTTCAAATCATTCCTCAAGGCATGTTTTATGGCCCATAAAACGGAAGAAAGCGTTTTCCCTCCGCCTGTCGGGACTGTGAGACTATAAAAGCCAGATGTATTATCGCTTTCATACAAACAATACTGTTGGACTTCATTCCTGATTCTATTCACATCAGAATCAACAGCATTCTCTTTGAGTCGTTGAAGAAACAGCTGTAGCTTTTCTTCCAATTGTTTCATGGTAGAGTGATTGCCTCTTAGCTTGCTTTGTTCAGGCATCATAAACGCCTCAGTATCCAAATAATCGGCATCAACAAGGCAACTGTACAACATCCTTTGTAAATGGTGAGCATCTTTTTCGCAAAAATCAATTGTTGGAAGTGTTAAATTCGCATGAATTTGTTCAATTATTACATCATTGGGGATCTCCAACTTTAACATTTCTACCATATCACCGTGGTCATACAGTCCGCGATGATGTCCCATCAAGGCATTGTTCATAATGAGTGATAGTTTTGGAAACAGACTATGGGCTATCAATGCACCCACGTATGCGTGTCGGTAATCGCCATCAACTTTAACCTCAGAGTCAAGACCGCTTTCCTTGACGATATGTTGTTGGAAGGCTTTCTTCTCTTTACCTTTGTCATGCAATAATCCCAAGACACGCCCCCATTCTGCCATACCAAACATCCCAGCAAATTGTGCAGCAATATTTGCCACACCTTGCTGATGTTCTTCGTTAGACTGGATGGCTAAATCAGACTGTCTGACGTGAGAAATTGTTGGTAAGTGCTTTTTATCCATATTGTTTAGTCTTGTCGTTGTTTTTTTTTCGGCAGCAAAAGTACAACATTGCTGCGCCATAAACCGAACCTGCTGCGATCTTTTTCGATTTTTTTCAGTTCGCAAAGATAGTAAACTTTTGAAAGTGATTCACAACGTTCACCCCTCAAACTCTTCGAACGCATCCACAATGTCCAAATAAACCCCGTCGAAGGCGGCACCCAAGATGCGCTTCCCCGCCTGCTGGGAGCGATGGAGATACGACAGCAGGTAGTCGGTTTCACCCGGCGGCGTGGGCGAGTCGTCGTGCTCGTAACCGTAGAAGAGATCCTCCTGCCCATGACCGTCAATAGCGGCCAGATAGGAAGTGGCCAACTCCGAACCGGCATTACTTACCCCCTCTTCATTCATCATTCATCATTCATAATTCATAATTAAACCACGTATCCCACCTCCTTGAACCCATACGCCACCTTTATGCCGTCAGGGTGTTCCAGCACCAACTGGCCGAAGCGGTCGATGTCGCGGATAGTGCATTCAACCTGTTGTCCGTTAATGAGATAGGGGTGCGGCTCGTTGAGGCGGTAGAGGTGCGAGAGGTACTCGTTGCGGAGTTCGGGGGCGTGGTCGAGGGTCAGCAGCGAACGGCGCGACTGCAGCACGTTGAGGTAGTCGTCCATGAGCGCGTCCACGCTGTGGCGGTGGCCGGTTTCGGTGAGGAGCGAGGTGGGGTGGGGGATCTCCGGAGGGAACACCTCCTCGTTGACGTTGATGCCGATGCCCGCGATAGTGAAGTCGAGACGGCCGCCGGAAACGCAGTGTTCAGTGAGGTCTCCTGCGAGCTTGTGGTCTCGCACGTACATATCGTTGGGCCACTTGATTAGCACGTCGGGGATGTATCTGGAGAGGAAACGGCGGGTCGAGGTCGCGAACCAGAGGTTGAAGACGAATTGGTCGGCGGCTGTCAGCCCCGTTTCGAAGTAGATGCTGGTAAGGATGTTAAGCCCTCGCGTACTGTGCCATGTGTTGGTGCCCGCGCCTCGTCCGGCGGATTGGAAGTCCGTGTAGACGGCGTAGAGGTCAGGCAGCGGCATCCCGTCCCGCTTCTTCGCGCGGGCGAGATCCATCAGCCATTTGTTCGTGGACGCGATGTCTTTCTCGAAATGTTTCATTTTTGTTTGAACCAACGCGCAAAAATACTATTTTTGCAGCTTGAATTTGAAAGTTGAAAAAAGAGATATGAAAAAACTGAGAATCCTTTTCGGAATGGTCGCTCTGGCGGCAGTAATGTTCACCTCGTGTAAAGACGAGTCGGGTCTGTACGTGGAACAGTTATATACGAACGCACAGATGGAAACGGCGATTAAAACCTGTTTGAGGACATCCGCCGACTCTGCCGTCAACCACCTCTGCGTCCCTAACGGCTATTATAATTACAATGAGGCTGCCTACCGCATTGACTATGCCTCCCTGCAGAGCTCGTTGTTCGACACCCTCAGGAACCACAATTACGGCGATCTGGGCGATTCGTTGATCGTATTCACCAACCGTTTGGCAGAGAATTGCGGTGGTCAGGTCCTCCCGGCTCTGAAAGCGGCTATCGATTCTCTGAAGATCACCGACTATCAGACCCTGGTGGACGGCGATATGACCATCACCCACTATTTCGAACTCTACAAGTACAGCACGGTCAAATCCGCCATGCAATCACCGGTTTCCATCCGCATGAGCCTCTTCGGCGTTTCCGAAACATGGAACGAGATGCTGCAGAAATACTATCAATACACCAATGTGCCCTTGAATTTCGATCTCCAGAACTACATCGTGGAGAAAATGTTGGACGGCATTCTCAAAGAGATGGCCATCGAGGAGGAGAATATCCGAACCGACCCTGAACATCGGACCGATGTGACGGAGATGTTGGCCAAATAGATAGGGCCGCGGTGCAAAAACGAATATTATTATCATTAAAATTTTATCAATATGAGAAAAGACAAACTCTTCAATGGCAAAACATTAGCGATTCTTTCTGGCGGTGGTGACACCCCGGCCATCAACTCCAGCATCGAGGCGGTGCGCAACCGCGCTTCCATGCTCGGCTTCCGCGTCTATGGCGTTCTGCGCGGCTGGAAAGGCCTCCTCGGCGATGGCGACATCGTGGATTTGACCAATATTCCTTATAATGGACTTTACGGCGGCACCGCGCTGCTCTCTTCCCGTACGAACCCCTTCCCGAGCAAGAAGAGCCCCGAAGACCGTTCCCAACAGATCCTTCGCAACATCGAACGCTACAAAATCGATGTTCTGGTGACCATCGGTGGCGATGACACCAACGGCGCAGCCAAAAAGATGTACGAAACCTACGGCATTCCGGTCATCGGCTTCCCGAAGACCATTGACAACGACCTGCGTACCCGCACGTACCATCACTACAACGGACAACAGTTCGAGACGGTGTTGTGCCCCGGTTTCCCGTCAGGTGCCATGGCTATCAAGAAGTTGACCGCCAAACTGCACACCACGAACGAGTCTCACCAACGTATTATGGTGTTGGAGGTGATGGGTCGCGATGCTGGCTGGCTCACCGGTTCAGCCTCCTTCGGCGGTGCCCAGATGGCCCTCGTTCCTGAAGTGGAGATGACCAAAGAGCGCAAAGAGTTCTTCTTCGAATCCGTGAAGGAGATGTACATGCGCTCCCCGAAACACAGCCTCATCATCGCCGTCTCTGAAGGCGTTCGCTGGTGGGACGACGAGAAACAGGAACTCGGCATGGTGTATGCCAGCTCCGACCTCGACGAGTATGGTCACCCGCGTTTCGGCGGCGTGAGCGGTGTCATCGCTTCTGAAATCAACAAGCGTCTCGGCATTGAGGCTCGCGGTCAGATTTCCGGTTACATCCCGCGTTCCGGTAAGTGCTATGAATACGACCGTCGTTTGACCTCCACGTTGGCCGACAAGGTGGTTGACCTCTTGCTCCGCGAGGACTTCGGCAAGATGCCCGTGCTTCGCGACATCGTTCCTTACGACGAACTCGAGGAATTCCACACCGATGCCATCGAGATGGGCAACATCGGCAACTTCCCGCTGCCCGCTGCCTACTACGATCCCAACAAGTTCATGTTCACCGACCAATACACCGACTTCCTGACGAACATCATCGGTGCCCCGTACCGCATGGAGTTCACCCAGAAGTTTCCGATTGTAATTCCGGAATAAGACATAAGGCAATTGGGAAAAAGGAATAGGCAATAGTTTTTAAGAAGTATTCTTTGAGCAGCCTCGAAGAGGCAAAACGCACGAAGTGCAATTAACCCCATACAAGCGACGTAGGAGCGCAGTGTGGGGGCGAAAAAAGCAAATATTATGTCAGAATTCCTAATACAAGGCGGTCATAAGCTTCACGGAGAAATCACCCCGCAGGGCGCGAAAAACGAAGCCCTGCAGGTACTTTCCGCGGTGTTGCTGACCGACGAGCCCGTTACCATTTCGAACATTCCGAATATTCTGGACACGCAGCGTTATCGGCAGATATTGTCGCTGATGGGCGTGAAAATCACCGAGGTGGATGCCCATACGTTCACCTTCCAGGCGGAAAAAGTGGATTTCGAGCAACTGCACACCGATGAATTCGAGCGGCTTTCCACGAAGATCCGCGCCTCCATTATGGTGCTCGGTCCGCTGTTGGGTCGCTACGGTAAAGCCTACTCCGGCAAACCTGGCGGTGATCAGATCGGTCGGCGTCCGCTGACCACCCATTTCGAAGGTTTGGAGAAACTCGGTGCGGTGATCACCACTTCGCCGGATGAGAAGTTCTTCGAGCTGGAAGCCAAACAGTTGAAAGGCTGTTATATGCAGCTGAACGAACCGTCTGTGACGGGTACGGCCAACATCGTGATGGCGGCTGTGCTTGCGGAGGGGGAGACCACCATCTTCAATGCGGCGTGCGAGCCGTACTTGTATCAATTGTGCACTATGTTGAATAATATGGGCGCACAGATTTCAGGTATTGGCTCTAATCTTTTGAAAATCAAAGGTGTGAAGAAGCTGCATGGGTGCACGCACCGCATCTTCCCCGACATGATCGAGGTGGGCAGCTTCATCGGGATGGCGGCGATGACTCAGTCGGAACTGACCATCAAAAACTGCGCTTGCGAGCATTTAGGGCTGATCCCTTACACTTTCCGGAAGATGGGCGTCCAGATCGAACAGAAGGGCGACGATCTGATTGTACACGGCGAGCGTCCGTACGAAATCTACTCCAACCCGCGGGAGGCCTCCATCCTGACCATCGCCGACGCGCCGTGGCCGGGATTCACCCCCGACCTCATCAGTATCGCCCTCGTGACGGCCATCCAGGCCAAGGGCAGCGTGTTGATTCACCAGAAAATGTTCGAGAGTCGACTCTTTTTTGTGGATATGTTGCAGTCGATGGGTGCGCAGATCGTGTTGTGCGACCCGCACCGCGCCATTGTCATCGGTTTGGCCCGTGAAAAACAGCTGAGAGCCACCAAAATGTCCTCCCCTGACATCCGCGCCGGTATCGCCCTGCTCATCGCAGCCCTTTCTGCCCAAGGCAACAGCGTCATCCAAAACGTCGAGCAAATCGACCGCGGCTACGAGGACATCGTGGAGCGGCTGAATGCGCTGGGGGCGAGGATTGAAAGACGATAATTGAGGCAAAAGGCAATAGGCAAAAGGACTCCCCTAAACCGTAAATCGAAAATCGTAAACCGTAATCCGCAAACCGTAAACCGTAAATCGCAATGATCACCGGCATCATCACCACCCTTAACGAATCCAAGAACATCGAGGCGTGCATCCGCTCGCTGCAGCGCGTGTGCGATGAGGTTATCGTCACCGATTCGTGTAGCAAGGACGACACCGTGGCGTTGGCAGAGAAGGCTGGCGCGCGCGTTTTCGTGCATCCCTACATCGGCGACGGTCCTCAGAAGAACCTGCCTCTGGAGCACGCCAAGAACGACTGGGTGCTCAGTCTGGATGCCGACGAACGACTGACGGACGAGCTTGTGGCAGCCATTCAACAGCTTGATCTCGAGCATACTCCGTACGACGGTTTCGCCATTCGTCGCCGGAACTACATCGGCGAACGGTGGGTGAAAGCCTGCAACTGGTATCCCGATTGGTTGGTGCGCCTCTATCGCAAAGACAAGCTTCGCTTTATTGACCGTAAACAACACGCCTTCGTGCCCGAGAAGAACACGCAGAGACTCAAAGCCGACATTATCCATTACCGTTACAAGAATTACGACAGTCTTTTCTCCAAGCCGGAACGCAACTACAGCTCCCGCGGCGCGAAAATCCTCTATCTGCAGGGAAAGAAGGCCAACGCTTTTTCGCCTTTTTTCCATGGATTGGTGGCTTTCATCAGCAACTACTTCTTCCGGGGTGGTATCCTCGGCGGCCTCGACGGTTACGTGCTCTCCCGCGCCGTCGCCCACAATAGTTTCCTGAAGTACGCCAAACTACTCGAATATCAGCGAGATAAGTCGGTAAGAGATGCGGAAGATTGGAACTCCGTATGGTAATTCATAATTCATAATTCATAATTCATAATTATTTTTGTATTTTCGCGGCGCATATTTTTTGAAGGATGAAAAATACAATCATACGAATTCTGATAGCCGTCTTGATAAGTGCTTTTGCATTGCAAGAGGTTTGTGCCCAACGCTTTATCGGCTCTGTGGTCGCGGGTGCGAACTTCGCGCAGATTGAAGGCGACAACGTGCACGGTTTCACGAAGGTGGGGTTCAACGGTGGTTTGGGACTGACACTTCCCATCAACCAAAAGCAGACTTGGATGGTTTCAATTGAGTTGCTGTATTCGATGAAGGGCTCTGTGAAAAAATATCTAAAAGAAGGCTATTTTGACACATTGGTCTATGCTCCCTCTATGTATGAAAATGTGGATCGGTCGGTGCCGTTCGATCCGAAGACCAAGTGCAATATTTCTCTTGACTATGTGGAGATTCCCGTGTTGATTCACTATGAAGACCGCTATTCCGGCTGCACTTTCGGTCTGGGTTTCTCATGGGGACGTTTGGTGCGAGCGCATGAGATTTATTATGGCTTTACCCGCACGATTGATGCCCGTTCTGGCACGTATAAAAAGAACGACTGGTCGGTTATCGCCGATTTCAATGTCCGGCTTTACAAGAATCTGAATTTGAACATCCGTTGGCAGTATTCGATGGTGCCGATACGTACGCAGCAGTTTGACTACGTGCGGACTGACGGCTCCACCCTTTCTGAAGTGAACAAATTCCATAACCATGTGATTTCCACAAGGTTGATTTATTATATTAACGAAAAATTTTACGAAAATACTCGTGTCAACAAATATGGCCAGAGAATGGGTGTGAAATGGTTGCGCGAGGTTCCCGAATATAATAACTAATTATGAAGAAAACCCTGATTATCTGTGCGTTGCTGGCTTGCATGGGACTGGTGCTCCGTCAGTGTAAGCCCTTGGATCTCACCGCTGATTACAAAGACATCACCATCTCATACGGCATTTTGAATGTCAAGGACAATGTCCATTATTTCAAGATTTATCGTGGTTTCATCACCGACGAAAATTCATACGTGGCAGCTTCCGATTGGAACAATATCTACTATCCGGTGGATTCTATAGAGGTCCGCTTGGAAGAGTATAACAACGGTAAGCTTACCCGCAGTGCCGTGTTGGACACCACAACAGCTGTCCCCAAGGAAGAGGGCGCATTCCACAACCCGAAACAATTGCTCTATTACTCGAAATGGCAGTTGGATCCTGAACGTGTCTATCGTCTTGTTATTCATCGCAATAGTACGGGAGAGGAGATTTATGCAGAGACGGTAATGGTGCACAATTTTTCCGTCAAACGCCCGATGGTGACTTGGAACATGAACCTAAACCAGCCATACAAAATGATTTTCCGTTCGGCGGAGAATTCCGCTATGTATGACGTTTTTCTTACTTTTTACTATATTGAAGTGGACAAAAGCACCGGTGCCATTGAGCACAAGCAGATTTCGCGGAAGCTGAATGGAGACTACATCCGGGCCACCTCCTCCGACGAGGTGATTTTCATGGGATTTACGCCGGAGTCTTTCTTCAATACGATTATCCAAGGGATTGAGACGAACGACCGTGTGACACGCTACATCGATAGCATCGACGGAAATCCCTACTACTGCATGAGGTTGACCGTATGGGCGGCGAACCAAAGTTACCTGACCTACAGAGAGGTGGCGACGCCGAGCAGTAGCATCGTGCAGAACAATCTGGAATACACCAATTTCATATCCAGTGACGAGAGTGCGTACGGTTTGGTGGCCTCCCGCAACTACGCTTCCACGGATTTGATGATGAGCCCGACGGAGCATAACGAAGACACGCTGGTGCTCAGTGCTCGTACTCGCCGGTTGAATTTCGACTATTATAGGAATTCTCCTGAGTTTTCTACTGACGAAAAGGCAAGACGATGATATGGACTTTTATAGTCAGGTTGCTGATTGCGACGTTTTTCGGTGCGCTGATCGGTCTGGAGCGTGAGTATCACGCGAAAGAGGCGGGTATGCGCACGCATTTGCTGGTTGCACTCGGCTCCTGTCTGTTCATGATTCTCTCCATCCATGGCTTTGATGCTTTTTTAGATCGTGACCATGTGAGTTTCGATCCTTCACGTATTGCTTCTCAGGTAGTTACCGGTATCGGTTTCATCGGTGCGGGCACCATTATCCTGCACAAACAGGCGGTGCGCGGACTGACGACCGCCGCAGGGGTATGGGTGACCGCCGCCATCGGACTCGCGTGCGGTAACGGCATGTACATCCTCGCTGCAGTGGCTACCGCTACCGTGCTCAGCTCCTTAGGTCTGATCAACCTTTATCTGCCTTATATTTCCCAGAGAGAGAGCCAAATTACCTTCTTGGCGGAGGATTACAATGTATTGACCGAAATTTTGGATAACCTCCGGAAGGAGAAAATGGTTGTGCTGAATTACGAAATGCGGAAGGATGCGGAGGAAAACAATGGCAAAATGCTGATTGTCTTGAAAATAAGAATGAAAAGATACGGCACTTCGGATAGTGTCGCCTCAATTTTGAAGAATTTCTCAAAGGTGGAATTAATTCAGATTTCCTGATGTAGAATGCGATTCATCGCGTTTCTACAATGAACGGTAAATGTCCGCCCATTTTTTCCCGATGATTTCCGGTGAGCAAATGTCCATGGCCTGATTTCGTATGATTTCGGGTTGAAAATGGTCGGCATGGTCAAGCATAAAATTCAGTTTTTCAATTAATTGAGCTTCGTCTCTCGGGGTGACGATAACGGAGTTGTCGGCATGGGCGATCTCCGGGATGCCACCGACAGGGGTGGTGACGACGGGTGTGCCGGTACAGAACGATTCCAGAAGCACGCACGGTTGGTTTTCGTAGTTGGAAAATAGAAGGAAGAAGTCTGAATTTTGCAGGAGCGAGGCGATTTCCTGGGAGGTTTTCTGTCCTAAGAAATGCACAAAGGAAGTCAGTCCGCGCTCCCGGACGAACGTTTCTGCCAAAATGTTCCGGAAATCATGTACGATATGGAGTTCGAAGTCGTTGCGTTGTTGACTGAGGGTATCAACGGCTCGCAAGATGCCCATAATGTTCTTCGCATCGTTGTCGAGGGTGGAAACGTGCAGGATTTGCTTTTTCGGATGCGTTTGTAAAGCCGGTTTCAACGAGAATATGTCTGGGTTTACCACATTCCCGACCACCGATTGCGGTTTGTACGCGGCAACGGGCACCGTGGCAGTGATGCTGTTGAGCAGATTCTGCGACACGGCAGTGATGTGTGCTGCGGTCTTGTACATATACCGCAATTCCCACCGTTGAAGAGGCTTCAGTTGCGAACGGTTCATGGGTTGATAAATGGACCAGTGTTCGCTGATAACCAATGGAATATGAAATTTCCGGGAAAGGAAAGCCGCAATAGGACCGAGCGATAACGCCACGTGGAGATGAATGGCGTCAGGTTTCCCATACTTCTTGATGATGTTTTGAAATTCAGAAATATAGAGGGAAAATAGTCGCCGTTTTTGTGCGCCGTATATCGGATGAAAATGGACATTCTCGGGAATAGGGTATTCGATGTTGGGAGAGACATGCCGAAGCAGAATCGCCTCGGAGTAACGTCCCGCAGCCTCCATCTGTCGCAGGATGAAGTTTCCGTTCAGCGGTTTTCCCGCTTCGGGGAACCAGGATGGGATGTGCACAACAATCATGGACGCTCCTTTCTTTTGAAGATGGATAATGACTGCAGGTTCTCTTTCAGCAGGGAGAGGTCCTGCCGGGTGATGAGGAAGTCGTGCGGGACGGCTTTGGTCCGGATGACAAAGCAAACCAACGTGTAGACGAAGGTGCAGGTGTAGGCGATGCTGGAGATGTGGCCGGCCACCTGCAGGGCATGGACGGGACTCGACTTGGCCGCGCTCGCGAGCCAGGTGAAGCCTAGCGCGAGGGTGATCACCAGCCCCATGAAGGAACCGATGGCGTTGATGTGGAATTTACCGTGGCCGGCGAAGTAGTGGGAGAGTATGGAGAGGCAGGATAATGACAATATACCTGGCAACAGACTGTTAATCACGGGCTTGGAGTTGGCATATTCGGGACCGAAGATGAATCCGAAGAAGGATGCTGGCAGCAACCACAAAACCAGAACGGCAAGCAACATGATGACAAACACCACTTTCAGCAGCGAAAGGGTCATCCGTTTCGTGTAGTCCGGCTCTTGACAGTTGGAGATTCTGGCGTATTCCACCACGCAGATGCTCTTCGGGATAATCAAAACCGCTTCCGAAATTTTGCTTCCTAAGTCATAGATACCCAGTGATTTGTCGTTGATAAACCGTTGTATGAGGAAATAGTTGGTCCGGTAGGTGAGCAGCTGTGCCAGATTCGCCAGTTGGGTCCAGCTGCCCAGCTTGACCATCTCCCCAAACAGCTTCCAGATGCCATTGAAATCCTGGAAATGGATTTTTCGACGGATATAAAAACAGCTGATGATACAGGGCACCAAGTAGGAAATCAGGTAGAGCCGCAGGTAGATGCGGATGTGGATGCTCCAACCGAAATGATGGTGCAGGGCCAGGGCTATCCCAAGGAGGAGTATCAACAGAACGGCTTGCGTAAGTTGCAGCAGATTAAAGAGTTTGATGTTTTCTTTCCCTTGTATTATGCCAAGATGGATGAAATAGACATTGAGGATGATGGAGGTGATGAAGGTGAAGAGAATGTATTCGTGCGGGACCAAGTGGAACCCGTCCAGCACGAATACGCCTATGGTGGTGCTGACGAGCGTCCAGGCGTACGAGAGCAGCAATAGCTGGAGATTGTCGCGTTGCGGGGTAAGATAGACCAGTGTGGAACCGCCCACGAAATTGCTGAGCACCTGCAGCAAAGTCAGACCAAGGATGACAATGGCGATGGTGCCGGTGCCTTCTGGTCCGAATTGGTTGGTGTTGATGATGATCACGGCGAACATGATGACCGTCGTCAGCAACCGGTTGAGAAAAGTGCCCAGTATCTTTTCCGTCATTTTGAGACTGTTTATCGGAGCTTGGTTTGGGCAGCAAAAATACGTAATTATCGGACACAAATCAAAAAAAATGTATTTTTGCCTTTTCATAAAAAGAGTGGATTATGACGAAACGAATACCTGCCTCCGAATTGCCGTTACAAGGCGACGGAGCCATATATCATCTTAACTTACATCCCGAGGAGTTGGCCGACAACATCATTCTGGTGGGTGATCCCGGGCGAGTGTCGATGATTTCCGGCATGTTCGACACCGTGGAGGTGCGCAAGCAGAACCGCGAGCTCATTACCCATACGGGTATGTACAAGGGAAAACGTATCTCTGTGATTTCCACGGGAATGGGTACAGATAATATTGACATCGTGCTTACCGAGTTAGATGCGTTGGTGAATGTCGATCTGAAAACCCTAACGGTCAAGGAGGAGAACCATGCGCTTAATCTTGTGCGTATCGGTACTTCCGGTGCGTTGAATTCGAATATCGAATGCGGCAGTTTCGTGGCCTCGGCTTATGGATTAGGTATAGATGGGATGCTGCGTTTTTATGACACCCAGAACATTCTCCGCGAGGATGTTGTGGAGGCGTTTGTCCGGCATACCGGTTGGGACAGCACCCTTCCGTATCCCTATTGCACGCCTTCGTCGCCCGAGCTGCTTGCCCGTATCGCCCACGACATGACGAAAGGAATCACCATCAGTGCCCCCGGATTTTTCGGACCGCAGGGCAGGGAAGTGCGTGCCAAACTGAAATATCCAGCACTTAACCAAAAAATCGAAACGTTTGAATATCAGGGAACGGCCATTACCAATATGGAGATGGAGTGTTCGGCGATCTATGGCCTCGGCAATCTGTTGGGGCACCATCCGTTGACCGTCTGCCTCATCATCGCCAATCGCGTGACCGGCGATTTCTTGGATTGTTATCACGACAAAATGGAGGAGTTGTGTGTGCAAGTCCTTGAACGAATTTAGTTAATTGATAATTGATAATTGATAATGGTTGTGATATAGTCCTTGCTCCCCCAATAATTATCCATTATCCATTATCCATTAAAAAATATCATCTTATGAAGAAACTGTTTCTATGTGTATTATTCGCCTTGATAGGGGTGACAGTCGTTCGGGCTGAATATACGATATTGTACCTGATTCCTTTTGAATCGGAAAATTACACCGCCCCTTATATTAAGGAGTGTGAGGATATGGATAATGTGAGGTCTTATCAATTGATGGGATTTTGGAATGGGGCGCAGATGGCTCTGGACGAGTACGACAGACAGGGCGTGCCGTTGAAGGTCATCGTTCGCGATATCACCAATAACGAAGCGAAATTGCGTCGCATTATGGAGGACAAGGAGCTGATGAGCGAGGTGGATCTCATTGTCGGGCCGTTTTTTGGCAAGACGTTTGCGGTGGCGGCTGAATATGCCAAGGAGTACGGTATCCCTATCGTGAATCCCTTCTCCAGTCGTCAGGATTTCATTTCGGGGAACGAGTATGTCTATAAGTTGATGCCCTCTTTGGAGGCGCGCCCGGCTATGATCTCCTTCCTGGCACAGCAGTCCGATGCCTTCCCGATTCTCATTTTCGGTGATACCCTCTCTCATGACAAAGAGTTGGCAGCCTATTGTAAGTATTTCAAAGACAATCAAATATCCTACGAGGTGATTCCGAGTGCCTCCACGTTGGTGGCGCGTCTGCATAAGGGAAGTCCCCATTTTGTCATCACTTTCTATGACAATCCCGCGCAGAATCTTATCATTTCCAGAAGTCTGCTCTACAGTGATAAGATCGAGAGGTTGACCTTTGTGGTGCCGGAGAAATGGTTGGAGTCCAAGACGTATGACATCGAGTATTACTCCAAGCTCAATTTGCATTTCTTTTCAGACTATTATATTGATTTTGAGGGAGAAAACACCAAGACGTTCATTTATGACTACACCCAACGTTATGGCGTGCCCCCCTCTTTGAAGAATTTTGCGTTCCAAGGGTACGACATCACCCGCTTCTTTGTGGAGTTTCTCCGCAATGAAAAAGACCTTGACCGGGTGAAGACAACCCCGATAGCTTATCCGCTGTCGTTTGACAAATATCCTGGCGGCGGATTCGAGAACGTGAATGTGCAGTTCTTGGAAGTGAAAGACAATGAGATAATTCCAAGCCAGTATTAACGTTCATGCGCACCTTTTTCGTCGATGTGATCCTGCCCTTGCCTTTGGAGGCTCGATTCACCTACCGGGTCCCGCAGGTGATGAACGGGCGGATTGCGTTCGGCATGAGGGTGATTGTTCCTTTCGGCAACAGCAAACTCTACGCCGCAGTCGTGGAGAGAGTGCACGAGGAAGCTCCTAAACAGTTCACGGTCAAGTATGTGCTGGATGTGATTGACGAGCGGCCGGTGGTTTCGGAGGCGCAGTACCGTCTCTGGCAGTGGATGGCCGACTACTACATGTGCACCATCGGGGAGGTGATGGCGGCCTCGCTGCCCTCCGCACTGCGACTCGCCAGCGAAACCAAAGTCAAGATACATCCCGAATTCGACGGTGATGTCTCCGTATTGACTCCTTACGAGATGAATGTGGTGGAATTGCTGGTCCATCGCGAAACGATGACGGTGGCGGAGGTCGGAAAAACGTTGCAGGTGGCCAAGGTGATGCCGATCATCAAGTCGTTGGTGGATAAGCGCGTCGTGATTACCGATGAGGAAATTCGGAATCCGTATAAACCCAAGAAAGAGACGGTGATAAGTCTGGCTTCCCCTTTCAATCAGGAGCCGGCCTTCATGGAGTTGCTTGACAAGCTGAACGCCAAGACGAACACTGCGCAGCAGGCTGACACGCTCTTGGCCTTCATGATGCTCACGCGCGACGGAAACCGTTACCATTTTGACGCTGCTGTGGCTAAGTCGGAGCTGGTCAAGTCGGAGAATATCAGTCAAAGCAGTTTGCAAACGCTGTTGAAGAAGGGGATTCTGAAGTCGGAAGAGCGAGTGGTGTCGCGGTTGGTGGATTTCTCCACGGATTCCGCCGCCGAAGTGAGTCTTTCCGAACCGCAAGAACGTGCATATCAGGAAATCAAACAGCGTTTTGAGCAATTTCCCGTTACCCTGTTGCATGGTGTTACGGGCAGCGGCAAAACGGAAATATATATTAAGTTAATCGATGAGGTGCTGAGGCAAGGCAAGCAGGTGTTGTATCTGTTGCCGGAAATCGCTCTCACTTCGCAGATAGTCAATCGATTGCGGAAGTATTTCGGCGATAGGGTAGGGGTATATCACTCCCGTTTCAACGAGTATGAGCGGGTGGAGATATGGAATCGCGTGCTCAGCGGTGGAGAATACGAAGATACCTCCAAATACCAGCTGATTCTCGGTGCGCGGTCGGCTTTGTTATTGCCTTACAGGGATTTGGGACTGGTGATCGTAGATGAGGAGCATGACAGTTCCTACAAACAGATGGATCCCGCGCCGCGCTACCACGCTCGCGACACAGCGGTGATGCTGGCGCAAATCCATGGGGCGAAAACACTGCTCGGAACCGCCACTCCATCGTTGGAAAGCTACTTCAACGTACAGCTGCACAAGTTTGGACTGGTGGAGCTGATGCAACGTTATGCAGATAGCCATCTTCCTGATATATATACTGTTAACATGAATTTGGCCACGAAGCGGAAGGAGGTGGAGGGACTTTTCTCCCACTTCCTGATTGAGCAGATGGCTAGGGCATTAGAGAATAAAGAACAGGTTATCCTGTTCCAGAATCGTCGTGGCTATGCGGTGCGCATGATCTGCCATACTTGCGAGTCGATGCCCAAGTGCCAGTACTGTGACGTGACCCTGACTTACCATAAGAAGACGAATCTCCTGAAATGTCACTACTGCGGCTATGCCATTGAGGTGCCGCACGAGTGCCCGACTTGCCACAGTACCGATATTGAGATGAAAGGATTTGGTACTGAACAGGTTGAAGATACGTTATCGGCCATTTTTCCTGAAGCGAGAATCGCGAGAATGGATTTGGACACCACCCGTTCGAAGAATGCGTATCAGCAGATTATCACCGATTTCGAGCAGCATAAAACCGATATATTGGTCGGGACGCAGATGGTGACCAAGGGGTTGGACTTCGATCGCGTAAGTGTGGTGGGCATTCTGAACGCCGATGCGCTGATCTCCTTCCCCGACTTCCGGGCTTTCGAGCGGGCATTCCAATTGCTGTCGCAGGTGAGCGGTCGCGCGGGTCGTCGCGAGGTGCCCGGCAAGGTCGTCATCCAAACCTTCCAGCCGAGTCATCCTGCTTTGCGCTATGTCGAATCCAACGATTTCCAGGCCATGTACCAAAGTCAGATCGAGGAGCGGAAGCGGTTCCGGTTGCCCCCGATCACCCGGATGGTTAAAATCACGTTGAAACATACGGAAGAACAGTTAGTTGTGGAGGCTGCCGGACAGTTGCAGCCGATGCTCCGCGAAGTGTTCGTCAACGATGTGATGGGCCCCGCCGCCCCGCTGGTTTCCCGCATCCAGAACTACTATCTGCAGGATTTCTGGATTAAGATGAACCGCGATGCCTCGTTGACCGCCCGGAAACGCCAGCTTCGGGAGGTGATCCGTCAGTTCAAGCAGATTCCGCAGTATCGGAAGGTGCGGGTTGTGGTGAATGTGGATGCTTGAGGAGATGATGAGATGAAAAGATAAATTGTTAGATATGAAAAAGATATTCGTATTTTTGGTGTTAAGCGTGCTGACGGTTTTTCAGGCGCAGGCGGTGCTGAAGGAAAAGGACTTGGCACAGACTCTCGGCGTGCTGCGTGCCGAGCTGGAGCAGTCCTACAACGAGCAGCAAGCCTTGATGGAAATGTATAAGAAACGCTATGTGGATCAGCATACGGCTCTTGTGCGTATGATGCAGCAGAGCAACCAGATAGCGCTGATGCTCTATTCCCAAAGTGCTGACTTCACCTTCGACATGGCCTATGCATGTCAGGCGGCCACCGAGCAGTACCGTTCCATGAAGGAGCGCCACATGCCGTACAACAAGATGATAGAGCGGCTTCAGACGGAGATCGAACGCTATGACGCGCTGATCCAGACGCTGCTCAACCTGCCGCCGAGGCTGCTGCCCAACGGCGAACTCGCTACGGCCCCCGACTCCATCAAGGCGTTGCTGCCCAAGGTGGTGTTCGATACCGCGCAAAAGTCGCTGTATATACTGGATGAGCAGGGCTTGGCCGACCGTGAGGCGTGTCTGGAGTATGCCACCGCCTTGCGCGACAACTATTTGACCATGCTCGAAAATCTGGAGCGCGACCAGGAACATTACGAAATGGTGACCCGACGTGTGGAGAAACTCAATGCCTATGCGCTCGCTAAATACGACCACATCCAGAAAAATATCTTCGTGAACGGCGGAAACAATTATTTCCAGACCCTCAAAAGGTTCAAAAGATACCTCGCCGTGGCGAAAAAGGACGTGGACGACAAGTACAAACCCTTCCAGCGCGAGTCGGAATGGCGCGGTCCTATTGTCTTCGGTATCAGCATCTTCATGCTGTTTTACATTGTGCTAGCCAGCCTTTTAAGCTATGTCACGATGCGATGGCTGATCCCGAGAAAGTGGCGGCTTTTCTTCGCTGACAACAGCAAACGTCCTTACATCACTATCGCCTGTGGAGTCGCCATCTTCGCCATCTCCATCTCCATTGCCCGGTATTTCGTGACGCAAAATTTCGTGTTGATGGCCATCCGGATGATGACCTTCTTCTCCTGGTTGGTGGAAGCCATTCTCGTATCTCTGCTTATTCGTCTGGACGACAAACAAATACGTCCGGGCGTACGATCCTATATGCCATTTATTTTCATGGCTTTCATCGTTGTGGTCTTCCGCATGATATTGATTCCGAATAACTTGGTTAATCTCATTTATCCGCCGATTTTGTTGGGCTTCACCATTTGGCAGTTCATCGTGATGAGGCAGAAAATCGCCAAACTTCCCGACAGTGACATGGTTTATACCGTGATTTCATTGATTGCGATGATTGTCTCCTGTGTTGCTGCTTGGGTCGGATTCGTGTTGCTGGCGGTGCAGATTATGGTGTGGTGGACGATTCAATTGGCTGCTATTCAGTCTATAACCTGCATCTACGATATCTTCAAGTATTATGAAGCTCGCCGTCTGCCGCGCAAGATTGCCGAAAATCGCGGTGAGATCATCGGAAGCAAAGAGGAGTTGCAAAAACAGTACAAAAAACTCCAGCCCAAAATGGCGAAAGGCGAATACATAGGCCAAACGTGGTTCTACGATTTCCTCTACAAAGCGCTGCTGCCGATTCTGGCGGTTCTTTCGGTGCCATTCAGCATCTATTGGGCTGCCAGCATTTTCGAGATGTCGTCGCTTTGTCGCAAGGCGTTCGTCTATGTTTTCCTGAACAAACCCGGCATTATCCAACTGTCGCTCTTCAAGATATGCCTCGTACTGGAGCTCTTCTTCCTCTTCCGTTACCTGAATTACGCTTCCCGCTCATTCTATAAGATGCTCAAAAAGCGCAAGAAGAAAAACGACGCCTCTCAGCCGTCAAGCAACGTTACGCTGGCCAATAACGTCATATCCATCTTGGTATGGGGCTTCTACGTGGTTTCGGTCATGATGATTCTGGAGGTTTCGGGCAAGGGTATTTCGATTGTGATGGCAGGTCTGGCTACCGGTCTTGGTTTTGCCATGAAGGACCTCTTGGAGAACTTTGTCTATGGCGTGATTCTGATGACAGGCCGACTGCGTGTGGGCGACTACATCGAGTGCGACGGCGTGCAGGGCAAGGTGGAGAGTATCAATTACCAAAGCACGCAGCTTATCACGCTGGACGGTTGTGTGATCACTTTCCAGAATGCCGCGCTTTTCACTAAGAACTTCAAAAACTTGACACGGAATCATGGTTATGTGCTGGTGAAGATTCCTGTGGGTGTGGCATACGGTACGAATGTGGAGAAAGTGCGTAAGTTGCTCGTCAAGAGTCTTGAATCCTTGGCTGTGAAGAACGCAGCGGGAAAGTACATTGTGGATACCAAGCAGGGCTTCTCTGTGTTGTTCGACAATTTCGGCGACAGTAGCGTGGACCTTTTCGTGGTCTGCTGGGCACTTGTGGAGGAGAAGGCCGGATTGATAGCTCGAGTCAAGGAGGTGATTTATAATACGCTGAATAAGAATCATATAGAGATTCCGTTCCCGCAGCAGGATGTCTATATCCGTCACATGGAGATGCCCAACACCCAGTTCCCCGAATCTGATCAGGAAGAGGAGGAAAAGAAGAAGTAGATGCTGGAGAAACTCGGTCTTTTCGGTCTTTTTCTCGGGTGTCTGCTGTCGGCGACCATCATCCCGTTCTCTTCGGAAGCCTTGGTGACGGGAGCGTTGCTGCTGGACTATTCGCCGTGGACGGTCATCCTCGTGGCCACTTTGGGCAACACCATTGGCGGCATGACTTGCTACTTGTTGGGATGGCTCTGCAAATGGTCGTGGATAGAGCGCTTCTTGAAGGTGAAGGAGGAGACGATGGCCAAGGCGCACGCGAAAGTCGAGAAATACGGCTCTTTCGCCGCGCTTCTCGCTTGGATGCCGATCCTCGGCGATCCCATCGCTCTCGTCATGGGACTGATGCGCACCCGCGTGGTGCCCACCACCGTGCTGATGTTTATCGGGAAAGGGCTGAGGTATATGGCGGTGGCGGGGCTGATGACAGCATTTTTTAATTGATAATTATTGGTAATGAGCAATATACATAAAATAACGAAAGGTCTTGATCTGAGGATTTCCGGAAAAGCCATGGACAATAGGTTGGAAATGGCGATGCCGGAACGCTATTACATCCGTCCATCAGATTTTCGGTGGATGACGCCCAGACTGTTGGTGCAAGCCGGAGATGAAGTGCAGATCGGAACACCGCTATTTCATGATAAAAACGATGAGCGTGTTGTGGTGGTCTCGCCGGTGGCGGGCACGGTGCGTGAGATTGTGCGCGGGGAAAAGCGCGTTATCGAGGCGATTACGATAGCATGTGAGAAAGATTCCGCCACCTCGGCGACTGTCGATTTTTCCGAACCATCCGATGGTCAAGAGATTCGTAAGTTGCTGTTGCATTACGGTTTATGGCCTTGTCTGCGGCAACGTCCGTTTTCAGTAATACCTTCTCCTGATGTAACGCCGAAGGCTGTTTTCATTCCCTGCTTCGATAGCAATCCGCTTGCCCCGGATTTCAACATCCTGATGCATGGCAAGGAAGAGAATTTTCTCTACGGTTTGCGGCTGTTGCAACGCGCGGCAGGCCATGCGCCTGTGCACTTGTGTATGCGCGAAGGTGCAGATAACCAGATATTTGAGAAGATGGATGATGCCCAAAAGCACTATTTCAGCGGACCGCATCCGTCTGGCAATGTGGGCACCCATATCCATCATATTTCCCCCTTGGATAAAGGGGAAACAGTGTGGTATGTGGATCCCCAGGAGGTTGCCCGCATCGGTGCGTTTTTCCGCGAGCATCGTTTGGGTTTTGCGAAAACCGCCGCGCTGACGGGCCCTGCTTTTCAACAAACAGGATACTTTACCGCGGTTTATGGTGCGGATCTGACCGCTTTGCTTGCCAACAATGTCACCCAGGAGTCTGTGCGTGTTATCAGCGGTAGTGTACTCAGTGGCAGTAAATTAGGAAACAATCCTGTGCTGAGATTCTATGATCGGCAGTTTACCGTCATTGCGGAAGGCGGTCAACGGGAGATCCTCGGCTGGTTGCTGCCCGGCTTGAAAAAATGGAGTCTTTCGCGCACGTTCCTCTCCTGGCTCACGCCAAAACGTACATACAAACTCAACACTTCGCTCCATGGAGGTCCTCGCGCCTATATGATGACGGACGTTTATGACAAGGTCTTCCCCTTCGATCTGATGCCGCTTCAACTCCTCAAAGCCTGCGAAATCAAGGACTTGGAACAGATGGAAGCATTGGGGATCTATGAAGTCGATAGCGAGGATTTCGCGCTTTGCGAACTCGTCTGCCCCTCGAAAAAAGAGTGTCAGCGGATAGTGGCAGAGGCTATTTATGAATTAAGAATGCAGAATTAAGAATTAAGAATGAGAAAGAACGCTCTGATAGATGCTATAGACACGTTTTTGCGTACGCCAGCGACGGTCACGAACGGTCCCTGCCATGTGCGTGATGCGGTTGATATGAAGCGCATCATGATTACCGTGATGATTGCGCTGGCACCCGCATTGCTCTTTGGCTGGTGGAATGTGGGTTACCAACACTTTTTGGCAATGGGGGAAACGGCAACTCTTTGGCAATGTTTTGGTTATGGATTCCTGAAATGGTTGCCGTTGGTCATCGTGACCTACGTCAGCGGGCTGGCTGTGGAGGTGCTCTTCGCGCAGATTCGAAAAGAGGAGGTCGCGGAGGGATTCTTCGTTACGGGTTTCCTCATTCCGATGATTATGCCGCCCGACGTGCCGTTGTGGATCGTCGCGGTGGCCACTGTCTTCGCCGTGCTCTTCGGCAAGGAGGTCTTCGGCGGAACGGGCTATAACTTTCTGAACCCCGCATTGTTGGCTCGTGCGTTCGTCTTTTTCGCTTATCCGTCAGTGATTTCCGGCGACAAGGTCTGGGTTTCCGGTGTGGACGCCATGACCTGCGCCACGCCGCTCGGATGGGTGATGAACGGTCACCCCGAGGTGATACCTTCCACGGGGACGTTGTTCCTCGGCCTTATCCCCGGATGCATCGGGGAGACCTGCAAACTGGCCATCCTGCTCGGTGCGGCCATCCTCCTCTTCACGCAGGTGGCCGACTGGCGCATTATGCTCTCCGTCTTCGTCGGTGGTTTTGTCACTGCGGTAATCTGCAGGTTGACAGGTCTTTGCCCCGTCGCAAGCTATGACCAGTTGTTGATGGGTGGCTTTATGTTCGGTGCGGTCTTCATGGCCACCGATCCCGTTACCGCCGCGCACACCCGCAACGGCAAGTATATCTACGGACTGCTCATCGGCATCCTCGCCATCCTCATCCGCACTCTCAATAAGGGCTATCCCGAAGGCATGATGCTCGCCATCTTGCTGATGAATATTTTCGCCCCGTTGATTGACTGGTGCGTTGTGCAACGGCATATTAAGCGGAGGAGGAGACGTATGACGTGTGATTAATAAAAGCTATAGATGGTTATGAAGAAGTTTAGCAATACATACATTTTTGTGTATATCACGGCTTTGGTGGCGGTGATTGCGGTGGTGTTGACGTTGGTTTCCACGGGGCTGAAGCCGCGTCGCGATCTCAACAAGCAGGCAGAGAAGTGCCAGCAGATTTTGCGCGCGGCGGGGTATCAAGACCTTGATCGCAAGCAGTCCATGGAACTCTTCTCGAAGGTGGCGAAGACGATTGAAAAGATTGATAACGAGCAATATAGTGTTCACTGTGCCGATGGAACGGAAGGAACGGCGGTGCGACTTGACGGCAAAGGTCTTTGGGGACCGATTTGGGGTTATGCGGTGGTTTCCGAGGATGGGCAAACGCTCAAAGGCGTTGCGCTGGATCATAAGTCTGAAACACCTGGTCTTGGCGCGAAAATCACGGAAGAAGCCTTCCTGAAATCCTTCGAAGGGAAAAAACTCTACGATAAGGATGGCAAATTTGTGTCGGTTAGGGTGCTGAAACCCGGTACTTCTGCTGAAATTGCTGCCGAAAATCGTGTGGATGCCATCTCAGGAGCCACATTGACCTCCAGGGGAGTGGATGATATGTTGAAGAAATTGGACGGCGCGACAATCGTTAGATGATAAGCAAAAAAAATGTTATTTTTGCATTTTGTTTTTAAATAAATAATCTATTGAATATCAAATAGTTGTATGGCAAAAAGTATATCAAAACTGAGAAATATAGGTATTGCTGCGCATATTGATGCCGGCAAAACCACTTGCTCGGAGCGTATTCTCTATTTCACCGGCGTGAACCGCAAGATTGGCGAGACCCACGACGGTCAGGCTACGATGGACTTCATGAAACAGGAGCAGGAGCGAGGTATCACTATTGCATCCGCTTCCATTACTGCTGAATGGAAAGACCACCAGATCAACCTGATAGACACTCCAGGGCACGTGGATTTCACCATCGAGGTGGAGCGTTCTTTGCGTGTGATTGATGGCATGGTGGCGGTGTTCTGTGCCGTGGGAGGTGTGGAACCCCAGAGTGAGACGGTTTGGAACCAGGCCGACAAGTACCGTGTGCCGCGTATCGCCTTCGTCAACAAGATGGACCGCACGGGCGCAGACTTCGCGGAAGTGATCGGTCAGATGGAGAAGTATCTGGGTACCAATGCGGTACCGATCCAAATCCCCATGGGGGCCGAAAGTGAATTCCAAGGTTGCATAGACCTCGTGAAGATGAAAGCGTTGACTTTCTCGGAAAAAGAGGTCTTCGAGAATGACATTCCCGCTGAATTTGCCGCAGCCGCCGCCGCTGCGCACAAGAATATTATCGAAAAATTGGCCGACTTCGACGATGATATTGCAGATGCATACCTTGAGGAGCGTGAAATTACGGAAGAACAGATTCGCAAGGCTCTTCGCGAGACAACCATCAAGTTGTTGATTACGCCGGTGTTATGTGGCGCTGCATATAAGAATAAGGGCATCCAACCCCTGTTGGATGCGGTCATCGAATACTTGCCTTCCCCCACCGACATTGGTGCGGTGATTGCCCACGATCCCTACGATGAAGAGAAGACCATCACCCGCAATCCCTCCAACAACGAGATCTTTTCTGCACTGGCTTTCAAGCTGATCAATGATCCGTATGTGGGTCAACAGACCTTCATTCGCATCTTCAGTGGTAAGTTGACCAGCGGCATGAGCCTTTATAACACCAACAAAGATAAAAATGAGCGCGTGGGCCGTATTTTCCGCATCAAGGCCAAGGAACGTGAGGAAATTTCCGAGGCTGGCGCAGGTGAGATTGTAGCTCTTGTGGGTATGAAATACACCCGTACGGGCGATACGTTGTGCGATGAGAAACAGCCTATTGTGCTGGAATCTATCAATGTGCCGCCGGCTGTTATCGAAATGAAGGTGACCCCGACGGATACGAAGAACCGTAACAAACTCGGTGAGGCGTTGGCCAAGCTGAGCAATGAGGATCCCTCTTTCCACGCACATTTCGACGAAGAAACGGAAGAGACCATCATCTCCGGCATGGGCGAACTGCACTTGGAAATCATCGTGGATCGTCTGAAGGACGAGTTCAAGGTGCCGATTGAGGTCGGTGCGCCGAGCGTCTCTTTCCGCGAGACCATCACGCAGGAATACGAGTGCAACTACAAGCACGTGAAGCAGACGGGTGGTCACGGACAGTTTGCGCACACGGTCATCCGTTTCGAGCCGAATCCCGGCAAGGGTTTCGAGTTTGTGGACATCACCAAGGGCGGTGTCGTGCCGCGCGAATATATCCCTTCCATTGAGAAAGGTTTGCGTGCTGCGATGGAGAAGAGTCCCTTGGCGGGCTACCCCGTGGTGGATGTGCGTTGCGTGCTGGTGGATGGTACTTACCACCCCGTAGACTCTAGCGATATGGCTTTCCAACTTTGTGCTGCACAGTGCTTTAAGACTGCCTATAACAAGATGGCTCCCGTGCTGATGGAGCCTGTGATGAAGGTGGAGGTCAACACTCCCGACGAGTATATCGGCAACATCACCCGTGACATCACCAAGCGTCGCGGCCGCATCGAGAATATGCGTCGTTTCCGTAAAGGTTCTCAGAAACTGGACGGCTTCATCCCGTTGATGGAGATGTTCGGTTATGCTACTGCGTTGCGCAACGTCACCAGCGGTCGCGCCAACTACTCCATGGAATTTTATCAGTATATGCGGATGCCCGCCGCCAAGCAGGATGAGATTGTGGCGGAGCGCCGGAAAGCTTCCCAAGGATGATGAAACAGTACCTCGGTCCGCTAAGCAAGGATAACCCCATCTTGGTGCAGACGCTGGGCGTGTGCTCGGCGTTGGCGGTGACTGCGCAGCTCAAGCCTGCGGTGGTCATGGCCCTCTCCGTGACCGTGGTATGTGCCTGTTCCAACTTTATTATCTCCTTGATTCGTAATACGATACCATCACGTATCCGCATTATCGTGCAGCTGCTGGTGGTGTCGTTTTTCGTTATCCTCGTGGATCAGATTCTGCAAGCCACGCTGTACGATGTGAGTAAGATGCTCTCCGTCTTCGTCGGACTGATCATCACCAACTGTATCATCATGGGGCGTTTGGAGGCTTTTGCGCTGTCGCACAAGCCGTTCCCGTCGTTCATGGATGGGGTGATGAACGGCCTCGGCTATGGTCTCGTGCTCGTAGTGGTGGCCTTCTTCCGCGAGCTCCTCGGCTCCGGTACCCTCTGGAACCACCCTGTCATCCCGCCATCGTGGTACGCCGTGGGCTACCTGAACAACGGGCTCATGATACTGCCTCCAATGGCATTGATTCTCGTCGGCTGCTTGATATGGCTAAAACCCGCGAGAGAATGACGTTGAATCTTGGCTGTTGGCTGTTGGCTTTTAGCTGTTAGCTTTTAGCTGTTAGCTTTTAGCTGTTAGCATACGACTTTAACTATGACATTGACTTTGACTTTGACTTTAACTTTAACTTTAACTTTAACTTTAAATCTCATCTATTCGTCTAACCTTAAATCGCAAATCGCAAACCGCAATGATAGACCTCTTCATCCGTTCCGTCTTCATCGACAACATGGTTTTCGCCTACTTCTTGGGTATGTGCTCCTATTTGGCTGTCTCCAAGAATGTGAAAACCGCGTTCGGATTGGGCTTGGCGGTATGCTTTGTGCTGACGGTGACGGTACCTGTCAACTACCTGATAGACAAATACCTGCTTCGAGAGGGAGCGTTGACGTGGTTGAGTGACGGTTTTGCAACCACGGATCTGTCGTTCCTTTCCCTGATTCTTTTCATTGCAGTGATTGCAGGCATTGTGCAGCTGTTGGAGATGGTCTTTGAGCGTTATCTCCCCGCGTTGAACATGGCGTTGGGCATTTTCCTGCCGCTGATAGCCGTGAATTGTGCCATTCTTGGCGGCTCGCTCTTCATGCAGGAGCGTAACTTCCCTACCGTGGCGCACAGTCTGGTCTACGCGCTGGGCTCAGGAATTGGTTGGCTGTTGGCCATCACCGCCTTTGCCGCCATCCGTGAACGACTGAATTACGCCAAGATTCCTGAAAAATTGCAAGGAAACGGCATTGCATATATCATCACTGGTTTGTTGGGGATGGGGTTTATGGCGTTCCTCGGAATGTGAGACGTATGACGTGAGACGTGTGACGTATGACTATGAATTATGAATTGACCATAATTGCGGCTGTAGTGATCTTTTTGGTAATCATCTGGTTACTGGTGGGATTGCTGTTGTTTGCGCGGAAGAAGATGATTCCCGAGGGGAAGGTGAAGATTGGCATCAACGGGAAGCGCGAAATTGAGCACGAGCGCGGATGTACGCTGCTGCAGGCGTTGGCCGATGAGAAGGTCTTCGTGCCGTCGGCGTGTGGAGGAGGCGGTTCTTGCGGTACATGTCGGGGCAAGGTGCTCTCCGGTGGGGGCGAGATCCTGCCTCCAGAGCTGTCGCATATCAGTCGCAAGGAGGCCGCTGACCATTACCGACTTTTCTGTCAGGTGAAGGTGCGCGAGGACATGGAAATCGAGATCCCCGAGAGCTTCTTCGGCATCAAAAAGTGGGAGTGCACGGTCGTTTCCAACCACAATGTGGCGACCTTCATCAAAGAATTGGTCTTGCAACTGCCTGAGGGTGAGGTGATGGACTTCCGTTCGGGTGGTTACATCCAGATTGATGTTCCCGCCTGCACCGTCCGTTTTGCAGACATGGACATCGAAGAGACATACCGCGCCGATTGGCAGAAGATGGGGCTTTTCGACCTTCGGATGAAGAACGGAAGCCCGACGGTGCGTGCCTATTCGATGGCCAACTATCCGGCGGAAAACGGCATTGTGATGCTCAACGTGCGCATCGCCACTCCGCCTTTCAATCGCAAAAAAGGCCGTATGGAAAAGGTCAACCCCGGTGTGGCCTCATCTTACATTTATAGTTTGAAACCTGGCGATAAGGTCTATGTTTCAGGACCTTACGGTGACTTCTTTGTAGAGGATACCGACCGCGAGGTGATGTTCATCGGCGGCGGGGCAGGCATGGCGCCCATGCGCTCGCATATCTTCGACCAGTTCAAAGTGAAGAACACGCAGCGGAAGACCACCTTCTGGTACGGCGGTCGCTCGCGCAAGGAACTCTTTTATATGGACGAGTTCGAACGTCTCTCGGCGGAGCACGACAACTTCTCCTTCCACATCGCCCTCTCCGATGCCCTGCCCGAAGACCAATGGACAGGATATACAGGCTTCATTCACAACGTGATATACGAAGAGTACCTCAAAGCGCATCCCGCACCCGAGGACATCGAATACTACATCTGCGGCCCGCCGTTGATGTTAAAGGCTGTGCTGAAAATGCTTGACAGTTTGGGTGTGTCGCCGGATATGGTGCATTATGATGATTTTGGAGGGTGAAGTTTTACCCCCTCCCTGGCCTCCCCCTAAAGGGGGAGGAGATACTGGACTGCGTTGTAAGACACCGAATACCGGGTACAGTGTCTCCCCTCTCCATTTGGAGAGGGGCCAGGGGGAGAGGTACTATCGAACCGAAGGGGTCAAAATGTTTAGTTGTCGCCTTATTTTCCGGATTACATTTTCCGTATCGTTCATAACTTCCTCGTTGGTGAAACGGATGACAGTGATGCCAGATTTTTCAAGTTCGGCTGTACGGTTGATATCCCATTCTTTATTCTCAGGGTTGTTGTGTATGCCCCCATCCAATTCCACAATCAGGTCTGCTTTGGCGCAATAGAAATCAGCAATAAAGTACTTTATGGGGTGTTGACGACGAAAGTAGAAGCCATCAAGCTTGCATTTTCGTATCCGTTGCCACAGCACCTTCTCGGCGGGAGTCATATTCTTTCGTAGCTCTTTTGCTCGTGCGAATACTTCAGGCGAGGCACCTTGAAAGATTTTAGTTTTGGAAAAGTCGTGTTTCATAGTCTAATTTATTTTGTTTTTTTGTTTTATGATGGTTATTTTACCCCCTCCCTGGCCTTGCCCTAAAGAGGGAGGATATCCTGGATTGTGTTGTAAGACACCGAATACCGGGTTCAGTGTCTCCCCTCTCCATTTGGAGAGGGGCCAGGGGGAGAGGAAAAAACGAAGAAATAACCATCTTATTCTTGATCTTTTACTGAACTAATGATAAATAATACATGCAATAGTCTATTTGCAGTAGATTTTCCAAAAGATTTTGGCGGAAGAAATCCATGACATAAATTATTTCTGATATTTAATGACCGTTGATCTGTAAGTACCGCCCTCAAATAAAAGACAATATCTTTTGTGAATACATCTTCAACTGCTTTTTCTCTCAGAAGTGCGTCCAATGCTCGTAATTGAAATCCTTGATTGTTTCTTTGTGGTTGTATAATAGGAACTCCACAAAGTTCTGCTAAATTACGAATGGCACATTCAATTTGAGGGACGAGTATGTGGCACGATAAAACATACTTCTCTTCAAAATAAAGGTTCAACGCTTCTCGTATGATTTCAATACGGTCATTTTCGAAAATAGGGCACTTTTCAATCCTTTTTGTTATGATTTTATCGGTAGATAAAGCACCAACTTTTTTCATAGTACCAATGGCCAAATTGAGAATAGGATCGCTCATATGAAGAATATTGGACATTTGTTGAATGAGATGTCCTTCCATATCATCTTTGTATGGTCCAATAACAGACATCGGACGTCCTTTATAATCAAGTATTTTTCTTGGAATTAAGAAGCTTAAAGCGTGTTTCTCCTTAAGGTGATTTATTCCTTGTTGGATTGCTTGTCGAGGAGCTATGAAATCTGTAATAAAATGAGTCCACCTCTTTTCATCAGATTCTGCGCTGTCTCCATAGTGTAGTTCAATGCTGTCTAATATTTCCTTAGAAATCGTTATTTTAATTTGATGAGGTTTTAACTCTTCTCTGACCTTAGTTCCTAATTTTTGAATTTCGACAGCTAGATGTTTTGCATCATCTTCTAACCCAAAATGCTTGTATTTCGTGTACAATTGTTCCAAATTGCCTAGCAATTGTATGCTGGTTATACTATTCGCCACTTGAATAAAAGCATTTTCGATACAATTAAGTACTCTTTTCGTCTCCTCTTGCCGTTTGATGGTTTTATAGTAATCTGCTAACAATGTCGCCTGATTGTCAATATGCCAAGGGTTAATTTTCCCCTCTGTTGGATTACACATACGAGACAATCGTCGCTCATGCTCGTTAACTAAATCGGTGATTTCTTCTTCTGAAAAGTAATTTTTGTTTTTGTTTTCAATCATTAAGGAAAACCTGGAAGAATATATTCTTGCCCTATTGTCATTTACGTGCCGTTTTTCGAAGTTAGTGTATGCTTCTTTTACTAAACCAAGATCTTGTTGATTGTCTTTTGCAATTGAGAATACTCTTTCAAGAATACCTGTAGTTATCACGGGGTGTCGTGCATAGTCCTCGTTGCAGACTTTGAGCATACTATCCACATACATTCTATATAAATCAGAATCTCGTTTTTGAACTAAAAATAGTGGTTTGAAATCCCAAACAAGACCAGCGTATCTCATCGTCAACAATGGATTTTTTGTAGCTTTATATCTTTTTTCCCAATATTTTACAGTCTCTTTAGTGATATCTTTTAGCGCGGGGATTTCGATGACATTATTGTTGGAATCTTTGTATGACTGTGGACCATAGTAAGTTTTCCAATTATTGTCATGCTCAGGCAGAAGAGAAAAAGCAGTATATTCAAAACCGAATTCTGGTTCATATTTTTCTTTTTCTTCAATGGCAGAAAGTGCACCAAGAATTGAAAGAGCACTGAAACCTTTCTTGCCAACAACATCAAATTCTGAAAAAACATCTGATAGTGACATGGCTATAACATTATTATAGATTATTTCCTCCTTCTCCATCAATCAATTTCATCAGCACATCAGTTTCCAGCAGCACGGCAATGATTTTCCGATAGTGTGCAATGTCATCGAAGGTTAGTTCACGGCCTTTTCGATCTTTGAGCCACTTTTGGGCAGGTTGGTAGCCGCCGATATAGAAGTTCCATGCGGTTTCGGGAACGTTTTCAAAGCACTGCTCCTTGTTGATCCACACGTTACCGCCCTTATATTCGGGTTTCTCCACCACGTTGCTGCCAGCTGTATTGAATTGGGCATGCTTTGTGGCAGGCACCTCCTCCATCAGATGGATTTTCCGCAGACGGCTGCCGATGCTTAACAGACGGTGATATTCCTCTGCCGACGTTGGATAGGGTATCCTCGGGAAGTCGATTTTCAGGAACTCTTTATATTTGGTGCGATACGTTGGCGAGTGCAGCACAGCATAGATGTAGTCGAAAAGTTCTAAAGGTAGGATGGGCTTTTCAACATGTTTTTCTATGATGTTTACAATAGAAGGATTAAAATTGGGAATAAGATCGTTTGATTTTTCAAAAATCGACTCGGCTTCGCCGAGATTATAAAGAGGAAATATATTTATATCATCTTTGGATGAGAGTAAAGTTTTGTCAGCAATTTTGTTTGTGACTATTATAGCAAAATTATAGTCACGATTTATTCGAATCGTACAAAGTGCGAAATTCTGAGGGGATAACATGGCTCGCAACGAATGGAATCGTGGCCAGGCCACGATTCCATTCGTGCGGCCTGTATAAACGAGGAATTTGGTGTCAAACGGACGATAATAATACGGAGCTATTTTTAAAGAACCTATGTTCTCCCTAACATCTGTGATAGCTCTTTTAACAGACCAATCTCTTGTGTCAGGGCCGGTGTTTCGTTTTGTTCTAAAGGTTTCTTCATCTAAAGTAAGTGCATCATTAATCAGATCTTGCACCTCTTTCTCATTGTCTTTAACATTGAGTCTGTCGTTAGAGGTCTTTACACCACTAACATTATTGATAAATAATTCATCAATTCTGAAGCCTTTTTCATACTCTGTTTGAGTTGAAAAGTCTTTTGGAACAAAGAAGCAATATGGCTCTTCAGGATTAAGCTCTAACCAATTTATATCCCGTAAATCATTATCATGCAAAACCTCATATTTATTCTCGCGTCCACCAAACAGTTCACAATGCAAAACCTTGCAACCAGCTGAATTGTGTGTGTTTTTTACAAAAATGTTGATGCTCACACCTTGCATGATGTCAAATACATTCTCATCCTTTGATCCATCAGGTGCATTCTCTTTCTTTCGGCTGTTACCGTGTAGGTCGAGGATATATATTTCATCGAATTTCTGCATCAACTCTTTGCGCATCTGGCGGTGAATGATACCGTCAAGGAAAGTGTTATTGCAGATAAAGGCCAATATACCTTCACCTGTACGGCTGATATATTCTTGCCCTAAGCGGATGAATTTGATGTAGTCGTCCGACAGTGGTTGTATGTTACGCTCGTTGAGATCCTTTTTATAGTCATTGAGCAAGTGTGTAATGTATTCGCTGTTGTTTGAACTACTCACGCTATATGGAGGATTGCCGATCATCACCATCACGGGCGTGTCGCGCTTGATATAACTGGCTTCGTTGCTCTCGTTGCTGATGGCGGCGGAGAAGAGGGTGCCAGTGTCTGCATTGTGCTCCTCAAGACTGTTGGTGAGATAAACGCGCAGGCGCTTATCGCTCTGCTGGGTGAAGCCCGTCTCGCGAAGCACCATACTGAGTTTGAGGTGTGCAATGGTGTAAGAAGCCATCATTAGCTCAAAGCCGTTTAAACGTGGCAACAGGTGTTGTTCCACATAGCTGTTCCACGCACCCCAATTTCCCTCCATATTGGCGTGGACCTGGCGGATTACGGTGGCCAGAAAGGTGCCGGTGCCCGTAGCAGGATCAAGAATCTGCACACGGTGCATGCGCTTCTTCACAGTTTTACTTTCACCCTTTTTGCCAGAGTATTGGTCGTTCACCACTTCGTGGTCAATCATTGAGCTGTCTGCGAGTCCCATCGGTAGTCCAAAGTCTCGTTTCAGAATATCGTCAACAGCACGCACAATGAAATCCACCACCGGCTGCGGAGTGTAGTAAACGCCGCGCTGGGCCTTGGTTTTCGGGTCATACTGGCTGAGGAAATCCTCGTAGAAGTGCATCATCGGGTCGTTTCGTTTGGTGGCCTCACCGAAGTCCTTCATCACCTTGTCCATGTCGGTCGCTCGGAAAGCCTCCACCAGGTCATCCACAATCCACTCGATGCGGCTGTCGATATTGAAGCCTGCAATGTCATTGAAAATTTTCCGCAAGAAAGGATTGCTCTTGGGAATGAGCGCGTTGGCCTCCATCCGTGAGAAATCTTCTGGCGTGGGGTCGTTCAGTCGTGCCGAAAACAAACCGTATGCGATAGTTTGGGCGTAGATGTCGGCAAAGGTCTTGTTGTTGAGGTCGTGGATGAGCAGCTCTTTGAAGACCGTCATCTGTTGCGCCAGTTCAGTGGTGCCATCGGGGTCGTTGTCTAAAGCCTTCTCAATCACTTGAGCCAGCAGTCGTGCCTTGCTGGCCATCACTTTGGCCAATCGCACAGGGGAGTTGATGCGTTGCGGTGTGGCATTCGCCAGACGCGAAATCAGTTCCAAAAACTTGTTGACAGATTCTGGATTCAATACAATTTTATCGCCCCGAATGTCAGCTAAACGAACAGCATCTACAAACTCACCGTTCTCATACAAATGGAAATCCAGATAGTCCGTGAAGATAATATGGTCAAGTGACGCACGATACCGCTCGAACTGCTCCTTGTGCTCTTTTTTTCCATCAAGATCAGTGTCTTGCAAATCCTTTGCCTCAATAAAAGCCAACGGCGAATCTCCTTTCAGGATGATGAAGTCAGGTGCACCGCATTCGGAACGGGCAGGTTCGTTGACAACAGTATAATTTTTAGGCAATAGCTCAATCATCAAACTTTGCAAAGCAGGACGATATGCATGTTCACGTGCTACTCCGGTAGCATAACATTTGTTCAGTCCTGCAATATAGGTTTTTAGTGTTTCGTGCATGACGATGGGGTTTTATGATGATTTAATTTCAGTTTGCAAAGATACAATTTTTGTATCTTTGCCGCTTCGATGTAATTCATCAGTATGTTATTCACCAGCTACGAACTCTTCTTCATCATCCTGATTTTCGTCCTGCTGTTTGTCTTATGCAAATGGGCGTTCAGGAAGAGTTGGCTCTGCAACCTGCTGTTGGTTGGTGGTAATGCCTTGATACTTACCCATATAGTCTCCTGGAAGTCGCTGTTCCTGCTTTCACTGCTGGCCCTGTTGGTCTACGGCGCGGGACTTCTGCTCCGGAAACGCAAATCTGGGTGGGTGCTGGGAATGGCGCTCGCCTTATTGATTCTCGTCTTTTCCGTGCGCAACTACCCCCTCGTCCAGTCGTGGCTCGGTGATTGGTGGGATTCATTGCTCAAAAAGCATTTCTTATCCGTGGAAAAGCTCGGACTTTCCTACATCCTATTCCGCATGATCCATTGGTTAGTTGAGAGTTACAAAGGAACGCTCCGTACCCGCAACTTCCTGACTTACCTCAATTACCTCTTCTTTTTCCCCACCTTCATGGCCGGCCCCATCGACACACTCAACAATTTCCATTACTGGCTGAATACCACCCATGTGCGTTTCAACCGACGTATGTTGCTGGCCGGCATCGGCAGGATTTTCCTAGGGGCGGTCAAAGCGTTGCTGATAGTACCCCTGATAAAACCATACGCGATGGATTATCAAGTGCTAATGCCGCATTTCGGACCATGGGGCGCGGTGTGCACGGCGGCGTTGCTTTATTCTCTTTACATCTACATTGACTTCTCCGGCTATTGCGATATGGCCATCGGGATGGCCTACATGATGGGCATCCGCACACCTGAAAACTTCGATAATCCTTACTTTTCGACCAATATTTCCGAGTTTTGGAAACGTTGGCACATCACCTTCTCCACTTTCTTGAAAATCTACGTCTTCAAGCCAGTGATAGCGTTGCTGAATTGTTTTCCTATTGCCAAATACAGGATGGTGGTCTCTGTTACGGCTTATCTCGTCACTTTCTTCGTGTGTGGCCTGTGGCACGGCAGCACGCTGAATTTCGTGTTTTGGGGCCTTTGGCATGGGGTAGGGTTGTCGGTGTATAAACTGGCTACCTATAGGAGAAAACCGGCGTACGACACAGTATGGAGCCGCACCGCAGGCATTCTCGCCACGTTCTTGTTTGTGACCATGGGTTGGATTTTCTTTAATTATCCTGTTGATCAATTGTTGAATATCTATAAGCTGTTGTTCTGATGAGAGAGATGTACCGTTTGAGGAATATGGCCCGACTTGGGGTCGTCGCCGCAGTGGCTGTGGCGTTTTGGGTGGCGTTTTCATGGTGCATCCCCTCCTATAAGTCCGTCGGTTGTGCACAGCTCTATACGATCCGTCATCAGGCGTTGCGTGATAATAATCCACTATACACGGATTTGTTGTTGAAAAGCATCAAAGAACATGACGGCTACTTGGTTTTGGGCACTTCTGAAACCAACGAGCTGCCGAAAGGCAACTATTTCGACTTTTTGAATGCCGACACTTCCCTTCACGTTTTCTTCTCTGTTATTGGAGGCGCAGGCCGCACGCCATGCACTTATTTCCCGCTGATTCAGAGTAATGACAACGTGCGCGATCTCAAGCTCATCTTTTTTATTAACCCTTCCTACTGGTGCAACAAATTGGCGAAGAGCAATGCGGACTATTTTCATCGTTACCTCTCCATTACAGAGTATAGGAAAGCAAACCATCCTAAAAATCAGGATGTTGACCATATTTTGAAGGTGAATCTTCGCAATGTGCGTTGGTCGGATCGCATGGTGGAACCGCTTACGGACATGGCGGACAAGATTCGTAGAAAATATCACCAGGATCTTGCTTTTACGTTGGATCCCAACAAATTTTATCGCCTTTTGGTATGGCCGGATACAGCATGGATAAATCGCAAGGCGCGGAATTGCAACCCACCCGACAGCAATGAGCACAACTATTCGTTGAATATTTCCGGTCACTTTAATGTTTATTCCTATATGTTGCGGCCCTACCCCGAGGAGAGCTACCGTTATGATGAATTGCGCACGATGATTCATTTGTGTCGTGAGCGCGGGGTGGACGTGACATTTGTAGTGGGTCCCTATAACCGTCTTGCCTTTGAGCAGATTCATCCGGAAGAACTCGCTAAAATGCAGTTGGTGATAACAAATATTATCAAATTGTTGGAAGAGGAAGGGGCTTCTTATATCGATTGCACGGATTTGTCGGCAGAGTCAAGCACTTTCGACGATTGGCAGCACCCCAACAGTTACGGTGCCTATTTAATCTATCAAAAAATCAGGGATTATGTTTTGGAAAAGGAAAATCGTTAAGATATTGATTGTCATGGCTGTGTTCGTCCTCATGTTGCTGCTCCTCATGGTTCAAAGCGACGGCGACATCTCATGTCTATATACCACGTTTTAACTCCAACTCGTTCCGTTTCTCGAACAAATTGTGCATTGTTCATTCTGCATTCTGCATTATGAATTATGAATTAAAAAAGTGCGCCGTTTCCGACGCACTTGAAATTCTCTATTAGTATTTGTAGAATCCTTCGCCAGTCTTGCGGCCAAGCAGTCCGGCGCGGACCATCTTGCGCAACAGCGGGTGAGGACGATACTTGGGATCGCCGAACTCTTTGTAGAGCACTTCCATGATGGCGAGGTTGACATCGTTGCCGATGAGGTCAGCCAAAGCGAGCGGACCCATAGGATGGTTGGCACCCAGCATCATGCATTTGTCGATGTCCTCGGCAGAGGCGATGCCGTCAGCCAAAATACCGACAGCTTCGTTGATCATCGGGATGAGGATGCGGTTCACCACGAAGCCGGGAGCTTCATTCACGGGAACCGGGGTCTTGCCGATTTCAGTGGTCAGGTCGACGATGGTCTTGGCCACCTCTTCAGAGGTCAGCTGGCCCTTAATGACTTCCACCAATGCCATTCTGTCGGCGGGGTTGAAGAAGTGGCAGCCGATGAACTGGCTCGGACGGCTCGTGCAAGCGGCAATCTCCGTGATGGACAAAGAGGAGGAGTTGGTGGCGAAAATCGTCTCCGGCTTGCAAATCTTGTCGAGTTCCATGAAGACATCCTTCTTGAGTTGCATATCCTCCACAGCGGCTTCAATCACGAGGTCTGCGTCAGCGAAAGTGGCGTAGTCCGTGGTGGTGGTGATGTTCTTGAGGATGGCGTTCATCGCGTCCTCGGTGATTTTGCCTTTTTCAACGAGTTTGGCGTATGATTTAGAAATGGAACCCATGGCTTTGTCAAGGCTTGCCTGGGTTCTGCTCTTCATGACCACGGGCATTTTGGCGGCGAAAGCCTTTACGATGCCCTTAGCCATAGTTCCAGTACCGATAATGCAAATTTTCATAATAAATGGGGTTTAATTATGGGTAATAAGTGATTATTCGTTGGTGAAATGCGCCTCCTGCTTGGTGAGGAAAGCGGTCATGCCGGCTTTCTGGTCCTTGGTGTCGAAGCATTTGCCGAACATGCGGCTCTCGAAAGCGATGGCTTCGTCGGCGGGAAGGTCGTACTCCTCGTTGATGCACTCCTTGGCGTATCTGACGGCAATAGGGGCGTTCTTGACGATGCGCTTGGCCATCGTCATCGCCTCTTCCATCAGCTGTTCTGGTTCATAGACGGCGTTGACCAGCCCGATGCGGAGCGCCTCATCCGCTTTGATAGCCCGTCCCGTATAAATGAGCTCCTTGGCGACTCCCATGCCGGCAATCTTGGCAAGACGATAGGTGCCGGAGAATCCGGGGATGATGCCCAGACCGACCTCCGGTTGCCCGAATTTAGCGCGGTTGGAGGCGATGCGGATGTCACAAGCCAAGGCCAGCTCACAGCCGCCACCCAAGGCAAAACCATTCACGGCAGCAATGACAGGGATGGGCAGCGTCTCGATTTTGCGGAAAACGGAGGCTCCGAAAGCACCGAAACGCTCGCCTTCAGCAGCATTCAACGGCTGCATCTCCGAAATGTCGGCGCCTGCCACAAAAGACTTCTCCCCGTCACCGGTGATGATCAATACGCGGATGTCTGGGTCGAGGTTCGTCAGGAAATCGTCCATCTCTTTCAAGATGCTGGAGTTTAGCGCGTTCAAAGATTTGGGCGCGGAGATGGTCAGCGTGCAGACCGACTCGGAAGTGTTTATTTTCAAGAAATTGTAATCCATCTTTTTGAAGTTTTAAGGTGTGGCAAAAATACAAAAAAAAAGTGCCGTTTGGCACTCTTTTTTTTAACGTTTTCTTACTCCGACATTGGTGGTGTTCGTGTCGTCCCTTTTGGTTTCGGTTTTGTTCTCTTTTTTCGTCTTCGTCAGTTGTTTCTTGTATCGATATTCCACATCATACAAGGCTTGCATGTGACGAGGGGACAGGACGGCTTTGAATTTCTTGTAGTAGGTGGTCTCCAAATCCAACAGGTTTTTACGCAGTTGGAATTTCTGGTCGTGGAGGTAGGTGAGCTGTTTGTCGCTCAATTTGTCGATGACCTCCCTGTTCGTGCCAGGGGCTCCCAGTTTTATGCCCTGCTTCTCCAAATTCTTGCGGTAGTTGTCCATGGTTTTCAACTCTTCGTTGAGATACTGCTCGTAAAGAGGCCAGAAGTTCTTGCTTTCGTTGCCGGAGAGCGACAGGTGTTCCTTCATGTAGGTCAGACGCTGCTGCACTTTGTTTTTGGGGCTCTTGTCTTGCGCGTAAAGACTGCTTGTTGCACAAAAGGCCATGACAAGCATCACAATCCATAGTCTTTTCATAATATTCACTTTATAGGTTAGGGTTAATATGCATACTCATAATAGTCCATCATGGCCAGTTCTTCGCTGTAGTAGTCGGTGGCCACCGTTTCGATAATCTCATCTTCTTCGGAAGTGGCGACAACGGTCTGCTGGGCTTGTGCGATGTCAGCGCTTTCTTTGGGGGTGTTGTAAGTGAAGAAGACACCGACGGCAAGGACCAAAACCGCGACGGCAGCAATGGCAGCGGCGAAAATATTTCTTTTCTTCCGTTGTTCCTGGTGGATGTTCTGCATCACCCGCCCAGGCAATTCCTCAAAGTAGTTTTCCGGAATCTGATAAGACTCTCTTTTCTCAATGTTCTCTAAATCAATCATGATGTTCTCTAATTACGAATCTATGACTATGGAACCCTTAAAAGGTTAAACGCTCTGAAATATTTTTTTTGATTTTTTCTGCGGCGAAATGGTAGGAGGCCTTGAGGGCGCTCTCGGAGGTGTTGAAAATCTTGGACATCTCTGCGTAAGGGGTTTCGTCGTAGTACCGCATGGTGAATACGGCGCGCTGTTTAGGGGGCAGCTTGATGATCTCCTCCTGCAGGAACTGTTCGATCTGATTAGGAGAGATGGTGTTGAGGTCGGCCTGGCTCACCAACAGGAAATCCGTGTAGGTGTCGTCGTTCAGATTGAGCAGACGCTTTTTCTTCTCAATGTAAGTAAGCGCCTCGTTGATGCAGATTCTGGAGATCCAGGTTTTCAGACTGGACTCGTTTCTGAATCTGTCGAGGTTTTTCCAGATTTTGATGCACACGTTTTGCGTCACGTCATCCGCATCCTCGTGGATGGTGGTGATGCGTCGCGCAGAGTAGTAGATGTGCTTCTGGTACTTCTTCAGCAGCATCTCGAAGGCCTTCTCTTTGGTCTTCTCGTTACTGAACAGCGACAAGATGAATTCGTCAGTGATTTCAGGCATTCTATTGATAGTTTGTTATTTACGGGAAATGGCTTTCTTGCAGGCCTCCATGATGTGCTCTTTGTCGAGACCGAAATGGGCCATGAGCTCGTCGGGAGTGCCGCTTTCGCCGAAATGGTCGTTGACGCCGATCATCTCCACAGGAACAGGCATGTTGCGGCAGAGACATTGGCATACGGAGTCGCCCAGACCGCCGTTAAGGAAGTGCTCTTCTGCGGTGACGGCACAGCCGGTCTTGCGGACGCTGTTCAGAATGGCCTCTTCGTCAAGGGGTTTGATGGTGGCGATGTTGATGACTTCGGCGGAAACGCCCTCTTCGCGCAGAGCGGCGGCAGCCTGGAGAGCAGGGAATACCAGATGGCCGGTGGCGAAAATGCTCACGTCGTTGCCCTCCTCCATGATTTCGGCCTTTCCGATGACGAAAGGCTTGTTCTCCTGTGTGAAGTTCGGGACGGCGGGACGACCGAAGCGCAGATAGACCGGTCCGTTGTATTCGGCAGCGGCGATGGTCGCCATCTTGGTCTGGTTGTAGTCGCAAGGATTGATGACCACCATGTTGGGTAGCATCTTCATCAGTCCGAGGTCCTCCATCATCTGGTGGGTGGCGCCGTCTTCGCCGACGGTGATGCCGGAATGCGATGCGGCGATCTTGACGTTCAGGTTGGAGTAGGCCACGGTCATGCGGATTTGGTCATAGACACGGCCGGACACGAAGCCTGCGAAAGCACTGGCGAAGGGCACTTTGCCGCTCAGGGCAAGACCTGCGGAGATGCCGATCATGTTGGCTTCCGCGATGCCGCACTGGATGAAACGGTCAGGGTAGGCGGCCTTGAAATCGCCCATCTTGACACTGCCCGTGACATCTGCGGTCAGGGCGAAAATGTTATCGTTATGTTGAGCGGCTTCCATCAAGCCGGCTCCGAACCCGGAACGGGTGTCTTTCATCGTGTAATTCTCCATGTTTTCCATTTCAAAAAATTTGCGGCAAAAATACGAAATTTGAGAAAAGAGAGTTATCTTTGCCACATTTATTTGTGGAATATTTTTGATGGTGAAAAAACTACTGTTCCTGCTATGGATACTCTGCTGTGTCGGCCGATTCAGCCTGTCGGCGCAGGAAAGTGCGCCCTGGCGGATCCGGCACCTGACGGCGGATTCCCTCACCATTCGCCTCGACAGCTGCTCCATCATTCCGCAAACTTTCCAGATTCGAGACCTCTCCCGTGCGCAATATCGGCTGGACCCGCTGACCGCCACGCTGCAACTGCTCGACTCCTCTCTCCTCGGCACACGGATTTTCGTGCAATACGAGGTCTTCCCCAAAGACCTCTCCCGTCCCATCTTCCATAAATCCCCCCTCGTGGTGGAACCGAGACGCACCGGTCACCAGATTCTTGAAATCCCCTCGACTTCCCTGCAGGAGGTGCTCAACGACGGCCAACTCTACACCAACGGGGCTATCTCGCGCGGCGTGACGGTGGGCAACAATCAGGATTTGGTGCTCAACTCCACACTCAACCTCCAAATTTCTGGAAAACTTTCTGAAGATGTGCAAATTATGGCCTCGGTTTCCGATAAGAACATCCCTATTCAACCTGAAGGCAACACCCAAACCCTCAAGGATATCAGCAGCATATTTATATCATTGAAAATTAAAGAGATGGCAACGATAAATGCGGGTGATGTGGTGTGGACGGCCCCGGATGACGGCTTCCTGCGCGTCTCCCGCAATATGCTGGGAATGGGGGCTAAGGTGCTTTCAACCCCTTCTCCGAAAGTCAAGATGTTCAACGAGGCGGGAGGCGGAGTGGCCAAGGGACGGTTCGTGCGCCAGACGCTGACTGTGCAGAATGGTGTACAGGGCCCCTACAAACTCTATGGGGCCGACGGCGAGGTCTCCATCGTCATGGTGGCCGGTTCCGAACGAGTTTATGTGGATGGCCAGCTGATGACGCGCGGCGCGGATAATGACTATACGGTCGATTACAACACCGCCGAAATCACCTTTACTCCTAAGATGCTGGTTTCCGCTGAAAAGCGCGTCATCGTGGAATTCGAGTATACCAATCGACATTTTGCCAGGTATAACTTGTTTACTAATAATGAAATAGAGTTTACAGGTAAGCGACCTCTCAAACTGTTTGTGAAGATTTTTCATGAACAAGACCTCAAGAATCATTCTATCCAACCCGAGCTGACGTTCGAAAACATGCGGTTTCTGTCGGAGTTGGGAGATGCAGGTGCCGTTGCCTATTTTCCATACGCGGATTCTGTGGCCTATAGCCCAGATAGAATCTTTTATGAAAAGAAAGATACTATATGTAACAATAATATATATACTATTTATCAATATTCAACCAATCAGACCGCCACATTGTATAGTCCGGATTTCACCTATATGGGGGCGAACAAGGGGAATTACAAGTTGCTGAGCAGCACGGCGAATGGAAGGGTGTTTCAATGGGTGGCGCCGCTCGAAGGGGTCCCGCAGGGCGATTACGAGGCGGTGTTGATGCTGACAGCCCCGATTTCACAGCAGATGGCCACTGTAGGACTCGATTTTGCGGCCCGTGAGAACACCCGAATACAGACAGAGGTTGCCTTGTCGCACTATGACAAGAACACTTTTTCCAAGAAAGACCGCAACGATGATATGGGACTGGCTTACTCGCTGAACGTGACGGATACGGAGAAGTTCACTGCCAAAGATTCGCTGCCTTGGCTGCTGAAGTCGCAGCTTCAGCTACAATTTGTTCATAAGAACTTCACTCCCTTCGAGTCGTTCCGGGAGGTGGAGTTTGCGCGACAGTATAACCTTACGACTGACTATTCCGAGAATCGATCCGAGTGGATGTTGCGAGCGGGAGTGACTTTGGAGAAACCACTGCGTCATCAGTTCCATTATGACCTGAACTTCTTCGACAGGGTAGGGGAGGTCTCGGCGGTGCGCAACACTTTGCAGACGGATGACCGTTGGCAAACCTGGCGGCTCCATACCAACACCAGCTATCTGCTTTCCCGCGATTCTTTGCAGAAAAGCCGATACACGGTTTCGAGGGCTCAACTGAACAAGAAGATGGGGAAAGTTGAATTTAATGTCGACAACTTGCTGGAACATAATATTTTCAAAGATGCACGAAACGATTCTTTACGACTAAACAGTTATGCTTTCAATGAGTTGAACGTCGCAGTACAGAGCGCGGGCGATATGAAACACCAATTCCTCGTGGGATACAAAAACAGAACGGAACTTGCACCCGATGCGGAGAGACTGCACCTGTCGCAGATGATCCACGAAGTGCGGGCGCAGTACCGCTTCGCGCAAATCAAAAACCAGAGTTTCTCACTGAATGCCACCTACCGGAACCAGTCGTTGGCCGATTCCTTGGGGAAACGCGCCCCGGAACACTATTTTGTCGGCAATGTACAATATACGGGACGTTTTTTCCGTAATGCCCTGGTGTTGAACACCTACTATGAGGCAGGAAGCGGCATGGAACTGAAAAAGACCTATAGCTACATCAAGGTGGCGGCAGGACAGGGTACCCATGTCTGGATTGACTATAACGGGAACGGCATTGAAGAATTGGACGAATTCGAGCTGGCGAATTTCCCAGACGAGGCTCAGTATGTGAAAGTCTGGATTGCAGGCACCGACTATGTCAATGTGTGGCAGAACCAGTGGACCCAGAGCGTCCAGCTTCGTCCGGCGGCGGTTTGGTCGAACAGCAAGGGTTTTCGGAAATTTCTCTCAAGGTTTTCTAATGTGTTTACCCTCAATGCCTTGCTGAAACATAAAACCCGCATGTTCGTTCCGTTCGCGCCCGTTCGCGAGGATGAGAACCTTGTCTCGGAGCGGCTGATGCTCTCCAACACCTTCTCTTTCAACAACAGCAGTTCTCCCTTCGCTTTCGACTTTATCGTCCAGAAATCCTCGAATACTCAGCTGCTCTATTATGGTATTGAAACGAATACGGTTGACAATCAAGAACTTGTGCTGAAAAGTACTCCGGTCCAGGTGCTTTATCTCCAAACCTCATTGCTCCATAAGAATACTCGAAACAACTCTTCCTACTTCAAAACGCGGGATTATTTGGTGGAGGTTTTCTCGTTGGGGCAGGAGTTTCGTCTACAGTTCCAAAACCGGGTTACCGCTTCTTTAACCGGTCAGATGGCCTATAAACGCAATCGGATGGGGGAGGAACAATTGCGATGCTATCGGGCGGAACTGTCGGGCTTGTATCGTATGTTAAATCGAGGAACGGTTTCATTAACAATGGATTATGTCTATATGCAAGGGGATGTCGGGGAGAATTCCACCGTCTCTTATTTCATGCTTGACGGGCTGAATTTGGGACAAAACCTGCTGT
>Ga0265298_10000351_pt1 | contig 69337 bp, 114 predicted proteins | sample AusTroGonzalo_MG_3_FD_193486 | JGI IMG/M metagenome (GOLD analysis project Ga0265298, IMG submission 193486) | Bovine rumen microbial communities from tropical cattle in Woodstock, Queensland, Australia - Gonzalo_01 | ecosystem: Host-associated > Mammals > Digestive system > Stomach > Rumen ... | reverse complement strand
GTGCCTGAATCCTTCTTAGAATATACCCAGAACAACCATTCGTTGTAGCTATTAGGATCTTGCTTGTCCTTCTGGAATGAGTCAGCGAAAATAAGCTTAGTTACGCGCTTTTCAGCAACATCTTCTTGAGTATCGCCATCACCTTCAGCCACGCCCTTCCAAATGCCCTGGTCAACAGGAACATATGAAATCAAAGCATACTTGTCAGAGTTGATGTCAGCAACTTCCAAACCGTATTCTTCAGCAACAATTTCAACTGCCTTCTTATCAAAATCAGGAGTTGTTGTGGTTGGGTTCATGATGTTCGGAATGGTTTCATACTTGACAGCGTAAATGTCGTCAGTTCCAACAACCAATGCTTCGCTAACATCACTCATGCCGTATTCACGATATGCAATACCAGCTGCCTGACCAACAGTAGCATTTGCTTCGTCCTTATTCACATAGTATGTCTTGGTTGTGCAATCGTCCCAGTCCTTAAACTGCAACTTGATAGCATCAGCAGTAGTTACGTAATCACCAGGTTCAGCTGATGTTGTGTATCTGCCCTTATAGAAGTTATCTTCATTGAACAATTCGGCCAATGTCATATTGCCGTCTTCAATGGTCTTCTTAGCATCCTTTGTCAACCACATTGTGCAAGCCACAGCAGCATTATTCAATGTTGCGGTTGCAGGCACGGTATACTTAATCTTGTAGCCAGACAATCCTTCATCAACGTATGCAGTTGTTGGCACGATAAAGTTGCTTGCTGGAATCTTTGTGCTATCATTCCAAGCATCCTTAGTAATGATAAGGTCATCATATTTCTTTGTGACAGTACCATCCTTAGCAACGTTCTGAGCAAATTCAACATAAACACCAGAACCAGTAGTGATGTCGGTTAGATCGTTGAATGTGCAGGTTCCCTTTGCCTTATAAACAGCAACCGCAGGTGATGCATCGGAAATAAGATCCTTGATGGTTACCATACCTGCTTTCTGTTTTGCTGCGAAGATAGTTGTGTTTGCAGCAACTTCTTCGCCCTGGCTGCCAGGGTATACCCATTCGTTGTTTTCAGCTAGAGAAACAAGGTTAGTTGCCTTATCTAGCGGATCACAAAGATCGAGCTGAGATGCATCTTCGTTGTCTACATACTTGAATGAAGCAACGTCTTTTGACTGGTATGTGAACTTAGCTTCAGTATCAGAGTAAGGATACTGAATTTGTGCATAAGCTTCATCACCCATGGTTGCACGAACGGTCCAAAGCTGGTTAGAAACGCTCAAATAACGTTCTGCAGCAAAGTGACCAAAGTCAGTCAAATCTTCCGGTTCACCATAAATGTTCTTGAATTCATCGTAAGATGAGGTCAAGATACGCTGGTTCACAGGTCCCTTATTTGACTTAAATACAATAGCGCCGATACCCAGCCCTGGAGTAGCTGAGGTACGAACGGAATTGTCAATTTCCGTAAACTTAATTTGCGGCACGCTATACTTAGCCATAATACCTCTTTAAATGTTCTTATAAACTTCTAATAAATTCACTCACTCACATTGTCTTATATTTTTATTTATTTATATGTCAAAGAAGGCGAAAATCATTTCCTGAAAACTGCATAAAAATAGCGGCATTTTACTGCCGCTAATAAATGTTAGGTTTGTGGTGCTGCAATAGCATCAATGATAGCCTGCATCCACGCAGTAACAGACTGTTTTGTTTGATTTCCGCCGCTGGTCAATGTAATTTCACCTAATCCTAATGATGTGGTAATACCATTACCAGAAAGTTCATCGCTAATGCTTAAGCTGTCAACCGGTGTGAATGATTGCCAATGATCTCCAAGATAAGCATAGTAATTCGGGTCAGTCGGTGTGCCAGGAGCAATCAGTCTTGCACCAATAGCAGCAGTAATGTCAGCATATGATGAAGTGCCACCAGCGCCTGATAGATTACCTGCATTTGTTGCAGACGGAGCATAAAGAACTTTCAATAAGGAAGTTGATTTGCCCTCTCCATCCAATGTTCCATCATGAGAAACAGCGAGCAATCCGCCTGCAGGTATTTCTGTCGGTGATACGACCTTCATACCTGAAATGTCTATCACATAGTTTTGGCTGTTATAAGAAGTGGTTGTTATATCGGTAGTTTTAATTGCCTTTGCGGTGAATGTGTTGTAGTCACTCTTCGCAGCGAACTGTCCAGGTGCCGTTGTTGCGGTATATGTATTATAGTCCGACTTTGCAGCGAACTGCCCTGGCGCGGTTGTTCCGGTGTATGTGCCAAAGTCAGTCAATTTTGCGTATCTGCCATCAGCCTGCGACTGTGTCATAGCATCAAGTGGTAATGCCACAAAATCAGGTGCACCATCCATGTAAGTAAAATCGCCTTTTTCACCAGGCTGCGGTTGAGCCTGACCGTCATTCGGTGAAATGTGACGATAATAGATGCCATCCGGTGTAAAGGCCATCTGATAGGCATCTTTTGCTGTTGTGTTCAACTGCAAAATACCACCGAATTGTTCAGATGCCAATTTTTGGTCAAGCGGCGTAATGTCATGTGCTTGGTTGCCAAAGGTCAATAGCGAGATTGATGCAGGTGTCATAAATGTATCACCGGCACCAGTAGTGACCAATGCAGTATGCTTGTCATCCCATCCAAGGTTGCTTGGACGATATGCAGCATCAGGGTCATTACATTGAGCAACGTTCAGTGATTTCATGGTGAAACCAACGAGGTTCACGCCTGTCGTTTCAGCACCCATATCTGCAAGGGTCTGCTTGATGCTATTGATAGAGCCCCAGGCTTCATCAATGCAGTCAGCCAGATACATATCACGAGCACTGAGCGGACCAATAGCATTGTCTTGCAACCACTGACCATCCGCAACAGTAGCGCGGTTCCATCCTATCACATTCAGATTGACCGAATCAAGAACGTTGTCCATTCGGTACATCTGGTAGGAGTCATCATTAAAAGCACTTCTTGTTGCCATTATAAAACCTCTTTTTGTATTTATTACATCCAACCGTCCCAAGGATCGGTTCTCAATTCTCCCTTATTCTTGTCTTCCCAAATACGCCCGTCGGTTGCAGATGCAGCAGACGCCTTAGCATTGATGGCAAGTACATCGCCATCGGCCTTAATCTTGCTAGTCGGCAAACCACTTGAGCCAGAAGCGACTGGCTCAGTAATATGCTCAAACTTATTCGGTGCAGTGTCGTGTTCTATACCGAATGTTTCGGATAGTTCAACATAGCTTCTCAAATGCTCCATGTTATCGTCATTGGCCTTTGTCAGGTCAACGCTTTCATGAGCATTGCGCCATACACGCAAGCTGAATGTATATGTGATAGGTGTAGATAGGAAGGTTGAACCATCAGCAAACGGCTTTACATTCAACACTTCATAATAGAGGTCGCACCACGGAAAATACATCACATCACCGATAGCGGGTTCATACATGCTCCACTCCGGTTCTCCAGTAACGAAGTCAATTCGTGATGCTTCTTGAAAGTGCTGGATAGTAGCCTGGACCTCAATGATTTCGTCATAGGTCATACCCTGCAGTTCGTATGTTCGTTGCAGCGATGGTATGTTTTCTGCGTAAACATGCAGTCTAAAACGGCGTTCCATATTTTCAAGTGGATCTTCGCCGTAAATCTTATCTGCTTTAGTCGAGATCTTCTTGATAAAGTACTGGACCTCAAAACCAAAGTTAGAGTATGCCTCAGATGTAAGCGAGCTCAACAGAGCTGCTTCTTTCTCATAGCAAGGGTTGTTCAAACTGTCAAAATAACGGGGTGCGTTCCAGTCAGTTCCTTGCGGAGCACAACCATTGCTGAATACCTTCGCAAATTCTGAAGCAAAATCAGTCATATTAAATTAGCCTTGTCAAATCCTCTCTGGCTTGTGCTGGTGATTCGTATTTGACGCCGCGGCCACCAGCCATAATGAAGGCTTCTATGTTCTTGCCGTAATCGTCAATGAGTAAACAGGTCTCAGAAGCATACTTGTTCTTCTGTTTGCCAAAATTCACAAAATAACGGTTCTGCCTTGGGATCTCAGGGCAGTGCTTATCTAGCCATTCGTTCTTGCCGGCGACTCCATCTTGATAGTTGATAGCGGATAGTATGCAAAGGTCAAGCTTTTGTTCCTTGCAGTACTTGACAAGCCACTTATAGAACTGTTCCGACCCATCAAGCCATTCAAGATCAGCCCAAAAGGCCGGTCCAAGCTTGTGAATTTTCGGCCAGTCCACCTTAACGCCTTCTATGGCTTGCTGGTCTTCGCATCCTTTTCTGAAGTTCGTCAAAACGCCGTCCATATCTAGGTATACTGTCTTGATGCTCATATCTTCTCCTATATTGTATTTATAAGACTAAAAAAGCGGGCAGTTTGCCCGCATCATCAAAAAGATGATTAGGTGGAGCCTTTACACTCCGTCAGTTGTTAGGCCGTTTGCTTCGTCCACAAGATCCATGCCTCGTGGAGTAATGAACCACACGGTCTTGCCGTCTTCGCGGTCATAGTCAACTAGACCTGCACGGCGTAGTTCCTGCCAGACAGATGAATAGTAGTTGCTAGTCTGTCCGCGCTCGTCCTTAGCGGTAGGGTCAGGCAAGCCGAGTTCAGCATGAACTTCAGCCTTTGTCTTGCCGCCATCAAGTAGGCACTGCAAAATCTGAATATACTTACGGTCCTTAGTAGGCTTCTTATAAGTATAGCCAGCAGCACCAGCACGGTTGCCATAGCGGGTTTCCTTACGGGAACCATCGGCGTTGAACTCGTTGCAGCCCATGCCTTCAACGAGGCAGCCTGCCTTATTCAATGCGTCCAATGCTTCATTTATTTCCATCGGCATGCGGTACCCCAATTACTTAGTGTACTTTTCCTTAGCGTTAGCCAAGAAAATACCGGCATTACGAAGAACTTCAATCAGCTTGAGGTTGTAGTCTTCAGCAATCTTGTTGCGAACTTCAGTTTCATACTTCAGCTTGGTATCTTCTGAGTCAAACATATCGTTTGAAACATAAGTCTTGATAGCGAAGTTATACAAAGCATCGCCAATGTCCTTGCCCAACTGCTGCAAACCGGTCTTCATGTTGCCATTCTGGAAATAGCGTCCAAATGAACCATTGCCGTTGCCCTGAGGAGCAACCTTGTCAGCAGGCATTTCTTGCTGAGGAACCTGTGCTTCGGGATCCAAGCCTTCCTGGTCAACATGACCCATTTCAGCTTCTTCCTTCAGATAATCATTATGTAGCCATGACTTAAAACTCATTTTGTAATCTCCTTATATTCTATTTATTAGAACTGGTTTTCGTCGTGCATGGCAATTTCCATACAGATGTCACTTAGTTCGTCTTCACAATCAATCTTGTCGCTAAAGGAGCTCACCATGAACTTCCATAGCATACGGTATTTACCTTCCTGGTCGGCATTGCGGTAAGCAGTTGTCTTACGGAAGGTTGAAAGGTCCGGGTCGCCGTATAGTTCTTCTAGCTTGAGGTCGCAGGTTTCGTTCATTTGACGTTCCCACTTAGCTTCGCAGAACTCATGGAACGATTCCTTGAGTTCATTTTCAAAGAAAGCACGTTCGCAAGCGCCCTTATAAGCGTGTTCGTTAAACGAAGCAGCAGCCTCGATGATTTCACCGTAAGCAGCCTTCACTTCGTCCTTTGACATATCAGCGTTTTCAGCGATATATTCAGCCATTGTTTCAGCGTCATAGCCAAGACCACCTTCTTCAGCCACATCAAAGTATTTCTCAATGATATTTTCCAAAGAGCTGCGACTTAGCTTGCCACATGTTTTTGTCTTCTTCTTCATTTCTAAACCCTTTTGAATATCTTTTTATTTTATTTATCTTCGTGCAAAATGCCTGCCGAAGTAATGATTGGCGCCGCACTAACGACCTTAGTGCCTAAATCAACAGTCTTGTAATCAAACTTCCAAGTAGAGTTCATCAAGTCGGCGAATCCGGACATTTCTTGCCATTCGGAAGCGTTTGTCACGAAGTCGCCATAACCGGAAAGATCTTTCCAAGCCTTAATAATCGTGCCACCGCGGGGTTCAGCCTTAGTAGCACAACCTGTCATTTCACCAGTCTTTTCATTAAACTGGTCTTTAGGGATTTCACCAAATCCTTTGTCATACTCGACTTCGTAGATAAAGCCAAATTGCTGGTCTCCAGAAGGAATATGCATATAGCCAGAACAAGCCTCTGGGATAGGTATTCCTGTTTCATCAGTCACTTGTTTGTAAGTGGCGGAATTAGGATCCCAAACGGTATAGGTAGCATAAAGCTGTTTTGAACCATACGGGTAGTTAGTGATATCTGGCAGTTCGTCATATTCATACTTAGTGAAATATGCGCTTGTTGCTTTGTCATATTGTGGGATAGTGCTTTCTGGCTTCAACGCTGACATACGACCTACCTTAGTGCCGTATATCTTGCCGAAATCGTATCGCTCAAAGAAATATGAATTCTGATCTGCTTCGTCGCCTTCTATATTACCGCTCAGGCTATTCTGCCAAACATGGTCTGTATTACCGGCTGTTTCTAGCTTAAGGTTAATTTGGTCAATGATATAGCCAATTTCAATCGGCTTGTAGACCCATCCTTTAATTGTGAATGTGAATGTGGTTGTAATTTCACGCTTTGTATCTTCGCCCAAATCTGTTGTCGTATCTTGGTTAACTCCGGTTAGAAGAACCTGAATAGAACGGCGAATGTTGCAGAACCAAAATTCCTTGACATTAAAATAGCGGTCCGGCGAGAACTGAGCCAAAACCTGTTGAACCACTTGGTCAGCGTCAGACAGATATTCAGTCTTGAGGGTCAATTCAATGGTCAGATCCCAAGGTTGTGGCTGAATGTCGCTCCAGAACCTATTCTGCATCTTTGTTGAAACACCCAATCTTTCAAAGTACTGATTATAGAATGTTCGGGTTTCATTTAGGCCAGAAGCACGCTCACTGTCAAATGTATAGCCGGTATAACGGAAGGTGATGTTCGGAAGCGGGATATAGTACTTCTTACCGCTTTCCTTTTCAATGCGAAAATCAAATGCCTTTGAACGAGGACCAAACTTGATAGGAACTTCAATGTCTTTTACAGGCACGCCGTTGTCATCATAGCGGTAAACATGAATGCTACGGAAGAAATTGGCGAAGGCGGTCACATAGGTCTTGAACGAGTCAGCGAAAAAGTAGTTCTTATTGTAGCCGCCACGAGGTGCGCCTTCTATAACGCCTTTGTGCCATCCGTTGATGGATGGATCATACCCAGGCTGTTTCCAATGTGTTGGTTGCTTAATGTCGCTCATCTTAATTTATTTATAACGTTCCCTAAAGCCAGTAAATTTGGCTAGTGGGAAGGTATAAACTTTATCATAGAGCTCATATTGAGAATCGTAATAGTCGCTTTTCATATCGGCTACCACTTTTCTGACTTTGCATTTCCAGTCCCATTCTTCCTTTGAACGAATCTTGGTGTGAGCGATGAAAATCTCGCTAGGCACATTCGGATGGTTTGAAAGGAAGCCGTAAACATCTTGCATGTGCATATCCTTTGCCCAAATATACTCACCATCAGCGGTTCTTGTTATTGGGTTATGGACAGTGCCAGCAATCGAGAAGTTGAAGTCAGTTCCACGGTCAGCCGGCAAATCCTTATCGGCAGTCATTGGTATATCAATCCAATCGGGTATGCCTTCATAGACCGGAGATGGGTGTCCGTCTTCATAAATCTTGACATCAAAGTAATAGTGGCTGTAGTTCGTATTGACCACTGTCTTGACTTCGCGGTTTTCTCGAACATCGGCATTGACCAAACTGTCACATATTTCAAATACTGGCTTGTCTGGCCTTTTCTCTAAAGGTTCAGCTGGCACCATCAAGATAGAATGCAATGCCAACTTAGCTGGTTCCATTGAAGTCAGATAGTCATTGAAATTGATGTCGGCAAAAATGTATTCATCATCGTCAATCGGCAAAACATACTGAGCCTCCGATACTTCCGCAATATGCTTGGTATAAATTTCGGCTTGGTGCGGTCTGCCCTCAACTCGGTAATAAGACACATGGTCACCATACTGCTTTATCAGCCGTTCAATAGGTATCTCGCTTTCATTGTCATAAATCGAGATATGGTCAACGCCGATCTTGAATAGATGCCAATTCATCCAGGTGATAAAATCCTGTTCATTGTTGGTCTTAATCAAAAGCAGCAGTTCAGATACATATTTCTTAGGCTTTGTGTTCGGGGCGTATGGAACATCAATCTTAGGTAAAAGTACATGCATTATTCTATCAATACCTTCTGACAGCCATGTTCTTGCTGTAATGACAATAGGTAGTTCATAATATCCTGTCTTTCATTTGGCGGGACAATGAAATTCTCAGCTTCGCCAGCTTCCGGATGGAATACATCACGGGCAAACTGGAACATTATGTAGTCAAAGCCAAGATCCGTTGCGAAGTCATAGAACTTGCGAACATCTTGAATGTTATACTTGCTTATTGTGTAAGTGGTCGAGAGCTTGATGCCATTCTGTTCTTTCAACTGCTGAATGAATGGCATGTTATTCATGACCATCTTCCAACCAACAGGTCCACGCACCGCAGCGTATGTTTCAGGCGTTGCAGCGTCAAGCGATATCTTGACTTCCTTGATAAGTGGCTTTGACGAGTCATGTATCATGTCCCAATGCTTCTCATTAAACATTGTGCCGTTCGTATAGAGGACAATGTTACGAATGTTTGAGTCATTTGACAAGTCAGATGCCAAAATACGGCGATAGTTCTTACTGACGAAAAACTCACCATCACCACCCAATGAAACGCATTCAACCTTCTTAGCCATATACACAAGTTGAGCGATATCTTCGTCGGTCAGCGTATGTGTCTTGGTGATAAAGTTGCTTCTGCATGTTTTGCATTTCAGGTTGCAGCTTGTATCAAGATTGAACATAATCGTCAATGGCAAGATAGTTGTTAAGTGACGATACTTAAATCCGTCATAGCATTTTGAGCCATACTTGCGCTCAAACATATACTCAAAATCGTCTCTATCCCAAAAGCCAGTTGTTTCACGCAGCTGGTATTTCGGACAGCCATGACAAAGTGAGAAATCCTGTTCAGCAACAATCTTGTTCAAAAAGTTCATTCGTTTGTCCGACAGAAGTAAGTCCATCGGTGCTTCAACGAAGTCGCTGAATTGGTCATGTATCTGCGGGCAGACGGAAGAATAGCAAAAACAGGGGTGTGAAAAGAACACATACCCCTTTGCATTATTCCACGGTATGACTTGAATATGCATTGTCTCAAATAAGTTGAAGCAATACTTCTTCGTGTCATACTGATACGGATTTTGAATTTTCAGGTTCAGTTCATTCATTTTAGAACTACATCCTCAACTTTTCCACCAGAATCTTCCATACCGATAATCGTCTTTGTCTTGTCGGCATTAGGATTAAAGTGATAGCCGAATGTTGGGCAGTCAAATACGCTTGATGTCTTATACATTTGATACATCACCTTTTCTGGCTTATCATAATACTGCTTTAATTCTGGGTCAAACTCATTCACCATGAAAGCGTGCCATTCTGGGTAGTTCTCACGGCGGCAAATCACGCCTTTGTTGTATCCTACAAACAACAGAACAAATTCTGCATGTTTTGCCAGGAAGGTATATGTTGCTTGTGTGATTTGCGGATAAGCACATGAAAAGCAATCATCAAGAACAATGATACCCTTCTCAGATAAGATGTTGCTTGATAGTTCCAAATCACGCAGCACAGCAGTGAATGAATGGCAACCGTCAATATGTATAAAGTCCATCTTGTTGCGTTCAAATTCATCAATCTGAACATCACCGCTGAGCTTCTGAATTGGCTTGCTGTAAATTACAGATGTCACGCCATCTACATGATTTTTCGTTTCCTTCATGTTAAGCGGATTTGCCTCAACATAGAAGAACATCTTAGCATAGCTTGCAATGTGTGTTGCTGTTCTGCCTTTGTATGTTCCTATTTCCAATGCAGTCTTTGGGTTGCATTGTCTGAGGAACACATCAAAGATAGCAATCATATCATCGTTGCTAAATCCTGGGATCTTCAAAAGATCCGCAATCTTTACCCTAGATGGTATCATGCAGCTGCCTTCAACTTGCGGTCATGGAAGAACGGTTTCAATTTGTCCAGTTCTCTAATGACCACTTCATCAATGTGAGCAATGTCATGGTCAAGTTCATCAATATGTTTCTGTAAGTCTGCTATATCCGCTTCCGTTTTTGCTTGGTCCACCTTGCGAAGTGAAATAACCCTCTGGTCGCAAATATATTTGGCGCCTTCAAGCGCATTTGGAGACCCTTTAAGGCCTTGCAAGTTTTCAGTCAGGTATACTACAGGATCTTCAGACTCCAGCGCTTTAACTATGGTTTTAAGGTTCTTTGAAGCGAGCAATCTCCACTCAGCTTTCTGTTTCCTGTCTAATGTCAAATTCTTTTCAACATTACACATTTGTGTTTCCACCCCTTTTCTCCAGTCAACCCACATGTTCATTAGGTCAACCATATTCGGGATAAGAACCTCAGTGTCAACATCCTTTTCCACCTCAGCAGATTTCTTTCGTTCAATCGCATAAAATCTGTAAGATTCGGAAACGGTCAAATACTTCTTTACCTTCTTGTTGAAATCTTCTTCAGACTTAATCAAGACTTCCAACTTACAAGGGTCAGTTTTGGTTGAAGAGTCATTGACATACAAGACAATGTTTTCGTCAATCAAACTGTCCATCTTCTTCATGAATGTATTCGGACTAAATCCTGGGCAATAGCCAGTGACCGTCAAAAGCACATTTCTCTTTTCACGCTTTAGGTCATAATCGCATTCATAAGTAATCTTGCCTTCGCCCTTTTCATAGACCTCAGCAATTTCCTGCGGTGTTGAAATGATCTTTCCGCCATACTTATAGTCAGGTCCATGAAGGTGCTTCATAATGTCCTTGACCTTTGTTGCTTGACCCTTCTTAACGACCACCTTCATCGCTTCAACGATTTCCTTCAAGTTGTGCGATGGAATGTTTACTGCCAAGCCCACTGCAATGCCGGAACATTCATTCACGAAGAAATTCGGGAATCTTGTCGGGATAACAACAGGTTCCATAAATTCACCTGTGTAATTCGGCACCATTTCAGCGACATCATCACATTCAAGCATCTTCATGCCAAGCTGTGAAATCTTCGCTTCGGTATATCTTTCCGCAGCCGGTCCGTCTGTCAATGAACCCCAGTTACCTTGGCCGTGGAAGATCGGATATTCACATGTGACCATTGTCGCAAGTGAACCATAAGCAGAAGAGTGCGGATGGTACTTACCCATACAGTCACCTGTAATTCTTGCAGACTTAACAGTCTTGTTATTCCAAGTGGCATGCAGGTCTTCCGCAGTTTTCAGAAGTCTTCTTTGTGCAGGTTTCAATCCGTCTCGATAATCTGACAAAGCACGGTCGGAGATAACATCCATACCGTAATCATACATGTTCTTTTTCAGCAATCCGTCTGCATCAACACTTTTCGCATTCGGATCTGCTTCATATTCCATAAAGTCAGCGATTCCCATGTTTCTGTTCCTTCATTAGATTTGAAATTTTCTTTGCTTTTTCTCTTAATGTTTCAATTCTCATCAAGGCATACATATTTCCCAACATAATCTTTTCTGCTTGGTCTTCGGATATCTTATTTACATCCCATCGCTTTACTTCTTCAAAATTGCCTCGGGCAATATCATCACAGTTCTCTTTTGTGACATTCAGCTCAGCGTAAGCTGAGTAATCAAACAGAGTAAAGTCCTTAGAATAATAGATGGGTCTCCAGGCTAACGGAGTATCATCACGCCAAAGGAATTTTCTTCCAATGGCATGTTGACCATTTCGCATTAAGTATAAGTCGGCTCCTTCACGGTAGAAGGCTCGGTATCTGGAAAGTATGTTGATAATGAAATGTCCGGTATTCATATTGAAAATATAACAAAGTTTCTTCAATATGTCAATCCAGATGGACTACATTTATTACCTTGACTCCTTGATGATGAATGTTTGAATGTCTTTGTTCATACCATTCCGAAATATGTTCATCAGTCCATCCGTCTGGAACATATACCTCGTAAGCAACATCGGGATATGCCCGGCGTGTTGCCTCCGAAATGGGTACATAATCTATTCTGACCTTCATTTAGATACCTAACAATTCCTTTCTGAATGCCACATCACCGCCCATTGTGTTTTCACACATCTTTTCGGTGTCAGTGGTCCATTTGATTTGAATAAGTTTTCTTGTCTTCGGGTTCAAGCAGAGTTCACTTAACTGTTCAGGAGAAGTTTCACCCCAACCCTTAAGACGAGTGACAGTGTAATCATTGCATTTCAGCTTTTTCATCTGAGCATCAACTTCAGCACGAGTCATGCCAAACACTTTGTGCTTTGCAGATGTCGCGATGAACAACGGAGCATCAATGATATAGACATGTCCGTTCTTAACTAAGTCTGGCATATAGTTGATGAAGAATGCCAAGCACAAGTTAGCGATATGTTGTCCGTCCACATCAGCATCGGATAGAATGATTACTTTGTTGAACCTTAATTTGCTTTCATCGTAGTTATCGCCGATACCACAACCAAGTGCAGCAACAAGATCCTTGATTTCGCGGTTGCCATCCTTTGCTTCGCCCTTCTTACCGGGTTTGCCGAACAAGTCTTCAGGATTTGCCTTCGCAGCATTGATGATCTTACCACGGATTTTCAATTCACCCTGGAAGCCTTCACGAGCCTGCTTAAAGTGACCACCTGCAGAGTCACCTTCAACGATAAACATCTCCAAGTCCTTCGGGTTCTTATACTTGCGTCGGTCAGCGTCTAAGAACTTATCTGAAATTCGGTTTGCAGATGCGTTAAGTGTCTTCAGTCCCTTCAACAGGTCCTTTGACGCCTTCATCTTATTTCTTTGTTCAAGCATCTTTTCTGCATATTCAACAATGCGCTTCAAAAGAGGCTTGTTTTTCTTGAAGAACTTCTCAAGTTCAGGCGTCAGCTTATCAACGATTTCAGCGGTCACTTCGCTGTTCGTCAATTCGTTCTTTGTTTGACCCTGATATTGCGGCTCTGCCATCTTGTGATGAATAGCACCGATAATACCTTCAAGAATATCATCATTCAAAATCTTCTGCTTTGAATTTTCCTTGACCACATTGCAGATGGCCTTTTTCAAACCATCAAGATGAGTACCGCCAAGGTTTGTGTAGCAGATGTTCACGAATGACTTGAAATTGTTTGAGTCGCCCTTTGTGAAATTCAAAGCGACATCAGTGAACTCATCAGAGAACGAGAAGATCTGGTCATTCAGCGGATCCTTCGCTACGAGTTCACAAAGACCGTCTTCGGAGAAGTATTCCAATTCTTCACCGTCAATCACCAAGTGAATGTGCAAGAATGGGCATAAGTACTGAATATCATGAAGTTCGTGTTTCAAGCGAGACAGGTTCAATTCAAGTGAGTCCTTGAAAATCGTTTCATCAGGTGTCCACTTCAAAATTGTTCCGGTCTTCGGCACTAGCTTCTTCAAGTCAGCTGGTGGGTCACAGACAAGCACTTCAGATTTCTCAATCCCTTGTTCAAAAATCTGAGAATGCCACTTCTTGTCCTTCGCATTGTTTGACCAAACCTGAAGACGCTTAGACAGAGCGGAAATTGCCTTCTGGCCGATACCGTTCTTACCTGAAGATGTCTTATAAGATTCGTGGTCAAACTTACCGCCAGCGTGAAGCTGGGTAAACACAAGTGTCAAAGAATCTTGCTGTGCCTTTTCGTTCCATCCTACAGGAATACCACGGCCGTTATCAAGAACAACCGTTTCATATGTCTTGGTGTTATACATCACCCATAATTGCTTGTTAAAGCCTCCAAGATATTCGTCAAGCGAGTTGTCAATCGCTTCACGGCAAAGGCGATACAATGCGTCTGATGGCTTGCCAGATGTCGCACCAACATACATGTCAGCACGGCGACGAATTGTTTCCAATCCCTTAAGAAAGTCAATACTGTCAGCGGTATAATTTTTCATAATGTCCTTATGATATCTTATTTCTTGTCAAAACAAATATAAAAAAGTTTTTAAGATTTATCAGAAGATGATGTTTCTATTCTGTGTTCTTCACACCACTTTTCCAACTTCATTCGGCTATCGTAAACCATTTCATAATGTTCCATGATACGGTCAATCGCTTCAAGCGCATCCTGTAATGTTGGGAACTTACCAACATCACCATCAAAGTGGAAGCTAGCCACATATGTGAACGTCTTGTCATTTGTCTTATATTCCTCACGGGATGAAAGCGGGTCAACATTAGAAAGATCATAGTTTCTTCCATAGACCGAGAACTTGTCTAGCTTTCTTGCACATTCAATCGTGAAACCCAGTCTTGACCAAGGCTTACGATCCTTCAGTTCATTTTGCTGAATGTGAAAGTTAATATGATAGCGATAAGGCCAAGGACCTACCTTCTTATCAACGGTGCGGTATACATTCGGCTCGCAATCATGCTTTGCTATTGACTCCTTGATTTGTTCAGTAAAGTCAGGTGCTGCTTCTGACCTGATTTCCCACTTCTTCTGGTTTTTCTTTTCCTTTGTCTTGCGCTTGATATATGCAGTCACGGCGTCATGCAAATCATCAAGTGTGTATGGGTCCAGGTGTGAACCATCTTCAAGCACATGATTTTCGGGATGCTTGAGAACAATATCAGTCACGGAAGTGGCATAGATTTGATTTGGATATGACGCATACTCCATTTTCTTGACATGAGCAAATGCAACGATCCAGCCGTTTCTTCCGGTGAGGCCCGACTTCAGAACTTCCTTTGGTTCAAATGTCAAACCATCATTTAGGTAGAATAAATTGCTTTCACGACGAACGAAAATCAGTGCCAAGTAGCCTTCAGTAACTGGGTCATGTTCAAGAGGCATGATAATCTGCATAGGCCAACGGTTATACCAGTCTTGACGGTCATTAACCAGCTGAGCCATAGGCATGTTGAACTTAGTTGAGTATTCTTCAAAGACCTTCTTAGTGAATTGCATAAGTTTGTTCCTTTTTTGCCAAAATATAAAAAATGTTGGGTATTTTGGCAATACCCAACTCTAAAAATTTTGTCTAAATTAAATGCTTCTTTTTCTTTTCAGTCAGTTTCATTATTACATATTCACGAGTTGTCATGTTGCGGAAGCAATACTTCATGCACATACCCAAACGAATTAAAAGCAAGTGACAGAGGTGATGTTCTTTGGGCGTCAATTCTACCTTATTTGATTTCTTGTTGCTGCCGCCTTCAGATCTTGGTAGAATGTGATGCTGTTCAGTAATAGGAATGTATTCTTCTCGAGTTTGTGCACGGTTTATGAGTAGATCATATATCTTACCGTAATTCACTTATCCTCGTTTGCTTGTGGTTTGGTTGCCTCTGGTGTTGTGTTAGCTCCGTAGTTGAGCCAATACTTATTCATAATGAACGAAGGACTCTTCATCATTATGTCACCGTTGTATTCTATATATTTTCCAACGCAGTTTGACTTAACTCGGTATACCTCTCTAAAGGATTTCCTGTTATACACCCTAATGGCGTCTTTAGCAAACGGGAACAAGCGACGGCAAGCGTCCTCGGTTATCATCGGAGCATCAATGTCAAACTTCGAGATATCCGCCAGGTTTGAAATAACAGACAAGATCTTGCAACGATCATCAATGTTTCCGATATGATGGAAATTGAGAGCAACCACGCAGTTGAGGTTGTGCTTTGCTGGGCCCAAAATCAAAAGCAGCGGATTTACATCATAGCCGGGAACAGTTGTTCGCGGCGTATACTGCGCGGTATAGAACATACCGTTTTGCAGATAAGATGTTCTCTCAAAATCCTCGTTCATTATTTCTTAGCCTTTTTCTTCTTCTTTCTTCTCAGGTCAAAACGGCAGTGCGGGCGACCACCGTCCATTCTTTTAGCGACAACTGCTTTGCAGTCACCGCCGCACGGAATACCCTGGTCGGCGCCAAGCGGTGCACCGACGCCAATGCCAAAGTCTTCGTTAATTTTCACCGGTGTTTTACCGATGAGTTTAATTGTCTTTCTGTAGCCTGTGCCCATTGTCTTCACCTGAAGAACTTCAATGTGGTCAAGTTTTGCGGTCGGACAGCCAAGCGTATTCTTTGTGCCTTCCGTGCAGACTGTTTTTGCTTTCATCAAATTCTGAACAGGATATGCAACGAATTCAGTTGCTTCATATATGTCGTCGGTCCAGTTTTCGGACGAACGGTAGTAATAAAGCTTCTTCATTGTGCCTTCGCAGTCAAAAATTCCAGATATGATGAACTTATCTTTTGAGTAGCCTTCGTCAATGGTCAAGCCGCTCTTATTAAGCTCACGCTTTGCTTCTTCAATCGTTATCTTCATAGACACCTCTTAATCGTTAGACCAAGTGCCGTTCGGACCACGCCAACCCGGATCCTGCATGTGCTTGTATTCGTCAGATGCAAGATATGCCTTACGGCGTTCTTCTTCAGCAGCGCGGCGTTCATCCTTGATACGAGTCTTTGCCTGTTCAATTTCACCAGCTGTTTCCTGCGGGGTGACAGCCATGATAGAACGAAGTGATGCACAAGCAGTATCAAGTGACTTACCTGCAGCAAGCAAAGCAGCAAACTTATTGAGGTCACGAGAACCCCACATCACCATGCCGTTCAAAGGCAAATCCTGTTTTGCGTAGAAAGCAGCAATGTAATTAGCAGCGTGCTTTCTAATTCTCAAGTGGTCTTCTGAGAATGCGCAGCGTTCGTAAATCTTTGCTGCCAAATCAGCCTCGCTGATATCAGCCTTAGGCTTGATGAAGGTTTCGCAGACAAGTCCTGCCTGTTCAAGTTCTTTCTTTGCTTGTTCAACTTCCATAATGTCTCCTTAGTAAGAATCGTAAACTCGCCAAGACGAGCTCATAAATTGTTTCTTAGGCATTTCGTATGCCTTACCGTTGTTTGTGAAATAAACCTTTAGCGAGTCAAAGTCAGTGACTTGCACCTTGACGGCGCAGCAAGCTTTGATTTCGGGTACCTTAGTCATGTAGATACCACCCTTCTGTAGGGTAAAGCCGTAAACGGCTCTTTGTGCTTCACATTCTGGACAACTCATTTTGATAGCAACCTTTCCAAATCAGCGTTGATGCGCTTAACCATATACTGTCTTGCAGGTGTCTCGGTATTTGAGAAGTAGTTCTGAATACGAATGTCGTTAGCAGTTCCCTTGACCCATGAAATGGTTGACAAGTACTGAATTTTGGCTTGGAGCCACTTGCGTAGCTTAAACATCAACAGGTCAAGATTGGAAATGCTATCTTCTTCTTCCTTCGTTTTAGGCTTTCTGATTAAGCGTCCTTCTTTGTCAATCAAACCTAGCTTGTAAGCTTTTGTTCTTGTTGGTATTGTTGTCAGACCCTTCAAGAAGATGAAAACCAGCACATTATCAACAGTGCGGTTATGAGTACCCATTCCTAATTTCTTGTTTAGGGTAGTCAGCGTGTATAGCGATTTTTCAGCCTCGGTCAAAATCCCGTTTGCTTCCATCATCGCTGACAACATTTCAGCATTCACCACAATGCGCTTAAGAGCCCTGAGGTTATTCTCATCCTTCAGAGCTTCTTCTAATCTGCGCCACAATGTGAATGCAATTTCTATATCATCCATATTGTATTTATTTACAGGATCCACGCATCAATACGTTCATCTTCCTTGCCGTCACGAACGGCTTGCGGAATCATCTTGACAACTTCTGGAGGCAATCCCACCAAATTAGGCTTCTGTTCATACTGAGCCCAATTGTTCTGTTGCTGAAGCATTTCAGCATATTCGGGAAACTTATTGACAACTTCCCAATATGAAAATTCGTGATCTGGCTTATATGGTGGGATGTACATGGTCTACCTCCTAATCTTCCATGTAATGCGACCCTTTGTCAGCGTGTAAGGGTCAAGCTCAACTTCCACACGATCTAACGGTTGAATGAAGATCTTGTGCTGGCGAAGTTTACCCGCAACGGTGCAACGAACTACTGCGCCGTTGTCTAGGGTAACGTCAAATTGAGCATTGGCATAGGCGTCTCCGACAGTGCCTTCAACGACTACGCCTTTTGGTTCTTTCTTTACCAGTTCGTTTTTCTTTGATTTAGTTTTCTTAGACATTATTTCTTCAGTGCCTGTCCTAGTGCTGCTAGCATGTTTGGATCCATGGCAATTCCTGCGTCCATGCCGCCACCGTTTTGCTTATTAAGCATTGCTTCCAAAGCATCAGGGTCGAGCGAGCTTTCGTCAAGATTGTCAAAGTAATCAGCGCCAGCATCGGGTTGTGAAACTGGAATTTGTGCTGCGACAGTTGGAGCTGCTGCCTGACGAGGAGTGTCCACAACAGGTGTATCATCAACCTGCGGTGGCAAGTGGTCGCTCATATCCTGCATTGGGCCCATGTCCTTAACGGCAGCTGCTGCGATGTCAATAAATGACGGTTGACGGCGAGGCTGCTGTTGCTGACGCTGCGGCATCACGGATTCCGTTAGGCCAACCGGCTTCTTAGATCTGCGCGGTTCATAGCCTGGGTTAATCATTTCTCGACAAGTTTCAACGATAGCACGGTCAATCTTTTCAAGTCCTGCCATGCCGAAACGATAAAGCACACCACGGAGCTTTTCGTTCAGTGCTTCTAGCAATTCTTCTGATTCTGCCTGTGCATCACGCAGTTCAACCTGTCGTCTGCGTTGCGGTGACATTTGCGTTACCTGTCTTGTCACCTTTCTTGGTGGTATTCTTTCCATAATAGGTTCTTCCCTTTTAGGTGGTTCAGGTGGTAATCTATCTTTGTTTATAAAATCGCGAAAACTCATGATATCCTCTGGATTATTTATTAGTCTAGCAAATCCGATATGCGTAAGCGGATATTGAGCTTTGGAAAACCTGCACATTTCGCACAAACATTCAAGAACATTTCATAGCTTTTCACAATATCGTAAAAACGGTCAATGTCAGTCTTGTGCATTTCAACAAGTTCATCAAACTTGTCATCATCATTGAAGTATTCGTAAAATGGCTCTTTGTATTCAGATGACTCAATGACTTCTTCAATGATGTCACTGACTTCATCAGGATTTTTCCTTATCCAAGCCATCACCTTGTCCATCGTAGAGTTGGTTGGCTTTTCGTCAACATCAGAAGAACGGCTTGGAGGTAACTCCAAACCGTTTTCATCAGCTAGATGCCATTTCATCTGATAGAGCGTTGGTCTCATTATGCTAAGACAACCTTCACCTTATCAATGATACCGAACTTCAGAGCTTCCTTCGCTGACATGTAGTTGTCATAGGCCATAGCCTTTTCCACTTCCTTTTCAGGCTTATTACAAACCTTAGAGAAGTGCTTAACACACAAGTCAGTCCAGTACTGAAGTTCTTTTACTTCATTTGCCATCTCGTCAAGCTTACCACCACAAAGTGTGATACCTGCCTGATGGATCATAATTCTTGAAGACGGGAATGCATAGCGGTGACCCTTTGTGCCAGACGCCAAAATCACTGCTGCCATAGATGAGCAAGAGCCAGCACAGATTGTGTTTACTTCAATGCCCTTCTTCTTAATTGCTTCAATCATGTCAATGAGAGCCCATCCTGCGTCGCAGAGACCACCAGGAGATGCTACATAAATGTAGATAGGATCCTTAGAGCCGTCATCGTAAAAATTCAACTTTTGCATTACTTCTGTAATGATAGGCCAGTCAACATCTTGTGTCAACCAAATGATACGGTTGCCATCATAATAGTTGCCGCGAATGTTATTGAAGAACCCAGGGATAACCATCGGGTTGACGCCTGCAGCAATAGCTGCTTCAGTGTCGCCCTCAGTTACTGCCTCAACCACATCAGTGGAAACTTCAGTATCTGTATCAGGCTTAATCTTCTTAGGCTTTTCGTTAGGCTTCTTCTTTTTCTTTGAGTCTTTTGAACAAATTGACATATGTTTCTCCATCACTGTTAATTTTATATTGCTTTACGTAACCAAATTCAATCTCCTCATCTTCTATCGGTTTGATTTCTTCCGCTAGGATCATATCATTACCGAAATCAAAGATGGCAGCCTGAACTCCGCAGTAAAGAATTTTTCTTGCCTTCCTTTTGTAATTCAGATGTTGTATGGTTATCAGTTCTCCGCAATTATCTATAACAGTGAATTCATTTCCAGATTTTGCTTTATAAGTTTTTCCAATTTCAAAATCAACCATCAGATTTATCCGCCATGTTTTTCTTGCCAAGTCTTGTGTTTACTTTTGAGAATACTCGAGCTTTCCATTTCTCTATTGCTTCAAAGTCACCCTCATTTAGTTCATTGTAGTCTTTAATACAGACCTTGGCATATTCATCAAAGTTCTCCTGCACATTTTCTAGTACTGAGGCAATCACATAACAAATAAGCTCATTCGTGCTCACCTCTTTCCCGTTCATCACATGAGTCATCCACCACACCTTCTTTTTCAAAACATGATTTTATTTTGTTTTTAGTTTCTTCATTATCATACTCCTCAGGCAGAATACTAAAAGACCGCTCCAACCATTCATCTACGGTCAGAGCGCGGATCTTTTCTTTCTTCTCAAGCACTTCAGATGCAGCTTTATTTAATGCGATAATGCGCTGCATTGCCTGAGGGTTTTGAACAATCTTCAAAATCTCCTTCTTCTTGCGAGGAAGGAGTTGAGGAATGTTGTATGTAGGCCTTTTCTTAGCCATTCTGATTAAGCCTTAGCAGCGTTATCAAAATCAGCCCAGAGACGGTTTGCGATAAAGTCAGAAGCTTCAGTGTTAAGCGGATAGAAGTAGCTCTTCTTCTGCTTATTGCTCATGTTGCGTGGGTAAGTGATAAAACGCTTACCGTTGCGTTCCATAAGCTTGATACCTGTCAACTTAATTGCATCACACAATGTTAGCTGAGCGATAGCGACACATCCTCCGATACCGTTTTCAATAGGGAGAATAGAAGTAGATGTAATAGTTAGATTATTCATAATGTTTTCCTTTTGTGAAATTAAACTTGTTTTAACCAATTAAATATAAAAAAGTTTTTGAAATCGTCAATGGTTTATTTTGAAAAACTTTCTGCTAACACAGTGACTTTGTCAAGAACTTGTTTGAACTTGCATGGGTTGATGATACCCTGCTCAACCACAATCGAGATGATGAGCCTGAACAACTCCTGCATTGTTTCGTTTGGTTCAGTGTCCATCACATGCATCATCTTAATCAAAATTTCAGTCGGTACCTTGAACGGTGCTGACACTTCATTATTGACATCGATGAAATGTTCGTGATAGTCATTCATATACCAACACAACTTGAGCAGGTCCTTTTTAGGAGTGTCCTTGTCTTCGTATCGCATGCCATACTTCCAAGCGTTAGAAAGGTCGCCGGGGAGATGCCTTGTGATCTCGATAGCTTCAATGCCGCTTTCGTGAGTGCGGTAGTGTTTTGGTGTATTCACTTCTTCTTCAAGTGTTTGTGCCATTAGATGTTATCCTCTGCCTTTTGATAGGCCTTAAGTATTGCTTCTTCAATTTTCTGTTGTTCGCTTTTCTGTTGCATTTGCTTGATGGTCTTTTCAACCTCTTTATAATGCTCCTTTCGTGCTGCATCTAATCTCTTAGCCTGCAAGACACGGAACGGCAACCACAAGGCGAAAGCATACCCACCAAGTATCAGCAACCACTTACCGCCGAAAAGCACAGCGGCAATCAAAGCAACGGCAGCCGCTTCACCGAATACGCCTAAGCATCCGAGCAGCAAAGCGTAAAGCAGTGAAACAGCAACCGCAATAATTATGGTTACACGCTTTTCTTTAATTGACTTAGCCAATCGTTTCATCATCGTCTAGAACCATAATACATTCTTCAGCGGTGTCCACCAAGAACAGGTCTTCTTCAGTCCCATTGACATTGATGGTCTTGCCTTCAATTTTCTGGCATGATCCGTAGTTAATCAAAACACGGTCACCGACCTTCACTTCCATAGGAGTGATGGAGCAACCACGCTTGTCATAATGGCCGGGTCCTACTGCCACAACTTCATACATTGTGTATGCAACCAACATACCAGGGATAACGATACCGCCGGCAGTTTTCTTTGTCAAATTACGCACAATGATTTTATCATCAAGCAACTTCATTATTCTTCTCCTTCTTCAAGGATGTACTTAATGTCTGATTCTGGAATAATGTAGTACTTAGTCTTGACGCCGCCCTTTGTGATTTCAATTTCTGGGGCGATTTCTACATCAGCAACTACGCGGTCACCGACCTTCACAGTCATTGGCTTGCGTTCACAACGGATTGGATTCCATTGTCCCGGGCCCACAGCTGCGACTGTAAATGAACGCTTACCAGACTTCGTTTCAGGCATGTAGATACCTGTCTTTGTCTGTTCCTGCTTACCAGTTAGTAGAACTTTATCACCTGTAAGTCTCATGTTTTCTCCTATAAGGTTATCAAAAAATCTTCTTTCTTAAAGTCGCCCAAAAGATTAACGTTTTGACCCGGTAGTCCGATTGGGTTACTAAGATACAAGACGCCATTCCTTTCCATTTTATTAGCTACATGGGTATGCCCATAGTGCCATATCGTTCCAGATGGCAACATATTTATTATGTCATTGACATCCCAATAAAAGAGGCCAGTCAACTTTTTTCTAGCATATTGTTTCGGCGCTGGCATACCGAGAGGAACATAGTGGGAGACCACGACATTAGGCACCTCTAGCTCGACTGCCCTCTTCAGTCTTGCTTTTTCATCTGCTGCTATTTCAAAGAGGTCGTTTGACCACCAGTTTATCCATCCAGATTTTTCTAGTCCCACTTTCCAAAGCTTTTTGAATGCTTTGTCTGTAGAACCTAGGACGGTTTTTGCATACGACCAATCTGGTGCGCCCATTGCCCCTGCGAACGAACATCCTCCAACATCAACTGGTTGATTTCCATCTAAGCGAAAGAATTTGGTTTTAATCTTGTGAGCTGATGTACATAGCTGACCGAAATTCTCCACCCAAGTGTTCATTGCTTCTAACTTAAGTGAAGAGCTTTCGTATTCGTTGTCAAACACGCCTACATCGTGGTTCCCGTAAACGTAAACGACATACTTGTATCGGTTGCGGCAGGCAATCATAAAATCACTAAACACCCTGCTGTTGTCGGCAACATCGCCCGCGATGCAAAGTATGTCGGCTGGTAATAAGTTGCTATCCATCCACTTATGATAAGATGCACTCCTCTTGGAGCCGGGTGTTAAGTCCGGAAGCCAAGAGTCAATGTGCAAGTCTGAGACGAAATAGCAATCCATTATTTACTTCTTGCGAGCAACCCAAACAGTCTTAAGAGTTGCGCCTTCTACGGCTTCAATCTTTTCAACGAACTTCGGGTTCTTGTAAGATTCCATTAGGTCCTGGGTATAACAATCTGTGGTGAACGGGTCGCCATAAGGCTTGCCGTTTTCATCACAGTGATACTTTGTGATCTTCCACATTAGTGAGATGCTCCTGCGAAAATTGCTTCAACCTTGCCGCGAGAGAATCCGCGAGATTCAAGCATGATCTTATGCAAAGCCAGAATGGTCTGGTCAACTGCATCACGGCAGCTCTTGCCGCGCATAATGCGTTCAGCTTCCCATGCGATAATTCCTTCGGTCTTGTTGATAGGAATTAGCTGGGATTCCTTAATCTGGCAGCGCTTTGCGTATTTCTTACCGCCAATGAGATTGCCATACATATCATTGATGCGTGAAGATTCTACCCAACGGCGACCATCTTCGCAAGCCTTAGAGGTGATGCAACGGAAGACAAGCCCTGTTTTCTTGTCCATAACGTAGCGGTTCTTGTATAGTTTATTCATAATCATTCTCCTTGTGAATGTTTTTGTTTTGGTATAATCAAATATAAAAAAGTTTTTACACACTGTCAGAAGTGGGCAAAACTTTTCCTATTCAGGTTTGGTTGAATAAGTTTGCTTAGTGTTATCCACATATTCCACAGAGTCATCGTCGCCGAAGAACGGGTTACCGTTTGTCTGATTACGGAGGTTGTCCCAATCAGAAAGTACCCTTACGATTTCAGACACGATGTACTGAGCGGTCTTCACTGGCACATTCTGTCCCGTTTGATGTGTCTTCTCAAATGTTTGTCCGTAAATATGATAGTCAGTAGGCATACCCATACAGTAGAGAATTTCACCGACATTCAAAAGACGGTCTTCGTATGGATGCAACTTAGCCTGTGTGACCTTATGCATAATTGACGGGATCTTCTTGGTATCGTCAATTACGGCAGTAGTGGTATCAAAGATCCACGAGCCAGATGCATACTTTTCTTTAGCGTGCTTAATCTGACGAATGGTTGACTCACGATGCTTGGCTGAAGGATCATCATCAAACTTGTATGTCTCACAGAACTTGATGAATGCGTCTACTTCGTCATTCTTAACAATGTGAGCGTATGATGTGTTTTCCTTCATCAGTTCACGATAATCATTCGGGTGAGCTGATTTCATATAGTCAAGAGCTGCCTGGTTTGAATAGCCCAACGGGATCTGTTCGGTCTGGTCATACTTAGGCATTTCTTCAAAGAACTTCTTAACGCTGATTTCGTCTTTAACGAAATTGATGATAGGCGGCATCTGTTCGCCATCCTTTGTCTTCTTCCAGCAAATTACGAATGTTCTTGGACGACGCTGTGCATTGTGGTGCAGCATCGTGTCAGTCTTGAAGTAAGAAACTGAATAACCCTTTTCTCCAGCAACCTTATTGATGTATTCACGAATAGGCTTACCCTTAGCGCCAGCAAACAAAGCAGGTGCATTTTCAAAGATGTATGCCTTCGGAGCAATAACGGTCAAAACATATTCAGTTATCCACTGCATGTTTTGGTTTCTTGCGTCTCTTGTTTCTTCGTTCGGTGTTGTAGTAGCATTTGAAAGCCCGGAACATACGGGCAGAGCACAAACGATGTCAACTGCCGAGGGCTTAAATGATTCTTCAGCAGGGCTAAAGTCTGTCTTAATGAACTCAGGATTAAATGCATTCGGATCGTCCTTGAACTCAGCGAACATTTCGCGGTTTATCGCATAGTAAGGTGGAAGGCGGTTGTGTTTCTTTAGATAAGTGCAGAGATGATATTCGTTTGCGGCACTCTTAATGGAACCGTCTTCATTGTTCACATGGTTGCACAAACCAGGGAATGAAAGAATCCATTCTGCGGGGTGTCCAATAGCTGCTTCAGCGCCTAGATAAAATCCTCCGGTCAAAGGTTGGATAAACCCCCAAGTTAACTTATTATCCATTGATGTCTCCAATAGTCAAAATCTGTTCAACAATCTTGCCGTCTTTAATCACACGGTCCATTTCAATGATCTTCAAGTTATACTGCTCAGCGATGTCATTAGCTTCGTTGAGTGTCTTGAAAGTAATTGCGTCAAGCAATTCCTCAGGTATTGCCTTCTTGCTCTTATTCTTGATTTTCAATTCTACTGACATATTTTCCTCTGTATTAAATTTAACAAATTTTTGGACAAAAATAAATGGACATAAAAATTGTCCATTCATCTATGTATTCTATTTATGGGTTGTTAACTGTTGACGATTTGAACTATCGCATCATACTTAGCTTTCAATTCGTTATAGGCTTTCAGTAGTTCGCCGTAATCATTCGGGATGATGTCTTCATCCAACGAAATAGCGTCTTCGTGTTCAAGCAAAGCGTTCTTAAAGTTCTCCCATTCTGATTCGTCTTCCGTTTCAGGATTCCAGCCGACAATGCCAGGACAGAGTTTGCCTGTCACGTCATAATGTCTAATAACGTTCTCGACCGGAATGTTATATTCTGCCATCAGCTTCTTAGTAAGTTCAGTAGCCAATAATACGGCATCGTCAGTAAAAAACCAATTTTCGTCATTTGGCGAAGTCACCTTATTGAGTGCATTGTTTGAGCATATTTCTATGCCAATAGAGTTTTTGTTTGTGCACCTATTGTAATACTGACCACCTCGTGAACCGACCTTAGAACCACCACAATGCCATGTATATCTGTTAGCGATGTCGGGGTTGAACTGGACAACATTGTTATCATCAACAATGAAGTCTGCAGATGCCTTCGTAGTGTCCTTCGCAAAATAAGCAGCCGTTGCAGCTGCCTTTCCGTTCGCAGAGCTCAGTCCTGCGGTGTAATGTATCACAATGTATTCTATCTTTCTATTCTTCGCAGCCGTTGTGTTCACCTGCGATGTTTTCTGTATGATCTCCATGAATTATTTATACTAAAAAGGAGGCAGTTGCCCGCCTCCCTCTAGCATAAACAATTTATTTTTAGCCGCCTGCGCGGAAACTTAGGTCTTTCCAGTTTTCAAATCCAGCATACCAGTAGGTATAAATCTGGTTGAACATACGGAAGTTAACTTCCTTGCCTCTCATCTTCGGGTGATTCTGGAATTCATCTGACTTAATGAAGTCAAATACGATCTTCTTACCCTTGTCATTGGCGATGTTATGACCGTCAATATCGTAAACCTTGATGTGCGGAAGCACGGTTTCAATACGGTTGATAACATCCTTTGCACGAAGCACAATGTCAATAACAGTGCAGCGTGAAAGAATAGCACGGTCCTTCTTGTAGATATCGCGCTTTGTCAAGTTTGAGATGAAGATCACACCGCCCTTGAACTGGAAGTATGACGGGGTACCATCACGGCCCTTGTTTTCTGCAGACCAAGCAGCCAGTGCTTGTTCGCATTCTTCGTGAGATTCAATACCGAAGGTGTCCACAATATCCGGACCCTTTGTCATCCATGAAATTTCACGAGGGTTACCAGAGTCCAAAGCGCCCTTAAGAATGTTCATACCGTCTTCAGAACCGAAAACAGAGTCACAGTCATCGAATACGCAAATCTGGTTGTAATGGTTATAGAGGAACTTATACATTGCAGAAGGAGTGCAGCGACCCTTCATGATAACGTATTCCTTACCCTTGCTGCCATACTTATTCAAAATTTCAGTCACGGTGAATGACTTACCAATACCGCCCTGACCTGTAATCAAAAGGGCTGGAATTAGACGGCGACCAACTAGGGTTACATATTGCTGCAAGTCACTAAATACGATTTCTGGGTCAGCGTATTCTGTATCGTCCAGAACTTCATCAGCCTTCTTTGTTCCCTTATTCGGCAAAATTGTTTCAGGCACGCCCTTCACAACCTTGACCTTTCCGGACTTAGACTTCTGAACGCTGCCAAGTTCGCCCTTATAGCGAGCAATCAAATTACGAATGTGTCCAGGAGGATAACCAACGGCATTCTTAATATCTTCAACTGACTTACCTTCGTCATACATGGCATGAACAATGTCAACCTTTGTGCCATAGGTCTTGCCGTTATATTCATAGGCTTCATTTACATTGGTTGATTCGGCAAGTTCGTCCATCGGTTCGTCGTCTTCGCTTGCAAAACCGCCGTCCTTAATTGCTGCTGCAATTTCAGGCAGCAAACGGGCGAATGATGCTTCGCCTGGGGCAATCTTGCCGGTGAAGATTTCCATTGCCGGAGATGCTTCTTCAACATAATTGTTCCAAACGTTAATTGAGTGGAACTTGGTGCCAGCCCAGTTTACGCGAATAGCTGCATTGTCAGCCGGACAGATGAACAAATAACCTGTGTAAGTACCGGAACCATTTGCATAAATGTTTCCATCACAAGGCTTAAATTCCTTATCCAGATGCTTCTGCAGATATTTTACGATATTCACTGAGGCGCGTCTAATATCTGCCTTGCCGACAGATGCTTCGCTAATCAAATCCTTAAATGACTTATGCATTATTTGTTTCCTCTTTCGTAATTATAGGACTCAGCCCATTTTGCTCTAAGCTGGTCTTTTACCGTTTCCTCTAAATTATTTATATACATCTTTGCTTCACGGCGTCCTATCTCATATTCTTTACAACAAGCAAAAATAAGCTCATCAAGGTCTTTTTCAACCTTTTCCTTCTTATAAGCCTTGTAGTTGAACCAATGTTTACGATTTCCTGCGACAACATTGCACAAAATCAAGTAATGCTGCTCGTCAGTCAACTGCTGACAAGACAGCTCTGCAACGATTGGGCAGTAAAGAGGTTGTGAACTGACGAAACGGTTTATCATAAACTGGCTATACGCCTTCTTATAACCGTCATCAAGCTTGTCCCACGGCAATTTCTGTCCTTCAATCATATTCAAGACATCAAATAAGCCAATGGTCTTTTCCTTTTCTTCAGCCGGTTCCTCAACCGTTTCAACAGTCTTCTTTCTAGTAGTGCCTTTCGCCATAAATTATTTCCCGTTTTTGTTCAATATAATTTCTTTTTACATAATGTTCAGCATGTTCAAAAAATTTTCCCAAAGCGTCTCTGAATTGGTCAATGCTAAACATAGTATCATTATGAAGCAAGAAATTCACTTCTGCTTCCGCCCCAGTTAAGTATCTGGTAATAATATCTCGTGCCATTGAGTGAATGACGAACTGCCGCTCCGGCATGAAAACCGTCACAACAATTACGTCAAGTACTTTCCCTGTGTAAATCCTACAGTCGCCGTTCGTGGCGTAAGTCCAAGTTATGCTCGGAAAGCTAGTTTCAAGCAACTTGAGCTCATCTGTAAGATTTCCACTCATGAGAACCTCGTTAACCTCGTAATCGGCCAAGTATCAATCTTAGGATTCCACTTATTGAAGAATACTTCTCGAAGTTTCATAAAATCATCAGGCATTTCGCCTTGGCTGTCATGTTTTACGATAACATTGACAGTTGATACCTTATACCCTCTTTCCAGAGCTTGGCAACAAATGTCAACATCGTAGAAGTGATAGCCCTTCAGATTGGTATCAAAACGAACGCCTTCTTCAATCATCTTTCGGCTGAGCCAGAAACAACATCCGTCAACTGTCGCAAGATAGTCGTGAACGCCTGGGTGGTCAGCCATCGGGTATTCAATATGTTCAATCATCGGCATGCCGTTTTCGTCCATGATTGGTTTCCCATCAGGTCCAACCTTTGGGCGGGTGCCGCCTTGAATGATATAGCCAGAACCATTGACATGACGATTCGGTCGCCACCACTGACATGAGTCTTCCAAAGCGATGGTGCCAATAACACCACAGACGCCACACCCATCTTCCATCTGCATACGGACCTGTGCTTCAACGAGGTCTGTATTGCTTCTGATTTCAGTGTCGGCGTGTCGGAAGCAGATTACATCATCATCTGATTTGAGAATGATGTTTTCTATCGCCCAATTATATTTTTCGGCGATACCCTGCAGCGATGTAGAGTCTTCAATGTAGAATCGTTTATCAGTATCAACTTGTTCCGGTTTTCTTTTAGAAACTGGAATGATTTCTATCATGTTTTCTCCTGTTAGATTTTATTTATCTCCCAGGTCAACGTCATTCAACAAACCCTTCTGCAGCGCTTCAAAGTTGAAGTACTTGAAATTGTGATATGATGCAAAGGTCATCTTACCTTCTTTTGCATACACAAACATAATTTCACGCGGATCTTGTCCAACCTTGATGCGAAGAATTTCGTCGTATGCCATGTTGCCACAAGGAACATGGTCGGTTTCGTATTCAGGGTAAGTCCCATTGACATACGCTTCTATTTCGTTAATTTCTCTCATAGATATCCCTCGTGATAAATTTGACTTCTTGATTTGCTATCGCATAACCAAGCATAATCCTGTTTTCAAACGGTGCAAGCGTTGAGTGTTCGCCCTTCCTGAAAACAACCATCTTGGCGGTTGCATACAGTCCTTCCAGCAATCGTTCTTTTTCATCGTCTGGCAACTGACCGCCAACAGCTGAAACATCAATCGGCGTTTCATTGTATTCAGCACACAAGCGTTCATTCCACATCGCACGGTCAGCTTCATCTGCATTCGTCGGGAACACATACAATGTCAACATGCACTTGTTCTTTTGTTTTTCAATGCGCTTTTGAATTTCAGCCTCAGACAGCGGAGCATTGCCAAACTGCTTCAAGAACGGCAAAATGATCTTTGCTTGTTGTTCTTCCCATTCAACGCCTGTCCTGCTGAACTTCAGCACATTATCAACGAACCCTGCGGTAATCGGGTATGCCGACTTACCCACAATCTTTTCGAGCAAGTCCATTTGACGGGTTGTCTGGACTTCCACGAAATACAGATAGTGGTTGTTGATGTACTCGATTTCTTGTTTATATCTCTTACACCAGTCACATGCATCGGTCGTGAAAATATACACGCCGTGCTTGTAGCCTAATGCGAAATCATCAAAAGAAATCTTCTGGGTGTCAAACATTATTTTTCTCGCTTTACGAACTTGCACATTTCATACAAGCACGCTGCAATCTGCAATGTCGGATCGGCAGATGTACCTGCCTGAGATTCGTATGCAGCCAATGTGATAGTTGCTTGAGCCGGTGCAGCACATGCCGGAACGAAATGACGGAACAGTCCGTGGAACACATCGGTATATGAAAGACCTTCATTTTCAATAAATGCTCTTGCAGCAGTCACATTCGGTTTTGCTTCTAACAAGAACTTCGCAAGGTCAAGGCCATGATCCTTCGGAATGGCGTTTTCATCAACCTGTCCGTGTGTTTCGGCGTATTGCTGAACAAATGAAATTGCCTTACGGATAGACGGATAAGTCTTATCAACGATCTTGAGAATGCCTTCGTGGCTGAACTCAATCTTTTCCATCTTCAAGATGCCTTCAATGCGGGCGACAACTTGTGGGAACAGTTCATCACGATACTTCGCCATGTCAAAGTCAAACACCATCGTTCTTCCTTGACGCAACGGTTCAATGATCTTCTCCAAGAAATTACAAGTTAATATGAAACGGCAGTTCGCTGAAAATTCTTCCATGTAAGCACGCAGAGCTTTTTGGAACTGCGGCGTCAAACCATCTGCTTCGTCAAGAATAACGATCTTCTTCTTACCCGTAAAGCTCATTGTTGTTGCGAAACCTGCAATCTGATTTCTCAATGTGTCAATCGAGTTTTCTGAAGAAGCATTGATGTAGATGTAATCTGCTTCAAGATCATTCACAATGGCTTTTGCGATACTTGTCTTACCAGTACCTGCCGTCGGCGAGTGAAGCAAAAGATTCGGAATTTCTTCATCGGCCAGAACCTTTCTGAAGAACTTCTTAAAGTCATTTGGTAGAACGAGATGTGCGACCGACTTTGGACGATATTTCTCAACCCATAGACCTGAGTTTATACTTGCCATATAAAATTACTCCTTTGAATAAAATATAATTCAGTTTTCTTGAAAATCATTTCCGCGCAGATTTTTTCTTTCGGCGTTCTGCACGATTTCTTGGCTTTTTGTCTTCTTCAGGAACATCACTTGCCATATCCTTCAAATCTTCAGGATAGAAGATACATCTACAAATAAGTGGATCCCCAGTGACTGAATTTACTCCAGTCCAGCCGCGTCCGTGGCATCGCTTGCATTGTGGGTCTGGTTCCCTTAGTCGTAGTCCATGTGCTTTGGCTGTATTGCGGATAAGTGTCGCAATGCGTTCCTCGCTGTGGAGCCACTCAGGATCGGAAAGATCCTTTTGCTTGATTAAGCCATTTATGTCAAAACCATCATTCATACTGAGCTATTTATTTGATGAAACCAAAGCGTTTCATCGCCTGTTGAATTTTCGGATCTTTGTATGCCTCAAAGGCCATCTTAACATGCTTCTTTGCTTGCTTAGCGACCTTTGCTTTAATTGCCATTGACATTCTTTCATCATCAGCTTCTTTACGAATTTTCATTTGTTGAAAAACCTTATGAAAGAGTGTCTTTGCAGCATCATACCGTTCTGATAGCTTGTCCATGTCTTTGACTTTCAGCCACACTTCATAGCAGCGGTCAACGACTTCTTTAATCTGATTATCTCTAAATCCGCAAATGCCTGAGTCATAATACTCAGCCATACCGACATTCAGAAATTGCTTGTATTTATCGCTGTTGTGCAGCGGTATGTATCTGTCGCCGTAAATCCTTTCGTTAAGTTGCGACATAACTTCACTAAATGAACATGCAATCATGCTTTTGCTTTCTCCGCATATATGGTTTCTTTCTTGATAAGTTTTTCATACTGTGCCATTTGATACTTCAAAATAGTTGGACCTGGGTCAACACAAAAGCCGGCAATTTCAGATGAACGAGATTTCTTCACGATCTTACGCAATTCTTCCTTGATTTCTTCAGTCCTTGTAGCAAGCACCCAAGTGTCTTGATAATTGTAAAAGAAGTTGACCATGTGTTTCATATCTCGATGTGTTGCATAATTTGAATGGTCAGACTCCATGTCAAGTTCCCATACGATGTGGCCTAATCGTTGTAAGCCGTTTTTGTAGTGTATGTATTCATCCTTAGTCATGCAATGTCCGGGGTTATACATTGTATCTTCCTTGCTTTGAGTTTTTCGGTTGAGCGACTTCATCGCTTTATTCACGATGTCAATCATGCTAATCATTGCTTCATTTGACTGAGCCATTGAATTTCTCTACTTGCAGATATTCTTTAGCCATGATGAGCTTAATTCTTTTTTCTAGATAACTATATCTGAACATATCAGCGTTCTCACCTTCAGGTACCTCTATTGCTTTCATAGCATATATCGCATCAACGACATGCTGAAATAATGTACCTTCTCGTGAGCTAAGATACATAAGTTTATGTTCCCATGCGATGTGGCTAAAAATCGCACATGTAATTCCTTCTACCCAAGAAGATGTTTGCAAGTTATAGTCACCTGACCACTTAATGATTTTTGAGCCGAGGTTCCAACCATTTGGGTATGTTACGATATCTTCCATAAGAAAAAGGCGAAATCCTTTCGGATCCGCCTCTATTAAAAAGTTGTTAGGTTGTTTACTTTGAAGCCTTAAAGCCTGCTTTACGCAATGTGTCGAGTGCATCTTCTTCAGATGGTGCTTCATAAACATGAACATCGCCATCCCAATACTCGCCACCGTTATTCGGGTTCACATATTCATATTCGGAATTTCTACGAGCACCTTTTCTGCGCTTGTCCAAGTCAACCACCTTTCCGCCGGCAACAACTGTAGGTGTTGCTTCGGCTGGAGCGCTATCATTGCTTGCAACCAATCGTTGAATTTCGGATATGTAAGCTCTGACCTGCAACTTACCCTTTTCAGTTGTTGCCTTGTCAAGAAATTCCATAAATTTCAACTGGAACTGATTTAACTTGGTGATGTATCGTGGACTTGAAGGATTAGCTCTTGACTTGAAAACGGCAAAGTATGCTGCCAACTTGTCAAAGGCATGCTGTGTATCGGTGTCAAATCCATCAATCTTAATTGCTTCCTGTAGGTTCTCCATTGTTTTCCTCTTCTGCTAGGCCTTCATCAACTGGACCGTTTTCCTTTTCCCAAGCTTCACGAAACTCTTTGGCAAATCTCGCAATCCATTCCATCAGTGCGGGCTCACCCATATCTTTCGCGGCTTGTTCTGAGACAATCCACTTGTATTTCTTCATTTCCTCAACCTGGTCAAGTAGAAACTTATGTCGCTTTTCCCAAGGACTCATATTCATTCCTCCTATCAAAAAGTTAAATTCATTTCACACCTGTCCATCTAATTTATTTATTAGTTGGAAAAGGTCATGCAGACACGGAACCCTGCCTTACCGGCTATTTGTCGTCCAACACACTCGGCTCTGGCATAATCTTTGAACAAGACTACATCCCTTGGAACATAGTCAAAGTCAAATGGGTCAGTACCGTAGGCATTCACAAGACGCATGCCTGAACCATCGTCAAGCTGCTGCTTCTTGTTCATAAAAACAGTTCCGTTGTCACCCGGAAAATCAAATTCTATGTAGAAATTGACTGTCATAAGCGTTTACCCATGAAAAACACGACGGCCGAAACCGTCGCTAAAATAATGATAATTACTGCTGCATTCATAAATCAAAATAAAATATACAAAAGCGCTAAAGAAAATGCAATAGCGCCAGTTAAATTTTATTCACGAAGTTACGAATGATGATCATACACATAGATGCGTTGCCAGCAAAGACCTTCACGCCATCTTCGTCAAGGATTGTGCACTTGCAAGGCTGAACCGAAGCGTCAATCTTGATAGTGTAGTTAATCTTCGGGATGAAGATAGTGTCTTCGGCAATCTTCTGGGCGCCGATGTCTTTGAACTTTTCCACGAGGTTGTGGGCACAGACATACATACGGTCGCCAGCGTCCTTGCTCTTACGCTTTTCTTTGATTTCACCGTCCGACTTCTTCTGGTTCTTCATATAGAAGGCGAACATTACACCTGCCCATAGGAGGGCGCCAGCAATTACTGCTTGTATCATTTTGATTACTCCTTGATTAGTGTTTTGATTTCGTTAATAGCTTCTTGCTTGTTCTTGTCATACTTGAGACGAGAAAAGTAATTCTTGATTTCCGATACACGGTAAGAAATCTTGCCAAGCAGCTGCTTATCCGCAGCTTGTTCAGCTTCGTCTTCCGAATAATAGTTGAGTTCTCTCAGCACAGTCGGTGTCTTGTCAAAAAGGTCGCCGCGAGATACCCAAGTGATGATCTCATGATCCTTGGTCACTGCATAAAAACGCCACCAGTAGCAGTTCGTATGGTCGTAGTTGGCTTTGAGAACATTTCCGAAGGACGAAAAAAGCATGTTCGTCAGTTCATCATAGTCCTTTTCAAATTCATCGTCCATGCTTTCATCTGGCGAGAAAACGAATTCAGATTCGTCATAGCCGATGCTGCGTTCATACGGGTTGCATTCCCACATGTCCCATTCTTCGTAATCGTCAGTACCGCCATCTTCATCGCCTGAATGACACCAACCGATAAGGAGCATCTTTTCATCGCCCTTACCATACTTCTTGAAGATTTCATCAATCTTTCTAGTGAACTTGTTTTCCATTTTTATCTCCGAGGAAAAGTGCCTGTCTGAATTTTGTCCCAATCATACTTAACATACCAGTTACTTGGGTTAAGCATGGTACCCGGTTCCTGCAGGCGTTGCGGAACGAGGCTTGGAAGTGTCTTTGTGCAGAACGGTTCAAGCATATCATCAGCTTTCTTGATGCTGCCTGTCCACGCTGCGTAAAGAATGAAAGTGAAAAGTGCCAGCAAGATGACTGGAGGCACCATCTGTTTAAGTGCTTGTTTCATCGTTGGTCTCCATGATCTGTGAAATGGTCAATGACGCCTACCAAGACTGCGAAGGCGACAATGATAAGTACCCAAAATCCAGCCGCAACCAGACCTGGGCTAGCAATCGTGTATAAGGCACCTGTCCCACCACCTGCGGCTTGGGCCATCATGATCTGTGCCATTGTAGAAACTTCTCCGCCCATTATAAGTTGTCCTCTATGATCTTTTCAGATACTTTGTCTAAATTTTCTTCCGCCGCAACGGCGTTGAGTCGTTCATCAGTAACGACTTCCGTGTCAAATCTGTCAAGATGCAGCATTGCTCGCTTCAATTCTTCAGCAGGGAATGCCGCAATCATACTTCCTAATTCGTGGCTCATTTTAATACATCCGCCTCATGTTTCAATTCAAGACGCTTCTGAACCCTTTGAAAGACGAGTTCATAGCGCTTTTGGTCAAAGCATGGCAAGTCTGCCATCTTTAGCGCTTCTTCCATGAAGATGTCGCCGAAATATCTATTATAGTAATCACCGAAGCATGTTTTGGCTCGGTCAGCGATATCTTTAATCGTGTATTTTCTTGGGATCTTGCATTCATACAAGAAACGGTCTTTGTCTTTCCTGAAAATTTCTTTCCAGTAATGCGAAGTGAAACCACAAAGAGTTCTGTAATGAATGAACAAGGGGTTTCCGACAAGAACTAGCTGTCTGCGGAACGCATACGGTGCAGAGTCCATAATGAACTTCAAGACACCATTCTCAATATCTTCGCTTTTAGCGTGATACAGAATTATCTGAGATTTCTTGTTGCTCATCTCTTTCCTCCGTTTTTGCCGAAATGACCTGCAGTGTGTTTCCGAACACCTTTGTCTTACAGCGAGCAATAACCTTCAGCCATTCGTCGTGTGGCATATCGTCTTCAATCGTTGAAGTGTAATTTTTCCCGCTGCACGAGAATTTCAAAGTATGTATGTATTTTGAAAACAATTTTCAGTTCCTTGTTCTTCTTTCTGTAACTGAGAACCGGAGACAGTAAGCCCAGTGGGGAACTTACAAATCTCCGGCCCACAGCAGTGAATGTCTTCTTTCTTCTAACTGCTGAACCGTATGACAATGCAAGGCGTCTTACTAGGAACTTACGGGACGGTCACCCTGTACTCCGACTACATTTCCTAAGCGCGTGACGGCTATGTGTGAAAACTGCTAATTTCCACTTCGCTGACTTTCACCTTTTTCTGCGGTTCGTCTCAACCCGCGGCGACCTACGCTTAACCGACAATTCATTGAGTTGAACTCCGAGACAGCAATAGGTTTTTGTTTGTGTAAAATTTAACAAAGTTTTCGCCATTTTTAAGTTGAGTTGTAATTTTTCCTAAGTAGTATGTTTTGTGCAAAAAGGATGTTTGAAAGCGTCAAAAAATTAGACAATAGATTTATCGGCAAAAATTTTTTGAGGCGCCAAACATCATATTTGGGATGAAAATTACCTCAAACCATTGAGCTTTTCACGCTTCAAACTTTCAATCTTTTCGCGTTTCGCAATGTCTGCATCGCTCTTTGCGAATACTGTCTGAAGTTGTGAAAATGTCTTGATGTGCAGGTTTAGAAGCAAGCGATGGTTAAATTGGTTCACGCCGTATGCACAGTCAAATCCGCTCGTTGTAAGTTCCCGAGCGAGCTTGATGTCTTCATCGCTTTTGAGGTTATACATCATTTCAATACCGCCGCTTCCTTTTTAAGCTCTTTCTTCTTTTTGGCTTTTTCCTTGACCTTATTACACCAGTCAACGGAAACATCACGGATTTCTTCTGGTTTCCAATTGTGAGCTTGGAAGTATTCCAAAATGCTCTTGATAGTTTCTCCTTCGCAGTTAGGTCCGCGGAGAGCGTCATACACAACACGCAGATTGTTATCGGCGTTGATTTTCTGCGCAGTCTCTTTCGGAATACGGTTGTTGATTATGTCACAGACTAAACACATAGTTTACCTCTTTGTAGTTTACAAATAAAAAATAACAAAAAACGGTGAGGTTGTAAACCCCACCGCAACTAAAAAATTTCTCAAAAGCTATTAGGAATATGAAGCTTCTGATCTTATGTTATAGATTTTCTCTGACTTATTACGAATCTTATGGTACTGTTGAACGCCGTCACTCAAAGTTGCATATAAGTACTGCTCGAACTGTTCCGAAGGTGTCCACCATCCTAGCCAGTTTGGTGTATGCACTAAGTCATAGTTTCTTTTACCATGGACTATACAGTAGTCCTTCAATGCCTGCAAGTAAGTTTCGTTCGTTTCTGTAAGTTTATTTCTGGCTTGATTATGGGCATGATCCCTTTGATGTTCGCAGAAGGTTCTCCAGAACTTCAAAGACATATTTCCGAAATAAAGCACCTCAAGCTCATTCATCTTAACTGAAAAGAAGTTGGGATGTTTCAAAAGGAAGTCAGTATGTAGGTCAAGCATAAAACACATGAAGCCTTGCAGAACCCAGCAAAATGCATCATGCTTATATGGCTTAAACCTCTTTTCAAATTCAGGTTTAAGTTCTTCAATGAAAATGCGAGGTGTCGGGTATGCGTCGGTAAACAAAGGTGGACACTTTGGCATTTTCTTTTCAAGACGCCCGCCGTGCCGTTTACCTTTCTTTGTGTTCCAACCAGTAGCCTTTATCCACTTGTTCTTATCCGCTTCCCACGCCTTGTATGTCGCATCAGCAACGATCTTTTTTGCCTTCCACGCTTCAGTTAAGATATACTGTGTAGTGTCATTTGTATCGTATTCAAAGGTAGGATGTTTTGTTGCTCGTAGATGCTCATCAAGCTTGGTTAGCGAATAGGCGCGATAGTTTGACTGTAGCACAAAGAACTCATCTCTATGCACATTTAACGCCGCTCTATACATTTCGGTTATCATCTTACGAGCAATAGGATCCTCACGAATGTATGAGGGTGCTATGCCATCAATGATCTTGCCGATAAATTCGTCGCTAACTTCAAGATCAAAAAAGGCAGGCTTTTCCGCCTGCCCTTTCAATCCTTGCGGATTTTCTTCACTCATTACTTACCAGTCTTGGCGATGTAGAGTTCAAGATTGATGTCGTCGGTGCGGTCCTGGGTCCAGGACATGATACCGGCCTTTGAAACAACGATCTTGTATCCGCCATCTGGGAGAAGACCGATACCTTCTGCGACAGTGGTGAAGTCAAACGGTGTTTCAACGCTTGCATCAATGATGAAGTCATTTTCATATGTATCGTTTGTTCTGGTGTTGAACAAAGTCACGGTGCAGACGGAGTCATGGAATGCCCACTTGATACGGTCTGCAGATGTCAACTTCTGCATCTTGTTCAAATCATCGAGCTGGTCCTTTGTCAATGCGAAGGAAGCATCGGTAGAAGGGAACTTGATACGGCTGAAGTTCGGCTTCACAATCACATCTTCGTTTGCGAGACGGTGACGGAATGCAGCCTTCTGCTTCGAGCTCTTGATGTGCATGACGATTGCTTCTGTTGCTTCGTCATCGCTGTATTCAACAGACAGCACTGGAGTAGAAGTTGTTTCAGCTGTCTTGCCTGCAACATTGAATGTGTTGTAATAGCTTACAAGACGGTTGAAGTCAATGACTGCCAAGCTTTCAGATTCAAATCCGAATGCAGTTGCCGGTGCATCAAGGAAGAAGCAAACTGACTTGTTCTTTGCTTCAATAGCCTTGACAGATACCTTGTCATCTGCCTGCTTGAAAATCAGTTGAGGGTTGATGGCTGCAAGTTCAGTCATGAGGCTGATAAACTTGGGATCATAGTTCATTTCTTTAATCATTTTGATTTCTCCTATTTGAAAACTGATTAAAATATAAAAAAGATTTCGCCTGTGATTGGAACAAGCGAAAACTTTTCTTTAATTGCTTGATGATTGAATTTCCGTCTCAACGGTGACTGGTGCATCATTGCGATGCAGATCCTCGTAAGAGGATTTAGAGATACCCGCCAGCAGGGTCAAAGCAATTCCCATGCCGAGCAGAATACCAAACCAACCTAGAAAATCACTTTTCATATCTTCCGCCTTTTTCTTGACGCTTGAAATTTTCAGCGTTCTTTTCGTAATAGAACTTCCAGATGTCTTCTGGCTTCATTCCAACCACAACGAACAACTCAAAGAACTTCAGCAAGAAGTTTTCGGCGAGAACCTGCAACTTCAAAGCATCTTCCTTCGGCTGGTCGTATGTCTTCCACTTCTTGTAAGAAGAGTTTTGATAAATTTCACCCATCGTTTCAACCACGCCGCCAACAATATGATAGAGGTCATGATTTACGAAGTCTACCTGAGCAATGTTTTCCTTTGCCTTGTTGTAGAACCATTCAACGGTCTGAGTAGGCTTGATGTTCATGTAAAGAAGCTGGTTCATAACGAAATGCCAAGCGTCAATAAGTTCAAACTTGACAAGATCGGTGAACTGATAGTTGTCCTTCTTATACTGTTCAAAGAACTCAAAAAGTTCGGTGACAGTTGACATCATGTAGTACCCTGACTCAATAGCCATTGTTCTATACTTGTCCGGGATGTCCTGGTTCCAAGTGTTAGGACAGAGGGTGCCTCTCTTTGCGCCGATAGCGTTCTGCAAAGATTCTTGCATGTCAAACATTGTCTTCATCGCATTGTCTTTATTATATTCTTGCATGATTTCTCCTTGAAAAATTCAAACAAAAATATAAAAAAGATTTTGCTGATTTTATGTAGTGGGTGAAAATTTTCTAAAACATCTGCGATGCCAAAATGAATGAAATGTCAAACCACCAAGGATTTGGGTCATCATCAGTTGGCGATGTCTTTCGCAGCTTGATTTGAATTACCGGGTTAATGATTTCGTCATCGTCATCACATGGCGCATGGAGTTGAATTTCACCGACAAGAATGCCGGTATCTTCTTCACGATAGGTATTGACGCCTGTTGCCTCATAACGGTTGCCGGTTGTGAACCACAACACAAGGCCTTCGCAAACATCCTCAACCCAATTTCGCAAATCAGACAAATTCATTCCATCATCTTCGTAAGAAAATGTGATGCCAAGACGCTTACACAATGATACAGTCGTGCTTATGTCAAAGGCACGAAGACTTTCCTGTATTGGCTTATGCCACATGTTCCAGTCAACTTTAGGTTCACCGATGTGAACTTCCTGATGACCGGCATTAAGCATTTCTTCTAATTCTTTATCTGCCATTAGAGCTTCTCGAATTTAACGGTGTCTACGATGATTTTTGCGTCAGCACACTTTGCAGTCAATTCTTCTTGAAGCTGTTCAAGAGCTTCCATCTTGCTGCAGAAGCGTCCCATTGTCAATACGCAGCTGAGTTTGCCTTCTCCCTTAGTTGGGGATTTGAATTTACAGCTGAATTTGTATTCTGATGAGAATAGTCCCATTATATACCTCGTGTTACTGTTAACATTTTTGAATAGTCATTGTCTTCGCGTTTCAAAATGTCGCCAAACCAAACGCTGCCTTTAATTCTAGCTTCGAGACAAAGGCGTAGACCAAGAGCCTTTTCTTCCTCAGTCATGTTAAAGCTATTCAGAGTTGGCATGTGAACTCTGAAAAGGCAAAAGTCGCAGTTTGGTAGGCGATACTCAACATAGCCGTCACTTCTGTGGGTGACGACGAGATCTTCTAATTTTCCGATGTAAACCATTTATCCTCTTTCGGCGACGATAGCCTGAAAGTCTGCACGATAACGAACAACCTTCGGATGATAATTCGGATACTTTTCGCGGCAATCATCAGCGCGTTTCTTCGCCCATGTTTGTGTATGAAAGTGCTGTGCTTCAATCGGAGAGTTGACAGTCTGCCATGTATTCTTATAATACTGAACTGTCTTATTTGTTGCATTGTCTATCAAAGCAACGACATAAAAGTCAAATGATGACTCAAATTCAGTCACTTCTGTTTTCATTTCTGCTCCTTTGGCTTTCTGAAACTTGTCTTCTTGTCAAAGCCGTATGCCTGCAAGCGAGTCACATCATCGCCGACAGGAACAACGGCATCATCAGGACGGGCATGAACATCAATCCAATGTTCAATTTCCCACAAAGCTGTGTAAGCATCCTTTGCCCCGTGGAAACCCCAGCCATGAAGGTTAGGCCATACATACATCTCAACAGTATGATCATTGGCATTCTTGAACATGGCTGGCACCTTGTAAAATTCAATAGCCAGAACCGGACCATACTTTTCAAAGATGGTCTTTGTCCAATATTCAGAATTGTTTGGGTCAGGATAGTTGTAATTCCTTTGAGCAAAAACCTTACCCATCCATTTTGAATAAGTTGTTGAATTTGTCTCAACGATTTCTGACCAAGGAACCCAAGCGAGCTTTGTCAAGAAGTGACCTTCTGCGTCTTTAAATTCTTTGAAGACACCGAAATACCACTTCCCGCAAAAACCAACCATTCGGATGTAGTCATCCTTGCCGTCTGCGTTCTTAATTGTGCCGCGGAAGTCGCCGAGCGGTGCCATTTCAGTGAAAGGCACTTTGACGATTTTTCCAAAGCGACGAATTTCTACATCAGAGTCGGGGAATGATCCGATGGCAGAATCGTAATAGTCTTGAAAGTTAGAGTTTATTTTAAGCATGATTCAATCCTCTTCTTATAGGATTCAAATTGTGAGTCAACAGTTATCTTAAATTTATCAAGATAGGCAAATACCTGATCTTTCGTCCAGACATCGTCAATGCTTGAGAAGTAGATGTCAAGTTCTTCAAATTTTTCACCGTCCGCCCATTCAAGGGTTTTCTCTAGGTCATAATCTTTAACGCAGATTTCATGACCCATGAAACGCATGAACCCATTACCTTCATAAGTCACATGGTCGCAGTACTGAATTTGAACTGCTTTTCTACTCATAATGCCACCAGCCATGCTACGGTCAGTGTAATGTATCAAAAACTTGCCAGCATACTGCCCAGTAAGGTCAGAACAGTTTGCCTCGTTCATCAGCGTGTAAAGTTTCGAGATCTTCTCGTCTATCGCACGCTTTTGCTGTCCGAGTGCTTCAATCTGGTCACGGATTTTCTGTGCTTGCGGATTTCGTTCTACTTTGGGTTCACCAACTTTACGAGCCTCCATCTTAATACCCATCGCCTTCATGTTCTTAAGCACGCCGGGAGGAAAACCATTCTTAGCCATATCATTCCTTCTTTAGCACACACTTTATACCCTTCTGCTTTGCTGCTTTAGCGCATTTAGGGCAGAACGGTAGTATGTAGCCCTTTGACTCCATCGTTGCATATTCACCGCAAGAGGAGCAAAAATTCCACGAGTCAATTTCCATCTGGATGAGAATGTCATTCACTTTGTCATAAGGTACTTTTTCAAGCACGCCTGTCCAGTAAATGCGAGCCTCACCGTATTTTTCTTTTGCGTCAATTATTCTGAAATTGTCAAGCTCACCGTATTCAACAAGAACCTGACGAACTTCTTCTAATTTGGAAAGGATGAATGGACGCCAGCCCTCTGGGAAAGAGTCAAGCCAGGTCCACTGAGCCTTCCATTGCCATAAAGGGACGACCTTTCCGTCCCACACTCGGCGTGGGCGTAGGAAAGGGTACCTTCTGCAAAGACGCCAATTTTTAATCGCCGTCCTCAGCTTCATCATTGTTCCCTTCGTCTTTTATGGGTTGACGCTTAAAGTATGTGCGGATGTCATCTGCATCAACGCCTTCTTCCTTTACATTTGCAGGAATGCGAGAGAATGTGAAGTAAAGGTCATGCGCACGGCTATCGTCGTTAGGATCACGCGGCTTGAACTCCCATTCATCACGCATGTGCTTCTCGATGAACCAATCAATCTCACCGTCTGTAATGCCATAGCCATGTGCAGCATCGGTAAAGTCCTTCATGACTTCTTCCTCGTCAGCATAGCCGTCATCAAAGCGACCGGCATAGCAGTTCAGGTAAAGCATCTGCAGATGGACAATGAGCATTTCTTCCATGTCAGTGTCATCATAAGTTCCAAGTTCGCCGCTCTTTTCAACATAATCGGCGTCATTGGTGTCCATTTGTGCTTCAAACTTGTAAGTCCATTTCATTTGTTTGTCTCCTTATTAGTAACGATGACCCCACAAGAGCCATCCGATTAAAAGTCCAAAGAAAAAGCCACCCATTATTGGTTCTCCTTCATTTTCTTGACAACTTCTTCAAACGTGCCGTCCTTCAACGCTGTCCGAAGAATATGATTGATGTAATTTTGAACTGTCATGCCTTCCTTGTCGGCTGCTGCTTGAAGCTGAGCGAGTTGTTCCTCAGTCAGTTCAAGTTCAACATCCTCGTAATCATCAAGGTCAACAATGAAGTCTTCCCAAGTCGTGATTTTGCTACCCCGTTTGAGTTCATTATTGTCGGTGCATGTGATTTCAGAGGTATACATGTTGCCTTCACCTGGGTAACCTGACGGGTTGCAGATGATGTCAATGTGATTACCGTTCTTGTTTATCCAATGACAGATCTTCTTGTCATGAACATGCCCACAGAACCACTTTGTTCCGTCTTCCATCATGTCGAGATACTTTTCAGCGTCAAAATAGAAGAACTTGTTGCATGGGTCATTCCGATATTCAAATGATACACCTGCCTGATACGGCACGAAGTGAGTGAAGATGATCTTCGGTTTCTGCTTCAGCATGTTAGTCATCTGTTCATCGTAATGGTTCCAGATAACTTCGGGATCCTTACTGATGTGATGCTTCCAATGCTTTCCATCAAACCACTTCTTCCAGTCAAACTTGTTGTTAGCCCAAGCTGGTGCTTCGCACTTCAGGTCACACATACCCATAGTTCCGGCAATTCCGTCAATGACATCGCCGTCCATAATATGAACATTCGGGTATGCCTTCGCAAATTCCTTTATCGCAGCAATCTTGTGGTCAGATGTGTCAAACTGCAAGTTAGACTGCGAAGGAGTCGCGCCCCTCACGAGGATGTCGTGGTTTCCGAAACAGATGTAGACCTGCTTATACTTTCCTGCCAACCACTTGACGGTCCGTGTGTAAGTCAAGTAATCGTTCGCGATGTCACCAGGGACGATGATAGCGTCTGTCAAAGGATATTCCCTCATCTTCCAGAGATATTCCAATGTATCAACGGTCACATCTTCCTTAGGATCGTCGCCTTTTAACCGACTTGGCTTGCATGCATAGCAGAACCACATATCGGTATGTATGTCTGATAAGACAAACGCTTTCATAATGTTATCCTTCTAAGACTGCCTTAAAGGCGTCATAATTGACGGTGTCAAACTTGCTGAAGATAGCAAATTCAATCGTCTTAAATGATTTTCTGTATTTCTCTATTACATTTTTCCAAGCCCGAGCAACAAGTTCAGGCGGGTTCTTAAATGCTCCGCAACCGAATGCACCGACAATGATATGATCATCGCCGTTGAAGGCTGCAAGGCTCAAGATACCTTCAGCACGCTGTTCATGCAGCTTAATCAAATCCTCAGCCGAGATCTTGACGCCTTCACCTCTTTCGTGGTTGTAGGCGTTAGCCGGCGTTTCACGCAAGTTCGGAGCAGCGCAAGTAATCACATCAGCCGTGAACGGTCTGTATAGATTATTGTATGAGTCCGACTTGATGATCGTCACTCTTGACAAGATCATATCGTCATTGTGCAACGGTGTTCCAGTCTGACGATGCGGTGTGTAGAACTTGTCCCACATTTCCTTCTGGTTCAAACACTGATACAAGTTAGAGCAACGGCAAAGGCATTCTTCCTGAGCGTTAGAGCCCTTCGTCACGCCACCGCCTGGGTTTGTCGCAGATGCAAAGTTAAGCACCGCAACCTTTCCACCGTATGCTCTTGCAGCGTCAAAAGAACTCTTCTTGGAGATGACAACCTTACATGGTTCGTCAAAACGGTCAATCGGACCACCTTTCCAATTTGAGTAGAATGCAGTAAAACGCTTTGCTTCTTCAGTTGCTTCCTTGAGGGTCAAGTTCGTTTCAAACTGCTTTTGAGTGTCCTCAAAGATCTTGATGTTATTTAAGTTCTGCTCCCGCATAAATGTATACCTCATCGGATCTTTCGGCGATAGAAATGAAAAGTTCATTATCGCCCATAGATGTTGTTAGTCTGTGGTTTTCTTGCCACGGATTGGTAAACATCGCACCGGGTTTCCAAATCGGGCGATATTCTTTGCCGTCAATGTAAAGATGTGTGATGTCTGAACAATCGTGAAATTCTCTTAATGTTTCGTTTCTTGCTTCAACTGTTTCTTCATACTGATATGTTTCAAATTCGTCTTCCATGTTCAGGTCAATGGCGACCATAAAGTAGTCCAAATCATACACATCAGTTTCACCTTCAACAAGTGTCTGCTTGCCAAGTTCAATATGCTTTACTGCTTTCCAAGGAATGATAATGCCACTGCAACTATCAAACCTTATCTCCAGCATCTTGTCCGTTGCTTTTTCCTGCATCTTTTTCCTCCGGGTTGTATTTATGGGTCTTATCTTTTTCGCACTCATAAATTTGTCCCTTAATTCCGTAGCTTGACAAAATAAACGAAGATAGGTCTTTCTTTGCCTCGTCCTCGTTCTCAGCCCATCGTTTGAAGATGCCAAAGTTAGTCAGCAGCTTGTAGCGTTCCTTCATTGGTTTCGCCCTTTCCGAAAATCTTGTCCTTAACGCGGTCAACAAATTTTTCAGGCGACCATGTGTAATCATATCCGCCTTCATATCCGTGACCCAACGCCGGACCTTCAACCCAATTGCCGTTTTCGTCCTTGTGTTCATAACATCCTGTAAAGAAGTGAGAGAAAATGTCGCTGCCAACATGACGGTTCGGCTTAACGAATCTTAGCTTGTCAATGCAGTTGAGATTTCCTTTTCTCTTCTGCATCAAGACCTTCATGTCTTCGCGAGAGTCAACGGCGTCCACGGGGTGGTGCTGTTCAAATTCTGACATGAACTGAATTTCTTCAGTCTTTGCCTCTCCCAGCATATTGTGATACAGTGCCTGTTCATAATCATACTGGTCATCGGTCTTATCGCCGAATGCCCAAGTTACGATCTTATCAGTAACCGAAATTAGCAAGTCTGTCTTCTTCATATTTTTTCCTTTTTTCAAGTACCTTTTTGATAAATTTCTTTGAGGTGTGTTCTTCAAACCAGTTGAAGTTCTTCAGCGGGAATTGCCAGCTTTCAACCTTTCTCTGATAAATGCTCACGACCTTATCGTGTTTCATTTGAATGTATCGTGCGATGGTCGGATCAGCTGTCTTTGCCCATTTCTTGAAGTCTTCTTCATAAGTCCAATGAACGGGCCATAATGCCTTATAATAGTGAGCCAGCAAGAACCCTCTTGTAAGGCTGCAGTATTTTCCTGAGATGTCAAACTTATTGTTTGTAAGCTCATCAAAGACGCAAAAGCCAACATAGAATGGCAACTGCAGCCAATCATACCACTTAAGCGGTTTCGTTGCAGCCCATATAGCACCAAGTTGCTGTTTGCCACATAGCCCGTTAAGTCCACGAGTGTCATACCCAAGTCCGGGCTTTTTCTTAGGTTTCAATCTTAACATATTTACCTCTGCCTTTTAGTCAAAAATAACAAAAAACCGAGCCATCTTCAATAGCTCGGTGAGAAAAATTTATCTTATTTTGATACTTTTGGAACAGGCGGGTGAAGCTCGTGATTTTCCATTCCTGGGTAAGTGCCGCCACAAGTCGGCGAAATAGGCGGTGCCCATCTTTCAAGCTGGTAAGGCGATGGTGCAGTTCTTGCGTTCATCACCTTTAGTTCCATTAGGATTTCATCAAGTTTACCAACAACTATTCTGAACTGTTCAGGTGTCATTACAACCTCCGTCATACTTAAAGTGGTTAGGGTTAATCATCATTATAACCTTGCTGTCTTCAGTGCGTTCTGCATTGAAATCATCAACAAGATCATCAATCAAAATCGCTTTTGTTCCTGGGATGAAGCGTTCAGCCATGCGATGGAAACATTCCATTTTTGTTAAGCCGTATTCATTCATCATTGCTCCAGGCACAAGAGCTGCTTCTCTGTCTTCTTCGTGAAGAAAGCCCTGTTTAATCATCAGGTCCACTGAGTCATTTTTCACGAAGACTTCTCCTCGCTTGTCCTCAGGAACACAAAGACGGTCAAACATACGCTTTACTACTTCAGGTTTAATTTCCTCTCGGGTTTTCCATCCCCAAGTAAAGAAATTGACTGAAAGTAAATCATTGCCGCAGCCCAAAATGAAAAGACGAATGCTATTGCAGTTTTCGTCCATAAAATTCATATCAAACAGCGAGTCAATGACTGTGTTTTCAATGTCAAGAAAAATCTTTATCATTGTCTTTCAACTTGTTATAGACAAACATATTCTGTCCAAGAATGCCGCCGTTAAGCTTATGCAGTCTACCCCAAGTTCCTGGACCGCCGTGAAGCTTATTCCATTTATTCACGAGGTAGTTGCCTACCGCCATTGAGCGGCTCTTGCCGGCATGGCAATGTATAAACCAATGTCGTTTGTCTTGATTCTTTTCAAAAAATTCCAAAATCTGCTTTGCTTGTTCGTCCGTGATACCGTATGCGGTTCCGTATTCGGTTTCCTTAGACGGTTCCGTAATATCATCAAAGTCAAGGTTCAGAACATTGTCATGCTCGCCCTTGAACCAATGTTCGTCAACCGTATTATGACGTTTGAAGTACTTTTCACGAAAAGCCGGTGAGCAACAAATGGAAATAAATGCGTGATCTGCGGGCACATTTGCATCATTCCATCCTTCGTGCTCCATTCCTTCATCAAAGTTCTTATGGGACATTACCCAGAAGTGTCTGTAGTCAATCATTTTTCTTCTACCCAAAATAAGTTTCCGTCAACTTCAACTTTCTTGATAGGCGCTTGCTTTTTCAATGCCTCAATGTTGAACTCGAGGAGAGTATTAAGTCTGTTAACCTGTTCTTCCGTCAAGTCTTCCTTGAAGGTGATTGTGATTTTCTTAACGCTCATATTTCTCCATCATACTAACAAAAATACAAATGTCGCAGCCATGATAACTGCGACAACGATGTATCCTATCGGTTCTTTTTCGGTAGGATCTTGATATTCATTATACAGTTTCATCGTGTCATGTCTTCTTTATCATAATCATTGGTATCAAAGACATCAGCAATCCAATCGTCTTCAGCCTTAATTTCTGCTTCGCCGTTCGGGTTATCTGCAATGTCGCTTCTGTAAATGATACGATTCTTATCACGAAGCATCTTCTTTCTTTCAAAACGCTTTGTCTTTTTAGCGCCATTCTCGTCAGCAGTCCATGACTTTACCAAACGGCAAGCCTTATACAGTTCTTCATCGCTGAACCCATACTTCTTGTAAAGGTCAGCACGGAACTTTTCCCAATCCCCGATGTTGCGGGCTGGTGTCTTGTCCCATTCTCTCATGAAACGAATGAGCTTGTTTTCAAAACGATCTTTCGCGGTATTATGCATTTTCTTTAATCAACTCCTCTTGCTGCTTCTTCATTTCTTCGTCACAGCGGTCACAAATTCTTTGAAGAGCATTGATACGATCTGCTGTAAAGTTCATGTTCTCAAGGATCTTGTTTGCCTTCTTGACATCCTTTTCTTTCAGCATCTTATTCTTGAGCTTTTCAATTTGCTTTAGGCCATCATCAATAGACTTGTCATAATCATGATGCCAATGAGTTCCCTTTGACCAGAAGTGAGATGTTTGCTTTCCGCCACGGCGAACATAACATCCAGGTGACTGCCAAAGAAAAGGAAATAGGTCTTCAACCTTGTTGATTTCTACCTTTTCATTGTCAAGCAAAATCTCATATTCATCTGTATCAAATTCGTCAAGAAGCGTGCCCATTGAGCAACGCCCAAGATCATTGTAATGTTTAAGCGTAAACTTCATCTTATCCTTTACTGCATTTTCTGATTTCGGTGATGAATGTTCTGATGTCCTTAATCAAGTTCTTCGGGTCGAGTTTTGCATCGTCCTTATTTAGGTCAATCATTTCACGGTTGCAGTAGATGCTGCAGATTCGTCCTTCACGATAAGGTTCCGTGACGATGACGTAAGGAATAAAGTCCTTGTAGAAAATCAATCCCCAATGTCCTGCAGGTGAAACTTGAACAGCGCAATGATACCTGTCCATGTATTGTTTGAAGCCATGAAAGCATCTTGGCATGTTAAGTAGTTGTGCGTCCGTCTTTAGCATCTTCTTCCTCGTAGAATTTACTGCATTTGACCCCGTTATTTATCAGATAGTTCAATCCGTCTGAGGGGTTTCTGTCATAATCATCAATGTAATAAACATGCTTAATCCCAACTGCCGCAATCAGCTTTGCACAATGAATGCACGGCGAAATTGAGATAATCAGTTCACATTCCGTAACATCAATGTTGTTCTTGATGGCGAAAGCAATGCAGTTCATTTCTGCATGCACTTCGTTCTTTTCGGAGAACTTGTGATGTTCGTCATACCACTTTTCTTTGGTCACTTTATACTGTGCCATTTCAGCAGGCGGTGCATATTCCCCAATGAAATACTCATCGCCAATCCGAATGAACTGGTCGCAGCAATGTGGGCGGCCTTCTGCAGTGCCGTTGTATCCTACAGACAGAATTCGTCCGTCCTTTACGAGCATAGCTGCAACATGCAGCCTCGCACAGGTTGACAAATTCTGGTAAGATTTCAAGGCACCGGCATAAATGCCTTTATACTTCAGTTTCATTTTTTAGCTCCAAGAAAATCCGTCAGATGCTGGTGCAGGTTGTCCAGTTGCATACCACGGTTCGTCCTTTTCCCACGAAGATGTCGCAGGCGGTTCATTTACCGGCGCCTTTGGGGTCTTAGGAATGTCAACAGGTTCTGGTTCTGTATCTGCATCATTTGCCCCGCGGATCTGACTGAAGATTTCAATCTTTTCATCGAGTGTCTCAAGGGCACAACCCATACCGTGCTTAACGATAAAGTTGTAGAAAGCTCTTCCGTCAAATTTACCCTGCTGCCAGTTTTCAAGAATGTCAATCACTGGCTGATGAAATTCGGTAGGAATGAACTCAAAGTCAATCAAGCGACGGTTTTCATCAAATCGCTTCTGGAGGTCGTTCTTTGTCAGCCAATCCTGAAGACCTTCAAGCAAGATCTTTTCAACAGTCTTCGGTCCGACACCCTTCTTCAACTGAGGAATATCATCGCTCTTATCGCCTGTGATAATCTTCTGCATCAAAGCGAGGTTCGGGTCAAGAACCTGAATGTACTTATTCTTAATCGGATCCCACTGTCTGAAGTTCGGGTATTTGTGCAGCTGGTAGAAATCCTTATCAGTTGAGATAAGAGTGATGTCCCATTGCGGCATGTATTTTGTTGTCAATGCAACAAGATCATCTGCTTCCAAATGCGGAACACGCAAGAAAAGACAGTTCTTCAAAGACTTCGCCAAATCTTCAATGAATTCATTGTTCATCTTGAAGAATGCGTCAAAGTCAACTGGAGAGGCTTCTCGTCCGGGAGCACGGCTGCATTTATAATCTGTGAATACCTCACGGCGCCAGTTCTGAAAACCTTCTTGACAGAAGATAATCTTGTTTGGCTTGAACTGCTTGACCGACTTACAAAGTGATGTCAAGAAAGCGTTCTTGTAGATGGTGAACTGAGTGTCCGTCGGGTCATAAGCCAAAGCGAACAAACAGCGCATGCTGAGGTTGTTTGTGTCAATAAGAAGGACCTTATCCCTCTTGGTTTCTTTATATCCTACTGCTTCTTCTAGGAAATTCATTGTGGTCTCCATTCCGAGTCGGGTCGGTGGTCTATGATGTCGTAAAAATCTTCAGGAAGGATTCCCAAAGAGCCCCATGTTCCGTGAAGAATACCCATCGAGTCAACCATTTCCACGGTTCCCTCTCGACCTTTGTATTCTTCGGCTCTTGGGTCTTCATTGCCATCGGAATCCGTCGCAAGAGCGCGGATTCGGATTTTGTCGCCTACAACTGCTTTCATATTTTGTCTCCAGTTTCAAAAACAAAATAATAAAAACAGCCTCGGTTGGCAATAGTTGAAATACTTATTTTTTCTCTAAGAAATCCTTGATACGGCCAGACAGGTCCATACAGCGATGGACAAGTGGAATCTTCTTATCAGCGCCTGGCAGCTGGAAAAGCAACAATTCCGAAATCTTCATGTCAGTGTGTTTCTCAAGCATGTACTTGTATAAACTTAACTGCAATGAGTATTCAGTTGTGTTGCATACTTCAAGATCATCAAACGGAGCCTTGAGATATTCATCGCCTGTAAAGCTATGTGTGTCAAAGGATTTTGATGTCTTCCAGTCAATGATTGCGTATGAATTGGTCTTCATATTATAAGCAATCATATCAATGGTTCCACAGATTCCATTCGGCTGGTCATATACGACGAATTCATTTGCGACAGGTGCATAAATGCCTTTCATCTTCTTGAAAAGTGGGAGGCAGCGGAACTTCTTGCGCCATTCAAAGTCTTCCTTCATTCCTGGGAAATCTTTCTCAAGACGATTATCAAAACGATAATCCTTCTTATACCAAAGGTTTTCCATCACGGAGTGAATTTGTGTTCCAAGGGCGCATGAATAGTCACCGGCATATTTCCATTCAGCCTGAACCTTCGGGATAAGGCTTTCAGTTTCAAGTTCAATGAGCTTGTCTTTTTCTTCTCCAGTTAGTTCAGGATGTTCTTCTTTGACTTTCTTTGCTGCTCTCTTTCGTGCACTGTTCTTTGCTTTTTCGTCCCAATTGACCTCAGGCACAAACTGCTTATACCAACCCGTTGCGGACTGATAATTTGTGCCGAGTGAGTCTGTGTATTTATGACGAGTCTCTTCAAAGGAGATGTCATTAAATGAGGTCCATAATTGTTCGTGTAAATTATTCATATACAAAATATAACAAAAGATGGCGCCTTTTGAACGCCATCTTGAAATTTTTCCGTGTAAGTTCTTATTAGAAAATCTTTAAGTAAGGAGCTGCAACGATTTCGTAATTGTATTTCTTCTTGCCCCTCTTATCTTTACCAAGGATAGCAAGTGGGTAGCCTGCTGACTTAGCAAAGATCTTGGTAAAGGTCCACGGATGGGTGAAGATTAGTGATGCAATGCGTTTCACACCTTCATATACAGCGGCCGGAACTGACTTACCATCAGCAATAGCATTATTGATGATGGCGGTCAAGTCAATCGGTCTATAGCTAGGCTCATCAGGAACGGTGTCCTTCAATGCAAGATTACCCTTACCGAAGAATGCCTTTGCTCCCTTAAGACCGAAGTTACATTGCTTAGTGCCGCCAGCTTCACGAATGAAGATACCTAACATATCATCATCGGCTGCATGCAAGTCATTGGCATGTCCCTTATTGAACGGCACACCAATGCAATATGTTTTAACGCCTTCCTTGAATTTCGGAATGTCCAGCGCTGCCTTTTTACAGTTGAATGTGCAGTTATCAGGGTTAGTCGGGTCAATCTGAACAACGACCTTATACTTATCATTGATGTTGTCACCAACGGCGGTTGTTCTAAGGTTGAAGTTAACAGCGGCGACCATAACATCTGCACCTGTCTGCTTCAATGATAGGCCGAGCATTCGTCCTTGGTTAATCATTTCGTTGACGAAGTTATTATGTTCTTCAATCTGGCCCTTCTTAAATTCCATACAGTGGTCCATCAAATCAGCTGCTTCAGCGCTGTTGAATACCAACAAAACGTCGGTCTTATCAACAGTATCTTTCTGAACTTCACAGCGCTGCTTACCAAGGAACTTTGATGCCGATTCCTTAATGTTAGCAGGCAGTCTCAAGTTGTCATGAATGAACAGCGGCTTGAACCAAGTAGGTGGCTTGATGAATACGCTGTTGATTACCTGCTTCCAATCCTGTCTGTAAATTGCTTCAAAACAGTTTCGCCAACCGTTGTTGTTTGATGTCAAGATCATGTTGATTTCAGCTTGGAACTGTTCAACATCTTCAGGCGGTACTGTGTAATCAAGATATCTGCAAATACCTGTCTTCTTTACAGGGTCAGAAGATTCCATCCAAGCCTGAACGGGGTACTTAGCTTTCTTCTTATCAGACGGAATAGGAATTTCAACTTTGTCAACCTTCATCTGCATCAAAGCAGCAATTACTGCTTCTTGGAAGTCAGTTGTGTTCTTCAAGTACTTAAATGACTTTGCCTTGGCTGACTGATGCAATGCAATCTTAGCACCAGACGGCAATGTAATTGTAATGTCAGAAGGTCCGCTTTGTTCAGCACCAGCATCAAACATTGCTGCTTCAGCCGCAGAGCCCTTACCGATACAAAGCTTAGGCTTGGCACTTGCGCTGTTTGATGTCTTATAGAACAAGCCGTTAAAGTTTGGGTTTTCAAATTCTTCATCGCTTACAAGCGGACCGCCAGCAAGTTCCTCGAGTTCAGCAATAACATCAGGATACTGCTTAAGAACATCAAATGTTGAGATGTTGCGGTTTGGGATTTTAGCGGTTGTTGGCTTCTGCTGGGCAACCGCCTGTTCTTCTTCAGATGTCTTCGGCTTGTCAGTAGAAGAAACGCCCTTCTTTGGCTTCGGGTCAATCTTTGCCCTTGCTTCATTCAAAAAATCGTGTGCTGATATCATTTGTATTCCTCTACTTTATTTATTTCTTTGTAGCCTTTGCCGCTTTCTTTGCTTCGCGTTCAGCAGCCTTGCGAGCCTTCTCTTCTTCCTTGGCCTTCTTAGCTGCTTCCTTCTCACGCTTAGCTGCTTCCTTACGAGCAATTTCAGCTTCATAGTCTGACTGGAGGCGAACCTCTGTCTTATACTTAGCATTCAAGGCATTTGCTATCTCGTCAGGTGCAGTGCATTCTTCAAGCTTTTCAACATTGAACTTGCCAAGGTTGTCGGTAAGAATGTTTGAACGGCGAATAGCGAGCTTGTTTTCAGCTGACTTATGACGAGCAAGAGCCTTGATTTCTGCGTCAGTCACATCCATACCAGTTAGGTAGAAACCCTCTGAAATTTCAGCAGGCCAGTATTCCTTCGGGCATGTTGTCGGTCTGAACTGTTCGTCAGAACCCTGTGTTGAGTGACCTAGCTTCAACCAACCGTTGACCTTACCGAAGCGATAGCCCATACCGAAGATCTTTTCAAAGTAAGGATTCTTCTGCATGATTAGGCAGTGTCTGTAGCCGTCAACCTGTGGAAGGAGTGACTTATAAGTGAAATTGACAATCTTATCATCGGTGATTACAATGTCAGTGAACTGACCACCGACGCCTTCGTCGTCTCTTGCACCCTGAAGAGCCTTATAGACAGCGACCTTTTCATCTGTCATATTGCCTGCGAAGATACGGTTCTTCACATCATTTTTCTTTGCCTTTCCGAGCTTTCCAGAAATAGGCTGCCAATCTCCACCGCCGATAGACTTACGAGTCAATGTCAAATCATACGGGTTCCAGATAACGCCAACAAGGCCATCGTTCTTTCCTTCATAAAGGAAACCGGAGATAGGAGTTTCAAGAGTACCGTCATCGCGCTGATAATAATCGGCGTTCATCATCTTGTAGAAGGCATAAGCACACTTAGCTGAATTACGCTTTTCATTCGGTGTCAAGCGGGCAACATCGTTTTCATCATACTTGATGCCGAAATGTTTCATCTGAGCTTCAATGTATGTTTCTTCTCCAGGCTTGCCGAGTTCATTGAACAGAGCTGACTTGACGAAGTAAGAATAGATGAAATACATCAGCTTATCAGAAGCAATCTTGAATTCATATACATTGTTTCCATACAATGTTTGACGGGTATCGTCGTGATAACCCACATTTGCTTCTGCAGGTGGTTCAAGCGTTGTGTAAATGCCAAGGCCATACATGTTGCCGGCATTGTTCGCAAAACGCAGTTCCTGCTTGAAGAAGTACTGTTCAAATTCTTCAGATTTTGATGTTGTGTAAAGAAGGATGTTGTTTCCTTCAAACTTTTCATTCAGACCTTTGCCAGTCTGCTGAACATAATACTCAGCTAAATTCATTTCTTCATCACCTTCAAAAGATTGTTAATTGCTTCAGTCAACTGCTTAGCCTGTTCATGAACTTTGTGCATGTGGGCCAAATTCTTGTCAGTAAAGTCATCGGTCAAAAGCTTCATTGCTTCCGAGCCATCACTTACAACAAAACCTTCACCGCCTGATGGCTTGCCTTGATGTCGTGTATAGAAACCGCCGAGCTTAATCTGCTCGGTGATGTCATTCAATGCCTTGGAAATTTCAGCGCATAGGTTTGCGATGTCATCGGCCTTATCGCCAAGCACTGAGAAGTCCTTTGTCTTGAATGCCTTACGAAGGTTCTTCTGGAACTTCGGGTCGTTCAGTTCCTTTATTGACATACAGTGAGCACGGATTGGGCCAATGCCCGGTGCATTGAAGTTCTTCATCTTCGGTTCAATGTCGTTCGGGTCAAGGACAAAAGCCTCTGATTTATCAAGCAAACCGCTTGCATCGCTGATTCTCGAAACAGAGAATGAGGATGACACCTTCGTATGAACGAAGATACCGAAGTTTGACTTCTCAATTTGGGCAACCCATTGCGGGTCCGTAAAGACATATTCAAGCGTGTTTGGGGTACATGCGGGATTGCCATCAACCTCTGTCAATTCATCGCCCTTACCATAGAATACATCGCCCCAAACCATTATCCCGGGCTTAACTGTGCGGGCTAACTTCAAAGCGTTCTTAAATGATGCAATGCGATGTTCCTTAGCCCCGGGTTCCATATCCTTCTCAGCGAAGAACTTATCAATCTCTTCATTGCTTGTGAAGTAGGCACCGGGTGTTCCCTTCTGTGTTTGCTGAATAATCAGTTTGAAAGAAACACCTGGACCTTTCAGCCCAGGGAATTCTGACCACATCACAACGGCAGGCGCGCCGTCAATTTTGGTTGACAAGTTTCTACCCTTTGCTGCCACCTCCAAGAGATGGCACATCAGGTCCCACTTGCCGTCACCAAGTAAGTCAAATGCACTCTTCATTAGGCTTCTTCCTCAGGTGCAGGTTCTGTGGTTTCTTCTTCTGTTTCGCCGTTTACGTATGAGGCATACTGCGGCTGAGATTTCACTAGGTAATCGTGGAAGCCAAGCTCCTTAATCAAATCCAAAGCGCCTTGAACGTTTTGACCCTTGATAAGTTTCTGCCAGTCCTTGTCAAACTGACGAGGTGTGACCTTAAGCACGCCTTTGTTTGCAGCGCTGAATTTCTTCAATGTGTCCATTGAGTCAGCGGTGAAGTCCCATCCGTATGTTGAGTAGAAACGGATAGCACGAAGAACTGCAACAGGTTGACCGCCGGTTGACATTGCTTCCTTCATGAAATTGGTAAGATTGAGCTTCTGAGCCTTCATATCCTTCTGTCCGCCACATGGGTCAACAATTTCGCCAGTAGCGAGGTCCTGTGCCATAGCATTCATTGTTAGGTCACGGAATTGGAGGTTGTCTTCAATCTTTTCGCCTTTATGCAAGCAAGCAGTTTCAAATTCTTCGCCGGCGACGATAGGCACAACGATGATCTGCTTACCTCTAAATCTGATATCTGTTGTATTGAACAAGGACGCATAAGTCTTGTAATACATGGTTGTGATTAGGTCAAAGTCGTTCGGTGTCTTGCCCAAAATTTCATCACGGACGCATCCGCCAATGAACCATAGGTGGTCAGGTTCCCCAGTCAGTTCGTTTGTATGTTCAGAAACCTGTTTACCCATTTCCATTGCGGCGGCTCTAACATCGCTTGCCTCGTGGGAGATATGAGCTTCACCAAGAAGGTCGTTTAAGGTCTTACGGACAACGGATTCTTCAATGCCCATACCCTTTGCTACATCCTTGAACATCTGTTCGGCAGCTTGCTTGTCATCAAACGGAGCATGTTCAACAAAGCCGTTTACATCGCCGTTCTTAATGAAAGCACGCATCTGAGATGCTGAGAAGGCTTCGTCAGAGTCACGAGCCATAGCTTCCTTAACAACAACGTTCACATCCAAAATTTCACCACGGGCTTGGTATTTCTTCAACAATGATCTTGCGAATCCCTGATATGCTGGGACGCGGTCAGAGCCTGCGAGCAATGTCACAGTACCGCCACCACGCTGCTGAGAAAGGAATGCACAGTCACGGATCAGATCATAGACCTTCATACAAGGATCTTCAGCGACAGTGACGCCATAAGGCTTACACATCAGCTTGACGTATTTCTTCTTTGTTTCAAAGTCAAGCGGGTTCTTTTCAGCATCAACAGAACCTGACAGCGATATGATAGCCTCGCCTTCTTCTTCCTTTGCCTGGGCTGCGAGCTTTCTTACAACGCCCAAATGACCAACATGGGGAGGATTAAAGCGACCGTAGAAAACAACAATGTTTCCGGTCTGAGGCATAGTGCCTTCCATAAGAAATCTTCTAAAATCTGATAACATACAAACCTCGTGAGTATTTTGTTTTATTTATTACTTGTCGGCAAGTAACCCGAGTTCTTCCTGCGTCACGACCTTCCACTTATATCCGTGCAGTTTCGCCCATTTACGGGCTTCTGTCCACTTTTCGTGATTTCTGCGTAAAACATTACAGCGTTCTTGCCAAGCGTCAATTCTTTTCTGCGTCAGCTTCTTTTTTCTGTTTAGTTCTGGAAAGATGATTTGCCCGCATTCGTTAAGCTGCGGTACCTGACATGCTGGCTTAATCTCAATAAGCCACCTTTCAACATCGCCATTTCTATTTTTGGTTACGATAAGGAAGTCGGTCACATACTTATGATGGCGATTGTCAATCTGAGAGAAATAGGGCACTTCAATGCACTCAGAACCCCATTCAAGTACATTCATTTCAATGTCGCACCAGTTCGCAAAGATTGATTCCCAACTGGAACGGAATGTAATCTTCTTGTGGACACCCGGCATTTTGCCATTCTTGTTCAGGCACTTTTCTGGATGTCTAGGATAAAACTCGCCTGTCGCGAAGTCAGCGCCGAACATTGACATTATTGACCTCTGTCCTCATCTTTAAGGTTTAGGCCAATCATTGATGTTTCAAGAATGCCAAGGTCAACCTTTTCACGCTTCTTAGCGGTACCCTTTTCTACCTTTTTGGCGATACGCTTCAAAGACTTTTCTTTCTTCAAAGCAAATACTTCTTGAACATGCTGCGGGAGATTTGCGGCGGTGTCAATTCCGCGACGGAGACGAAGCTCTTGTCTTCCAAACTCACACAAAGCAAAAGCGTCAATGATATCTGAAGTCGGGGGAACGCCGTCACCCTTATTGACTACCGGCAAATTTGAGATGTCGGGTTTCTTGCCAAGCCACTTATTGAAAGCCTGATACATAGAGATCTTATCGGCTCCACCGTAGCCTGCGAAAAATTTCTTGTTTGTAGTAGGAGAATAGAATCTTAAAGTGATTCCATCACGATACATCTGCTGCTTGAAGAATCCTTCAAATTCAGCAAGATTGAAGACCTTACCGTTTGCATTGATAGCATAGTCTTCAATGAATGCGTAGTCACATCCTTCAACCCATTTCATCATGTGGTCATGCAGGAACTTAAATCTAGCATAATCATCAACAAAGTCTTTCTTTCCTTTGTATTCAACGATATTGCCGCCTGCATACTTCGGAATTGAAAATCCGTAGCCTTCGCATTTAACAACATTCAGGTCATCATCAAGTTCTTCAATGACGATGCCTGGAGAAGTATAAGATAAATCACATCCGCATATCTTCATAAATACACCCTTCCTTATCGGGTGTATTTATAAACTCTCCGCGGATCTCATCAAATTCAGTCGCTGTCTCGTGGCGAACGTCATGTTCAAACTTGATGCCCTCACCGACCTTTTCGGGTATCTGCATTTCTGATGGCCTCCTTCATTTCCCGCACAGTATCCTTCATCGCAAGAGCGACTTCGTCAAGCGTTGTGCCCTTTTCAGGTATCTTTGCGGTCCACTTGTTTCGTTTCATCCACTCCTTGAAACCTTCAACGGTGCAAGTGTCGCAGGCAGCTCCTTGTCCAATCATCAGGGTCGTGATAAGCTGCTTGCCGTTGTGTTCAAGAAGCAAAAACTTTGTAGGAAAGTCAGCATCTTCAACTTCAACCCACGGAAGCTTTTCATCAACAGCTGGGTTGAAACAATGCCACAGATCCTTATACTTATGAATGTTCGGGTCCTTTGAATACCAAGCATCTTCGTCACCAACTTCAATTTGGTTGTCAATGACTTCTTCCCAGAGCTTGCGGTCAAACGCTTCCATGCGCTGAATAGGACCGTTATACATCATTTCGAGAAGATCACGCTGACTCTTATTATTGAAGAACTCGTCAATACGTTTCATCTTTTCTTCAAACTTCATACTTACCTCAATGCATTGTCTTGCATTTTACATCGCCGCACTTCTTGCACTGCAAATAAATTCTGTCATAATCACAAAAGCCGCCAGTGTCAACTTTAACGGTTTTGATGATTTGCCATTCATGCTTACAGGCACGGTTTATAAGCATGCAAGTAATAACCGTTGCTGAAATAATCAGCAGTATGATAATCTCAAACAACTCCTTTCTCCTTCAAGAACTTTATCAAAGCTCTCACAATCAAAATGCCAACAAAGTCTACAATTATGAAAAATGTGTTGAACTCCACGAAGAACAACGGCAATCCTAAGAATGCACCGATGGCGGTAAGTATCGCACAAACCAACAGGATGTACATAAAAACATTAAGTGTCTTAAGTATCATATCTTCCATGTTATCTTCCTATCTTATACCATTCATTTGCCAGTCGGCTAATCTGTTTGTCATACGCCTTGTCAGCCCAAGCCGGACGAGGAATACTTCTAAATTCATCATAAGATCCGCCAATGCCAGAGAACCACGCAGCCAGTCCGAACACGCCGTTGTGTCGCATACCTGCAGGCATTTCGTCAAGTTTTCTCTTGACAAATTCCTTTGCTTTCGTCAGATCTTGGTTCGGGTCACGGTTCCTTTTGTTCTGTTCATCAATGCTACGAAGATATTCCTCTTGCTTCTGTTCGCACAAAGCGTAAGCAAACGGGAACCCTTCAATGCTTTCAGGCGACCAAAGTTTTCCGTTATGAATGCTGTAATAATACGGTGCACCCGGTGCCTTCAATGCAGGCATCTTAAAGAACTGAGCTTTCACAAATGACGCTGGGTCAATGTGTGGAAAGAACTCAAGCATGTAATGATACGGACTGAATGTCTTATCGTGGCACTTGAAGAATAGTCGGTTTATGTCATAACTCTTATCCAAAAATAAGAGAACTCTGAACTTGTTGTTTTTGCCGTCATACGAATGTGATGTATGAAGAATGTACTTATACATCTTAAAACGATTCTCAAATTCTTGAATGGTATAATTGGCGTCATCAAAGTCAAGAATGAGAATGTTAGTGCTTCCAATGTTTTCAGTACATCTCTTTTGCCCATTTATCGTGCAGAACTTCCACTGCGGTATCATTGACTTATCTGGGACAATCAGCGGCTTCTTAACAAGTCCAATCACTTTAGCAAAGACTTCCGGAGTTATCTCGGTGCTTTGCATAATGTTGTCAAATTGGTTGTTTATCGTCGCTAAAATCATATAACAAATTTAATAAAAAAACCGAGCCTGCGAGGCCCGGTCTTAAAAATTTATTCTCGAAGTTTTAGAACGGAAGTTCTTTTGGGTTGTTCAACACATGTTCAACGCCGAAGCAAATCTTCTGAACAAGCAGCTTAATATCATCGCCTGGCTTGAGAGGAATGCCCGCAGCTCTGCGATGTCCGCCACCGTCTCCGACATACTTACACACATCAAGCAGGTTGATGTTGTCGGTCGCCGAACGAATTGAGAGAGCATTTCCATGCTTGATGATTTGGTACTGATAGCCGTCATTTGCCAGTCTTCGGCTCATTTCAGCCATGTACATTTCACATTCATAGAAGCAACCCTTATGCGGCAAGTCGCTTATCGGCAGGTTGTCATATGTAAGTTGAACTGCCTTCTGGTAATCAAGTATGTACTGCTTTTCTTCTGGGTAAAGCTTGGTATTTCCGTTCATGAAGCGGGTCATGAACCATCTGAAACCCATCTGCCAATACAGAGCATTGAAAGGCATTGAGCGAGGATCCGACAATGTGAACAAGTCGTAGTCATTCGCAAGGAAGACTAAATCGTTCAAGTGGCTCATGTCCTTTTTCACGCTGAAATACTTGAAGGCGAGCATTGCCCCACAGTACTTAAGATTGATGTGAACATTGTTCTGTGGGTCATTGAAAGACAAGCAGCTTTCGTGATGGTCAAGAACGAGGATAGGCTTGCCCATCGCCTGAAGTGCCTTGATATTCACAGGAGTGAAGTCAGTAAACACAACAGCGTCAATCTTATCTTTATACTTGATGATCTTGTCAACTGCTTCTTGTTCACGACCGTAATTTATCTGTTCAGTGATAACATTCTTGTAGTATGTTTTCACGACGATAGCAGAAATCACACCGTCAAAGTCTATATGCGTGAAATTCAACACGCGAAGATTTTCATCATAAAAGTTCATTATTCACCTTCCTGTGCCAACTTCTTGCACTTTGAACAGCTAGAAGGCAGCTGCTTAACTAAAGTTTGCGGTACACCAGCAACTACATGTCCACAGAGGCAAACAGGATCATTGTCCGATTTTCTGAGATGTGTCTTGCCATCGCTTCCTATCACATTTTTATACTTCATACTTTAAACCTCAAACAAAATATAACAAAAAATGGGAGCCTTTACACGGGCTCCCATAAATTTTATTCCATCAGATTACTTCTGCTGGTCATTGACGGTTGCCCAGAAGGCAGCTTCATCAAGTGTTTCAGCAGGAGCGGCTGCGGCCTTCACCGGTTCGGGTGCAGGTGCAGGTGCATCAAAATCAAATCCAGCTGCTTCCGACTTTGTGTTTTCAGCGAACGGATTGGTTGATGCGATGGACTGTGCAGAGGCTGCTGAAGTTCCTGCGACAGGCACGCCGTCAAACAGTGTCTTACCGGTCTTCTTTTCATATCTTTCGAGAATACCGTTGTAATCAGCAACATCTTCTTCCTTGTGGTAGCATTCATCAAGGCGGTAAAGCTTGCTTTCAACTTCGTCAATTTCTGCTTCAGTCAAAGCTTCGTATTTCTTACCAGTCCATCTGTTGATAGGCTGCTGAGGACCGAAGTGAGAAGCGTCAAGCTTAGGACCATTTGCGGTCTTAACACCTTCATAAACGAAGTTAGCACCTTCAAACCAATCAAACGGGTTGATACCCTTCTTCACTTCAATGCCATCGTCCTTGTCGGTCATGGCTTCTGAAATGAGCTTCATGATTTGTGCGCCAAATTCAAAGCGATATACCTTTCCTTCCTGTTCGGTATTGTTCGGGTTGCGAACCACCAAGATATTACATACATATCTTGAACGAGCCTTTCCGAAGGAATGCTGCTTAGCTTCTTCCTTGTTCTTGTAGATCTGGAACTGCTTTCTGTTGTATTCGCAAATCGGACAAGGCTTGCCAAACTTGCCAAGACAGTCACATCCAAACCACTGGTCACCGTTCACCTTAAACATGTGGGTGCGGTTCTCAATGAAAGGCTTAAATTCTTCTGGATGACAGGGGAGGAAACGAATGACAACGCTGAACTTATTATCCTTATAGGTCGGTGTAAAAGCATCTTCAACCTTATAAGATTTGCGTGTCTGAGCAACAGGTTCTGTTGCGTTCTTGATTTCTGCGAAATAACCACTTAGGTCGCGTTTTACTGGCATATATTACTCCTTTATGTTTTGTCTTATAATGTGCATTAACCTTAAGAACTGATTAAATGATTGGTCAATTATCTTGCTTTCATCAATCTTGAAACAGTTGTTATCTTCTGCCTCAAGAAAGAACCAGTAGTTTAATTCACCTTTCCTAACCATTTCATAAAGTTTATTCTTCTGCTGTTCATTGACTTGGTATAGGTCAAATTTTGCGTCAGAGAATTCTGTAAACGGACAATCGCTATCAGCGTCCTCCGACAATTTATTTATAAGGTCTCGCTGATGATTTATCTCTTTTACGGTATAAAATTTAACAACATTTTTCATATAGTTCGGGTTTAAGCAGTTTTTTTTCTTAAGCTTACCCGCAATGAATTCTCCTATCATTGCAAGCACCCATTGGTTAAAATCAATCTCTTTTGAGTTTATGGCATTAGCCATGTCAACGAAATCCGGGTAACCGTTTTTCATTCTCGGTGTCTCAAAGAAATCTTCTTTCAACACTTGGACAAAAGTCTTCTTGTTGAATTTTTTACAGATAGCAGGAGTGTCCTTTTTGATGAGCTTGGAGAACTCCTGCCAGAAATGATAAAGCTCTTTATTCGTCGTCTGCATCTAAGAAATCCAATAATGTTGTTTCTTTTGGTTGCTTGTTCAACTGAATTCTGTATCTCTTCAAAAGTTCAGTCTTAACTGCATAGTAGTTAAGTTCGTTAAGACACTTCAAAGCAATCGGCACTTCAAGAAAATCCGAAATGAGATAAGTGACTGCGTCAGCGACAGGTACTTGACGCGACTTGTTCAAATCGGATAATGCTTGGTTGAATGCAGCGAATGCATCGGTGTCATTCTGAATGACGGGGATAAGAGACTTGGGCAACCTTGACGCATCATCAATGTCAGTAAAGTCAAATCCCTTCTCCTTCATCAGGTTGTAGAAATTTGTCTTATTCTGCTTTCGTTCAAGAGCCTGTCTATCATCCCAGTCGGTTAACAATGTATCAAAGTAGTCCATCATTATCCTCCTATTGGTAATCTATTTCATCATCAGCAACAGAGTTGCCTTCTTCAAAAGTATACGGTTCATCTTCATCTTCGTGGAACGAAGTTTTCTTTTTGCCCACGGTTGGAGATGGTGTTGTAAAGATGTTAGACGCCTGATTATTGTGGTCCGCAATATCTATATCGTATATGCGTTGCTTTTCTGTATCTACGCCAATACGGGTCAATATCGGCCTTCCATTCAAAGGTGCACCGTATCTTGTCTTCAGCAACTTGACGATGTAAAGATTTTGTTCCTTCATTTCATCAGGTTGTGTGACGCCGAATACAGCGTCTGCCTTCATGTTCTGACCGAATGAGTCAGCAACGTCTGTCAAAGCAATTTCAGCAACGCCATTACCACCACGGTTTGCCTGAGATGCAGATATGACAGGTATGCCAAGTTCCATGCCCAATGCACGGACCTGCATAGCAACAGTCAGCAACAAAGTATTTGAGTTCATATTCGGATTGAAACGGCCGTTCGGCACCATACATCCGATATAGTCAATAAACAGTACGTCAGGCTTGAACCCTTGCTTTTCATCAAGTTCCTTAATCAGCGAACGGATCTTCATCGCATTCGTTGAGTATTCTGGAAATTCCTTGATGACAAGACGGTTCCCATGAAGCTTTGATTTAGCAATTTGGAACGCCTTCGCAAAGTTTTCCTTTGTCATCTGTCTGTATTGCGTCTGTGTTATGTCAAACATATTTTGAGCAACACGAGAAGCAATCTTATTTTCAGGGTCTTCAAATGTCACATATAGAACGTTGTGTCCATTCATGACGAAGTTCTTCGCCAATGAACACATGATAAGAGTCTTACCTACGTTCGTTCCAGCCATGATAAGTGTAAGTGACTTTTCATGGAAGCCACCGCCTATCATGTCATTAAGTGTGTCTACACCACAGTTGTAAATCTTTTCATGAATGTTCGCATCTTCATACAAACGTTGCGGATCATTAAAGAAGTCAAAGCCGATGTTTGTGTCAAACGAGAACGATTCCGCGTCCGATACATTATCAGCAAAGCATTCACTCTTGCCGTCTGTATTTGATGTTCCGTTCGTTACATACGAAGTAATCTTGACTGCCTGATTATAAAGCAATCTTCTGCGAACATATTCTTCAATTTCTTCCAAGATGAATTCAGTGTTTACTTCCTCATCTGGAATTGCCATCGTTTCTTCAAAGATTTTCAAAGTCGCTTCGTCGGTGATTAAGCGTTTCATCTCAATCACATTCGGTAAGCGTCCAAAACGAGTGTTGTAGTCAAGAATCCTATCAGCAATCATTTTGTCATCTACATCAAAGAACCAATCGCATGAAAGCATCGGTAAGACTTTGGATCTTACATTTTCATTGACGAAAAGTGCTTTGAGGATGATCCTTTCAAAATCACTCGGTTTAGCCATAGGTTGCGAATGCCTTTAGAAGATTTTCATGTCTTTCATAAACATGTAGAGAACCGACATTGTAGAAAATGCAACCCGGTTCAAGGTCTGGATATTTTTCCTTCAGTTCTTCAAACATCATCTGATAGACAAAGCAGTGCCATGGGAAGTCAAAAGACAGCCCAGTCACCAAGTCGCAAGATCTCTGGGTCACAATGTAATAAAGCTTGTCATCTCTCAAGAGAACCTGTGCAGAAACGGTACACATGAAATCATGCTTTCCATTTTCAACGGCGTCCTTGTGCATTGACGGTCTTGTGTAAATCATCAATGCTTCTCTTGTGTTCGGATCGTCCTTAATCTTCTGCAAACAGTTTTCATACTGAGACCCATTTTCTTCAGAGAATACACACCAACCATAATTAGAGTTGATGAGCTGCTTGTCATCCTTTGAAGCACAGAAATTCCAAATCTTGATGTCGTCCATCCATCCCTTAATAGACAGATCCTGCGACATATACCACTTATGTTCCTTCTCCAAGTAATCCTTCTTGAACGGTCTGTTGAAAATGTTCAAGTAAGGCTGATACGGGTCAAGCATTAAGTTCACATTGATAAGTTCCCAAGTGTTGCCAGTCTTATCTCCAGACAGATACTTCTGAACAAGTGGATATTCAACTTCTTCGCGAATTACTTCATTATTTTTCAATGAAGCTGCGATAGAAGGTTCAATGACTTCTTTCATCTCGAAATCTTTAATCATCTTCCGATCCTTTCTTTTATTTGAGGTTCAATTATATTCCATACATCATCGATGCTCTTATCTTTGATGTTTATCAAGTGCTTGTGTTCAACATTGCTTCTTTCAGTCGCTTCGGTAAACCTTTCTATTTCTTCTGCCTTCTTTTGAAGATCGGTGGTAAAACTCTCACCGTCATCACGGGCTAAAACATGTTCTGGTGTATCAATGAAGGTAAACAGCAAAGCTCTTGAGCAGAAGTTCGGATACTTCTTTTCAAGTTCAAAAACATAGTCCCCATCATAATGGCGATACATAGGTGAGTAGACAAATTCTCCAAGATGAGCACGGTCAAAAATCAAGACATGATTTGTTGACTTGACCATTTCATCAGCGAGGTGAAGCATGTCATCATATCGTGTTCTTGAAGCAACCTCTTGAGCGCCGCTCTTGAACGGTCCGCTTTCAGGTACCTTCACACCTTCATAATGAATGACAGTTGTTTCAAGACCGAGTTCTTCAAAGTGTTCTTGCATCTTCTTAATTTGAGTACTCTTACCTACTCGGTCAATTCCACATACAATAACTACCATAAAAGATGTTCCTTATAATGTTTGTCAAAATATAATAACTTTTTGACACAAAAAAAGAATGGGCAGAAATTTTCCGCCCATCCTAATTTTATTGAAGCACTGAATTATTCTTCAGGAACGTATGGTTCTTCACCATCATCGTCCTCGTCTTCATCGTCCCTCTGACCGATAGAAACGGTTGAAAGCTTAGCAGGATCTGCGTTCATCAAATCCATAATGTTTTCAACAGAAGCAACGAGAGTTGTATCTTCAAATGCGTATTTCTTTTCCACATAGTGGTTGAATACGTCGTTCTTGTAAAGAGGAATCCAGAATGCAGCACAGTAAAGGTCTGCTTCCTTCCATGTCTTGCCATCTTCGTCAATGCCAACACGCTGGTAAACAACGCTTACACCCTGCTTTACCTTAATGACAGCACCGGAGTCAATAGCATCTTCAAGCAATCCGAAGTATGGGTTGATACCGCCGGAATGTTCAATCAAGAACTTAGTCTTAGAGAATTCCTTAGCAGCGCGTCCCTTCTTAACGCCCGCAGTAATAACCTTACCGTAGATGTTGCCTTCCTTGTCCTTTGCCTTAGCAGCAGAAGAAGCAAGAACGATAGCGTCAGAGTTGAAGAACAATCTCTTACCGCCAGGTACCGCGAACTTTTCGCCATACATCTGCAACGATTCATACACATGGTTTACAATGAGGGATGTGTTGCCGCAAGCGTTAATGACGTTCGCAAGTTCATTCTTAAACTTAGCGGCGGACATGTTAACCGCAGATGATGCTTCTTCAGCCTTTTCCATCACCTGTTCTTCAACGATCGGTCCCCAAGAGTCAAAGAGAACGAAAATCTCACGAGATTCGGCACGGGTTAGACCGTGGTTAATGCGAGCATAGATCTGCTTGATTTCAGGAATGCGTGATGTCTTGAAGACCAAGATATCATCAATGTCAACACCCAAGCTCTGAGCAAGTTCTACGTTAAATGCGTTTTCTGTGTCAATGACAACGCATGTCATACCTGACTTATATGCAGCAGCAAGACAGTTCAAACCGATAAGTGATTTACCCCAACCTGAGTCAGCACAGATTGTGCTCATCTTACCTTTCTTAATTCCGCCAAGAACCTTACCACTAAACAACAAGTTAACAGATGCACAGTTAGTGGACAGATATTCATCTACCACATTGTCTGCTGCCAAGATATCTGCGAATGCTTTTTCTCTCTTAAATTTAGCGACTAATTTATTTGCCATACTTTCTCCTAATTATGCAATAATGTGTCTAAAACCGATGCGAATGTATCGGCACATTATTTATTAGGTAAAAATATAACAAAAAAATCCTCGCCTGCATTTGGCGAGGAAATAAATCCGAAGATTATGTAATGTTAAAGGTCACCGATGAAAAGCGTATTTCCACCGAACTTTGTTGTGTTCACTTGTGCTTCTTCCAAGTCAACCCAAGACTCAACCTGACGATTAAAGCCGTTGTCATTTACCATGACTTTGCGCTTAATCTGGATGTTAGCCCCGGGATGCTTTTTTAGCAGCTCTATTAGAGTTTCGCTCGTCATGTATCTCCTCCATTGTTGGAATTAAGTTGTTGTCAATGAAGTCCGTTGCATCCTTTACGATTTCTGCAATCGTGTAATGATGTCCAGCCCAGTCAGGCATCAGAGCATTGTAATCATCACAGTGAGCATAGTCCCATCCGATGAAATTGCCCTTCAGTGTGTCACCTTGGCAGCCCATCTTGTTCGAGATAGCAAGATGCTTGTCGGCATAAGTAATCTCAAACGGAGCATTCTTTTCAAATTTCTTGTGAGCAACCTTGAATGATTGGCAATCATAGTTTTCAACTATGTAGCTGCATTTTGTATCAATGTAAGCGGTGGGATAAAGTCCCATTATGCTCTTGATGTAAATCGGATAGCTCTTCCAAGTTGTCCTGTAAATGATTTCCGCATTTTCTAAAGGCTTCTTATCAGTTACATACGGAAACGGGTCTTCCAAGTTAACCTTGTTCTCAATTATCTGATCCGTTATCTTGTCCGTCATTTGTTTCTTCATTTGATTTTCCTCTGAATAAGTTTACAAGAACGACGCCAATGATAGCCATGATGGTGGCGCCGCCCCAAGTGAATTGAAGGCCGAGAAAATGACATGCGAGGTAGATAAGACCTACCCACATGAAATACTCAACCTCTATAAGAAAGAGTAGGGCACAAGTAAAGATGAAAATCAGTTGCCCTGGTGAGAAGTTGCTGGGTGGTTTCATTTTAATCCTCTATGGTTTCTTGTCCGTCTTCGTCAAAAAGACCTAAGGCGTCAGCGACATCGTAGCAATCGTCCGTTGACATCTGTGCAAGACACTCACGAGCGACTGTTTCCCAGTCAACCAAGCCGTCTTCTGCCTTTTCAATAACGAAATTTCT
>Ga0265298_10000349_pt1 | contig 69477 bp, 58 predicted proteins | sample AusTroGonzalo_MG_3_FD_193486 | JGI IMG/M metagenome (GOLD analysis project Ga0265298, IMG submission 193486) | Bovine rumen microbial communities from tropical cattle in Woodstock, Queensland, Australia - Gonzalo_01 | ecosystem: Host-associated > Mammals > Digestive system > Stomach > Rumen ... | reverse complement strand
GCAGGTGCTTTCAGTTCAGCTGCTCTGTCAGCAAGTTCAGCGAGCGTGACATCTCCTGATCTGACTTTCTTACCGAGGTCAGAATTGAATGAAGCATAACGCTCTTCGATATTCTTCTCGAGTCTGCCGTCCTCGATTATCTCGGCAGCCTTCAGGAGACCGAATGCAAATGAATCCATTCCGAGGATGAACGCGTGGAACATATCCTCGTATGTGTTGCTGGGTCTTCTGTTCTTGGAGTCGAAGTTGATACCTACAGGGAGTCCGCCGTTCTTAACGATCTCATACATTGCAAGTGTAGTGTCATAGACGTTGCTGGGGAAGCAGTCAGTGTCCCATCCGAGCATAACGTCACCCTGGTTGGCATCGATAGAACCGAGCATACCGTTGATACGGCTGATCCTGAGTTCATGCTGGAATGTGTGTCCGGCGAGCGTAGCATGGTTAGCTTCGATATTCATCTTGAAGTCTTTATCAAGACCATAATCTCTTAAGAAGCCGATAGCTGTAGCAGCATCGTAATCGTACTGATGCTTCATGGGTTCCTTAGGCTTGGGCTCAATAAGGAATGTGCCGTTAAATCCGATGCTTCTGCCGTAATCTCTGGCAATCTTCATTAGCGTAGCGATGTTTTCCTGTTCGAATTTTACCTGGGTGTTGAGAAGTGTCTCATAGCCTTCACGGCCGCCCCAGAATACATAACCCTTACCGCCGAGCTTTACGGTAAGCTCGATGGCTTTCTTTACCTGAGCAGCAGCAAAGCAGTAAACATCAAGGCTGTTGGTGCTGCCGGCACCATTCATGAATCTGGGATTGGAGAACATGTTGGCTGTACCCCAGAGACACTTAATGTCTGTTCCTTTTGTCTTCTCGAGAATGTAATCAGAGATCTCATCCAATCTTCTGTTGGTCTCGTTAATGTCATCTGCCTCAGGAACGAGATCAACATCGTGGAAACAGTAATACTTGATGCCGAGCTTCTTCATGAATTCTATACCGGCATCTACCTTAGCCTTAGCGTGCTCCATTGTACCTTCAGAAGCAGCACCGAATCTCTTGTCAGCAGTTCCTCTTCCGAACATATCGGTACCGTTAGCACAAAGGTTGTGCCACCAGGCCATGGCAAAGGGGAGATGTTCACTCATCTTTTTGCCGAGAACGACACGGTCAGCATCGTAATACTTAAATGCGAACGGGTTCTTGCTGGAGCTTCCTTCGAACTTGATCTCTGGAATACCTTCGAAAATTTCACTCATTGGAATTATCCTCCTATATATAAATTTGCAATAAAGTTAGTTTTGACTAACTAGAATATAATATCACTTTTCCCTGATTGTTGTCTGCATTAAATGTGCAAGTTTATAAAATGATTTTTAGACATATCGCTTTGTTTTAAATAGATTATGACCTGGAAGACAAAAAAGATTGATGTTTAACAGAAGGTTAAAAAAACTATTGACTCAAAAGTTAGTTAAGACTAACATTATATAGTTTTCGGGATAACACTGTTATCGATAATTTCAGATCAAGGAATAGAAATGTCAGCAGCTGATAAGTCAATAGACGGACGTTTAATGGAATGCGCCAGAAAAGAGTTTCTGGCCAAAGGTTTTGAAAAAGCCTCTTTAAGAAATATATGCAAATGTGCCGATGTGACGACCGGTGCACTTTATAAACGCTTTAACGGTAAAGAAGAACTGTTCTCATCTATTGTCGAAGATACCTCTGATTTCATATTTGACTGTATGAAGTACAAAGACGAATTATCCAAGAAACCTCAGTCAGATGAGTTCCTTGTCAAATGCTGGCGGTTGAGAAATGAAGATATGCTCGACTGGTTTAAGGCGATAATGGATCATAAAGAGCCTTTTACAATGCTGATAAGGTGCAGTTCAGGCACAAAGTATCAGGAGTTTGAACACGAACTCGCATTGAATATGAGTGAGTCAAATTACCGTTTTTATCTGCAGGCATATGAACGGGGCATCGCCAAGACCAAAATCAGTAAAAAAGATCTTCATATTCTCGATTCCGCATACTGGAAGGCTATTTGTGAACCGTTTATCCACGATTATACATGGGAGGAGATCGTGGATCTTTCGGCTAATATCTGTTCATTTATGGATTACTACAGATTGCTCGGAATAGAAAAGGGACTGATTGAAAAGTACGGACAGACTGAAGAACGTATATTTAACTTTTATTCACCGGAGGAACATATATGATTTCTTATGTTTTTAAGTATGCAGGGAAGTATAAGAAGAAAACCATACTTGCCATGTCGGTACTTACAGTTGGCGTCTTGCTCTCAATGGTTCCTTATTTATTGGTTTATCAGCTGATCGAACCTTTGCTTAATAATGAGAGCATCGATGCGTCTTTTGTAATTATAAAAGTGCTCCTGTTCTTCTTGTGCATTCTGGCTTATAAGATCCTTTATTGCTACGGCCTTAAGTTCTCTCACGAAGGCGCGTTCAATACTCTTAAGAATCTGAGAACTTATTTACAGAAGCGTATTGAAGGTATGGCTCTTGGTAATATCCAGGATATCGGAACAGGTCAGCTGAAAAAAGTCTTTACGGATGATATAGACGGAATAGAACTTTTGCTGGCTCATGCTGTACCGGAAGGGTTTTCCAATCTGATTGGTGCAGCCGTCATGATCGGTGCCATGTTCTTTGTCGATGTTAGAATGGCACTTCTCAGTATAGCTGCATTGGGGCTATCACTTATCATCAGTTTCATAATGTTCGGGTCATGCATGAAAAAGATGAATGAATACTATGCAGCTGCTGCAAAGATGAATAATACGATAATCGAATATGTTAATGGCATGGAGGTCGTTAAAGTATTCAACCGGCACGAGGAATCTTTCAGAAAGTATAAAGAAGACGTTGTTAATTATAGAGATTATACCCTGGACTGGTATAAGATGTGCTGGCCGTTCCTGGCAATCACCACAAGCCTTCTTCCGTGTATGACGATCTTCTCACTGCCTGCAGGTGTTGCATTTCTTGCTGACGGAACGCTTACTCTTACGCAGTTCGCATTAATCATATGCTTAACAATCTCTGTAGGCACTCCGTTGCTCAAGGTTGGAAGTTATGGTTCAACGCTCCCTCAGTTGCAGTATAAGATCTCTGCTCTTGAGAAGCTTACCGAAGGTGAAGGCCTTAAAGCAGGAACAAAAGGGTTTGAAGGTGCAAGTCATGACATCTGCTTTAATAACGTAAAGTTCTCATATAAGGATGCTGAGGTAATTCATGGCGTTTCTTTCGAAATAAAAGAGAATACGATGACTGCCTTTGTAGGTGAATCCGGAAGCGGCAAATCCACGCTGGCTAAGCTTTTGGTACATTTCTATGATCTGAATGACGGCTCGATCTCAATAGGCGGACAGGATATCACGGATATGACCCTTGAAGCTCTTAATGATGAGATCTCATATGTATCACAGGAGCAGTTCCTCTTCAACACTACAATCTATGAGAACATCCTGATTGGTAAACCTGATGCTGACAGGAGTGAGGTTCTGGCTGCTGCAGAGCGTGCACAGTGTAATGATTTCCTCGCAAGACTTCCAATGGGTATAGATTCCAAGGCCGGTGACAGCGGAAAAATGTTGTCGGGCGGTGAGAGACAGCGTATAGCTTTGGCCAGGGCAATCCTTAAGGATGCTCCTATCATTGTTCTTGATGAAGCTACAGCATTTATCGATCCTGAGAATGAGGAGAAGATGAATGCTGCAATCTCACAGGTTATCAAAGACAAGACAATAATCATCATAGCTCACAGGCTTCCTTCGATCGTTGAGGCAGATCAGATCGTTGTTCTTAACGACGGAAATATCAGTGATATCGGCACTCACGATGAACTCCTCGCCAGAAATGCGGAGTATACGCATTTGTGGCAGGCACAGGCAAAGACAGGCGAATGGCAGATAAAGGAGGGTGTGTAAGCTATGATCAGGTTAATACATAGAATCGTTGAAGCTGCCGGAAAAAGAAAACTCAGGATCAGACTGGCATATTTCTTTTGTTTTATAAAAGGGCTGTTGATGAAGAGCCCGGTAATCGTTGCCTTTTTGGTTATAGACAGATTTTTCACAGGCGGAGATGTTACGGACCTGTTTGTGAAAGCTGCGATAGCCATGGCGGCTATACTTTTGCTCCAGATAGTAGCCCAGTACATCGGTGACCGGCTTCAGTCTGCAACAGGTTTTGAGATGTTTGCCGATATGAGAATTGCCATAGGAGAGCATCTTAAGAACCTGCCGATGGGATATTACACAGAGGGTAATATAGGCAAGATATCTACTGTACTCACCACGGATATGTCCATGGTCGAGGAAGTGTGCATGTCGCAGATTGCACAGCTAATGACTTATTTCTTCTCTGAAGCCATAATGATTATCTTCCTGTTTATCTTCGATTACAGGATAGGTATCCTGGGACTGATCACTGTGGCAGCAATTATCCTGTGCGGAAAAGCTTCACAGAAACAGATCCAGAAGCATACGGATATACGTCAGGAACAGGCAGAGAAACTTACTTCTGCGGTAATCGATTACACGGAAGGCATGAATATCATCAAGACATTCAATATGATCGGTAAGTCTTCCAAGGATCTGACAGCAAATTTCGATAAGAGCTGCAGAGATAATATCAATTTCGAACATGTTGTTCATCCCTGGAATATAAAACTTGGAATAATCTATGCCGTCGGATCCGCTCTGACATTGGGCATCAGCGTATTCCTTGTAATAAACGGAATTATCACCACTTCAAATTTTGTGGCTATGATGCTCTTCCTGTTTGATCTTTATGTTCCTGTTTATGCTCTCTACAACGAGTCAACCAGACTTACCGTAATGAGTGCCTGCATGGACAGGATCGAAGCGGTTCTTGCAGTTCCGGAACTTGAAGATAACGGAAGATGCATATTCCCCCATAAGTATAACGGCCCGGAAGTCGAATTTGAGAATGTTTCTTTCGGATACGATGATAATGAAGTGCTGAAGGGTGTGTCATTTAAGATGGCACCGAACACAATGACCGCCGTAGTAGGTCCTTCCGGAAGCGGGAAGAGTACTATAGCAAATCTTCTGGCAAGATTCTGGGATGTTAATTCCGGAACCGTAAGGATCAAGGGTGTGGATATCAGAGATGTTTCCATGCAGCAGTTAATGAAGCAGATCAGTATGGTATTCCAGCGGGTCTATCTTTTCCGAGATACCATTTATAACAACATTGTAATGGGACGTCCTGATGCTACAAAAGAAGAGGTTATCGAGGCTGCAAAAAAGGCCCGTTGCTATGATTTCATTATGGCGCTTCCCGAAGGGTTTGATACGGTGATCGGTGAAGGTGGCGCAACGTTATCCGGTGGAGAGAAGCAGCGCATTTCAATCGCAAGATGCATTCTTAAAGATTCTCCAATCGTCATTTTGGATGAGGCTACGGCTTCGGTAGATGCAGATAATGAGAGCCTTATCCAGGAGGCGATCAGCGAACTGGTCAAGGATAAGACTCTGCTGGTTATCGCACACAGACTTAAGACCATCAGAAATGCTGATGAGATTCTGGTCGTTGATGAAGGTGTTATCAAAGAGCAAGGTACACACGCCGAGCTTATGGATAAATGTGGTTTATACAAGAGCTTTATCGAGAAGATCAACTCAGATATAGCTTGGAAGAAAGGAACGGAAACTATATGAAAAAGTATGAAGTAAAAGATCTGATCAACATTGGTATTTACACAGCATTACACTTTCTGTGTATCTTTATAGTTGCTATGATCGGTTTTATCCCGCAGACCTTTGCGTTCGCGGGAATCCTGGAGGGATTCCTCGGCGCAATCCCGTTTATGATATTCCTTACCAAGGCTAAAAAGTTCGGAATGATTACTATCATGGGTGTGCTGCTGGGTCTGATCACATTCCTTATGGGAAGACCATGGCCTTGCATTGCAATCGGACTTGCAGCAGGTCTTATTACAGATCTCGTATGGATGAAAGCTGATTTTAAGAAGATCAAATACGGCCCTCTTTGCTGCGGCCTCATGATGCTTTGGCTCGGAGGAATGGGACTTCCTCTTTTCTTCGGATACAGAGACAGCTACCTTGCTAATCTCGAAGAGGGCTACGGAAAAGAGTATGTTGAAGTAATAAGGTCTCTTACACCGGACTGGATGTTCTTCGGTTCGATAGCTATCGGTGTTGTGGGAGGCTTCCTGGGCGGCCTTTTTGCCAAGAGAATACTCAGAAAGCATTTTGCCAAGGCAAATCTTGTTGAATGAGAAAGCTTGATCCGCGAACAAAACTGTTCCTGCTGGTAGTGATCAATGTCGTGATGATGACGGGAAAGATCACGGGTATATTTGTGCCCGTGAGAATCGTCTTTGCCTTGATTCCTTTTGTTCTGATGATGAGGGAAACATGGTTTAGAGGTTCTTTAATTTATTTCTTCCTGTACCTTTATGTATTCCTTCTTGAGCGGTACACGCTGCAGGACATTAACCCTGTGCTCCTCATCGTATTGCTGTTTACAACAGGCCTGTTGTCACGCTTCCTTGCAGGAGTAATGATGGCATATTACCTCATGAAAACAACGACAGTAAGCGAGTTTGTTACGGCCATGGAGCGTATGCACGTGACAAAAGCCATAGTTATTCCGTTTGCTGTGATGTTCCGCTTTTTCCCTACGTTAAAGGAGGAATGGCAGGATGTTAAGAATGCTATGAAGATGAGGGGGATAGGTCTTGCGGGCAGAAATCCTCTGGATGTTCTTGAGTATGTCATGGTTCCGATCCTCATGTCGGTTTCGAAGATCGCTGATGAACTGTCGGCGGCATCGATGACAAAGTGCCTTTCAGTTGATGGCAAGAGAACACACATAGCCAGGATAGGATTCTCGTTTCTGGATGTCATTCTCGGCCTGTGCGGGGCAGCCGGTCTTTTCGCACATGTATTCCTGGGAGGTGTGATCGGAACATGATCAAATTCTCGGATATCAACTTCCAATATAAGAATAATAAAACTGAGAAGGGTAATCTCGTTGATATTAATCTGACCATAGAAGACGGAGAACTGATAGTGCTTACCGGAGAGAGCGGCTGCGGTAAGACAACTTTTACGAGGCTCATAAACGGTCTGGCCCCCAATTATTATCCCGGAACCGTAACCGGAGAGCTCCTTCTTGACGGAGAGAATGTCATCGGTAAATCTGTTGCAGAATTGGGAAGAACTGTCGGAAGCGTTTTCCAGAATCCAAGAAGTCAGTTTTTTAATGTTGATACGGACAGTGAACTTGCTTTTGCAGCTGAGAATATAGCCATGGATCCTAAAGAGATAATCCGCAGAATGGATGAGATCACGGAAGAACTCGATCTCAAGGATCTCAGACAACGAAGTATCTTTGAACTGAGTGGCGGCGAGAAGCAGCGAATAGCCTGCGGAAGTGTCGCTGTTATGTATCCGAAGGTAATAGTGCTGGATGAACCCTCTTCTAATCTCGACATTGAATCCATTGATAAGCTTAAGAGTGTTCTCAAGAAATGGAAGAAACAGGGAAAAACGGTAATAATTGCAGAACACAGGTTATTCTTTCTGAAGGATCTGGCAGACCGTCTTGTGGTAATGAAAGACGGCAGTATCACAAATGTGTATACCCGTGCTGAAATGAATGAGCTGAGCGGGGCTCTAAAAGAAATGGGCATCAGACCACTCGAAGAGCCCGGGCTTGTAATTAAACGGTCAAAGGAAGGTATCAGGGATTACATAAGGATAGAGCATTTCAAGTATTCATATGACAGGAAGACTATAGCTCTTTCAATTGACAAAATGCTCCTTCCCGGACACCAGGTCGTAGCGATCGTAGGACAAAATGGCGCAGGCAAGAGTACGTTTCTTAAGTGTCTTTGCGGAATCTACAAGACCAAAAAAGATAAGATCTTACTGAACAATAACCGATGGAAAAGAAAAGTCCGCAGTAAGGACTGTTATATGGTTTTCCAGGACGTTAACCACCAGCTGTTTACGGAAAGTGTATTGGACGAACTTATCATTGGAATGGATGATTCTCTGACTGAAAGCGAGAAAAAGGAAAAAGCCTTGGATATTCTCGAAAGATTCGGCCTTAAAGACAAAGCCGGAGATCATCCTATGGCGCTGTCGGGCGGGCAGAAACAAAGGGTTGCAATCGCATCGAGTGTTGCAGCAGGCAGAGACATTATACTGATGGATGAACCTACAAGTGGAATGGATGAGTTAAACATGATCCGTTTGTCAGATGAGCTAAAGCGTTTGAAGGGAATGGGCAAGACCATTTACGTAGTAACGCACGATTACGAGTTTATAAACGAATGCTGTGATTCTGTAATAGAGCTCAAGTGATCACATCGAAATGATTTTCATTAGCGGATAAAAGACCGAAAAACACCTAAACATCAACAAAATTTTAGCGATACGAATTTGGGCTTGGTTTAATTCCTACCAAATTGGTATATAATTCCTAATTAATATTAGTTATAACTAACTCGATTTAGGAAAGGGGTATATTAAATGCCATTATTAGAGGTTAAAGATTTAAAAGTTGCAGTAGAAGAAAAGACGATCCTGAACGGTGTTGATCTCAAGATCGAGCCCGGTGAGATCCATGTTCTTATGGGACAGAACGGTGTGGGTAAGTCAACTCTTGTTTCAGCAATAATGGGTGATCCGTCCTATGAGATCGAAGCCGGTAAGATACTTTTCGAGGGTGATGATATTACAGATTCTTCTCCTGATGAGAGAGCAAAAAAAGGTATCTTTATGTCTTTCCAGAATCCTCTTGAGATTCCCGGAGTTACTCTTGAGAACTTTCTCAGAACTGCAAGGGGTGCTATCAGAGGAAACAAAGAAAAGATCGTTGCTTTCAGACGTGAGCTCGAAGCGAAGATGGATGCACTCGGCATGGATCATGCATATGCTGACAGATACCTGAATGTCGGATTCTCCGGAGGAGAGAAGAAAAAGGCTGAGATCCTGCAGCTCCTGATGCTTCAGCCGAAACTTGCGTTTTTGGATGAGACAGATTCCGGACTTGATGTCGATGCGGTAAAGACTGTAACTGAAGGAATAAAACATTTCCACAATAAAGAAAACTCTTTGGTAATCATTACGCATAATGCCAGTATCCTTGGCGGGCTTGATGTTGATAAGGTTCATGTAATCGGCAGAGGCAGGATCATAAGAACAGGAGACAAAAGCCTTATCGACAGGATCAATGAATACGGTTATGCCTCAGTAACGGAAGAGGTGTGATCATGTTTGAAGTTGAAGAGAAAACCAGGGTCGATGCGATTGACCGCACCCTCTACGATTTTAAGGATAAGCTTGATCCGGCATTGATCGTTGATTCAGGTCTTACAGAAGATGTTGTAAGACAGATCTCAAAAGAAAAGAACGATCCGGAATGGATGACAGAATTCAGACTGAAATCACTTAAGACTTATAACGAACTTGATATTCCCAATTGGGGTCCTCCGATTGACGGACTCGATATGGATAATATCGTTACATATGTGCGTCCAAAAGGTGAGATGAGTGCAAAGTGGGAAGAGGTTCCTGAAGATATTAAGAATACTTTTGAGAAACTCGGTATTCCCCAGTCAGAGCGATTATCACTGGCAGGTGTCGGTGCCCAGTATGATTCGGAGATCGTATATCATAACGTGCGTAAAGAGGTTGCAGCGCAGGGCGTTGTTTACACAGATATAGAGAGCGCATTAAAAGGTGATATGGCTGACATGGTCAGATCGCACTTTATGAAGCTGATACCTCCTTCCGAGCATAAGTTTGCTGCACTGCACGGTGCGGTATGGTCCGGCGGTTCTTTTGTTTACGTTCCGAAAGGCGTTTCTGTAGAGATACCTTTGCAGTCTTACTTCAGACTGAACGCTCCGGGTGCAGGTCAGTTCGAGCACACACTCATTATCGTTGAAGATGATGCATATCTGCATTTTATCGAAGGATGTTCTGCTCCGAAATACAATATTGCAAATCTTCATGCCGGCTGTGTTGAGATCTATATCGGTAAGAATTCGCGTGTCAGATATTCGACTATCGAGAACTGGTCCAAAAACATGTACAACCTGAATTCCAAGCGTGCTCTGGTTGAAGAGGGCGGAACGATCGAATGGGTATCAGGATCTTTTGGATCACACACATCATATCTCTATCCAATGAGCATTCTCAAAGGCGATAATTCCAGAATGGAATATACGGGCATTACTTTTGCCGGAGAAGGTCAGGAACTGGATACAGGCGCAAAAGTAGTACATATGGGAAGGAATACAAGTTCTCATATAACGACAAAATCGATCTCAAGAGACGGTGGCAAATCCAACTTCAGATCTGAAGTGTCGATCAGGCACGAGGCCGAGAACAGTAAGTCTGCTGTTACCTGCGAGTCGCTGATGCTTGATGACCAGTCCAGATCAGATACTATCCCTGTATCAGATATCAGAAACAGTAAAGTTGACATCGGTCATGAGGCTAAGATCGGAAGGATCAGTGAAGATTCCATCTTCTATCTTATGAGCAGAGGATTATCCGAAGATGACGCTAAGGCACTTATCGTAGGTGGTTTTGCCGAACCGATCGCTAAAGAACTGCCGGTTGAGTATGCGGTGGAAATGAATAATCTTATCAATCTTGAGATGAAAGGCAGCATAGGCTGACAGGTGGAATTATGAGTTACAGAATTAATACTATTCCGATGCCTACGTGGAACCATCTTAAGGTTAACCATGCACCGGATGTTTTCGAGAGGAATGCGGACCGCTCAGGGAAAATCGGTTCTTATATCGTAAGTTCTGTATTTGAGGACATGATAAGCGGTGCAGGAGCGGAATTTGACAGCGATGTAAAAGCTAATGTATCAGTGATCAGGACCAGGAGTGTAGCCGCGAAAAGCGGAAATAACACCTTCGTTTCAGAATATAAGGAAGGCGTTATAAGAGAATGCGTTGAAGTGTTTGAAGGTGCTGAGGCTGAACTGGTTCAGATAATAGAGTCCGATAATGCAGAGAAATTGGATCTGCTTACGCAGGTTTATGCTCACAAGAACAGTAAAGTAAAGCTCTATCTGCTCAATCTGTCCGGTATCGGATCTGATGCCAGAAGCGGAGTAGCGATCAAGACTGAAGAAAATGCAGAGGTAGAGGTAGTCAGGGTAGCCATAGGAAGCCTGCATGCTCTGTATGGGATCCGTTCTGATCTGGTCGGGGATAACAGCCACTGTAATATTACGACGGCTTATCTAGCAGACAACGATGAAGTGCTCGACATGAATGACAGTTCGATCTTTTACGGTAAGGAGACGTTCTCCGAGATCAAAGCAATTGGTCTTTTGTCAGGACGTGCATATAAGACGTTGAGGGAGACTGTTGATTTCAGGCGCGGTTGTGTACATGCGATCGGCCATGAAGGTGAGGACACAGTTATGCTCTCGGATGATGTAAGAAACATCACAACTCCGCTCATTCTTTGCGGAGAAGAATGGGTCGAGGGAATGCATGCGGCAACTACTACAAGACTTGATGATGATATGCTCTTCTATCTTCAGTCGAGGGGCATACCGATCAGAGATGCGAAGCGCCTCATCATTGAATCCAGGTTCTCACCGGTTATTGACATGATAAGTAACGAAGATATTAAAAACAGAGTAATGAAATCGATTGGAGAAAGACTTGATGCTCTCTCAGAATTATAAGAAAGACTTTAAGATACTTAACAAGTCCGAAAATGATATGCGCCTGGTGTATCTCGACAATGCTGCGACCACGCAGAAGCCGGATGCCGTTCTAGATGCAGTCAGCAGGTATTACACATACGATAATGCAAATCCACACAGGGGCGTTTACGAGCTCGCGATGAGGGCGACTGATGTGCATGAGAATGCAAGACATGTAATTGCAGCTTTTCTGAATGCTGAGCGTGATGAAGAGATTATCTTCACGCGTAATGCTACAGAGGCACTCAATCTAGTTGCATACAGTTATGGACTTGCTAATCTTAAGGCAGGAGATGAGATAGCTGTTGCCGTATCCGAACATCACAGTAATATGGTTCCGTGGCAGCGTGTTGCAGAAGTTACAGGTGCTAAAGTTGTTTATCTCTATCCCAATGAATCAGGTGAATATACCAAAGAAGAACTGACATCGAAGATAGGAAGAACCACAAAGATCCTGGCCATGGCACATGTGTCTAATGTATTGGGAATAGAAAACCCTGTGAAGCTCGCCACAAGACTGGTTCATCAGAATGGAGGAATAGCAGTTATCGATTGTGCCCAGAGTGTTGCACATATGAAGGTCGATGTCAGAGACATAGATGCAGATTTTGTCGCTTTCTCAGGACATAAGATATATGCTCCGATGGGTATTGGTGTTCTGTATGGAAAGTACGCTTTGCTTGATTCGATGCCGCCGTTCTTAAGCGGCGGCGACATGATATCTCATGTTCACGAGAGCGGTACCACGTATGCCAAACCGCCGAGAAAATTCGAAGCAGGAACATGTAATCTTGGTGCAGAAGCAGGACTTGTTGAAGCTATAAGATATGTTGAGGCTATTGGTCTTGATAAGATCAGAGAACATGAGACATATCTTAGTGAACTTGCTGTCAAAGGTCTGAATGATCTTGGAGGCGTTGATATCTATCCGTCTGTTTCAAGTAAGGGAAGGAGTCTTATTTCTTTTAACATAAATGCTGTTCATCCTCATGATGCCGCGACGATATTGGATTCTTACGGTGTCTGTGTCCGTGCAGGTCATCATTGCGCCGAACCGTTGATGGAGAGACTCGGAATTGGCTCTTGTCTCCGGGCAAGTTTTGCTGTCTACAACGACATTGAAGATGTAGATGTTTTTATCCGCTCAGTTGAGCAGACTAGGAAGGTGATGGGAATTGGATCTTAAGAATTTGTATTCTCAGATAATAACGGAAAACAGCCGTGCTGCTCATAATAGGAGACCGGTACCGGGTGCTACGGTAAGTCTTGAAGGCAATAATCCGTCATGTGGTGATGATATCGTTCTGCAGGTAAAGATAGAGAACGGAGTTATAGAAGATCTAGGTTTTATTGGTACAGGTTGTGCTATATCACAGGCATCGGCTTCTCTTATGATCGACCTCATTAAGGGTAAAAACGTTGAAGAAGCGAAGGAACTTGTTGACCTTTATCTTCGCATGATAAAGGTCGAAGCTGACGAGGACGAATATATAGACAGACTTGAAGATTGCTCAGCTCTTGCAGGTGTGTCAAAGGTGCCTGCCAGGGTAAAGTGTGCGGTACTCGCATGGCACACGCTTGAAGATGCTCTGAATAATCAAAACGTTTGATAGTTTTAAGTTGACATAAAAATGAACGTGTGATAAAACAATTACCGATAATCAGATTATCGGTAATTTGTTTTTGGGAAGAGGATTGTAATGTCCGTTCGTGATACCAGTATAGATCCGAGATTGATACAGAGTGCCCGTGAAGAGTTCATGACTAGCGGGTTCATTAAGGCTGACCTCAAGAGCATCTGTGAGAATGCCGGTGTTACTACGGGAGCTGTATATAAGCGTTACAAGGGTAAGGAAGAGCTTTTTCAGGCAGTCGTTCAGGAAGCGATCGATAAGATGGATGGTTTTGTTAAACTTCGTTCAGAGATCGATTTCTCGAATCTTTCTGATGAACAGATCCGTGATACATGGTTAATGAATGAAGAGTATGTTCTTGAGATGTTCAGACTGATCTGGGATATCCGCAAAGACCTCGTTATATTGCTTGAGAAGTCTGCAGGTACAGCATATGAGAATTACGGGCATGATTTTGCTCACCGAATGACAAAAGCATATATGCAGTATTATCTGGAAACGAAGAAGAGAGGTCTGGCAAAGGCAGATATCTCTGAAGACCAGATGCATGTATTGTGTACAGCTTTCTGGACAGCAATCTATGAACCGTTTATCCATAAGATGACCTGGAAGAAGATAGAGGCGCACTGCAAAGTCCTGTGCCGGTATTTTAACTGGGCAGAAGCAATCGGATTGATATAAATCAGTAAACCAAGCCGTCCAAGGGGCGGCTAAAAAAATACAAAACAGGTTAGTGAAAACTAACATAAGTAAAGGAGAACTAAAATGTTCAAGCGTGTTGCTCCGTATATCGGAGAATTTAAGAAATACACTGTGTGGGCAGTTATCATGATGTCTATAGGCATCATTGCTTCTGTGCTGCCGTATTTCTTTTTGTACCAGATCATATCGCCCCTGACAGCAGGTGAGAGTGTTGATATGAAGTTTGTGATGATAAGAGTAACTTTGGTTGCTTTATGTGAGATCATTTTTTCACTCTCGTATGTGCAGGGATTGGAATTCTCTCATATCAGTGCATATAACACATTGAAAAATCTCCGTGTATCTTTACAGGGCAAGCTCGAGAAACAGCCTCTCGGTACAATAAAAGAACTTGGAACCGGCCGTATCAAGAAAGTATTTACTGATGATATCGATCAGATAGAGCTTCTTCTCGCTCATGCAATCCCGGAAGGAATAGCAAATATCGCAATTCCTGTGATCATCATTGTGCTTATGTTCATTGTTGACTGGAGATTGGGACTTCTCTCTCTCGTTCCTCTCGTTGTCGGAATGTTCGCAATGTCCATGATGATGAAGCAGGGCATGTCGAAGATGAATGCTTATTACGAATCTGCCGCAAGGATGAATAACACCATTATTGAATATGTTAATGGTATGGAAGTCGTTAAAGTCTTTAATAAGGATGGTGACTCTTACAAGAAATTCGGTGACGTAGTAAGGAGCTACCGCGATTTTACGATCGCATGGTATAAGGTCTGCTGGCCCTGGATGGCTACATATTCCAGTGTGTTGCCTTGTCTTGTGCTTCTGATGCTGCCGTTCGGTTCAGGTATGGTTCTTGGCGGATTCATAAGCCTGGATAAGCTGATCCTTGTTATGTGCATGTCTTTTGCAGTAGGACCATCAGTCCTTAAGGCATTGAATTTTGCAGGCAAGTTTCCTCAACTGGATTACAAGATCGCAGAACTTGAGAAGATGATGGATAAACCGGCACTTAAAGAGGGAACATCTGATTTTGTCGGAACTAACTATGATATAGAGTTCAAAGATATTCACTTCGGATACGGAGAGACAGAAGTCCTCCATGGTGTTGATATGTCATTGAAGCAGGGAACTACAACGGCTCTTATAGGAGAGTCCGGAAGCGGTAAATCTACTCTCGCCAAACTTCTGGTTCACTATTATGACCTCAATACAGGCTCAATAACGATTGGTGGTCAGGATATAACTGACATGTCACTTGAGGCACTGAATAACCATGTGGCATTTGTTTCCCAGGAGCAGTTCCTGTTTAATACATCTCTTTACGAGAACATTCTTATCGGCAGACCTGAAGCTACAAAAGAAGAGGTCATGGAAGCTGCCAGAAGAGCGCAGTGTGAGGAATTCCTTAACCGTTTCCCTGACGGCATCATGACGCAGGCCGGAGACGGCGGAAAACAGCTGTCAGGCGGTGAAAGACAGAGAATCTCTCTTGCCAGAGCGCTTCTTAAAGATGCACCGATAATAGTACTCGACGAAGCAACTGCATATATGGATCCTGAGAACGAGGAGAAGATGAATGCAGCACTCGATGAGATCGTAAAAGACAAGACCGTGCTTGTCATTGCACACCGTCTGTCCACAATCAAAAATGCAGATTCGATCTGTGTCATGAAAGATGGCCTGTGCATAGCATCTGATACACATGACAGACTGCTGCAAACCTGTTCCGAGTATAAAAAACTCTGGGATGCGTCTGTCAGTGCCAGCACATGGAAGATTAAGGGAGCGTGATAATTATGTTGAAGATATTACACAGAATAGTAAATATGACAGGAAAGTATAAAACCCGTATCAGGGCTTCATACATAACTGCATTTCTCAAAGGAATAATGATGAAGGTACCGTTGATGCTCTGTTTTTTCTGCATAAGTTATTTTATGCAGGGACAGATGGACAAGACAAAGTGTATCTATTTTGGTGTAGCAGTTTTGGCCAGTGTAATACTCGAAGCAGTATTTGAGCACATATCCAATGTTTTGCAGTCGGCAACAGGATATATGGTATTTGCTGATATGAGACTTAAACTCGGTGACCATTTGCGCAAATTGCCGATGGGATATTTTACTGAGGGTAACATCGGTAAGATCAGTTCTGTTCTCTCAACTGATATGGTCTTTATAGAAGAGAACTGTATGGGTGTTTTATCCGAACTGGTAACGTTTCTCATATCGCAGAGCCTTATGGTAGTCATGATGTTCGTGATGGATTTCAGGATGGGTCTGTTGTCACTTCTTGTTGTTGGAATATTCGTCATTGTCGGCAACCTGATGCTGAAGACTACAATGAAGCATTCTGTTACCAAGCAGGAGGCGAGTGAATCTCTTACAGAGGAAGTTTTGGATTTTGCAGAGGGTATCGGAATCATTAAATCCTATAACATGTTAGGCAGTAAATCCAAGAGACTTACTGATGAGTTCGAGAAAAGCTGCAAGAAGAGCATTGATTTCGAGGTGGAATACTCGCCCTGGTCCAGAGCACTTTATCTGACATTTGGTATTGGTACGGCGGCGGTTCTCGCACTGAGTGCATATTTGTACGTCACAGGTGCCATAACTGATGTTTATATGGCCGGAATGGCACTGTTCCTTTTTGATGTGTTCGTATCCATCAAGAGTTACTACGGCCAGATGGCCAGACTTACAGTTACATCTGCAAGCCTTGACCGTATAGAAGAAGTGTTTGCTGCTGAAGAACTTAAGGATGACGGTAAGAGTGTTCTTGGTCATGTACTTGCTTCTGACAGTGAGATCGAATATGACAATGTCGGATTCGCATATACAGATAAAGATGTACTGTCCAATGTCTCGTTTACTGTAAAGCAGGGCGAGATGACTGCCCTTGTAGGCCCTTCCGGCGGCGGTAAATCCACGATTGCTTCGCTTCTTGCAAGGTTCTGGGATGTTAAGAGCGGAAAGATACTTGTAAGAGGTGAAGATATCAGAGATATCTCACTTGGATCACTGATGGATCAGATAAGTATGGTATTCCAGAGAGTATATCTTTTCCAGGACACTATTTATAACAACATAGCGATCGGCCGTCCTGATGCGACACGTGAGGAAGTTGAAGCAGCAGCTAAGAAGGCAAGATGTTACGATTTTATCATGCAGCTGCCTGACGGATTTGATACTGTTATCGGCGAAGGCGGCGCCTCTCTCTCGGGCGGTGAGCAGCAGAGGATCTCCATTGCGAGATGTATCCTGAAAGATTCGCCGATCGTAATTCTTGATGAAGCTACGGCAAGTGTTGACGCAGATAATGAGCGTGCCATCCAGGAGGCTATCTCAGAACTTTGCAAAAATAAGACATTACTTGTTATCGCACACAGATTAAGAACGATCAGAGATGCGGATCAGATCCTTTTAGTATCAGACGGCAAGATTGCCGAGAGAGGTAATCACGAGACACTGATGGCACTGAATGGAACATATGCTCATATGGTATCGCTGCAGGAAGCGTGATCTGCTGAAGATTATAAGAACTTAAAAAGCAAAAAAGACGGGGCAGCACAATCGTGAGATGCCCTGTTTTTTCGTGTCATTATTTTTTAACTCTACTTATTGGAGATGGTTATTTTTAAATAAATAATATTAGTTAAAACTAACTTTTGTGCTATAATCCTGCAAAAGATATCAGAATTTACCAACTTTGAACGGAAAAGATTGTTGTGATCGATGTCACCAGGAAACGGGAACTTGAAAAGAAGACTGTCAGTGAGATGATAGCACTTTACTGCAGAAATAATCACGGAACGCCAAAAGGGTCTTTGTGTGAAGAATGCCGGCGTTTAACAGATTATGCCGTATTACGCAGTGACCGGTGTCCTTTTATGGAGAACAAAACGTTTTGCAGCAATTGTAAGGTTCATTGTTATGCGCCTGATATGCGCGAAAAGATTAGGCAGGTCATGAGATATTCAGGTCCGCGGATGATATTCCATCATCCGGTAATGGCGGTCAGACATGTTATTGAGAGTAAAAAAGAAAAACGAAGAATAAACAGAGGAAGGGTACAAAATGGGACTTTATAAGAAATTCGTAAATCAGACGAGAAAACCTGAGGGAACCCTCGGTAAGATGATGGTAAACGGCATGAACAGCGGACACGCTAAGCTTGCCGACTGGGGTATGACACATCTGCCTCAAATTGATCCGGCAAACGTTTTGGATGTCGGTTGCGGAGGCGGAAGAAATGCAGGTGAACTGGCAAAGAAATATCCGACAGCCAAAGTTACTGCAATAGATTATTCGGAAGTATCAGTGGCTAAAGCCTCTGAATATAACAAATCTTTGATTGAAAGCGGAAGGATCAGTGTTAAGCGTGGAGATGTTTCAGATCTGAAATTGCCGGCGGATACATTCGATCTGGTTACTGCCTTTGAGACAATCTATTTCTGGCCCGGTCTCGAAAAATGTTTTTCAGAAGTTGCAAAAGTCTTGAAACCCGGTGGCGTATTTATGATTGTCAATGAATCAGACGGTACTGACGAGACCAGCCTTAAGTACGAGAAGATAATTGATGGCATGAAGTGCTATACGATCGAGCAGATTGAATCAGCTCTTAAGGTTGCGGGTTTTTCTTCTGTTACTTCAGATCACTATAATGGCAAACCCTGGATTTCGGTGGTCGCTGTTAAATGATGATCAGTTTCTTTATCACATAATATCTGAGAGAAGAGCGTTTGTAATGGTATTGTTTCTTGAATGTATAGTAATATGCTTTATCTTATTCGTTCCGTGTGTTGTCGTTATTGCAAACGGAGTTCATAACGGCGCATTTCTATTTGAAAAAGATGTTCAGGAACGTGTTGTTGAGATGGGGTTGATCACAAAGGAACAATTATCCCGCAACAAGAAACTGTTTAAGATCATTTCTTTGACAGTGATGATCTCATTTGCGATATGGGCAGTCTATGGAATAAACGGAGCCAGAGGATTTTTGACACCATTTCTGCAAATATATGCACTTTCAATGGCAGAAGGTCTGTTTGACAGATTCTTTATCGATACATTCTGGGTAGGTCATACCAAAGCTTGGACAATACCGGGAACAGAGGATCTGAAACCATACATACCGAAGAAAACTTTGATCGCCAAGTGGCTGATAGTTATTGTCGGAAGTCCGGTCATAGCGGCGGCAATGGCAGGAATCATGATGCTGTTCTTCAAGTGAGGTGAACAGATGGATAAGAATGAAGCTTTAAAGCTTTTGGTGGATTCAAAACCTTCATGTGCTATCAGGATGATGGCCGATTCATGTCTTGGAGAGAATAAAGGAAATATTGTCTGGAACAGAGCCGCGGAATACTTATCTGAAATAACAAACAGATATCCAACTTTCACCAAAGAAGAATATGTTCATGCAAAAGGAATCTTTAATGCATCTGCGTTATATCTGTCTTTGAAAGAAACAGCACCGGATAAAGCTCTTGAGATCATAGAGGAAGGCATGGCATCTTATGCAAGGAAAGCAGCTAAGACATATCAGCGAATGGTAAAGCTTCCGTTTGGAAGAACGATATTTCTTAAGGGGTTTGCCCAAGGAGCAAAGACTATGTTCGGTGAAAGTGCGGGTTTCAAGCAGCAGTTCCACCATGCTGACGGAAACGCGCTTCGCTTTGATGTTCTCGGATGTCCTTATGTGAAATATACGACAGAACTCGGGTGTCCTGAGATAGCTCATATATTCTGCAATAACGACATTTATGCATATGCATACCTTAAGGGAATTACTTTCGAGAGAACACAGACGCTTGGTTTCGGTGGAACTAAATGCGACTTTTATCTTTATAAATCGAAATAGGCTGATGAACTGCTTTCAAAGGTAATGGAGGAATAAAAATGCTTTTAACGATATTTTTGGCAATCGTTTTTTGTGCAGCCATAACACTTATGCTTGTTTCGGCTGTTGTATTAGTCAAGGATAAGAAACTGTTTTCTTCAGCTCCGAAGGAAGCATGGTCATGATCCCGGGTGTCGGTGTAATCTCCATCTGGGACGGATTTAGAAGTGACTTTACATTCTGGCAGTTCTTTCTGAGATTTGTCATGATTTTTACTATATATAAGGTCTACGACATGATCTTTTTTGATTACTTTTTGCTTTGTAAATTCCATTTCTTCCCAGCATTTACTCCTGAAGTAACACCTGAACAACTGACATCACATGCTCTTACGATTTTCTCTGAAATGCAGAAAATGGTTTAAGGCAGTTAACTAATACTAACTTATGGTGTTATAATCTGCAACGGTAAAGGGAAGTCTGTATTTAGCCTTTTATCAGCGTTGTGCAGGAGATAAGGGTAAATGAGTCTTAAGTTTGAGATCTTAAAACGGATAGTAAAGCTTATTAACATAAAGAAAGCCTGGGAAGGCAAGAGTGCAGAAGAGATCATCGCCAAGAAAAAGAAAGAGAACGCACGAAACAGAATTCCTGTTCTAAAAGATAGTGTTCTTGAGATTAGCCGGATAGATGTTATGGGTTTTATGGTACTCAGAATGGTCCACAAAAAGCCTGTATCACGCGCAACTCTATTTATCATTGGCGGTGGCATGGTCATGCTGCCGCAACCGTATGAGGTAAAGAAGGCTCTGAGTTTTGCCAAAGAAACAGGTATGGATGTTTTTGTTCCGTACTATCCACTTTGCACGGATTATCCTCTGACCAAAGCTTATGAGGTGATACATGAGACCTATAAGGTCATGATTAATGATTATGGTGCATCAAATATAACGGTTCTCGGTACTTCATCAGGAGGAAATCTTGCAATGGGCATGATCCCTTATATAAATGACGGACATGATGATGTTCCCGTACCTGCTCATATCATAGCCATCTCACCGGGCACATGTGTCGAGACAGATGAAGAATGGCAGAAAATGCTTGAACTGAATAAGAAAGATATTGCGATACCTGCAAGTTACATGAAGACTGCGGAAATCATAATGAGACATGGTGATATGAATGTTCCGGACTACATGCTATGGCTTCAAAAAGGTGACTTCACGAATTGTCCTCATGTATCGTTTATGTATGGTTCAGATGAGACGCTGTATGCCTGTGCGCCGGCCATTGTGAAAGCACTGGATAAATACGGAGTGGATCATGACATTATCGTTGGAGAAGGTATGTACCACTGCTATCCTGTATATCCATTCGTAAGGGAAGCAAAAGAAGGCTGGAATCAGATGATTGAAATTGCAAGGAGATCGTATGGCAGATAATCATATTCAAATAAATAAACTGCAGTACCGAAAACCTGTAAGGAAATGGTTGTGCGAGAGGTATGGAAAAGAACAGGCTGAAGTTATCTGGAAAAAGACAGTCGAACAGTACAACAATTATCTTACGGATCTCCCCGATTACGGAGGAAAGAAAAACGGACACGCTATGGCTATCTATGGCGGATTGTTAATCTTTGCCATGTATCCGTGTCTTCCTGACCAGCCGCCCATATCAGAGCTGCAGGATTTTATATCCAACATGTTCATGGGTGCTTTTGTGAAATTCGGTAAAGTATTTGACCTTAACCGTCCCTCTAACATGAAGCTGATCAATAAGATATTCAAGAAATCAGGTGACGGTGACAGGCGGGATATCGTTAAGTATCCTGCGGGTTTCGTTAATGTTGAGGAGTCTTACGATAACGTCAACCATATAGCGAGATATCATTTCACGCAGTGCCCCAATGCTGAATTTGCCAAAAAGCATGATCTGCTCCATGTTCTGCCGTTGATGTGTAATTCTGACTTTTTCGGCATTGAACAGATACATGGAACATTGATACGCTGCGGTACATGCGGAAACAGTGATCGCTGTGACTATTGTGTCGTAGGAAACAAAAATCCTCTGGCTAAAGAGTATGATATCTCTACTGATGAGACTGGTTTTCTGGTCAGCAGGAAAAGAAAATAATTAAATGACTATTGAAATGGGGATGCTTTTGACATCCCCTAAATCTTTAGCTTAGTTTATTTTTGTGAGTATATCAGCCTTCTGCGATAGCTCCGGCAGGGCAGGAAGCTTCACAAGCTCCGCATGATACGCAAACATCGGCGTTGATATTGTACTGTGTCTCACCCTGGGAAATAGCTCCTACGGGGCATCCGTCAGCGCAGGTGCCGCATGATACGCAAGCGTCAGAAATTACATATGCCATAATATTTACCTCCTTGGAATTTGAGATTGTACTGTTATTGTTCCAATGATTGGGTGATCGGGCAAGTTTTCGGTGCTGTTATTTGCAGATTAGTCACAATTTGTTTCAGTTTAGTTTGCCTGAAAACAACTTCGGTCGAAAACCCGTGGCTAACTGTATTTTAGGGCGTTTGCGGTTGTCTGTGGCTAACTGAAAAGAGCAAAAAAATTTGCTTGACACAGTAAATATTACGCTGTAATATTACGCCGTCATAAATGAGAGTTTGAAAGGCTGTTTTTGATGTCCTACGATTACGATAAAACACATGAACTGATCCTTAAGAGTGCAATGAAGACATTTAAGGAAATCGGTTTCCGAAATGCATCTATAAGAAATATCTGTAAGGATGCCGGTGTAACCAATGGCGCTTTCTATGCGCATTTTAAGAGTAAGGATGATCTTTTTGCTGCTCTCGTATCAGAGAAATTGAATGTTTTCCAGGAGTCATATGAGGATATGTGTGATATAAACATCAATTCAGTCGCTGATGTTATGCGTATGTTTGATATGTCTTACAGTTCAATAGAAACATTGATCCACTATGTATATTCGGAACAGGATGTATTTATGCTTATCCTGAATAGCAGCGGCGGATCAAGTTATGAGAATTTCATTAATGATCTCATCACTGAAGAGTGTAAGAATACAATGATCTTTATGAACAGCGCTAAGAAGTTTATGAAGAGACCTGAGAATATCTCTGAGCGTTTTATAAGACTTGGCGCATCAATGGTCATAAACTCTATGTTTGAAGCATTTCTGGATGGCGTCTCTGAAGAAGATAATATCCGAGAGACTAAGATTGCCAGCGATTTCTGCATCGCAGGTTACAGAGAATTGTTGGGACTTTAAATATACCGTTGCCACTAAGTGACGGTATATTTTTTGCCATATAGGTTAGTTAGAACTAACATTTGGGAGGTGTTGTTAACTTGAAGGAAAAGAAATCGAATCCGATGTTAAGGATCTGGCAGATAGCAGAGCCCGAGCACGGTAAATTGCTGCTGTCTGTTGTGTTGGCGGTGTTGGGTGTAGTATCAGGGATCGTTCCATATGTTTCCGCTGCTAAAATCATATCCGGAATGATAGAAGGAAATACCGAATGGACTTATTATCTTGTGTTTATTATTGCTGCTTTTGCAGGGTTTGCACTGAAAAGTCTTTTATACGCCAAAGGCCTGAGCGTAAGTCACAAGGCAACGTTCGCATTGCTGGGCGATATAAGGAAACAGATATTTGCCAAGCTCCCGAGAATGCCTCTGGGTACTATCATTGATACATCAAGCGGAAAAATAAAGCAGATAATCGTCGATGAAGTCGAACATATGGAAAGACCCATCGCGCATATGATCCCGGAATTAACATCCAATATCATCGGTGCAATAGCAGTATGGGTATATCTGATGATCGTTGACTGGAGAATGGGACTTATCTGTCTTATCTCTGTTCCTGTTGGACTGTTGTTCTTCGGCTTTATCGCGGCAAGCTATGCCGAAGACTACAAAAAGTCTGTTGAGATCACACAGGACATGAATGCGAGCATTGTTGAATATGTTCACGGTATTGAGGTCATTAAGGCATATAACCAGAGAAAGACATCATATCAGAAGTTTAAAGACAAGGTTATGGCAAATGCTTCTTTCTACTGTTACTGGATGAAAAAGACGGAGGTATGTCAGGCCCTTTGTTATACCATCGCGCCTTGTACTCTTATAACTGTTTTGCCGTTAGGCTGGTGGATGTATATCTCAGGCAGTATAACTGCTGATGTATTCATGACATCGATAATGCTTTCGATGTGCATTGTCGGACCGATCCTGTCTGCAATACAGTTTACTGATTCATCTGCAAAAGTATCCACTACGGTTGCTACTGTTGATGAACTTCTGTCAGGTGAAGAGCAGGATCACGCTGACACACCGGTTGAATTCGAAACTCATAACATTGAACTTTGTGATGTTACTTATTCGTATCATGAAGGGGATGAAGTGCTTCACAATGTGAACCTTTCTATTCCGGAGAAAAGTTTTACTGCACTTGTAGGTCCTTCCGGAAGCGGAAAATCTACTATTGCAAAACTGGTCGCAGGCTTCTGGGATGTTGCAGACGGTGTGGTTAAGATGGACGGAAAAGACCTGAAATCGATACCGCTCGAACAACTCTATGATCAGGTTGCATATGTATCTCAGGATAACTGGCTGTTCGATGATTCGATTATGAACAATATCCGTATGGGTAATACTGCTGCTACGGATGAGCAGGTTAAGGCGGTTTCCAAAGCTTCAGGCTGTGATGAGTTTATCCGTGCTCTTCCTCAAGGTTATGAGACCAGAGTGGGAAGCGGCGGAACTCATCTGTCAGGCGGTGAACGTCAGCGAATAGCCATTGCCAGAGCAATGCTTAAAGATGCTCCAATCGTAATCCTTGATGAAGCCACAGCTTATATCGATCCTGAGAATGAGGCTGTTATACAGCGTGCTCTTACAGGACTCATTAAGGATAAGACAGTTATTATCATTGCACACAGACTGTCAACAGTTACCAATGCGGATCAGATCGTTCTGGTCAATAACGGGACAGTCGAATGTACCGGAACTCACAGTGACCTCCTTGCAAAGAGTGAGCTTTATAACACCATGTGGCAGGCACATGTAAGCGAAGGAGGAGCAGCATAATGTTAGAAGCAATTAAGAAGATAATAAGTTTCTCGGGTCAGGAGAAGAGCAAGATATATAAGGCCATAATCGTATCTTTCTTTAAATCTCTTTTCTCGATGTTCAGGATGGCTGCGATCTATTTTGTGCTCCTGGCTTTCGAAGAATGTAATACCACAATGATGCCTGCCTGGACGGCACTTGTTTTTCTTGGTGTAAGCATTATAGGGCAGTTGATCCTTAAGATGGTTGCAGATCTTCAGGCGGTTCATGCAGGATATTTCATGAGTGCACATAAGAGGCTTGAGATAGCTGAAAGGCTTAAGAAAGTTCCAATGGGTTATTTCAATGACAACAATCTTGAACAGATAACCGGTACTGCCACGACGGTTCTTGATGTTGTTGAGAACCAGGGTGCTAACGTTCTCGTACTCATCTTAAGCGGACTGATGAACTCAGTCGTATTCCTGATCTGCGTATTGTGTTTTGACTGGCGTTTGGGACTGATAGAGCTTGCCGGAATGATCATATACATGCTCATTACATCTTCAATGGAAAAGAAGAGCAGATCTTTATCTCCTGTAAGGCAGAAAAATGAGGCCGCTCTGGTTTCCAAGGTGCTCGAGAGCCTTCAGGGAATGAGCGTGATCAAGTCGTTTAATCTGACAGGCAAGGGTGATGAAGCACTGAAAAAAGCAATAGATGATAACCGTGACAGTAATATGGCTCTGGAGAGACTGTTCATACCCTATGGAGAACTTCAGGGAGTTGTCCTTGGTGCGTTCAAGGCATTGCTGCTGTTTGCTGCTGTTGCACTCTTTATAACCGGAAATATGACGATAACGTATGCGCTGATGGCTGTTATTATTTCGTTCCAGGTTTTTGCGGACATTGAACAGACCGGTGCAGGACTCACTGTATTAAGAGTTGTTTCAAGTTCTATAGAGGAAGCAGAGAAGGTCAATCTTCTTCCTGTCATGGATGAGAACGGAAAAGAATACATTCCTGATGATCACGGAATAACGATCGATCATGTATCTTTCTCTTATGGTGAGAATGAAATCCTGAATGATGTGAGTCTGCAAATTCCCGAGAATACCATGACGGCATTTGTCGGATCTTCCGGTGCAGGCAAGACCACTCTGGCGATGCTGATCGCACGTTTCTGGGATGTTGATAAAGGAAGCATTTCCATCGGAGGAAAAGACGTAAAAGACTACACCTTGGAGAGTCTTATGTCGCAGATCAGCGTGGTGTTCCAGAATGTATATCTCTTTGCGGACACGATCGAAAACAACATCAAGTTTGGAATGAGTGATGCAAGTCATGAGCAGGTTGTGGCAGCTGCAAAAAAAGCATGTTGTCATGACTTCATAATGTCGCTCCCGGATGGATATTCCACAGTGATAGGTGAGGGCGGAGCGACATTGTCCGGCGGTGAGAAACAGAGGATATCCATTGCGAGAGCGATACTCAAGGATGCTCCGATAATCATATTGGATGAAGCAACGGCAAATGTGGATCCGGAGAATGAAGATAAGCTTACTGCGGCATTTGATGCTCTTACTGACAACAAGACAGTAATCATGATCGCTCACAGACTTAAGACGATCAGGAATGCCGATAAGATCGTTGTGCTCGACGGAGGCTCAATAAGCAGCGGAACACATGATGAGCTCATGAGAACGAGTCTTAAATACAGTAATTTCATAAGACTCAGAGAGGAAGCAGCTAACTGGAAGATGTGATTAATGAGATAAAAGTAACCGACATATGTCGTTTTCGAACAACGTATGCGACATATGTCGGAAAACTAAAAATACCCCATTGAGTGAATAGGATTAATCTGTATAATCAAAAACGTGCCATAAAAACCAAATAGAGGTGCACGACATAGGTCTGGTGTTGTTGAAAACAGGTAGGAATCCGGATCTATAGCACGTGTTGAGTAAACAACACTTCTATAAACCTCAATTTGGATGATGTTCTTTTAGTTACTTAACATCATTGGGGGGCTGTCTTGCGGGTGCGTGACAGCCTCCTGTTTTTTGTGCTTGGATATAGTTAGATAAAACTAACTTATCGTGATATAATTGCTCAGGCAGTATGCTAACACACTTTTGTTTGAGGTGTCGGATGGATCAGCCGAAACAGATTCACAAATGGCTTAGAGCAGTAATTAAAGATGACGCGGAGAGGATCTTTTCTTCACAGTCATCTATATATAACGACTGTGTTGCATCGCTCACGGGTAAGACTCCTAATCAGTATAAAACGCTGACCAAAACAATATTGCCTCGTGTTGCACTATATAAAGCTCTTAAGGCAGATAGCAAACTGTCATCTCAGGCCTATGATCTGACTCACAAGTACATGGTTGAAGTGATCGGAATGCAGAAGCATAAGAGTACAAGAGTGCTTGAGATCATACCCGGATTTTACAGGATATACAGCAGGTCTTTTCTGAAGATCATGAGGACAACGGATCTGCAGAAGAGTACTCAGTTCGAAGGAAAAGATTATTACAACATAACGATAACCAACTGTCTTTGGCATAACGCATGCAAGGATTTCGGATGCCCTGAATTGTGTCCGGCCTTTTGTGATGTCGATGACATTACATATGGAGATTTAAGAAAGATTGGGTTCACCAGGACACAGACACTTGGAAAGGGAGGAGAATGCTGCGACTTCCATTTCTATAAGAAGTGAATACCGCAGAGAAATTATATGAAATATTCCGGAATGCCGATGGGAATGTGGTTGCTTCTGAAGAATTCTTTTGAAAAGAATCTTGTAAATGATCTTGGTCTGACCAAAGAAGAAGCAAAAACAGTCAGATTAAAAGCAAAACCGAAATACAGAAAGATTATTGAAGAGCTTCCTGAATTTGAGAAGAAAGACAGATTTAAGACCAATATCGTAAATTGCGCAATGCTGATCTCATTCTTAAGTTATCTTCCGCATAAACCTGATGTGAATGAAGTTACCAGGTATTATGAGGATGCAATGACGACACCATTCTTAAAGAAGATGTGCAGAAAGAGCGGGAAGAATAAATTCAGTGAAAAGGACATTGCTTCAAATATATCAACTGCAAACTTGAAAGCTGCCGACCGTAACAGGTATTCATGGAACATGGATTATATACCTTACGAAGACGGAAGTGGATACGAGGCCAGGTTTTACAATTGTGGTATATGTGTGTTAATGAGAGAGCATGGTCTTTTTGAATATGTACCTGCAATGTGTCATCTTGATTATGTGATGAGCGAATTAGGCGGAGCCTCAAACTTTGTAAGAGAATACACGCTCGCATCAGGCGGACCGTACTGCGATTGCGGATATAAAAAGAAAGCCTGAACACCGGCTTTATCCCACGTTAGAAAATACCTCGTTTTCTTTATTGACATCCTTCAAACAAATTGGTAATATTCTTGCGGTTAGTTAAGACTAACAGAAGTAAACAACAAATAACCGAAGGAAACTTCTAGAAAGGGTTCTAGCCTATGTTTGATGAGATGGTGGTCAGAAACTGTGCACCTACTCTTGCAGGCATCAAGGTCGGCAGTCTGTTCAATTGTATCGGACAGGACTGTGAAGATACATTGAATTGTGTTCGTTCCCTTAACAGAAGACTTCATCCTTACGGTGTCAGGTTGATTACTGTTTTGTCTGAAAACAAACCTTCTCTGGTCTATATGTACCGTCCCGCAAAACTCAGAAAGTATTTCTTGGAAGAGGATGTCAGAAGTCTTCTTTATGAGTTCGGATATGAACCTGATGATATTGACGGCTGCGTGAAGACTCTTATTGGAAAACTCTTTGATTCTGAAGAATTTCCTCATGAGATCGGTCTGTTCCTCGGATACCCTTCAGAAGATGTAAGAGGGTTTATCGAGAATCACGCATGCGGTTCAAAATGCATCGGATGCTGGAAGGTTTACGGCGACGTTGATCAGGCCCGTAAGAGGTTTGCTTTATACAACAAATGTACTTCGATCTACTGCAGAAGATTAAGAGAAGGCAGCAGCATCGAGAAATTAACAACGGCGTGTTGACGCCGATAGAAAGGATTTATTCATATGAAAACAGCAGTTGTTTTTTGGAGCGGTACAGGAAATACAGAGGCTATGGCTAATGCAGTAGCTGACGGCATGAAGGAGAAGGGAGCAGAGGTTTCTGTTCTCGGTCCTTCAGGTTTTACGGCTGAAAATGTAGCTGAGTTTGATGCAATCGCATTTGGTTGTCCTGCAATGGGTAATGAAGTTCTCGAGGAAAGTGAATTCGATCCCATGTTTACTGCAATCGAGGGTTCTCTCTCAGGTAAGAAGATCGCACTCTTCGGTTCTTTCGGATGGGGTGACGGTGAATGGATGAGAAACTGGGAAGAGCGCTGCAAGGATGCAGGCGCAAACCTTGTTTGTGACAGTGTAACAGTTAATGAGTCTCCTGACAGCGACGGTGTTGAGAACTGCAAGAAGTTAGGCGCCGCACTCGCTTCTTAAACTTACGGTCAGGCAACTGATCAGAATCGGAGTATAAAAATGAGTTACAGGATAGTACTTATAAGACACGGCGAATCCGAATGGAATAAAGCAAATCTTTTTACAGGTTGGACGGATGTTGATCTGTCCGATGCCGGAAGAGAAGAAGCAAAGAACGGAGGGCTCCTCCTTAAGGAAGAAGGAATATCTTTTGATGTGTGCTTCACATCAGTTCTTAAGAGAGCCATTCATACTGCCAATCTTGTTCTTGATGAGATGGATGAGATCTATATTCCCCAGATCAAGTCATGGAAGCTTAATGAGCGTCACTATGGTGCTCTGCAGGGATTAAACAAGTCTGAGACAGCCGAGAAATACGGCGAGGATCAGGTTAAGATCTGGAGACGTTCTTTTGACGTTAAACCTCCGGCACTGGATGAAGATGACGAGAGAAATCCCGCTCTGCAGCCTGCGTACAAATACGTTGATAAGTATTTCCTGCCTCTGACAGAGAGCCTGGAGACCACAATTGAGAGAGTTATTCCTTACTATCTTGAGACTATCGTTCCCGAGATCCGTGCAGGCAAGAGTGTCCTCATAGCAGCGCACGGAAATTCATTAAGAGCTCTCGTTAAATATCTCGATAACATTTCAGATGAAGATATCTTAGGTCTCAATATTCCTACGGGTACACCTCTCGTATATGAGTTAGGTGATGACTTCAAGGCAATCAGTCACAGATATCTCGGAGATCAGAGTGCTATCGAAGCAAAGATGAAAGCAGTTGCCAATCAGGGAGCCAAAAAGGTGAACTGAAAAAATAACAGCCCCGTTAAGGCGGCGAAGGAGAATGACATGAACTATTTGGAAATCGTAAATGTGTACGGCAGAGAGATCCTCGATTCAAGAGGAAATCCTACTGTTGAAGCTGAAGTAACACTTGCTGACGGTACAGTCGGCAGAGGAACTGCTCCGAGCGGTGCTTCCACAGGTGAATTTGAGGCATTGGAACTTCGTGACGGTGATAAGTCAAGATATCTCGGCAAGGGCGTATCAAAGGCTGTAGAGAACATCAATACAGTTATAAATGATGCTGTTACAGGCCTTGATGCTTCTGATATCTATGCAGTTGATAAGGCTATGATCGAAGCAGATGGTACCAAGGATAAGTCAAATCTCGGTGCTAATGCGATCCTCGCTGTATCTATTGCTACAGCAAGAGCTGCAGCTAATGCTCTTGATATCCCGCTCTACAGATTCTTAGGCGGCGTTCAGGGTACTAAGCTTCCTGTTCCGATGATGAATATCTTAAACGGAGGTGCTCACGCTGACAGCGCTGTTGATACTCAGGAGTTTATGATCATGCCTGTAGGCGCTCCTTCATTTAAGGAAGGCCTCAGATGGTGCGCTGAAGTATTCCATACATTGAAGAAGCTCATCAAGGAAATGGGTGACGTTACAGCTGTTGGCGATGAGGGTGGTTTTGCTCCCAATAAGCTTGACAGTGATGAAGCAGCCATCGAGAAGATCCTTGAAGCAATCAAGGCTGCAGGATTTGAACCCGGCAAGGATTTCATGATCGCAATGGATGCAGCTTCTTCAGAGTGGAAGAGCGAGAAGGGCAAGGGATTCTATCATCAGCCCAAGTCTGGTAAGGACTTCACATCAGACGAGCTCATCGCTCACTGGGAATCTCTTGTTGATAAGTATCCGATCATCTCTATCGAGGATGGCCTTGATGAAGAGGACTGGGAAGGCTGGCAGCGCATGACCGCTAAGATCGGTAACAAGGTTCAGCTCGTAGGTGACGATCTCTTCGTTACAAACACAGAAAGACTTGCTAAAGGAATCTCTATTGGTGCAGGCAATTCGATCCTTATCAAGCTCAACCAGATCGGTTCAGTTTCCGAGACTCTTGAAGCTATCAAGATGGCTCACAAAGCAGGCTATACTGCAATCTCATCTCACAGATCAGGTGAGACGGCAGATACAACTATTGCAGATCTCGCTGTTGCTCTTAACACATGTCAGATCAAGACAGGTGCGCCGAGCCGTTCGGAGAGAGTTGCAAAATACAATCAGTTGCTGAGGATTGAGGAAGAATTAGGCGACGCTGCGGTATATCCGCAGATGGGTGCCTTTAATGTAAAACGTTGATTCACTCCTCTGTTTATACATCATGTCTTAGGAGGGTTGCCCTTGTGATGAGGGGCAGCCCTCCACCCTTGTTATAAGTGTTTGTTTTGAACTCGTTGGAGGTAGTTCTATGTGTCTTAGAGAATCAGGTGAAATGTATCTGGAAACGGTGCTCGAACTCTCTAAAAACGGAGCCCGGGTAAGGTCTTTGGACGTTGCCGGTCATCTCGGTTTTTCCAAACCGAGTGTTAGTCGTGCGATGGGAAAACTTAAGAACGAGAACTATATAACGATCGATCCTCAGGGTTATATCTCTCTTACAGAACGGGGAGAAGCTATTGCTAGGAAGATATATGAGAAAAGGTTGGTTCTTAAGGAACTTATCCTTTCCATTGGCGTTGATGAGAAAACGGCTTCAAAAGATGCATGTCGCATTGAACATGTATTAAGTGATGAAACATTCGAAGCATTGAAAAGATATACAGGTCAGTAAAAGGAGATAGTTATGGCTAAAAAGGAAGTGGCAAATAACAGTCAGAAGAATGACAAGAAGATGCGTATTAAGGAACTGATCTTCGCCGGAGCTTTCGGTGCGATATACATTGTAATAATGCTTATTGTCGTAATGCTTTTTGGTACTGTACCGGTTCTTTATCTTATAACACCTTTACCTGTCGGATTAGTATGTGCCACGATATATGAGCTTTGTGTTCTTAAAGTTCGTAAATTTGGTGCGGCTCTTATACTTGGTTCTTTGTTCGCCGTTACAACTTCAGCGGGATATCTACCGGGTTTGTTACTTGCCCTGGGCGTTGCTGTCATAACCGAACTGGTTCTCCTGGCAGGCAAATACAAGTCTAAGAAGATATTCCTTATCTCATATCTCGTATTCAATCTTAATATGGTATGTCCGTTTTCAAACCTTCATTTCAACAGAGCAGGTTTCCTCGCGATGGCTACGGAATATTATGGCCCTGAATACGCAAACGGAGTTGCAAGCCTGGCTACAAGCTGGCTTCCTTTTGCTCAGATAGGTCTGGCTCTGCTTGGAGCGGGAATCGGAGTTCTCATTGCTTCAAAGCTTATTAAGAAGCATTTTGCAAAGGCCGGAATCGTATAATCCGCTGACATCTGTTATATGGAGCTGATGATTAACGGTGGCGACACCAGAGGTATTATAAGCATTGATCCCCGTACTAAGGTATTGGTATTCTTCGCAAGCGGAATAATCAGCCTCAGTAATTATACGCATACCGCATCAACTTTGTTTACAGTTATGCTGTGCGCACTTATTGCTCTATGCGGTAAACCCAAAACCGCCATAAAAGCATTTCTGCTGTTTACACTGGCACTCTATCTGAGGCTGATCCTGAATCAGTCGCAGGGGGCTCCAGCGATCATCGTAACTGTCATTACAGCTCTTTCTACTGTGTTTATGTTCAGTTTCCCGACGGTTCTGAGCATATTGCTGTTGGTGAAGACTACCCGTATAAGCCACTTTATATCTGCATTCCAGGCAATGCATCTGCCGATAAAAGTGATAGTGCCTTTCGCAGTGTTTTTCAGATTTCTGCCTACTGTGTCTGATGAGTGGAACGGAATACGTAAAGCCATGGCTTTCAGAGGCATCTCATTAAGTCCTGTTCAGATCATATGTCGTCCGGGTAAAACCATAGAATATATTCTCATACCGATGCTGTTCTCATCGATATCCGTAATGGAAGAACTAGCTGCCGCATCAATGGCGAGAGGTCTCGATGTTGATATAAAGAGAAGTTCTTATGAGATCGTTAAAATGAGATTCATTGATTATATGTTGATAATAATAATCATTATGATGACCGGACTGTCATTCTTTCTTGGTTCTCTGGCAAAAGGTGGTATTGCTGTATGATCCGTCTTGAAAATGTCAGCTTCCATTATGGCGGCGAGCAGGGTACAGGTGAAGGTGTCGATAACCTTGATCTCAGGATACATGACGGTGAAGTAGTTGTTCTGTGTGGGCAGTCAGGCTGCGGAAAGACAACTGTCACAAGACTCATAAACGGTCTTGCACCGCATTTTTACCAGGGCGAACTGGAGGGCGAGGTATGGGTTAATGAACAGCTTGTATCTTCCTGCGAGATGTCTCAGACAAGTAAATTTGTAGGCAGTGTTTTCCAGAATCCGAAGAGTCAGTTCTTCAATATCGATACAACGGGCGAACTTGTATTCGGGTGTGAGAATATGGGGCTTACCCATGAGGAAATCCATGAAAGACTCATGAAGACTGAGAAAGACATGAAACTCGGGAACCTTATGGGACGTAATATTTTCGAGCTCTCAGGAGGCGAGAAGCAGCAGATTGCCTGCGGAAGCGTATATACGAGTTCTCCTGATATCTATGTCCTCGATGAACCGTCTTCCAACCTTGACCGTAAAGCCATTCACAGGCTTCATGATATGTTAAGGAGCATAAAGGAATCCGGTAAGACGATCGTTATATCCGAACACAGACTTTATTATCTTATGGATCTGGCTGACAGATTCGTTTATCTTGATGACGGCATAATTACGGCTACATACACTCCGGCTGAGCTCGAATGCCTTGAAGATGATGAGCTCGCAAAGCTCGGTCTCAGATGTACGGATCTTAACAAGCTTGATAAGGATTATGCTGATATAGCAGACATGCCCAAAACATCGCCTGTTATTGAGGCTCTTGACTTAAGCTGCACAAGAGGATCTGAGAAGATCCTTGATATCGAGAGATTAAGGATTCCAAAAAACTGCGTGCTCGCGATAATTGGTGATAATGGAAGCGGTAAATCCACACTGACGGAAGCACTTTGCGGTATTGGTCCTTCTGACGGAAGCATAGCATTTGACAGTGTTTATCTTAGTGATAAAGAACGCTCCAATAAGAGTTTTATGGTTATGCAGGATGTCAACAGACAGCTGTTTTCTGACAGTGTAATCGAAGAAGTCATGTTAAATGCTGCTGTTGACCAGACGCAGGCGACTCAAATCCTTGATAAGCTTGGTTTAAAAGGCTTGGAAGACCGTCATCCGGCTTCGTTGTCGGGTGGCCAGAAACAGCGTGTTGCCATAGCATCTGCTCTGTGTGCAGGTAAGGAACTGATCTTTTACGATGAACCAACTTCCGGTCTTGACCGCGGCGGAATGGAGCGCTTCAGTGAATTGCTTTATGAGATGCGGAGCGAGATAACATCAGTAATAATCACTCATGATCCTGAACTTATTTTAAAATGCTGTACACATGTGCTTCATTTGGAAGCGGGACATGTTTTAGGTTTCTATTCTCTGAACCGGGAAGGCGTACAGAGGATAAAGAGTTATTTCCTTTCGGAAAATGATGATAACACTTCCAGGAAACGGAAAAAATACGGTATGTTCGGCAGAGTCCTCAAGTATTCGGGGAAATGGAAGACATACATATTCTTTGCAATGGCATTAATGATTATCGGTGCATTGTGTAATGCTTCTCAATATCTTGGAATATACGATATCCTGACCAGATTCCTTAGCGGTGAGGCTGTCACCATTGAGAACTCGGTTGCTGCTATAGGAATGGTTCTGGGCTTTGGACTGTTGTATGCATTTACTTATACAATCGGACTTCAGTTAAGCCATAGGGCTGCATATCATACGCTGGAAAATATCAGGATCAGTCTGCAGGAAAAGCTGGATAAGCAGCCGTTAGGCGTTATCAGGGATCTTGGTATCGGTTCCGTAAAGAAACTGTTTACCGAAGACATTGAGTCTGTTGAAGTAATGCTGGCTCATGTTATACCAGAAGGTGCATCCAATGTGTTTGTGGGGCTGGCAATCCTTTTAGTCCTTTTTGCAGTTGATTGGCAGATGGCGTTGTTCTCTGTGGTCATGCTCCTTTTCGGATACGGAGCGTCTAAGCAAATGTATGATGTCGGAATGGACAGGATGGGCGTGTATTTCGCTTCTTCCAAAAGACTAAATAATTCAATAATCGAATATGTTTCGGGAATGGAAGTCGTACGAGTATTTAACAGAGGCGTTGAATCGGGTAAAAGATTTGAGGAGACAGTAAATAAATACAGGGATTTCGGCCTGGCGTGGTATGAAGTGTGCTGGCCGTGGATGGCTCTTTACGGCAGCATTTATGTGAATATTACAATGTATTCGCTGCCGCTCGGAGCGTTTATGGTTGCCATGGGATTCCTAACTATTAACAGGTATATACTGGCTTTGTGCTTAAGTTTTGCATTGGGACCAATGCTTGTGCATACACTTGCACTGATCGGAACCTTGCCAAGAGTGAATTATAAGATCCAGTCTCTGGAGAAGGCACTGGACCGTCCGCCGCTTAAGTGTGGGAATGAACAATTCTCAGGAGCAGGTCACAGTATCGAATTCAAGAATGTCAGATTTGCATATAAAGGCGATGAAGCACTTAAAGGGATTTCTTTCACTGCAAAAGAAGGAGAGATGACAGCTCTTGTTGGTGAATCAGGAAGCGGTAAGAGCACAATAGCACGACTTATCGCTCATTACTATGATCCCGATTCCGGAAGCGTATGTATTGGCGGACAAAATATAAACAGCATGGATCTGGGAACGTTGGGGAACGAAATCGCTTATGTATCCCAGGATATATTCCTGTTTAACAAGAGCATTATGGAGAATATCCGTATCGGCAAGCCTGATGCGACAGATGAGGAAGTCAGGCAGGCTGCGCGTAAAGCCGGCTGTGAAGATTTTATTCTTGAGCTCGAGAACGGTTATGACACTATGGCGGGAACCGCAGGAAATAAGCTCTCAGGCGGACAGAAGCAGCGAATTGCTTTTGCCAGAGTGCTTCTTAAAGATGCCCCGGTAATTGTTCTTGATGAGGCAACGGCATATATAGATCCTGAGAACGAACGCAAAATGAACGATGCCATTGAAGCAATAACACGCAATAAAACCGTATTGGTAATTGCACATAAACTGAGTTCGATTAAGAAAGCAGACAATATAATCGTTCTCGATAAAGGCCGTATAGCTGCATCCGGAAAACATGATGAACTTATAAATTCCTGTGGAGAGTATAAGAAACTTTGGAAGGCTGCGGAAGCAAGTAACAGGTGGGTATTGAAGCGGAGGACGATGCGATGATAAGAATGGTGCATAGAGTCCTTAAGTTCTGCGACCGCAAAAATGCAAAGAGGATAAGGGCCTCATATAAATATGCCTTTTTAAAGTCATTTATGCAGAATGCACCTGTCATGGCTGCAATGTACATAATAAGAGAAATGATCGAAGGACAGGTCAGTGTTTTGCATTGCGTTATCCTGGCAGGGGTGCTGTTGTTATGTTTTGCACTGACAGCGGTCTTCCAGAATATTTCTGACAGACTTCAGTCTTCTTCAGGTTATAAAGTCTTCGCCGATAAGAGAATTAAATTTGCCACGCATCTTCGAAAACTGCCAATGGGATATTTTACGGCAGGCAACATAGGTAAGATAAGTTCCATACTGTCTGAAGACATGGTGTTTGTCGAAGAGAACAGCATGAGCATAATCGCTGAGGTCGTCAGTGGTTTCTTCTCTCAGCTCGTACTCACGATATTCATGTTCCTGATCCATCCGCTGCTCGGAGTAGTTGCAGCTGTTACTGCAGGCATCGTCATGCTGATATCTGTTCCTATGAACAATATGCTGATGCGCAATTCGAAGGACAGGCAGGAAAGTGTTGAATCTCTTACAGGTGCAGTGATCGAATATGCAGAAGGTATGGCTGTATCTAAAAGTTTTGGACTTACCGGTGAGAGTTCTGATATTCTGCGCAACAGTTTTGCGAAGAGCAGAGAAGCAAATCTCAGATTTGAGCAGCAATTCTCACCGTGGGAGAGAACGCTTGAGGTTGTTTATGCCATCGGAACTGCAATGATACTTATTGTCATGATCTGGTTGGGTCAAAATCAATTGCTTGATACCGCCGGTTTTATCGGTGTGCTGCTGTTGTTACTCAATGCTTTTACTCCATTCAGGCATGTGTTCCAACTGGGAGCCAGAATTACAATAATGGATATTGCACTTAGCAGAATTGAAGAGGTTTTCGCTCAGGAACCGTTGGAGGATGATGGTAATAAGATCCCGGATTCTAACTATGAACATGAGATAGTATTTGATAACGTGTCATTCTCTTACGAGAAGGAAGAGATACTGCACAATGTGTCTTTCTCGACAGACAGTAATCAGATGATAGCTCTGGTCGGCGAATCAGGAGGAGGAAAGACAACGATCGCGAATCTGCTGGCAAGATTCTGGGATGTAGATTCAGGAGAGATATTGCTCCGTGGTGTTAATGTAAAGGATATGTCCATGGCGACTCTGATGAGCCATATCAGTATGGTTTTCCAGAAGGTGTATCTGTTTGAAGATACTGTGTTCAATAACATTGCGATGGGCAAAGAAAACGCGACATTCGAAGAAGTCGTTGAAGCCGCACGTAAGGCCAGATGTTACGACTTTATAATGGAACTTCCATACGGATTTGACACGATAATCGGTGAAGGCGGAACGAGTCTGTCAGGCGGTGAGGCGCAGCGCATATCGATCGCCCGTTGCATCTTAAAAGATTCTCCGATCATTATCCTTGATGAAGCAACTGCCAGCATTGATGCTGACAACGAGATGTATATACGTGAAGCAATGTATGAACTCTGTCAGAACAAGACCGTTCTGGTTATCGCTCACAGACTGAATACCATCAGAGATGCTGATAAGATAATCGCACTTGATCACGGAAGTATTGCTGAGCAGGGAACACATGAAGAGCTGATGAAGAAGGGCGGACTGTATTTCAACATGGTTCAGCTCCAGGAAAATATGAACAGCGGAACGGATGGAATTGGCTATGAGTAAAAATGCCAGCCGGATGACCGGAATAATACTGATGATCCTGAGCGTGTTCCTAATAATAGGGGGACTGTATCTCCCTCATGCGGGGATAGCTGCATATATTACTGTTTCTTTGCTCGTTGCAGGCATAATCCTGCTTGTTCTCGGAATAGTTTTTTATAAGATCCTTAAGTCTGATTCCTGAACAACCATATTGTTTATTTAAAATCACACTAATATTAGTTATTGCTAATAAATGTTAGTTAATGTATAATCGCTCGCGAGTTAGATCAAACTAACATTGCGGAATGCGTTGATTTATAAGAATTTTCGAGGATTAGAACAGTTGGAAATCTTTATTTATATCATTCTGGCAGTGATAATCGGATTCGCTGTTTATGGAGTCGTTAAGAGGATCCGCCACGGGTCTTCCTGTTGCGGTGAACATGAAGCTCCTCCCAAGAGGATAAGAGCACAGGATACCAATAAGAATCATTATGAATTCATATATGAACTTGATGTTGACGGTATGCATTGCGCGAACTGTGCACGCAGGATTGAGAATGCATTCAACAAAGAAACCGGCATGTTTGCAAAAGCAGATATAGGTCAGAAAAAGGTAAGTGTCTGGAGCAAATCACAGCAGAATGAGCCATGTATAAGGAAGCTCGTATCTGATGCCGGATATACATTGCTCTCAATGCGTGAAAAGTAAATATGCAAATAAAGATTTTGGAACATAAATACAGGAGGCATTATGAAGAAACTGTTTGAGATGGCACAGGGCGAAGAAGGCGTTATCAGCTCGATCAATGGGGATGCACGTTATATCGGACGAGTTACATCTATCGGCATTACACCCGGGTGCAGGGTCAGGATTATCAAGAATGATAAGAACAGACCCATCATCGTCTATTCAAGAGACACAATGATTGCGCTTAACCGTAAAGAGAGCGGCAACATCGAGGTAGAGGAGGCATAAGCAATATGACAGACAAGAACGAGACGGTTATAGCTCTTCTGGGACAGCCTAACTCAGGTAAATCAACTCTTTTCAACGGACTTACCGGGTTAAGACAGCACGTCGGTAACTGGCCGGGTAAGACGGTTGAGAAGAAGGAGGGATCTTTCACATGGAAAGATAAGAAATATATCGTTGCAGACCTTCCCGGTACATATTCTTTATCCGCTAACTCTGATGAGGAGATCATAACAAGAGATTACATTGCTTCGGGTAAGGCAGATGTCGTTTGTATCCTTGCTGACAGTTCGCAGCTCGAGCGAAGCTTATATATGCTTGCTGACTATGCAGGCATAAATGTTCCATGCTTCCTTTTACTTAATATGAGCGATGTCGCTAAGGATCAGGGAAAGACGATCAAGACCAAGGATATGTCAGAAAAGCTCGGTATTCCCGTAGTTCTTTTTTCAGCTCCTGAAGTAAAGAAATACGATATGTTCTATGAAGCGCTTGAGAAGGCGCTTGCTGATAAGACGGTTCTCAATACTTCAGAACTTGAGAATAAACTGATGGAGATCCCTGAGTATTCAGATATCAGATACATTATCGGTAATATTAAGGATGGCGGAAGAACGTCCATGTGGCTTGCTGCAAAAGCTGTAGAAGGCGATGCTCCGGTAACGGCAAAGTTAAAGGATTTATTAAATGATTCTCAGAAAGCTTCTCTCGAGTATGCTTTATCGAAGTTGGATAAAGGTGTGCTTAAGACTGGCGAATGCAAGTTCGCATGGATCGATGAGATCATTTCGGGTTCTGTTGTTAAACAGAATAAAGTAAAAGAACTCGGAAAATTCGACAGAATCATTACTCACAAGATCTGGGGTAAGCCTGTTGTTGTACTTACGATCTTCTTGGGGCTTTTGCTCTCATTTATTCCTGCATTGCCATTTATGGGAATTGGAATGGCGATTGCTGCTGTTCCGGAGCCTCTTAATGAATACCTTGTAAGTGTTGGCTGTCCTGGCTTTATTGCTGCACTTCTTTGTGATGTGCTTATCAGATGTTTCGCATTTATCGTTCAGATGCTCGGCTTTGTATTCGGCGTATCCCTCGTTTTCGGACTTCTTGAAGAGGTCGGTATAATGGCGAGAATATCTTATGTATTCGACAATTCCATGGCAAAACTTGGACTTCAGGGTAAGTCGGTTATGCCTTTCCTGATCAGCTTCGGATGTACAATGGGCGGAGCTGCAGGTACAAGAGTCATTGATAATTGGGGACAGAAAGTTCTTACTATCGCTTTGGCATGGGCTATTCCTTGTGGAGCAGCCTGGGCAGTCATTCCTATGCTTTCCACATTATTCTTCGGTGCATGGGCGCCGGTTATAATTGCCGTCATTCTCATCGTCATGATCCTTCACATGTGGATCACGGCAAAGCTTTTCGGACGCTCACTTGTTAAACCTTCCGAGAGATGCGGCATGATCATGGAACTTCCTCCTTATCACAAACCGAAGTGGGGAGCCCTTTTAAGATATGTTTTCGGCAGAACAAAAGAATCTTTCTTCAGATCTTTTAAGGTCGTACTTATTGTTGCTCTGGTATTCTGGCTCCTGTCATATACATCAACAGGTGTAGCAAGTGATTCTATTCTGTTTAAGTTCGGTCAGGCTATTGAACCTGTAACGATTTTCTTCGGTATGAAGTGGCAGACTTTCGTTGCATTCATTGCTTCTTCGCTTGGTAAGGAAGGCTCACTCGGTGTTCTCAGCACGATCTATAACGGTGCAGGTTCACTCTCTGTCGGTGGTATGGCAACAGGTAAGGCTGCTGAAAATTTGAATGAACTCCTTCTCGCTAATGTCACAAAGCCGGAAGCATTGGCATTCATTTTTGCCATCACATTCAATATGCCTTGTATTGTTGCTCTTGGTGCAACTTATCAGGAGACACACTCTGTTAAGTGGACAGCAATCATTGCAACATACTATACGGTTGTAGCACTTGTTCTGGCAGCGATCGCTTACCATATCGGAGTTCTTATCTGGTGATAATATGCAGGAACTGATTGAACTTTTAAAAGACGGAAAATCCAGATCGATCGGCATGATAGCCGCTGAATTAAATAAATCCGTGGAGCAGGTTGAGCGTGACATTGATTTCCTTGAGCGTACAGGCGTTATCAGAAGAATAACCTTCAATGCGTGCGGAAGCTGCGGCAGTTGCGGCGGCGGTTCAAACGGAAAAGAGGGCAAGACCTGCCCCGGCTGCATGCCGGAAGGCGGATTTAAGAACATGGGTGTCATGTGGGAGATTGTCTGACAGCAGGAGAGTCATATGGCTGATACAACAAAACTGAAAAAGTATTTTCTGTTTGGCTTTGTTGCTCTGATACTTTGCGGTGTAGGCGACTGGCTGATCGGATATGAACCTGCGGGCGGAGAGGAACTGATATTCGGAATTACAAGAACGACTATAGCCTCGGTTCCGACATGGTTTTATGTTCTCTCGCTGATGTTTGGAGTTTTGTCCGGTTTTGGCTGTAAATACTTTGCTCCTGCGATGGAGAGTGTAGTGAAGAGCTCCGGTGTATCTTCTGAATCAAAGATGTACAGGTTGTTCCATTTCGCGCTCTCATCTGCGCCTATGATGTTTGTGTCTTTCCACTCCGTATGCTGTGTTGTTCTGCTTCTGATCCAGGCATCTCTCAAAGCAGGTTTGGATATATACAATGCAAATGACATATTCTTTTTCCCTGTGGCAGCTTCAATGCTGCCATTTACGGTCTGGTGTTATCTTTGCGATATACCGGCAACAATTGCGTATATTTATTTTGTGATCAAGGGACATCTCAATCTTCCTAAAGCGGCAATTATCTTTGCGCCTGTTTCTATGAGTTTTGCGGCTAAAATCATAGGGGCTATACTTATAGCAATAGGAAGCCCTCTGGCATTTCTTATAGCCTGCGGAGAGTCCTGGGGCTGGGGTTTCATGTGCCTTGCCTTCTATTTAGTTGTTGTCAGGGAAGAGAGAAAACGAAATGAATCCAATTAATATATTATTCCTCATAGCAATAGCCGGACATCTTTTGTGCGGTTATAGTGACTGTCTGCTCACTTATGTGCCGGGCGGCAAAAAGTTCGACGTTAAGGTGATGAAGAATAATGACGCAATGGCTGAAACTTTCGAGAAGATGCCGCTGAAAAATCCGTTGATGTCCATGCTCTTGGGCTGCTTTGCGCTGCTGATGATTGCAGCAGGTTACTATGGCGTTTATCTTTGGATAAGTAATTTTTCTAATTTGTATGCGATCATTATTCTAATAGGAGCGTTGCTGTTCTTTATCTTCGGAGTTGCACACCATGTTTTCTGCGGTGCATCAATGTGGTTTTATATCAGACTCGGAAGGACAGAAGAGGCAAGAAAATCCGTAGCCCAGTTCTTCAAAGATACTTCGATAACAATGATCTTGTGCTACGTTGGAATGGCAATATTCGGAGTGACCGTGTTTATTGCCGTAGTAACGGGTTCTACTGATCTTCCGCGCTGGGCATGCATCTTCAATGTTGTTCCTTTGTATCTTTTAACATTATGGTTCAGAGTCGGTGGAACTGGTAACTGGTGCGGCGCACTAATGTTTTTGGGTTTATTTATTCTTTTATAAATCGTTTTTAATCGAACGGCTGGTTTTCAGCCGTTTTTATTGGAATATCCTATATTCAGATACAATTATGAAGATGCCTCATTTGTGTTATGTTGTAGGTTTTTGTCGGTTCTTGTCGGTTTCTTGTTTTAGGGAACGTGTTATTAATATCCTCAGAATACGAAAATGCTCTAAATGTAAGGCTTCCAAAAACCAAGTGTCCGATTAATAGGCCTTGTCGGTATTTGTTCGAATTTGTACGGTAAATTTTGTTGACAAAAGAGTATCATAACAATAGAATTAACTCATAAATGAAGAACAAATGTTCAACACTATTATTTGGAGGACAAAATGGCTAAGAGTAAGAATGCCGGTAAGGGCTCTGTTGCCCAGGTTCAGGATAAGGATGAGAGAAGGAAAGCTTTAGATGCTGCCATGGCGCAGATTGAGAAGCAGTTCGGTCAGGGCGCAGTTATGCGTTTGGGTGATAAGTCACAGGTTGAGATCGATACGATTCCGACAGGTGCATTAACACTCGATATCGCTTTAGGTATTGGCGGACTTCCCAGAGGAAGAATCATTGAGATCTATGGACCTGAATCATCAGGTAAGACAACAGTAGCTCTTCACTGTGTTGCAGAAGCACAGAAGATGGGCGGAACATGTGCATTTATCGATGCAGAGCACGCATTGGATCCTGTTTATGCCGGTAATATCGGTGTAGATGTTGATAACCTCCTTTTGTCACAGCCTGATACAGGTGAGCAGGCATTGGAGATCTGCGAGACTCTTGTAAGAAGCGGATGCATTGATGTAGTTGTTATCGACTCCGTTGCTGCTCTTGTTCCGAGAGCAGAGATCGAAGGTGAGATGGGTGATTCTCATGTTGGTCTTCAGGCAAGACTCATGAGCCAGGCATTAAGAAAGCTTGCACCAGTTGTATCTAAGTCAAATACAATCTGCATTTTCATTAACCAGCTCCGTGAGAAGGTCGGCGTTATGTTCGGCAATCCGGAAACAACACCTGGTGGACGTGCTCTTAAGTTCTATGCTTCAGTACGTCTTGATGTCAGAAAGGTTGAGACTCTCAGAAGCGGTACTGACGTAGTCGGAAGCCATACAAGAGTTAAGGTTGTTAAGAATAAGGTTGCACCGCCGTTCAAGGAAGCAGAGTTCGATATTATGTACGGCAAGGGCGTTTCATCCGAAGGCTGCATTATCGATCTTGGTGTCGAGAATAACATCATTGATAAGAGTGGTTCCTGGTTTGCTTATAACGGATCGAAGATCGCTCAGGGAAGAGACGCAGCTAAGCAGTTCCTTCTTGACCATCCTGATGTCAGAGAAGAAATTGAAGAAAAGATCAGAGAGTCTTATATGCCTGCTGATGACGATGATTCAGGCGTTGTTCCTGACGGTGAAGTCGATGTTCAGGAAGAAGACGATTCTGACGACGATATCTTAGGAATTGATGTCTGATAGTTCCACGACCAAGGAAGCCGTAACCTGCGCGATCAGGCATATCGGTACAGGAGTATATTCTTCGGGTAAGATAAGAATTTATCTTATCCGTAAGGGTTATTCCGATGGCGTAGCGATTGAGGCTGTACAGCATTTGATAGCTACGGGATATATCGATGATAAGCGTGCCTCGCGCAAGGTTCTTGCGGCTAGAACCGGTAAGAAACAGGAAAGCAGACAATACATATACAAACGGCTGCTTGAGGCCGGAATTTCATCTGACTGTGCTGAAGAAGTGGTTGCTACATTAGGTAATGATACCGATACATGCACAGAGCTGTATGAAGCTTCATTTGGCAACGGTTTTGATGAAGACTATTCCGTCAGGGAAGACGAGTTCTTAAAGCTTGCCCAACAAAGAGGTTATTCTTTGGAAACGGCCAGAAGTGCCTTTTACAGATTTTTGGATTCAAATAAGTAAAAAAAACTCCGGATTGATCTTATTGATCAATTCGGAGATATTTTTCCTAAACACTTTTCAATATAAGCTACGGTTCTGGGTATTTCATCCTGTGTTTCATCATAATCCAGGATCATGTTCTGGTATACGCTCGCAAAGTATTCATAAACGTTGTATGTCTCATGTCCGTCGCCTACGGAAGTGCAATCTGTGAAATAGTCTTTTTCATCTTCATAGATTTCTTTGAATTCTTTGGTTAATTCTACAAATCCTAATTGGCATGCTATTGCATGTCCGACTTCGTGTATTGTTGAGCGCCTGATTGCGTATTCTGTTGCTGAGATGTATACGATCTTTTCCTGGTATAGCGTTATTCCGCAAATGTAACTGGAGTAGTCGTATTCGGCAGCAAGATCCTTGGTTGTCATTTCTATTGTCCATCCGTTTTCTTTGAGGAAACGAATGTGATGCGCAGGTATCAAAGCCAGTTCTTCATCGAATTCCTGCTGAAGCGCTGCTATTTCAGGATCAACAGGGATAGGAGTTGGTGTAGGTGATGGTGAAGAAGTTGGAGTTATGGAAGGAATTGTTGTTTCAACAACAGTTGCGGTTTCTTCTGATAAAACAGTTTCCTTTGTGGGAACATTATCTACCCAAAGAGTGGTTTGTTCAGTCTCGTTTGAAGAACAACCGGTAATCATGGAACCTAACAGTATCGCCGTGCTTATTGTAACGGAGACACCTTTTCGAATGTTGTTTCTGTTTATGTAATCTGTTTTTTTCATGAAGGCATTATAGCATTATCGTTCGATTATGATGTTTGTGTCATCAGGTGTAATAATTATATATGGAAAATGGAACTGACGCTTAATTTGTCAAAGCGGTTTGATATATTTCCGGCTTTTGCCTCGCTTTTTTAACATCTTTCCGGATTATTTGCCCTTTTTCATGCTCGTGTGCTATATTCGTTCCTATGGATAAATCAATTAACAATAATATAAAAATCACGCTTTTGGCTCTGGGTTGTTCTAAGAATCTTATCGATTGTGAGAACATGTCCACGGAACTGAAGAAGGCAGGCTACAACGTTATCAACGATGTACCTGAATCTGACATTGTAGTTATAAATACTTGCGGGTTTATTGAATCAGCTAAGAAAGAGGCCATAGATGCCATTCTTGATGTTGCTGATTACAAAGTCCCGAACGGTAATGTTAAGAAGATAATCGTTTCGGGCTGCCTGTCACAGAGATATCCTGAAGATATTCTTAAGGAACTTCCGGAAGTTGATGCGGTTCTGGGAACGGCTCATTACGGAGACATAGTCGATGTCGTTGCCAAGCTTGTATCAGAACTTGATGTAGAGAATGCCGAAAAGATCAATCTTACTTCTGATAAGGGCGGATTCAGCCACCTTGTAACTGATAGAGAGATATCAACACAGGGATTTGCCTGGATCAAGATAGGTGAGGGATGTCTTCACAGATGCAGTTTCTGCGCCATTCCTCTTATCAGGGGAACTTTTGTATCCCGTCCGATGGAAGAGATTATCGAAGAAGCCAAGATCATTGCCGGCAAGGGGATCAAGGAGATCGTTCTTGCAGCACAGGATACTACTAACTACGGTATTGAACTTTATAAAGAGAGACGCCTTGCTGAACTTTTGAGGAAACTCTCAGAGATAGACGGCATCGAGATGATCCGTGTCATGTACGGTTATATGGACGGAATTACCCCTGACCTCATCGAGGAGATGGCGAACAACCCCAAGGTTACGCATTATCTTGATATCCCGATCCAGCACGGTTCTGATAAGATCCTTAAGGCAATGTACAGACGAGATACCGCGGAAATTATTACGAACAGGCTCGAGATGATAAGGAAGGCAATGCCGGACTGTATCCTGAGAACTACCGTTATGGTCGGATTCCCTGGTGAGACGGAAGAAGATTTCCGGATAATGAAGGAAAACCTGGCAAAGTGGAAGTTTGACCGGCTTGGCTGCTTTATCTTCTCTCCTGAAGAGGGAACGCCAGCGTACGATCTTCCTGATCAGATTGATGACGATACCAAACAGAGAAGATACGATGAGATCTATGAGCTCCAGAAGGAGATCTCAGCCGAACAGTCAAAGAAACGTCTGGGTACGGTTACAAAGGTAAATATCTGTTCTGTATCTGATGACGGAATATTCTATGTCGGAAGAAGTTATGGAGAATCTCCGGAAGTTGACCCTGTCATATACATAGCATCACAGGAAGGCGAGCTCAAGATAGGCGATATCGTCGAAGCCAAGATCGTTGACTGTTCTGATGAATATGACATGACAGCGGTTACGATTTGACGGACGGGAAATAATGTATATTATTAGTGTGTTGTCTTTCGGGATGATATATTTTATTAAATATAAAGGAACATTAATGCCATGAATTTACCTAACAAGCTTTCGATCTTGAGGATCATCCTTGTTCCGGTAACGCTCCTGTTTATGTTGCCTGTCAACATCTTCGGCTGGCAGCCTGAAGGTTGGAATAACTTCATCAATTCAAACGGAATGCTTGTAGCTGCCGGAGTTTTTATCCTGGCATCCCTTACTGATGCTGCAGACGGCAAGATCGCCCGTAAATATAATCTCATTACTGATCTCGGCAAGTTCCTTGATTCGCTTGCTGACAAGATCCTTGTAATCAGCATTATGCTCGGCTTCATCGGTCTGGGCAGATTGTCTGCCTGGGCAGTAATGATCATTATCTTAAGGGAATTTGCCGTATCCGGTCTTCGCATGATCGCGGCATCCAAGGGTAATGTCATTGCGGCTAAGATGATCGGTAAGATTAAGACCGTAACCCAGATGATTGCACTGATCTATCTTATGTTCGAACCACTTCTGATGAAGATCTTCTATGGCGGATTTACAGGCTATCCGATCGGAATCTGCGCAGTCACAATAATTGGGGATATACTTTTCGGAATATGTGTTATTATGACTATTGTTTCGGGTGTTGATTATCTTATTAAGGGAAAACAGTACCTGAAGGGGTAAATGTCAAAAAACTTCGAGTATCAAAATAAGCTATTGACAAAAACCTTAACTTACATTAAAAACAATTTGTGGATTTTTTAAGAATCGTACGGAGGTACTTATTATGACAAATGAAGAACTTTTCAACTCGATTAAGCAGATGATCGTTGATCAGCTCGGCGTAGATGAGGATACAATCACAGAGGATTCCTCTTTCGTTGACGATCTCAACGCTGATTCCCTTGACATGGTTGAACTCGTTATGGCTATGGAGCAGGAATTCGATATCGAGATCCCTGACGATGTAGCTGAGAAGGTTGTAACTGTTAAGGATGCAGTCGAGTATATTCAGAGCCTTACAGAGGGCTGATATGCCGGAGATATTTTATCTCTGAATTAATTAATGAAGTATTGGCGGCTGGGTGCGTGAGAATGCATTCAGCCGTTTCTCGTAAATAAAGCTTATGACTGACTATACTAAATTAGAAGAAGATCTGGGATATACCTTTGTAGACAAAAAGCTCTTGGAGACGGCATTTACCCATACGACGTATGTTTTCGAGACGGGAAGAGGCCACTGGGAGTCAAATCAGCGCCTTGAGTTCATTGGCGATGCAGTTTTGGATGTCGTCGTCGGACAGATGATCTATGAACTGAAGCCTCAGGCTGATGAAGGATATCTTTCAAAGATGAGAAGTGTCTCCGTATGTGAGAAGTCTTTTGCTGAAGTTGCCAGAAAGCTCCATTTGGGCGATTATCTGCTCCTTGGCAAAGGCGAAGCCCAGAGCGGCGGCAATGATAAGGATTCAACGCTGGCTGACTGTTTTGAGTCGGTTATTGCAGCGGTTTATTTCGATGGCGGATTCGAACAGGCGAAGAATTGTATCTTGAAAAACCTTACCGAAACGGTACAGAAAGCGGTAAACGGCGAGATTTTCCTGGATTACAAGAGTAGGCTCCTTGAACTGGCTCAGACCAGAGGTTTTCAGCACAATATCAGGTTTGAAGTAACTGATGAGCGCGGACCTGCCCATATGAAGGAGTTCGACGTCAGTGTTTATTCGGATGACACGCTTTTGGCATGTGCCACCGGCCACAGCAAGAAAGATGCTGAACAGAAGTCAGCAGAGAAGGGTATCAAGGAGTATATCCGTCTGTACCCTGACAGTGTCTGAACCTAATTGTCCTACAAAAAGGTTTGCTATGCTGTATAATGCTATGGTGAAAATTTAGGATTATTACGGAACTGACTATAGGATGTACCTTAAAAAGCTCGAACTCCAGGGGTTTAAATCTTTCCCCGATTATACGTGCATTGACTTTAACCGCGGACTTACGGCCGTGGTTGGTCCTAACGGAAGCGGTAAATCCAACATCAGTGACGCTGTCCGCTGGGTTTTGGGCGAACAGAGCGTTAAGCAGCTCCGTGGCGGCAAGATGGAAGATGTCATCTTTAACGGTACGTCTGCCAGACGTTCTATGAACTATGCCGAAGTATCCATTACTTTCGATAATTCTGACGGATATATTGATTATGGCTTCCCTGAAATCTGCATTACAAGAAGACTTTACCGTTCGGGTGAGTCCGAATATCAGATCAATAAGGTCAACTGCCGTTTAAAGGACATTACTGTTCTTTTCCTGGACACGGGTCTTGGCCGTGACGGTTATTCATTGGTAGGACAGGGACGAGTAGATGACATCCTCTCTACCAAGTCTGAGGACAGAAGAAGGGTCATCGAGGAAGCTTCCGGTATCGTTAAATACCGTGTCCGTAAGGACGAGGCACAGCGTAAACTCAACAGTACGGAACAGAATCTCGTAAGAATCAACGATATCTTAGGTGAACTTGAAGAGCGCAAGGGACCTCTCGAAGAGCAGGCCGGCAAGGCGCGTAAGTTTAACGAGAACTACGAAGAACTCAAAAGACTTGAGACTTCTTTGCTTGTCCACAAGATTACTGAAGCAAACAGGGAGATGGGCGATTCAGCAGGTCTCAAGGAACAGCTCGAGAACGAGATCAAGGAGCGTGAAGACGAATTCACCCAGCTCAGAAAGAGCAATAATGAGATTCTCGCCAAGAGCGAAGAGTTAGATAACGAGATCGAAGACAGAAGACAGGAACTCTCTGAACTCACTGAGGTTGAGCACGAAGCTCAGATTGACAAAAAGGTTTCAATTGAGAGACTCAATCAGACTAACCAGAGAATAGAAGAACTCAAATCTGACCTGGAAACGACGGATGAGACCGTCGAGAAGCTCACCGCTGAACTTAATGAGAAGAAGGCCAAGGCGGACAGCCTCCTTAAGGAAGCTGACGAGGCAAAGACACTGAGTGAGACACTTGATAAGGAGCGCCAGGCCAAGTTCGAGGAATACGAGAACAGCCGCAAAGAGGCAGGCAAGGCCGATACAAAGGTCAAGGCCAAGACGGAAGAGCTGTTCGAGACAAGGAAAAAGATTACTGAATGCCAGGCCGGCATTTCGGCTCTGGAAGATAAGATCAGGGAAATGCAGGAGGCGAGAGCTGCTTCAGAGAGCGGCAAGGCCGAACTGTCATCCAGGATCGAAGAAGAAGAGAAGGCATTGAACGAGATCAGGAAGATCAAGGGAGATGTCGGCAGTGACATTGATGTCCGCAACAAGAAGTTTGAGGAATTAAGAAAGCGCCAGGATGAACTCAACCAGTTCTTCGAAGTCAATAACAAGAAACTGTCGGCTGAGGAATCAAAACTCCAGACACTGAAGGATATTGAGAGACGTAAGGAAGGGTACCAGGAATCCGTTAAGCACCTTCTTGATGCCGCAGACAGCGACAGATCCATAAAGAACCTCATGGTAGGCGTCTTAGGTGACCTCATCAATACGGACAGCAAGTACGAGATCGCAATCGAGACTGCATTGGGCAATTCACTCAATAACGTGGTCACAAAGAGCGAATCTGATGCTGCCGAACTTATCGGTATCCTTAAGGAGAGAAGACTCGGAAGAGTTACTTTCCTTCCTATCGAGAATATCAGGGCCAGATACATAGATGAGGATGACCTGCGCAAGGCCAAGAGCATTAACGGATATATCGGCGTTGCTTCTGATCTTGTTAAGAGCAGCCGTGATCTTGAAGATATCGTGGCAAATCTTTTAGGCAGGATTATCGTTGCCCACGATCTGGACAGTGCCAGAATAATCGCTTCCAGGACGGGCCGTGCTTATAAGGTTATGACACTTGAAGGCGATTCCGTTAACCCCGGCGGTTCTTTGACGGGCGGTTCATTGCGTAAGACTGGAGCCGGAACCGGTATCCTCGGAAGAAAAGCAGAGATCGAAGCTCTTACGAAGACAGTTGCAGAATTGGAAAAGAAGCTTGAAGATTCCGAAGACCAGCGTCAGGAAGTTGATGATTCAATCGGAACGATAAGACGCGAGCTCGCCCAACTCGGTGAACAGCTCAAGTTCTATCAGCTTGAGGAAGTAAAGGCTGAGGGTGAGTACAACAATACCAAGACAAGACTCGAAGAGACGGTAAAGGCGCTGTCTAATTTTGATGAGAACATGCAGTCCGTATCCAAATCCAAGTTAAGACTTGAAGAGGACATGGAAGAGCTCTCGCGTATCGAAGGCGAGATAAACGGCGAACTTGCCGATTACCAGGAAGAGATAGAAGAACAGCTGAAACTCTCAGAAGAGCAGGCTGTTAAGCTTGAGCAGGTAGTCGCCAGGGTCAGAGAGGCAGCATCGCTTGCTGAACGCAAGCTTACCGAGAGAAGCGGTATCCTTGATCTTGCAGGTCACATCAAGAGACAGATCGAGGAAGCAAAGCAGGGAAGAGACAAGTTCGATTCCGCCATTAAGGAAGCCAAAGAAACTGTCAACAGCATCAATAAGGAGATCAATGACCTTGATGCCAAAATTGATGAGAACGGCAAGCAGCAGAAGGTGTTGGAAGAGAAGATCGCTGAACTTTACGAGAAGAGAAACACCATATCCGAGAACATTAAATCTTTCGGTGACAGACTTGCAGAGAGCGGCAATATATTAAGCGAACTTCAGGCAAAGCTTAATGCGCATGTCTCCAAGTATGACAAGATCATTTTCGAGATCGACCAGAACAAGAACAGACTCTGGGAAGATTACGAGACAACATATGACAACATCAAGGACAGCGTAGAACCCGTTGAGAAGGTCGGAGAGCAGGCGAAGAGGATCCAGTCACTGAAGAATTCCATCAAGGCATTGGGTCCCGTTAACCTTGGCGCCCTGCAGGAATTCTCCGAGCTGTCCGAGAGACTTGAGTTCATGACCAAGCAAAGAGACGACATTGAAACTGCAAAGAAGGACTTGGAGAAGGTTATTGACGATCTCCTTAATAAGATGAGATCCGAGTTTACCGAACATTTCGATACGATCAACAAGAACTTCAGCCAGGTCTTCACCGATCTGTTCGGAGGCGGTACTGCGGAGATCGTTCTGGGCAACGATTCTGAGGACGTTCTGGAGTGTGCCATTGATATCAAGGCGCAGCCTCCGGGAAAGAAACTCCAGAACCTGTCTCTCTTATCCGGTGGTGAGAGATGTCTTACCGCTATCGGTCTTTTGTTTGCAATTCAGGAGCTGAAACCTTCTCCGTTCGTTATCCTGGACGAGGTTGAGGCTGCGTTGGACGACGTAAATATTACGAGATTTACAGACTTCGTAAGAAGACACTCTGATAAATCACAATTTATTATGGTTACACACCGTAAAGGTACAATGGAAGCTTGCGATCAGATGTACGGCGTTACCATGGCTGAGCGTGGTGTATCCAAGATTCTTTCTATGGAGCTTAAATAATGGGATTAGCTGATTTATTTAAAAAAGGTCTTGAGAAGACAAGAAACTTTTTCGCTGAGAGCTTTACCAAGCTTGCTGCATCAAGCGGACGCTTTGATGAGAACATGCTCGATGACCTCGAAGAACTTCTCATAAGGGCAGACTGTGGCGTTCAGGCTAGCGAAGACATCATGGACCATGTAAAGGCCAACATCAAAAAGACCGGTAATGACAGTGAGGAAGCAGTTCTTGGTTCAGTCAAAGAGAGAATGCTTGAGATCTTAGGTGAACCCGAGAAGATCGAAATCGTGCCGGGTAAGCTCAATATCATTCTCATGATCGGCGTTAATGGTACCGGCAAGACAACGACATCCGGTAAGCTTGCCGCAAGATACAAGAAGGAAGGCAAGAAAGTTCTCATGGCGGCATGCGATACCTTCCGTGCCGCAGCCGTAGGACAGCTCAAGACCTGGGGTGAGAGGACAGGAACGGCTGTCATTGCACAGGAACAGGAGGGAGCAGATCCCGCTTCGGTCGTTTTCGATGCGATCCATGCAGCACAGGCCAGAAATACGGATGTCCTGCTTGTTGATACCGCGGGCCGTCTCCACAATAAAAAGAATCTCATGGAAGAGCTTGCAAAGATAAGAAGGGTCATCGATAGAGAAGCACCGGATGCCGTTATTAAGTCATTGCTGATCATTGATGCTACGACAGGCCAGAATGCCGTTATCCAGGCAGAAGGCTTTGGTGAAGTTACCGGCCTTGATTATGTTGGAATTACAAAACTTGACGGAAGTGCCAAGGGCGGTGTTGCCATCGCGGTTGCTTACCAGTCAGGTAAGCCTATCGTTCTTGCCGGCCTGGGCGAGAAGGTGGAGGATCTGGCCGATTTCGATCCTGTATTATTCGTTGATTCTCTTGTGGCCGAATAATGCCGTTTAACAATTAAATTCAATTATTCAGGGTTGTATCAGATACAACCCTTTTTATGTTTTCAGGCATTTATTGATTTGGGTACGATTTATAAAAATGCCGTTATTTTTTAGACAAAAAACACAAATAATTTGATTGCCAAAGCAATCTTATATAGGTATAATGTCAGAGTTTTGCTAAGGGTTATTATATTTATGCCCGGATGCTTCAATTTTTTCAAATTTATTCTTAAGAGAGGGGAACCGGTATATGTCATTACTTACGACTTCCTGGTTAATCGTACTCGGCGTAGTATTCCTTGCACTTATCTACGTTGCAGTCAACTACTTCCGTATTAAGAAGATGCCTGAAGGAACACCTGATATGATCGAGTTATCTGGTATCATCCGTTCCGGTGCACAGACATTCCTTAAGACGGAGTTCAAGAGCATCGCCATCGTTGTTGGTGTTGTTGCTGTTGTCTTCACGCTCTTTGTTGAGAAGACAAGCGGTATCACATTCCTCATGGGTGCCTTGATGAGTTCCATCGTTTGCGTTCTCGGTATGCAGAGCGCTACTTATGCTAACGTTCGTACATCGAACAAGGCAAAAGAGAGCCTTTCAATCGGAGAGACCGTTAAGGTTGCTCTCTGCGGCGGTTCAATCTCCGGCCTTGCAGTTCAGGGCTTCGGTATGTTGGGCTTCCTCGCTGTTCTCCTTTGCTTCGGTGGTGTTAAGCATGACGCTGAGAGCACCGGACTTATCTTCGGTCTCACATGCAACCCCTACATCATGAGAATATCAACATATTCACTCGGTTGTTCCATCGTTGCTATGTTCAACCGTGTTGCCGGCGGTAACTACACAAAGGCAGCAGACATTTCTTCAGATATCCTTGGTAAGCTCAGACATGACCTTCCTGAGGATGACTCAAGAATCCCTAACACAATTGCAGACTTCATCGGTGATAACGTTAACGATATCGCTGGTAACTGCTCAGACCTCCTTGAGTCATTTGTTGCTACAATGTCAGCTTCACTCATGATCGCTGTTACTCTTTACCAGACACATGGCGAGACGGTTTCTGATGCTACATTCAATGCAACAATTCTTTTCCCTACGATCCTTGCAGGCTGCGGCCTCGTAGGATGCCTTATCGGTCTTGGCCTTGCTAACATCAAGAAGATGGGTGACAACCCGTCAAAGGAACTCGACCTCTCCACATGGATCTCTGCAGGATGCACGATTGTTTTCGGCGGTGTTGCTGCTTACATGATCTTCAACGGCACAGGCGTTTCTCCTGAAGACCTCGCTACATACGGATTTAGATTTGGCTGGCTCTCACCCTGGATTTCTTCCGCAATGGGCATCGTAGCCGGTATCGCTATCGGTATCATCACAGAGTACTACACCTCAACAGATCACAAGCCTACACAGAAGCTTGCTGAGATGTGCACAGAAGGTGAGGCTTTCGTTGTTACAAAGGGTGACGCTGTTGGTTCAAGATCAGTTCTTCTCCCTGTATTCGTAATCATCGTTGCATTGATCGTATCCGGCGTTATCTGCGGTTCTTACGGTATCGCAATCTCCGCTCTCGGTATGCTCGCTTTCGTTGGTGCAACAGTTTCAATCGACGCTTTCGGTCCTATCGCTGATAACGCAGGCGGACTTGCAGAAGCTTGCCACCTCGCACCTGAGGTTCGTAAGATCACAGATAAGCTCGACGCAGTTGGTAATACAACAGCAGCTATCGGTAAGGGCTTCGCAATCGGTTCTGCTGCATTTGCTACAGTTTCCCTCATTATGGCTTACGTAGGTAACTACACAGAGATCGGCCAGCCCCTCACACTTAACTTCGCTTCATTCTTCGTAGTTGCAGGTGGTATCCTCGGTGGTGCTCTTGTTGAGTACTTCTGCGCTATCCTCACAGACAACACGATCGATGCAGCTAAGATCATGGCTGACGTCGGCGACAAGCAGATGACACAGGAAGTTCTCGACGGTAAGGCTAAGCCTGACTACAACATGATGATCGCCATGGCAGCTAAGGAAGCTATCCACAGAATGGTTCTTCCTTCAGTTCTCGCTCTCTTGATCCCTATCGTTGGCGGTTTCATCCTCGGCGTTGAGTTCGTCGGTGGTATCCTCGTTGGTGCTACTATCGTTGCTATCCCTAGAGCTATCTTCATGGGTAACTCCGGTGGTGCGTTCGATAACGCTAAGAAGTACATCGAGCAGGGTATGCTCAAGGGCCACGGCAAGGGATCTCCTGCGCACAAGGCTTCCGTAACCGGTGATACAATCGGTGACACACGTAAGGACGTTGTAGGCGTTGCTTTGGATATCTTCATCAAGCTCATGTCCACGGTTGCAAACACAATCGCTCCTATCATCAGAAACTTCCGTCTTTTCGGCTAATCTGATCGAAAACTGATATAATGGCGGCTGTCTTGAACAAAGGCAGCCGTTTTTATGTATAAATGCTTTACAAAACGGGGCATGGATGTTATCATCACCAAGTTGCCTTAATCGCAGTTTTGTGGAAGACTCCGACCCTTACCTTCGATTTTGGCGTATTTATTCTAAAGGAGGAAAGATTTATGTCAGCATCTTTCGACAAGCAGGCTATCATCAAGGAATATGCACTCTCTGAGGGCGATACAGGTTCTCCGGAGGTTCAGGTTGCTCTTCTTACTTACAGAATCAATCACCTCACAGAACACCTCAAGACTCACAAGGGTGACCACCACAGCAGAAGAGGTCTTCTCATGATGGTTGGTAAGAGAAGAAACATCCTTGACTATCTTGCAGCAGTTGATATCGAGCGTTACAGAACACTTATCGCTAAGCTCGGCATCAGAAAGTAATCTTTCACCAAGGTTATTTCAAAGAGGCGGTTCCGTTATGGGACCGCTTTTTTATTATTTCTAACAGGTGTAAAATCTAAAGATAAGCGTCTGTGGAGGTTTTACTATGCTTGACGGTTTTATCAGAGTAGCGGCAGCAAGCCCTAAGGTCAGAGTTGCTGATGTTGATTTCAATGTTTCAGAGACAGTTAAACTGGCGAAGAAAGCTTCATCCAACGACACTTCCGTCGTTGTTTTCCCGGAACTCGGACTTACCGGTTATACATGCGGCGATCTTTTTAATCAGAACGCGTTGCTCGATAAAGCGATCGATGGTCTGTATGACATCGCAGAGCAGACAGAAGACCTTAATACGGTCGTTATCGTAGGCCTTCCTGTTCAGGTAGGCGGTAAGCTCTATAACTGTGCCGCTGTTATTTATCAGGGTGAGATCCTCGGTATCGTTCCGAAGCAGAATGTTCCCAATTATTCCGAGTTCTATGAATTAAGACATTTTACGCCTTTTAACGAAGCAGACAACGTCGCTATTGAAGATGAGATCAGCTTCGGCAGAATGGTTTTCGATTGTAATGATCTCACATTTGCAGTTGAGATCTGTGAGGACCTCTGGGTTCCTGCCAGCCCGTCTGAAGAATATGTCAGTAACGGCGCACAGATAATATTCAACCTGTCCTGTTCTGATGAGATCATCGGTAAGGCAAAATACAGGAGAGACCTGGTTAAGATGCAGAGCGCAAAGCTCTCCGCAGCTTATGTATACTGCGATGCAGGAATCGGTGAATCTACGCAGGACCTTGTTTTCGCAGGACATAACATCATTGCCGAGAACGGTAAGATCCTGGCCGAGAGCAAGAGATTTGCCAACGATAATGATGATGAGGCGATCCTTTATGCGGATATCGACCTCGAGAGACTCGAATCAGACAGACGCAAGGCCAATACCTTTGAGCATGATCTGGCAGGTTACAGCGGCGTTGAAATCGTAAGATTCGATGCTGAATTCCCGGATCTCAAGCTCGAAAGGAAGTTCTCCAGAACACCGTTCGTTCCTAAGAATACTGACGACCTGGCTGCAAGATGCGAAGACATCCTGAACATGCAGGCAGCAGGCCTTTATACAAGACTTAAGGCCATCAACTGCAAGACTGCCGTTATCGGTCTGTCGGGCGGTCTTGATTCGACATTGGCACTTATCGTTGCCATCCATGCATTCGATAAGCTCGGGCTCGACCGTAAGGGTATTATCGGAATTACTATGCCGGGATTCGGAACTACGGCAAGGACAAAGAACAACTCGATCAATATTGCTGAGGAATACGGCTGCACGTTAAGAGAGATCTCAATCTCCGATGCCGTTATCCAGCATTTCAAGGATATCAGTCATGACATTGATGTTCATGACATTACGTATGAGAACTCACAGGCCAGAGAGCGTACTCAGATCCTGATGGACATTGCGAATCAGGAAGGTGGTCTTGTTGTGGGAACAGGCGACTTAAGTGAACTTGCTCTCGGCTGGGCAACATATAACGGCGACCATATGTCCATGTACGGCGTTAACTGTTCCATCCCAAAAACTCTCGTAAGATATCTCGTATCCTATGAGTCACAGCGTACGGCGGAGATCAATCCTTCACTGTCGAAGGCGCTTGCAGATATCGTTGCGACACCGGTATCTCCTGAGCTGCTGCCTCCTACTGAGGACGGCAAGATCTCACAGAAGACAGAAGAGACGGTAGGACCTTATGAGCTCCACGATTTCTTCCTGTACTACATGATCAGATTCGGTTTCAGCCCTTCCAAGATCTACCGCATGGCAGTTCCGACATTCGAAGGCGCATACGATGCTGACACGATCTATAAGTGGGAAGAGACATTCCTCAGAAGATTCTTCGCACAGCAGTTTAAGCGTTCCTGCGTACCGGACGGCCCGAAGGTGGGTACGGTATCTCTGTCTCCCAGGGGCGACTGGAGAATGCCTTCTGATGCTTCCAGAAACGTATGGCTCGATGATCTTAAGACTGTGAAGGAATGATATGAAATCAGTAGTTTGTTTCGGTGACTCAAATACTTATGGCTATAATCCCGAGAACGGAGACAGGTTTCCTGAATCCGTGAGATGGACAGGTCTTCTTCAGAATCTTCTGGGTGAGGGCTATAAAGTCATCGAAGAGGGCCTTAACGGCAGGACTACTGTTTTTGAAGATCCAAATGACGACTGGAAGAAGGGTATAGATTACATCAAGGGTGTCCTCTGTACGCACAGGCCGGTTGATTATCTTGTCATAATGCTCGGCTCAAACGACATGAAGAACTTTTTCAATGCAACGCCTGAAGCCATAGCTGATGGTGTTAAGGAGATCGTTAAGAAGGCTGAGAGCGTCATGGAACTCAAGCAGGGATATGTCCCCAAAATCCTGATTGTTTCTCCTCCGGAGATAACTGAAGATGTGCTGACAGGACCTTTCGGAGGTTCATTTGACCGCAATTCCATTGAGAAATCCAAGCGTTTGGCATACCTTTACAAGCAGGTGGCCGACAGGTTCGGATGTGAATTCCTGGACGCCAAGTTATACATCAAACCGTCAGTTGAAGACGGACTTCATCTGAATGCAGAGGGTCATGCAGGCCTCGCGAAAGCAATTTGTGAGGCAATTAAGGCTTCTTAAGTCTTTTTATGTCCTTAAATAGGTTTGTCTTATTCTGCTTTTAGTATATAATTAATAAGTTCGATAAGGAGTGTAGTGTGTAGATTGACTGCCCGAACATCGAGCTTATTGCTTCTGCTCGGACCGTGAATCTACGAACTACCTCCTTTACAAAAATTCTATATTTTAAAGGAGTTCGAAATGGAAAAGATTTTCAGAACTGAAATCGCCGGCAGACCGTTGGTAGTCGAGACCGGTAAGATCGCACAGTTTGCTAACGGATCCGTTCTTATCAGATACGGTGAGACAAGCGTGCTTTCAACAGTAACAGCAAGTGCTACTCCTCGTGAGGGAATCGATTTCTTCCCGCTTTCTGTAGACTACGAGGAAAAGATGTATGCGGTAGGTAAGATCCCCGGCGGCTTCCTCAAGAGAGAAGGAAGACCCGGCGAGAAGGCTATTCTCGTATCCCGTGTTATCGACCGTCCTATCAGACCTTTGTTCCCTAAGGATCTCAGAAACGATGTTTGCGTAAACAACCTCGTTATGTCCGTTGATCCTGATTGCTCTCCCGAGATCACAGCTATGCTCGGTACTTCAATCGCAATTGCTATTTCCGACATCCCGTGGAAGGGACCTGTCGGCGGCGTAGTACTCGGTCTCATCGACGGTAAGACAATCATCAACCCTACACTTGAGCAGCGTGAGATCTCAGATATGTACGTTACTCTTGCAGGTACACTCACAAAGATCTGCATGGTAGAGGCTGGTGCTAACGAAGTACCTGATGATGTAATGCTCAATGCTATCGCAGAAGGTCACGAAGAGATCAAGAAGATCTGTGAGTTCATCAACAGCATCGTTGCTGAGATTGGTAAGGAGAAGTTTACTTACGAATCAGCTGACGTTCCGGAAGAAATCTTCGAAGCTGTTAAGGAATACGGCTGGGACAGAATGCGTCAGGCAGTTCTCTCAAAGGACAAGGAAGTAAGAGACGGCAACGTTGCAGTTCTTCAGGAAGAAGTTGCAGCATTGCTCGAAGAGAAGGAAGAGGGCCTCTCAAAGTGGGCACCTGATGCTATCTACAAGCTCGAGAAGAAGGTCGTTAGAGATTACCTCTTCAGAGAGCATGTCAGAGTTGACGGCAGAGCTCTTGATGAGATCAGACCTTTGTCAGCAGCTGTTGGCGTACTCCCCAGAGTTCACGGTTCATCTTTCTTCCAGAGAGGTCAGACCCAGGTAATGAACATCTGTACTCTCGCTCCTCTTGACGAAGCTCAGAAGCTCGAAGGCCTCGATGAGCAGACATACAAGAGATACATTCACCACTATAACTTCCCGGGTTATTCAACAGGTGAAGCTAAGCCTTCCAGATCACCCGGAAGACGTGAGATCGGTCACGGCGCTCTCGCTGAGAGGTCTCTCATTCCTGTACTTCCTTCTGAGGAAGAGTTCCCTTACTCAATCAGAACAGTATCTGAGATCACAATGAGTAACGGTTCCACATCACAGGGTTCTGTATGTGCATCAACACTCTCACTCATGGATGCAGGCGTTCCGATCAAGAGACCAGTTGCAGGTATTTCTTCAGGACTTATTACAGATCCTGATAACGACGACAACTTCCTCGTATTCATGGATATCCAGGGCATCGAGGACTTCTTCGGCGATATGGACTTCAAGGTTGCTGGTACAACAGAAGGTATCACATCCATCCAGGTTGATATCAAGGTTGAAGGTCTTACATTAGACATCATCAAGGCTGCTTTCGAGATGACACACAAGGGAAGACTCCAGATCATCAACGACATCATTCTTCCTTGCATCCCTGAACCCCGTGCAGAACTCAACAAGTGGGCTCCGAGAATCATCTCCATGCAGGTACCTGTTGACAAGATCAGAGAAGTCATCGGTTCAGGCGGAAAGGTCATCAACAAGATCATCGCTGACACCGGCGCTCAGATCAACATCAACGACGACGGTATGGTTTACATCTCAACACCTGACCTCGAGAAGGCTGAGAAGGCTAAGATGATCATCAACGGTATCGTTGCAGATCCTGAGGTTGGCACAGAGTACGACGGTACAGTTACAAGACTTATGGACTTCGGCGCATTCGTTGAATTCCTCCCCGGTAAGGAAGGTCTCGTACATATCTCCAAGATGGACTGGAACAGAGTAGAGAAGGTTGAAGACGTTCTCCACGAAGGTGATAAGGTTCACGTTAAGCTCATCGAGATCGATTCACAGGGCAGACTTAACCTCTCAATCCGTGACTGTCTCCCTAAGCCGGAAGGCTATGTTGAGGAAGAACCCAGAAGAAGAGAGGGCAGACCCAACCGCGAGAGAAGAGGCGGCTTCGCTGGAAGAAACGGCGGAGATAAGCCCAGAAGAAACTTCAATGAAGAAGAGAACGCGGCTCCTGAGAATCCGAAGGGCAGAAGAAGAGAATTCTGATTTCTGAAAAATAAAAAATAAAGGGGAGAAAAGACTATGGCAGAGAACATGGGAAACAACGAAGAACAGATTGATGTAGTTACCGCGGCACAAACCGAAGACGTAACTGACAAGAAGTGTCCGAATTGCGGAGCTACGGTTGTTTATGATCCTGAGACTCTGGCCATGTCTTGTCCCTTCTGCGGATACTCAAGACAGCTTCCCAAGCCTGAGGATAACGGCCAGGACGTAGAAGAGCTTGATTTCTCTTCCGCCAAGAACCGTGAGAGTCTTGACTGGGGTAAGGCAAAGAAATCCCTCGTTTGTAAGAACTGCGGTGCTGAGACAATCATGGATACAGTTGATACAGCTCAGTGCTGCCCTTACTGCGGTTCCACACAGGTTATGCCTGTTGACGATGATGATTCAATTGTTGCTCCTGGCGGCGTAGTTCCTTTTGAGATCACAAAGGAAAAGGCTGCTCAGCTGTTTAAGGGTTGGATGAAGGGCAAGCTCTTCGCACCTAACGAAGCAAAGAAGAGCTGTGAAGCTAAGAACTTCAATGGCGTTTATCTCCCTTACTGGACATACGATTCACAGACAACATCTCCTTATGAGATCAAGCTCGGATTCAACAGCAAGGACAAGGACGGAAATACCGTTACAACTTACAGAACGTACCGTGGCATTTACGAGCGTTTCATTGATGACGAGACAGTTTATGCCAGCAAGAAGACAACAAACCGTTTCATCAAGCAGGCTTCAGTCTTTGATTTTACTAAGCTCCGTAAGTATTCACCTGAATTCATCGCAGGTTTCCTCGCTGAACGTTATACAGTAGGACTTGATGAAGGATGGGATATTGCTAAGGGTCAGATCAAGGCTAAGCTCAACAGCGAGATCTCCAGCATGGAGAAGAAGAAGCATAACGCAGACAGCGTTTCAAAGCTTACCTTCAACACCGCATATTCCAAAGTTACATATAAGTATGTTCTTGCTCCTATCTGGATCGCTAATTTCAAGTTCAAGGAGAAGGTCTACAATATCGTCGTTAACGGTCAGACAGGTCAGATCAAGGGCGAGGCTCCGGTATCACCCGCAAAGGTTGCTATCGCAATTGCAATTGCCATTGCTGTCCTCATCATTTTGTACCTGCTCTTCAACAACTGATAGGATTTCACATTTTTGAAGTAATTTTGACTGCTTCGTGGCAAAATATTGCCGCGAAGCAGTTTTTTCATGTCAAATATCAAGCACTTTTTATTATATATGTGTGTATTTATGCAGTTCCTGTAAGAATTGTTTGATTATTTTCTTGCAATATTTACAAATCGTTCATAAAATGGAGTATCTATTATTATGTGAATAGGGAGATTCTATGTTTAGTATTGCTAAAAGAATTACGTCGGCAGTAGTGGCAGGAGCAGTTGTACTTGGATCATTGACTGTTTATCCAAACATTACCCAGAAGAAAGAAGAGACGATCGTTCGGGCAGCTGAGTTACCTCCGGTAATGGATGCGGCAAGTTCTGTCAACTATTCGACAATCCTCGGCAGAGGTGTTGATTACGGTATTTTAGCTGAGAATTTCCAGCAAAGAGACCACATGCAGTCAACATTCGCGGTTATTAATTTTTCTAAAACTGCTTATACCGTTGATACTTTCTCCACTATTAACCTAAATCCTGTTGGATCAACAGCTCAGGTATTGGTTAATTCCGTTGTTACATCCGGTCAGGTTTTTGGTATTGATGTAGCAGGCCCCAGATATTTGATGCTTGAGGGTAACGAGAATACCAATGTATTAAACATTGAAGGTTCTTCCCAGGTATTTAATCCCGGATATTATCATTTCCAGTCTTTTTCTGATCAGGTTATTACTGTTAATGATAATACCGAAGGTAATATCAGATTGATAATGAATGATGCTTTTACTGCATCTGAAAAAATTACTGATAAAGTAAAAAATGGTTATGCGATTAATTATCGTGATTATTACGATGATACGACAAGTACCAGTTATGCAATTCTTGATTTAACAAAGGGTGATTTTGCTAATAAAGTTGTTTATATCAAGGTTGATGATAACTTAATGAAAAAAGCAGGTGTTGCTGATGGATTACGTATCATTAAGGATTCTTCAACGGTTATCGTTTTTGAACTTGATGATTCTGTTAAATACAATGATACAAGAAGTAATCCAAGAACCGGCAGACCTATCGGCAAAAGTGGAAATGACTCTGAAGAGTATGTTGTATTGAATAAGTTTAGAGTTTCTGTTGATGGCGGTAACTCTTGGATTTTTTCAGATGACTATTCAGGTCGTTATAATGAAGATGATAAAGCTAAATTAAATGCAACAATTAAGTGTGATCAAGAGATCTGCCAGAAGATTATCTGGAATATCACTACTGGTAAAAATGTTGCGTTGGAAAATACATCCGGCCTTTTTATTGTGCCTGATGCCTTTGTTGAAACACTGGGTACTTCCGCAGGCTGGATAGTAGCAAAGAATTTCACTAATTCACACGGTGAGTGGCACTATATCTATGGCGGCGGCAGCCAGAACGTATTGTACGATGAACAGGGAGAAATCCATTTCGCAGCAAACAAGACATTTACACATGCTTGGGACGGTGCTGATACCAAGCAGGATACAACTATCTATACAGCTCCTGAAACATATTCATTCTATTGGTATGAGAATAATGCTGAGTTCACTATTACAGATCCTCAGAACTTAACGGATGCTCAGCGTGAGATAATTAAAAACACAGGAACAAACAAGCTTCAGTTCCCGACATTGAAGTTCTTTAATAATAAGGAAAAAGCTGATGCTGCTGGTTTATCTGATCACTATATCCCTGAAGGACCCGACGGTGTTTCTTTCTATTACACTATCCGTGAGGTAGGTGCAGGAACAACTAACAGTGATGGCATTCAGATTTCTGAAGGATATATTGATATTGTTCTTACTGTTAAGAATGATAATGGTAAACTTAAGTATTATGTTTATTCAGAGACATACCTCGGAGATGGTAGTTATTATGAGAATAATGAAGGTACAGCTACCGTTGGTAATGATGCAATTTTCCATGGCCGTAAAGTTCGTCAGACAAGAATGTCTGGTATCGAGTTCTTCCTGGGTGAGTGCTTTAACCTGGCTGAAACTTCAATTGATTTGAAGAAGACAGTTACTGGTGACTATACACCCAAAGCCGGAGAGACATTTACTTATTATGTATATAATAAAGCGCTGAATAAGTATTTCTATCTTGATGATGAAGGAAAGATTGCCAGCAGCGATGAAAAGACTGGCGTAAAGGTTGAATACGGTCAGGATAAAGTTACCAGGTTATTGGGTATTCCTGTTGGCGAGTACACAGTAAGTGAAGATTATGCTGATGCAACAAGAAGAGGATATACTTTAACTCCTCCTGCTGATAAGGATGTCCAGGTTAATCTTACATCTACTCCTGTTGTAAATATTGTTAACGATTACACAAGTAATCCTGACGAAATCGGTAAGCTTGTTCTGACAAAGACCATTAAGGGTCTTGTTACTGAAGAAGATCTTGAAGGTCTTGTCTTTACTGTTACTGACGAAGCAACCAGCATGGTTGTTTGGGAACATAAACTCAGTGACAGTGAATTTAAGGTTTCAACTGATGCGGCTACAGGTGACAAGAAGTATGAAGCTACAATTGAGAACCTGAACCTTACCAAAACATATAAGGTATTAGAGACACTTTATACTCCTGACGGTTATGCATTTGTCCAGGTTTCTTATAAGATCGGATCAAATGCTGAGGTACAGGGAGATTTCGATGCTGAAGGTATCAGACCTACTGCAGACGGTATCAATGTTGATTACACAAATGAGTATTCAAGAATTGCAGGAAAGCTTGTTGTCGTTAAGGAGTTAAAAGAAGGAACAACTGATATCTCCGGCAACGATGACAAGGAGTTCAAGTTTGTTGTTTCCGTAGGTAAGGATGAAGGATATCTTCAGCCAGATGGTAAGATTGGTGCTGATGCATATCCCTTTACAGTTAAACCCGGATCCGAAAAAGAGATTCCTGTTGACTATACTGTATTTAATAAAGCTCTTACTGTTTCTGAATTAACTTCAAGCCTTCCTGAAATTGATGGTTATACTTTTGTTTCTGCAAACGTTACTTATACCAATAGCAGAAACAGTGTTGACGGACAGCATTTAGATGCAAAAGCTACCATCACGAATAATTATGAGAAGACACCTGTACCCGTTGGAACAGTTGTCATTACAAAGACAATAAGCGAAGCAGATTTATCTGATTTTGAGAGTATTGTATTTACAGTTACAAGAGATGGTTTGGTAATAGAGGTTCCTGTTCTCTCAACAACTACTGTTGGAACTGAAGTTGGCACAACATGGGTTAAGGAAGCTGAAGGTAAATACACATATACGATTTCCGGTGTTCCGCTCAATACAAAGTTTGAGGTTACGGAGACTTCAGCAAACTTCTTAGGTTCAGCAGTTAATAAGTACACTGTTGATTCGGATAAGACTGTAAAAACTGGTAACGTTACAGTTACAAGTACAACAAGCGACAATGAGATCGTTCTCACGAATGCTTATAAGGTTAATACGGGCTCAGTTGTTATAAGCAAGACTATCAGCGAAGCTCCTTTGTCTGATTTTGAGAAGATCACATTTACTGTTAAGGCAGATGGCGTTGAAGTATCTGTTCCTGATCTTTCTACAACAAATGTTAATAAAGGACTTTGGACAGATGCAGGAAATGGCAAGTACACATATACTATCGAGAATGTTCCTGTTAATACTGTTTATGAAGTCAAGGAGAATATCGTAAGCTTCCTTGGTAATGCATCCAAGAAGTATACTCTTGATTCTTCTAAGAGCGAGCTGTCCGGAAGCACGAAGGTTGAACAGGCTGATAAGTCATATGAGATCGTTCTTACAAATACATATAAGGTAAATACAGGTAATGTAATTATCAGTAAGTCAATCACAGGTGCTGATCTGACTGATTTCGAGACAATTCACTTCGATGTTACAGCAGACGGCAAGGCTGTAAGTGTTCCTGATCTTACTACAGCTGCAGTTGGAACAGATTGGATCGACGAGGGTAATGGTGTTTATACATATACCATTAAGAATGTACCCGTTACTACTGAATATAAGGTAACGGAAACATTGGTAACTCCGTCCGGAACAGCAACAACAACCTACACTCTTGATACTAACAACAGTAAAACAAAGGGTGAAGTTACAGTTGATGCAGCTGATACAGATTATTTTATTATTCTTAATAATGCTTATGTTGCAGACACTGGCGCTTTGAAGGTAACAAAGACAATCAGCGTAGCTGAACTGAAAGACTTCGAGAAGATTACATTCACGATTACAGGAGATAAGGGAACGAATAACATCACGATCCCTGATCTCACACTGGATAATGTTAACGACGGAACATGGACTGACGAAGGCGACGGCAAGTATTCTTACACGATTACTGGTCTCACACCTGGCGAGAAGTTCACAGTAACAGAGAAACTTGCAAGCTTCCTCGGCACAGCATCAAATAAGTACGAAGTTGACACGGCTAAGACAAAGACAAGTGATAATGCGACAATCGTTGCAAACGACACAGTCAACGTAGCACTTACAAATGCTTACACAGAGAAGCAGTTTGGTAGCCTTAAGGTAACCAAGACAATAAGCACTGCTAAACTGACAGACTTCGAGAAGATTACATTCACGATCACAGGAGACAAGGGAACAAATAACATCACGATCCCTGATCTCACACTGGATAATGTTAACGATGGTACATGGACTGACGAAGGTGACGGCAAGTACTCATACACAATTACTGGTCTCACACCTGGCGAGAAGTTCACGGTAACAGAGAAACTTGCAAGCTTCCTTGGCACAGCTTCAACTAAGTATGAGGTTGACACAGCTAAGACTAAGACCAGTGACAATGCAACGATCGTTGCAAATGACACAGTCAACGTAGCACTTACAAATGCTTACACAGAGAAGCAGTTTGGTAGCCTTAAGGTAACCAAGACAATAAGCACTGCTAAACTGACAGACTTTGAGAAGATTACATTCTCAATCACAGGTGACCAGGGAACAACAAACCTCACGATTCCTGATCTCACAACAGACAGTGTTAACGATGGTACATGGACTGACGAAGGTGACGGTAAGTATTCTTACACGATTACTGGCCTCACACCTGGCGAGAAGTTCACAGTAACAGAGAAACTTGCAAGCTTCCTTGGCACAGCTTCAACTAAGTATGAGGTTGATACGGCTAAGACAAAGACAAGTGACAATGCAACGATCGTTGCAAATGACACAGTCAACGTAGCACTTACAAATGCATATACAGAGAAGCAGGCGCCTACAGGATCTCTGAAGGTCACAAAGACAATCAGCGTAGCTGAGCTGAAAGACTTCGAGAAGATTACATTCACGATCACAGGAGATAAGGGAACAAACAATATCAAGATTCCTGATCTCACATTGGATAATGTTAACGATGGTACATGGACTGACGAAGGTGACGGCAAGTACTCATACACAATTACTGGTCTCACACCTGGCGAGAAGTTCACGGTAACAGAGAAACTTGCAAGCTTCCTTGGCACAGCTTCAACTAAGTACGATGTTGACACAGCTAAGACAAAGACAAGTGATAACGCAACAATCGTTGCAAACAACACAGTCAACGTAGCACTTACAAATGCATATAAGGAGAAGACAGGTAGCCTTAAGGTAACCAAGACAATAAGCACTGCTAAACTGACAGACTTCGAGAAGATCACATTCTCGATCACAGGAGATAAGGGAACGAATAACATCACAATCCCTAATCTCACACTGGACAATGTTAACAACGGAACATGGACTGACGAAGGTGGCGGTAAGTATTCTTATACAATTACCGGACTGAAGGTTGGTGAAAAGTTCACAGTAACAGAAACATTGGCAAGCATGCTTGGTTCTGCTCAGGCTAAATATGATTTAGATGACAGCAAAACTAAGGATTCTGACAGTGCAACAATCGTTGCTGATTCTACAGTTACTGCAGCGCTCACCAATGCTTATAAGTATAAGACAGGTGATCTTGTAGTAACCAAGACAATAAGCACTGCTAAACTGACAGACTTCGAGAAGATCACATTCACGATCACAGGTGACCAGGGAACAACAAACCTCACAATCCCTGATCTTACAACAGACAGCGTTAACGACGGAACATGGACTGACGAAGGCGACGGCAAGTATTCTTATACAATTACCGGATTGAAGGTCGGCGAGAAGTTCACAGTAACAGAGAAACTTGCAAGCTTCCTCGGCACAGCATCAAATAAGTACGAAGTTGACACGGCTAAGACAAAGACAAGTGATAATGCAACGATCGTTGCAAATGACACAGTCAACGTAGCACTTACAAATGCATACACAGAGAAGCAGGTGCCTACAGGATCTCTGAAGGTAACCAAGACAATCAGCGTAGCTGAACTGAAAGACTTCGAGAAGATTACATTCACGATCACAGGAGACAAGGGAACAAATAACATCACGATCCCTGATCTCACACTGGATAATGTTAACGATGGTACATGGACTGACGAAGGTGACGGCAAGTACTCATACACAATTACTGGTCTCACACCTGGCGAGAAGTTCACGGTAACAGAGAAACTTGCAAGCTTCCTTGGCACAGC
>Ga0265298_10000348_pt1 | contig 69847 bp, 53 predicted proteins | sample AusTroGonzalo_MG_3_FD_193486 | JGI IMG/M metagenome (GOLD analysis project Ga0265298, IMG submission 193486) | Bovine rumen microbial communities from tropical cattle in Woodstock, Queensland, Australia - Gonzalo_01 | ecosystem: Host-associated > Mammals > Digestive system > Stomach > Rumen ... | reverse complement strand
CGTAGAGGTCAATATGCCGATTCACCAACTCACCTCTCTTCTTTTTGGTTTAGAGATGAAAGGAGTAGTGAAAGCGTTGGTAGGTGGCGTTTACCACTTACTTGCCTAACATAGCTTAAATGTTTACGTTATGCAGCTGATTTTCCCTAAAGTTTTATTACTTTTGCAGCAATAAGATAAAACAGTTATGAAGAAGATTATACCAGACATCATTGCCATACTGATATTTGCAGTCATCTCGTTTGTCTATTTCTATCCTGCCGACATCGAGGGAAGGATCCTCTTCCAGCACGACACCACTGCTGGAGCAGCCGCTGGTCAGGAGGCCAAGGAATATTTCGAACGTACAGGCGAGCGTACTCGATGGACCAACTCCATGTTTGGCGGTATGCCCACCTATCAGATATCACCTTCGTACAATTCCACCGACACATTGAAGAAGGTGGGCAATGTCTATGAACTATGGTTCCCAGAGTATGTGCGCCTGGCTTTCATCATGCTGCTGGGCTTTTACATCCTGCTTCGTGCCTTCGGTATGTCGCCCTGGCTTTCGGCTTTGGGAGGCATCCTTTGGGGATTCTCCTCCTATTTCTTTATCCTCATTGCCGCAGGACATATCTGGAAATTCGTTACTTTGGCATACATCCCCCCCACGATAGCAGGAATGGTTTGGGCTTATCGAGGCAAACTCTGGCAGGGAGGCATTGTCTTTGCCCTGTTTGTGGCATTGCAGATACTCTCCAACCATGTGCAGATGAGCTATTATTTCCTGTTTGTGATGCTCTTTATGGTCATCGCCTTTGGCATAGAGGCCTACCGCAACAAGACGATGCCCCAATTCCTGAAAGCCTCAGCTGTGTTGGTGGTAGCAGGGTTAGTGGGTGTAGCCATCAACCTCAGCAACCTCTATCACACCTATACCTATAGCTTGGAAACCATGCGAGGCAAGAGTGAACTGACACAACACCCCTCGGCAGGTTCATCGGCTACAGGAGGGTTAGACAAGGAATACATCACCCAATGGAGCTATGGCGTGGATGAGACACTCACCTTGTTAGTACCCAACTTCAAGGGAGGTGCTTCGGTGGCCATCAACCAGAATGAGACGGCCATGACCAAGGCCAATCCAAGATATAGCAGCTTATACGGCGCCTTGTCACAGTATTTTGGTACCCAACCAGGCACTTCTGGTCCTGTATATGTGGGTGCCTTCGTGCTGTTCCTCTTCATCTTGGGCTGTTTTATCGTAAAAGGGCCGATGAAATGGGCACTTTTAGGAGCCACCATTTTCTCCATCGTACTCTCTTGGGGTAAGAACTTCATGCCCGTCACCGACTTCTTCATCGACTATGTGCCGATGTATAATAAGTTCCGTGCGGTATCGTCTATCCTCGTCATAGCCGAATTTACCATCCCCCTGTTGGCGATGTTGGCGATGAAGAAACTCATAGAAAAGCCATCCGAGATGAACTTCAAAACGCCAGCTTTCTGGACGAGTTTTGTGTTGACGGTGGGTCTTAGCTTTTTCATCTGGTTCTCACCAGAGACCTTTACCGACCTCATCCCTGCCCAGGAGGCACAGATGTTGCAAAGTGCCGTTGACCAAGGCGGTATTCCTGCCAACGAATTAGCCGGCATCATGGCCAACCTGAGTGATATGCGTGCCGCAATGGTATCTGCCGATGCCTTGCGATCACTCATAATCGTTCTTATAGGCGTAGTCTTGCTTTTGCTTTTCATAAATGGCAAGTTGCGCAAGGAAGTGGCTATTGGCGGTATTGCCCTGCTTTGCTTGTTTGATATGTGGCAAGTCAACAAGCGTTACCTCTACGACGCCCAGTTTGTAGATAAGAGCATACAAACCACCACTTTTGCCCAGACCGAAGCCGATAAATACATCTTGGAGGATACCGACCCCGACTATCGCGTGTTGAACTTTGCTGTCAGCGCTTTCAATGAGAACAACACCTCTTACTGGCACAAGAATGTGGGTGGCTATCATGCTGCCAAGTTGCGCAGGTACAACGAGTTGATAGAGATACGCCTCAAAACGGAGATGCAAGATGCCTATGAAGCCATTGCTGATGCAGGAGGCGATGTGGAGCAAGTAGATCCATCCAAGTTCCATGCCCTCAACATGCTCAACACCAGGTATTTCATCCTGCCTACCAGAGAGAGTCAGATACCTTTAGAGAACCCCTACGCCCTGGGCAATGCCTGGTTTGTCAAGGAAGTGAGTTATGTGGCTAATGCCGACGAAGAGCTCGACATGACCACCAGCAGTAACCCCCATGTTACAGCAGTGGTAGATAACCAATTCAAGTCGGCTTTGAACAACGCCACCACTTTCGAAGTAGCCGACGATGCCTTTATCGAACTTACCCAATATGAGCCCAACGCGCTCACCTACGAGACACAGAACCCATCTGACGGTGTGGCAGTATTCTCAGAGGTATATTACCCCGATGGTTGGCAAGTAACCATCGATGGTCAGCCAGTAGAGTTGGCTCGAGCCGACTATGTGCTGCGTACGCTCTACGTACCAGCTGGCCATCACACCATCCAGATGACATTCGACCCACAAAGCATCCATGTGACAGAGACCATTGCCTATGGTGCTTTGATACTCTTGCTCATAGCTACCCTTGCCGCCTTAGGCATATACATAAAGAAAAACCATTAATCATTAATAATTCTCAATTCTCCATTATCCATTATCCATTATTCATTAACCATTAGTATTATGGACAGTACTCGACAGAATAAAATCTCCCGTTTGATTCAGAAAGAGTTGAGCGATTTGTTTCAGAAACAGACCCAAGGCACCCACGGCGTATTGGTGTCTGTCAGTGGCGTACGCATCAGTCCTGATCTGAGCATCGCCAAGGTATATCTCAGCATCTTCCCCTCAGAGAAAGCAGAGGAGTTGCTGAAGAATATCAGCAGTAATATGCGCACCATCCGCTATGACTTGGGTCAGCGTGTTCGCCATCAGTTGCGCATCATCCCCGAACTGAAGTTCTTTGCAGACGACTCGTTGGATTATGCTGAGCATATCGACAACCTCATCAAAGAGGCTAAGGGCGATGGCTACAAAACCCCTGAAGGGCCAGAGGAAGACTACCTTAACAATCGATGAACCTCCCGCTTTATATTGCCAAGCGTTACCTTTTTGCCAAGAAGAAGCACAACGCCATCAACATCATCTCGGCCATATCGGTATGCGGAGTAGCATTGGCTACCCTCGCTATGGTTTGTACCTTATCGGTTTTCAATGGCTTTCATGAGATGGTAGAGGGGTTGTTTACCGCCTTCGATGCCCCACTGAAAATCACTGCCACACAAGGCAAGGTGTTCAGTCGACAAGACAGTAGAATACTTCGAATTCTCCAGATGCCGGAGGTAGAGACAGCGATGCCCACCATTGAGGAGAACGCTATGGTGCGATATAAGGACAAACAACTGATGGTGACCATCAAGGGAGTGGATGACAGCTTTACCCAAATCACCGAGATAGACAGTATTCTCTATGGCCGACAGCAATTTCTCTTACAGGAAGAAGGGGTGGACTATGGTATCTTAGGCATGGGAGTAGCCTCAACCTTAGGCACAGGCCTACAGTTCGTCGATCCCTTGCTCGTCATTGCCCCCAAGCAACATGTACGCGTGAACATTGCCAATCCAGGCGCCGCTTTTGCCAGAGGCTATCTGCACTCGCCTGGCTCACTTTTCTTGGTCAACCAAGAGAAATACGATGCACAATATATCCTTACCAGCATAGATTTTGCGCGCCAACTATTTGGTTATCGTGATGAGGTGTCGGCTATGGAGATCAAGCTGAAACCAGGCACCAACGAAAGCCGAGTACAAGCCAGGATGAAAGATATTTTAGGCGATGAATTCCAGATACAGAATCGTTTCGAGCAACAGTCCGATATTTTTCGCATTATGGAAATTGAGAAGTTTATCTCCTATCTGTTCCTTACTTTCATCCTGATTATCGCCACTTTCAATGTGATTGGCTCATTGAGCATGCTGATTGTCGATAAGCGGGAAGATGCCCAGACCTTGCGCAACTTAGGTGCCAGCAACCAACTGATTGAGCGCATCTTTATGTTCGAGGGTTGGCTCATTGCCGCCTATGGTGCCATCATAGGCATCGTATTAGGCGTCATACTTTGTTTGATACAACACCATTTCGGCATTATCACATTAGGCAACAACTTTATTGTGGAAGCCTATCCTGTAAGTGTACACTTTACTGACGTTCTGTTGATTTTTGTTACCGTATTAGTAGTGGGCGCCCTCTCCGTCATTTTCCCTGTGAAGTACATGAGCAAGCGCCTGATGCAACGCTTGTAGCCCTATAGAACAAGCACCACTGAGCGCCATAATAAGGCACCATAATGCACCACGAAGCATAGTCTATCGGACTTACAAACTTATTCCAGGCCAAGATAAAGTCAGATAGTACAAACAAAGCGGCACCTAAGGCAAAGAGCCAGTCTTTTTGCAGGAGAGAACTCCATAACATCGTTAATATCAGCAGACAATAAACTATTACCCCTGTCTTTATGATACCAGAAGGTACCATAGGCACCACCTTGATAAAGGCAAAGACGCCGATAAGGATACAAGGTATGGCCCAACCCAAGGCAACCTTCCAATCAGGTTTGTTTCTTAATCGACTCACGAAATAGCAGATATACGCCACATGCGCCACACCGAAAAACGCCATCTGGCCCATGAAGTTACCTTGTGTGCCTTGCCAATCGCCCAGCGCCGACAACATTAAACCCAGTCCCATCAGTAGGCCGATGCGTTTGAAGTCAACCAGTGCCATCAACCCCAAGAAAGTTACTGGGCCTGCCAACTTGCTGGGCAGGTGTATCGGACTGAAATACAGGGCTACAAGTGTTAAAAAGATAATAAATATGTACGAAATTTTCTTCATCCTGGAACAAAGATATGTTTTTTTACTTACCTTTGCAACCGAATTATGAAACTATAACTCATAAAATAAAAAGCAAATGAAAAAGTTATTTATCATGTTGATGGCAGGTTTGTTCGTAACAGCTTGCGCATCAAAGCCTAAGACAGAAGAGGCAGCAGCAGAGCCTGCTAAGAAAGTATTGGTACTCTACTATTCAGTAACCAACACCACCAAGCAAATCGCTGAGTACATCCAGCAGAAGACGGGTGCCGATATCGAGGCTATCCAGACCGTTGCTGAATATCCTACTGACTATCAGGAACTGCTGAAGCGTTCTGGTGAGGAACGTGAAGGCAATGTGTTGCCAGAGCTGAAGCCATTGGCACACAATGTAGCCGACTACGACATTATCTTCTTCGGTTATCCTATCTGGTTTGGTACCTATGCTCAGCCTCTTAAGACCATCGTGGCAAGTGGCGTATTCAATGGCAAGACCGTTGTTCCATTCTGCACAAGTGGTAGTAGTGGCGTTAAGCAGAGTGCAGATGATTTGAAGAAGGCCGTTCCTGGCATCAATATCCCTGAGTCATTCAACGTGCGTGCTTCTTTGATGGACAAGATGCCAGCCACCGTTGACCGCGTACTGATCTCTATGGGTCTGATGGAAGGCGAGAACGAGGCATTGGCTGACTATTCTGCTCAGCAATCTCCTACAGCCGACGAGACCGCCATCTTCGATGCAGCTATCTCTACCTACCCAATGATGAAGGGCACCAAGGTAGTAAGCGTTGGCAGTCGTACCACCTCTAAGGGCACCGACTATAAGTTTGTGGCTGAAGGTGGCATGGGTGGCACTATGGATGTGTATGTTACCAAGGAAAATGGTGACGTAGCACCTTACTTCACTGCTGTTGACAGATAACAACCCATTTTACAACAAGAGCAGGCTCCTCTGATCATTCAGAAGAGCCTGTTTCTTATACATAAGAAGATGCTGAGGGATTTTGTTGCCATCGATTTTGAGACCGCCAACCAGCAACCATGCAGTGTTTGTTCGGTAGGCATTGTCATTGTGCGCAATGGCGAGGTGGCAGATTCCTTCTATTCTTTGATTCAACCTGAGCCCAACTACTATAGCTATTGGTGCCAGCAAGTGCATGGCCTTTGTTCCAACGATACCGACGATGCCCCTGTCTTCCCCAAGGTTTGGCAAGAGATCGAGCAACGCATAGCTGAAGTGTTCCCTGATAAGGCCGATGTACCCTTTGTGGCGCACAATGCCCGTTTCGATGAAGGTTGCCTCAAGGCCGTCTTCAAAGTCTATCAATTAGATTACCCCGACTACCACTTTTACGATACCCTCACCGCTGCTCGTCGTCAATTCGGGCACTCCCTACCCAACCACCAGCTCCACACCGTTGCCGCAGCCTGCGGCTTCGACCTCCAGCATCACCACCACGCATTGGCCGATGCCGAAGCCTGTGCTGCTATTGCATTAGATTTATTATAACCATTTTCTTGCCGATATCGGCAAAATATGTTATATTTGCAGTTGAAATATGCAAAATAACTTGCCGATAAAAACAATGGAATACATATCAGTCATTGAGTTTGCCAAGAAGTATGGCATTTCCGAACGAACGGCCAGAAACTATTGTGCTACAGGAAAAATAGATGGGGCTTTTCTTACAGGAAAGACTTGGAACATTCCTATTGATGCTGTTTTGCCCCAACGAAAACGTGTTGGGAATAAGAGCAACCCTTTGTTGCTTACATTGAAGCAAGAGAAAGAGGCGAAACTGAAAGGCGGCATCTACCATAGAACACAGATTGATCTGACATACAACTCCAACCACATTGAAGGAAGCCGATTGACACACGACCAGACACGTTTTATCTTTGAGACGAATACTATCGGAATAACGGATGAGGCTGTGAATGTAGATGATATCATTGAAACAACCAATCACTTTAGGTGTATTGACTATATCATTGACCATGCGATGGAGAAATTGACAGAGAGCTTCATCAAGCAACTACATCTAATACTAAAGACTGGTACTTCTGATAGCGGGAAAGACTGGTTTACAGTGGGCGATTATAAGCGATTGCCTAATGAGGTGGGAGGCAAAGCAACTTGCCCTCCAGAGAAAGTGCATGAAAGCATGAAGAAGCTGCTTTCAGAATATAACAACAGAAAGAGCCAATCATTAGAGAATATCATTGACTTTCATGTCCGCTTTGAAGCTATTCATCCGTTCCAAGATGGCAATGGGCGTGTTGGCAGACTCATCATGTTCAAGGAATGCCTTGCTAACTGCCAAGTGCCATTTATCATTACTGACGAGCTGAAGTTGTTTTACTATCGTGGTTTGCATGAATGGGGACATCTTGACGGCTATCTCACTGATACCATTCTTACGGCGCAAGACCAATACAAAGCAGTACTCGATTACTTTAAAATAAAGTACTAATCTTCTAACAGACAAACCCCGCCAGTGGCGGGGAATGTTGTCTTTACAAATAGTGTATATATTAATCGAAAAGTATAGCAGTCAATCAGAGTATCTGCGTTAAATTAGCGTCTCATTTGAGTTTCTAATTAAGTGCAAAGAGTATAATAAATGATTGATAGTTTCATAAGATTTTTGGAATTCTTCTTCCGTTCTTCCGCTATTTTTAAATAGTGCTTCAGTATCATGGGCTATCATAGCGGAAGAAAGAGCGGAAGAAGCGGAAGTAAAAAGCATATCATCCTACATAATTCATCATTTTTTCTTCAACAAGGGCATTGATGGTTTGCTTTAATCTGACGGTCAACGCACTTGTTGCTAACCGTTAGTTCCCTTCTTGTAACCCCCCAGTCTGAAATAAGCAGATTGCCAGTCTGCTACTAGCAGACTGCCAGTCTTCCAAAAGCAGACTACCAGTCTCATTCTTGAAAGCAGGGTGAGACTCAGGTCATAGTCTTCTTCCGCTTCCTCCGCTTCTTCTTCCGCTATGATAGTGTATATAGATTATGGATTATCTCGATTTAGCGGAAGAGCGGAAGAAGAATTCCAATAAGATTAATGAAATCTTCAATTTTTATTGTTACGAGGCGTATCTAGAAAAATATACCAGTCAATCAGAGTTTCTGCATTAAATTAGCCCTAATTTGAGTTTTTAATTAAGTGCAAAGAGCAAAAAGATGATTGAGTTATACAATCAAGAACTGATTGATAATATATATTTTCAATTGTTATTCTCAATTTCAGTTTTATTCGTATCTTTGCACAAGTACTTATTATTCTAAAGAATTATGCACTCAATAGAGAAAATAGAAGAATTATCCAAACAGAAATTCCAAGTAACTGCTATCAAGTGGCTTTTAGGCTTTGGCATTGGATTCCCCATTTTATTGACAATGTTAATGTTTTTGTTGTCAGTGATGATGGATAACAACTTCAAAATCGAAGATTTATTAAGTCTCTTAGGCTCTATATATCTTTCTCCATTGTACCTTATATGTATGATCATCTCAACACCATTAGTAGCTTATTCCTCATCTAAGGCCGTTAAGAAAAAGATGATGGAGGAAAATGAACAAGAAGAAAGAGAAAAACGCGATGAGCATTATCGAAAAATGGAAGAGCTTTTGGAAAAGATGAGTGAAGAAAAAAAGCAGAATGACGCTTAGCCTATAAATAAATACATAGAAATACTGAATATAGATTAGTACGGCTTAGATTATAACATATCAGCTAAAAGCATTGGAAAATCGGCTCAAATCTTTGTTGGTTTGAGCCGATTTGTTTATCTTCGTGAGCAGATAAGGATATAAAATCATCAAGATGAAAACATTGATTACTTTGGCTATAACAGCCATGTGCCTGGTTGCTTGTGACACAAACAGCGAAAACAAAAGGATTGAACAGGCTCTGAATACACTGATTAGTAAGTATCCTGAGGCTACGTTGCAGGATATTTACAAGAGTTTCTATCAAGAGCGATTCGGACCTGGGCACATGATTCCTAATGTGGAGAATGCTCGCAACTACCTGATGAGCGAGATGGAGCAGGCAGCAGAAAACACAGGTGCCTATTTTGAACCAACAGGAAGTGAGGGGAAGTATGTGAGAATCTACCTCAATGCAGTATCTGACGGCAAAATCGGTGCTGAGCAACTATTGGATGCTTTCGTAGAAAGTGCCAACAATGTGGAGCCTCGACCAGACAAATGGGCTGATCAATGGGCAAATATCGTGAAGGTGATAGAAGAGAAACAATTGCCTGTAAAGATGAATGATGAGCTGAAGCAATTGCTCAAGGAGTGTAGTGAGCAGGATGAGGCTGTGCATCATAGCGAGGCGTATAACCAGACTTATCGCCCACACTACCGTATTGTGGAACGCAACATCTTTGAGCAGCAACTGAAACCTTTGCTGAAAGAATAGTGATTGCTTGCTTTTGTTCCCATTTTTTATTATCTTCGCAATGAAAAACTACCAAGAATCGACTATGAACAAATTAATTATCGCATTGACATTGGTGATGGCTGGATGGATGAACATCCAAGCCCAGACAAAGCATAGTGCCATGATGGACGGAGGTGGCTCTGGTCCTTACAAAGCTGTGATGATAGACGATGAAGGATTGCCTGGGTTTACTATCTACAAGCCTGCCGACATACAATCGGCGAGCAAGGTGGAGGGCGCTCTGCCAGTAGTGCTTTTCGGCAATGGAGGATGCAACCGCAGTTCGCAACCATACGCCAAGTTCCTGACAGAGATAGCATCACACGGCTATGTGCTGATGGCTGTAGGACGATGGAGCGAGGAGCCTGATCCTGAGGAGGCAAAGATATGGGAGATGGACGACGACAAATCTACCTTGAAGGTCAATGATGCCAAATCATTAGTAAATAATGCGCTGAATTGGTTGGAAAAGGAGAACCAACGAACAGGTAGCGAGTTCTATCAGACCGTGAATACCCAAAATGTAGCAGCTATGGGCTATTCTTGTGGAGGCATACAGGCGCTCATTATGGGAACGCTTGGCGACCCACGCATCAAGACGGTGGTGGGCATGAATACGGGTGCTTTCAATGCTGGCACCATACTCGACGGCATGATTACCAAAGATGACTTGCAAAAGCTTACCACTCCCATCATCTATATGTTGGGTGGCGAAAAAGATAATGCAGCGCCCAACGGAAGGGACGATTTCAAGCGTATCAACCATGTGCCTGTAGTGTTGGCCACTTATCCAAGTGTGGGGCACGAAGCAACTTACCAGCATCATCAGGGTGGTGCCTTTGGCAAAATGGCGAAAACGTGGCTCGACTATCAGCTAAAGGGTAAGAAGCAGTATGAGAACCTCTTCCGCTATAGCGACAAGGGCAACGACTTTGAGGGTTGGGAAATCACCCAAAAGGGCTTCGACAAGATGAAGGTCATGCGCCTCTATAATCAACCTATCACCAATAATGAAGTGGTGCATACCAATGACATAGGTGAAGTAACAATGTATGAAAAGGTGAACGACCCTACCCTTACCATCAGCTTGCCTGAAACAAGCAAGGCTACTGGTACGGCAGTAATCATCTGTCCTGGAGGCGCTTTGGTATCACTCTCCTGGCAAAGCGAGTTTCAAGACATTGCCCGTTGGTTGAATGCAAGAGGCATAGCTGCTATCGGCTTGAAATACCGTTTGAGAAACGGCTTCCCTGATATGAGCAAGGTGGATACCAGCAAGGGATTGCCTCGCAGGGTGGCCGTCACTGAGTTTGACATTATCAAGAACGCTAATGCCAATCCATCGGTGATGAAAGATGGCGACCCAGAGATTGACAATGCCTTGAACGATGCCTTGGAGGCGATGAAGATTGTGAAGGCGCACGCCAAAGAATGGCGCATAGACGAGAATAAGATTGGCTTTATGGGTTACTCGGCTGGTGGTGGTGTGGTAGTAAATGCTACCGTAAAGGCTACCCCGGAACTGATGCCTGCCTTCCTCTGCTCGCTCTATGGTCCTGCATTGGACGATGTGATTGTACCACAGAACGCTCCTAAGCTGTTTATAGGTGTGCATGCCGATCATCCCAGCGTGGCAGCTGGTTGCCTGGCATTGTTTATGGAATGGAAGAAAGCTGGCGTAGATGCCGAGTTGCACATTTATGGCGACAAGACGGGTGGCTTGTTTGGAGGCGGCGGTCCTTCTGCCGACAAGAACACGCCTAACGGCTCTTGGCAGGAAGCCTTTTACAGTTGGCTGGTAGCAAACGAATTTACGAAGAAAAACTAAAAAAATAGATACAACATGGGCAAAAAGGAAAAGAAAGCGGGTAAGCGCATGAACAAACAACAGCTTACGGAGTTACTGATGGCACTGTTTCAGCAGCATCCTACTGACGAACTGCCACAGAAGTTTATTTTCGACTCTCTGAGGCTCACCACACATCCTTTAAAGATGTTGTGCATGGAGATTTTATACGATTTCATCGAAGATGACTTCATCAAGGAGTCGAGCAAACATCGCTACAAACTGAACAATCGTGGAATAGAAATGACGGGTACTTTCCAACGCAAGAGCAATGGAAAGAACACCTTCATCCCTGACGATGGAGGCGACCCTATCCTCATTGCCGAACGCAACTCGGCTCATGCCATGAATGGCGACAAGGTGAAGGTATCTTTCTTCGCCAAGAGAAAACGCCACATGATTGAAGCTGAGGTGGTAGAGATACTGGAACGTAGCAACGACACCTTCGTGGGAACCTTGAGCGTGAGCAAGTCGTATGCTTTCCTGTTGACAGAAAGTCGTACGCTCGCCAACGACATCTTCATCCCAAAAGACAAACTGAAGGGGGGCAAAGATGGCGACAAGGCCGTAGTGAAGGTGACAGAATGGCCTGCTGAGTTCAAGAATCCTATTGGCGAAGTGATTGATGTTTTAGGACCTGCAGGTGATAACAATGCCGAGATGCATGCTATATTGGCCGAATTCGGTCTGCCTTACGTGTATCCCAAGAAGGTGGTGGCTGCTGCCGAGAAGATTAGCACTGAGATTCCGGAAGAAGAGATTGCCAAGCGTGAGGACTTCCGCAACGTGCTGACTTTCACCTGTGACCCTGCCGATGCCAAGGACTTTGACGATGCGTTGTCTATACGAAAGACGGATAACGGTCTTTGGGAGGTGGGTGTGCACATTGCCGATGTGACTCACTATGTAGAGGAAGGCAGTATCATAGACAAAGAGGCGCTGAACAGGGCTACATCGGTCTATCTGGTGGATCGTACCATTCCGATGTTGCCAGAAAAGCTGTGCAACAACCTTTGTTCGCTGAGGCCTGATGAGGACAAATTGGCTTATTCGGTGATATTTGAGTTGGACGAAGATGCTTTTGTGAGGAAATCGCGTATTGTGCATACTATCATTCGAAGCAATCGTCGTTTCTGCTACGAAGAGGTGCAAGCCATCATTGAAAACCAGAAGGGTGAGTATGCCGATGAGATTCTGGTGCTCGACAAAATGGCAAAGAAGTTGAGGGAGAGGCGTTTCAAGAACGGTGCTGTCAACTTTGACCGTGTGGAGGTGAAATTCAATATCGACGAAAAGGGCAAGCCTTTGAGTGTGTATTTCAAGGAGTCGAAAGATGCCAACAAACTGATAGAGGAGTTTATGTTGCTTGCCAACCGTACGGTGGCTGAGAGAATTGGCAAGGTGGGCAAGGATAAGAAAGCCAAGACGTTTGTTTATCGAGTGCACGACTTGCCAGACCCAGAGAAATTGGAGAACCTGTCGCAATTCATCTCTCGCTTTGGCTACAAACTCAGAACTAGCGGCAGCAGGAACGATATTACCAAATCACTGAACAACTTGCTGAACGATGTGCATGGCAAGAAAGAGGAGAACCTTATTGAGACCATTTCCGTGCGTGCTATGATGAAAGCCTATTATAGTACCCACAACATCGGACACTATGGTTTGGCATTCGATTATTATACCCACTTCACCTCGCCTATCCGCAGGTATCCGGATATGATGGTGCATCGTTTGCTGACGCACTATTTGGAGAAAGAAGGACGCAGTGCGAACCTGAAGAAGTATGAGAGCATGTGCGAACAATCGAGCAAGATGGAAGAGGTGGCCGCTCAAGCCGAACGTGCTTCAGTTAAATATAAGCAGGTAGAGTTCATGGCCGACAAGATAGGACAAGTATTTGAGGGTGTGATTTCTGGCATCAGCGAATGGGGCATTTATGTGGAGTTGAACGACAGCAAGTGCGAAGGTTTGGTGCCGATGCGTGATTTGGACGATGACTACTACGAGTTTGACGAAAAGAACTATTGTTTGCGTGGACGCAGAGACCATCACGTTTATCAGTTGGGTGATGCTGTGAAGGTGAAAGTATCAAGGGCCGACTTGGAAAAGAAGCAATTGGATTTCGAACTGGCATAAAAGAAGAACCCCGCCGATTGGCGGGGTTCCTTATTTTTATAGAGGGTATTCCTCAAAAGACTACCAATATTCCCTGCCGGACGGCAGGGGATACAATTATAAAGGATACTCTTCAAAAGCATACAAGACAGTAGAGAGATAGCGCTCTCCTGTATCAGGAAGCAAGGCTACGATGGTCTTACCCTTGTTCTCTGGGCGCTGTGCCAATCTTACGGCACCAGCCAAAGCGGCTCCAGAAGAGATGCCAACCAACAAACCTTCGCTATGGGCTACTTGGCGACTTGCCAGGATGGCCTCATCATTATCTATAGGAAGCACCTCGTCAATTACTGAAGCATTGAAGTTGTCTGGAACGAAACCTGCTCCGATGCCCTGAATCTTATGTGGACCTGACTTGCCACCACTCAGCACAGGAGAACTGGCTGGTTCGACAGCCACTACCTTTACCTGTGGATTATGCTGTTTCAGTGCTACGCCAACGCCACTGACAGTACCACCAGTACCCACACCTGCTACAAAAATATCTACCTTTCCATCGGTATCTCGCCAAATCTCCTCGCCAGTAGTCTTTACATGAATGGCAGGATTGGCAGGATTCTTGAACTGCTGGGGTATCCAACTTCCTGGGGTGCTTGCCTGCAATTCCTCGGCTTTGGCAATGGCACCCTTCATGCCTTCGGCACCTGGGGTAAGTACCACCTTGGCACCTAACGCTTTCAGCAGGTTACGACGCTCTACACTCATGGTATCAGGCATCGTTAAAATCAATTTATATCCTTTAGCGGATGATACGAAAGCCAGACCTACACCAGTATTGCCACTGGTGGGTTCGATAATGGTAGCACCTGGTTGCAGAATACCCTTAGCCTCAGCATCTTCAATCATAGCCAACGCCACACGGTCCTTTACGCTACCTGCAGGATTAAAATACTCGAGTTTTGCAATGACGGTTGCTTGCAAATCTTTTTTCTCATTGAATTTCGTCAGCTCTAACAGTGGTGTGTTGCCCACTAACTCCGTCAGCTGTTTAGCAATTTTTGCCATAGTAGTTAATTTTAAACTGTTAATAATAAAGTTTTGTCGTGGCAAAGATATGAATAATCCAATAAAAATCGTAACTTTGCGAACTAAATTTTATTATTTTATGCAGGCAGGCAACTTTTCAGAAACATTGGCTAACGTGGTGAGAGAGCTGTCGGACAGTAAATCTTACCAAGGCTTGTTCCATCGCCACTCGGATGACAGTCCGCTTCCATCATCCAACACCATCCACACTTTGGTGGAAGAGTTAAGGGTTTTGCTCTTTCCAGGCTACTTCGGCAATTCGGCTGTAAACAGTCGCACCATTACTTACCATATTGGCGTTCATACAGAGAAAGCATATAACCTTTTGAAAGGTCAGATATTAGCTGGCCTCTGCTTCTATGACACCGACGAAGACAGCGGGTGTACCGATTGCCAACAAAAGGAAGCTGCCAGAATAGCTGTGGAGTTTTTGGCTTCATTGCCTGAATTGAGACGTATATTGGCCACCGATGTGGAAGCGATGTTTAATGGAGACCCTGCCGCTCATAACTATGGCGAGGTGATTTCCTGCTATCCTGCCATCAGGGCCATTACCAATTATCGTATCGCCCACCTATTGCTTCTTTTGGGTGTGCCATTGATTCCTCGCATCATTACCGAGCAGGCACATAGCGAGACGGGTATTGATATTCACCCAGGAGCGCAGATAGGGCACAGCTTTGCCATCGACCACGGTACGGGTGTGGTGATTGGCGAGACATGCGTGATTGGCAATAATGTAAAACTGTATCAAGGTGTTACGTTGGGTGCCAGAAGTTTTCCGCTGGATGCCGACGGCAAACCTATCAAAGGCATTCCTCGTCATCCTATTCTGGAAGACGATGTGATTATCTACTCTAATGCCACTATCTTAGGAAGAATCACTATCGGCAAAGGCGCTACCGTAGGCGGTAACATCTGGGTGACAGAAGACGTGAGACCAGGAGCAAGGATTACACAAAACCGTGCCAAGGAAATAGACAACTTTAAGAATTATGCAATATAACGAAAACTTTACTTTGATAGCCAAAACCTTCCAAGGATTGGAAGAGGTATTGGCGAAAGAACTGACTGCATTAGGCGCTGAAAACGTGGAGATTGGCAAGCGCATGGTGAGCTTCACTGCTGATAAACGCATGATGTATCTGGCTAATTTCTCACTACATACTGCCCTGCGCATCCTCAAGCCCATCAAGCAGTTTGAAGCCAACACTGCCGAAGAGGTGTATGAGGCTGTTAAAGATTTTGAATGGGGAAACATCCTGTCTGTTGGTCAGACTTTTGCTGTGGATGCAACGATACATAGCGAGCATTTCCGTCATTCCATGTATGTTAGCTACAAGGTAAAGGATGCCATAGCCGACTATTTCAGGGATAAGGAAGGCAAACGTCCAAGTGTCAGCGTAAAGAACCCTGACATTGTGCTCAACATACATATCAACGATAACCAGTGTACGCTTTCTCTCGACTCATCTGGAGAATCATTGCACATTCGCGGTTATCGTGCTGAGACAGGTAAAGCACCGCTGAATGAAGTGTTGGCCGCTGGTTTGATTATGATGACTGGCTGGCAAGGGGAGACCGACTTTATTGATCCGATGTGTGGCTCAGGCACCCTGCCCATTGAAGCTGCATTGATTGCCAAGAATATGGCGCCTGGCATTTTCAGAACGCAGGGTTACGCTTTTGAGAAGTGGCCTGATTTCGACCCCGAACTATTGGAATCTATCTACAACGATGAGTCGAATGAACGAGATTTCGAACATCATATATACGCCTATGACAACGATCCTAAGATGGTGGCCACCACTCGTGGCAACATCAAACGTGCAGGCATGACACGCATCATAGATGTAGAGATGAGGGACATCAAGGATTTTGTGCAACCCACAGAGAAATCGTTAATGATTACCAACCCTCCTTATGGAGAGAGAATCTCGTCGGACAATATACTGGAGTTGTATGCCACCCTTGGTGAGCGACTGAAGCATGCGTTTGTGGGCGGACAAGCTTGGATATTGAGCTATCGTGATGAATGCTTCGACCAAATTGGTTTGAAACCTACACGCAAAATTGCCGTATTGAACGGTGAATTGGAGTGCTCTTTCAGAGAATATGAAATCTTTGAGGGCAAATATGTGCAATTCCGCGAGGCTGGTGAAGAACTGAGTAAGGACAAAAAAGAGGAAAACAAGGAAGAGAAACCTAAAAAACGTGTCAGTCATGGTAAATGGCTGACTCCTGAGCAACACCGCTTGGCTGAGTTGGAACGCTACGAAAAGGCGGAAGCCAAGAAAAAGCGTTTGGAGGAAGAAAAGCTGCATCCAGAACTGAAAGAAAAACACGAGAAAAGTTTCCGAAAAGAAGGCGATAAGCCTTTCCGCAAAGATGGCGACAGAAAGCCATTTGGCGAGAAGAAGTCGTTTGGCGACAAAAAGCCCTTCCGTAAAGACGGAGAGAGAAAACCCTTCAGAAAAGATGGTGACAGACCTTTCCGCAAAAAAGATGGTGAGAAAAAGCCATTCGATAAGAAAGGAACTGGTAAACCTCGCAAAGAATCTTACCCTGAACGTAAAAAGCGTGAAATGAAAGCGAAAAAAGACGAATAAGATGATACATAAAGCATTAAAAACAATTGCTCTGCTTATTATGGCAGCTTTTACAATGAGTAATCTTATGGCTCAGGAAAAGAAGACGTTAACCCTGGATGATTTGCTTCCAGGAGGTGAGACATATCGCTTTGCGGAAAACATCTATGGTTTGCAATGGTGGGGTGACGTATTGGTAAAGCCAGACATTGACAGAATGGTGACCGTTGATTTGAAGAATGGCAAAGAAACCGAGTTGCTGACCATCGAACAAGTATCGGCGCTATTGAAGAAAAACAATCTGGATGCCAACGTACCTACTTTGCAGAATGTTCAGTTGTTATGGCCTGGCAAGACACAAATGCTGATTCGTACTCGTACAGGTTATTATGTACTGGATTGGAAGAGCGAAGCTATTGTGGCAAAACAGGAGATGCCAAGAGGAGCAGCTAATGCCGATTTTAACAGTGAAAGTGGCAACTTGGCATATACCGTCAAAAACAACCTCTTTGTGAATGGCAAGCAACTGACTGACGAGCCAGAGGGTATTTTGGTAGGCCAAAGCGTTCATCGCAATGAGTTCGGCATCAACAAGGGTACGTTCTGGAGTCCTAAGGGCAACCTGCTGGCTTTCTACCGTATGGATGAAAGCATGGTAACCGAATATCCTTTAGTTGATATTGACGCCCGTATAGCCGAACTTACTCCTATCCGCTACCCTATGGCTGGTATGACCTCGCATAAGGTTACTGTTGGCGTTTATAATGTAGATTCAGGTAAAACCATCTATCTCGATGCTGGTGACCCTACCGACCGCTATTTCACCAATATCAGTTGGGCACCTGATGAGAAAAGCATCTGGCTGGTTGAGTTAAATCGTGATCAGAATCATGCCAAGTTGTGCCAGTATGATGCCCAGACGGGTAAGTTGATGGGTGTGTTCTACGAGGAGGAACATCCTAAGTATGTAGAACCAGAGAATCCTATTGTATTCTTGCCTTGGGATGCAAGCAAGTTCATTTATCAGAGCGAACGTGATGGCTTCAATCATCTCTATTTGATGGATACACAGACAAGTGTTTATCCTGAAAAGCATAGTGTGGGAGGCTCTACTTATATAGAATCTTTCAAGACAACCCAATTGACTAAAGGTAATTGGTTGGTACAGGGTATCTTGGGCTTCAATGAGGCAAAGAAGGAAATTATCTATTCATCTACAGAAGTATCTCCTTTGCAGACCAATATCTACAAGGTGAATGTCAAAACGGGAGTAAAGACCACGCTGAATGACAGTGAGGGTGTTCACAGGGCACAGGTATCTGCTTCCGGCTCTTATCTGTTTGACAGTTATGCTACTCCTACCATTGCCCGCAAGATTGATGTATATGACACAACAGGCAAAGGATTGGCGAAGGCTATCAACCTATTGACAGCTGAAGATCCTTTGAAGGACTTTGCTCTGCCACAAATAGAGACGGGCACCATCAAAGCCGCAGACGGAGTGACTGACCTTTATTATCGCATCATCAAGCCTGTAAACTTCGATGCCAGCAAGAAATATCCTGCTGTGACGTATGTCTATGGCGGTCCTCATGCACAAAACATCTCTGCCACCATGCGTTATGGCGCTCGCGCTTGGGAACTCTATATGGCCAGCAAAGGTTATGTGATGTTCTGTTTGGACAATCGTGGCAGTGAGAATCGGGGATTGGTATTCGAACAGGCTACCTTCCGTCACTTAGGTGTGGAGGAAACCAAGGACCAGCGCAAAGGTGCCGAGTTCCTGATGAGTCTGCCCTATGTGGACAAGACGCGTATGGGTGTGCATGGATGGAGCTTTGGTGGACACATGACCACCAGCATGATGCTGCGCATGAATGACGTTTACCAAGTAGGTGTGGCAGGCGGACCAGTAATCGACTGGCAATGGTATGAGGTGATGTATGGTGAACGCTATATGGATACCCCACAGACCAACCCAGAGGGTTACGCTGAAACCAACCTGCGCAGTTTAGTAGGTAACTTGAAAGGACATCTGTTGATGGTGCATGGTTACCAAGACGGCACTTGCGTACCTCAGCATACGTTAGGTTTCATCAAGGCTTGTGTAGATGCCAAAGTACAACCCGACCTCTTCCTTTATCCTGGGCACCAGCATGGAGTATCAGGCAAGGATGCCGTTCATCTATATGAAAAGATGACTCAATATTTTGAAGATAACCTCTAAAACTCAATAAGGAAATGAAGATATTATTGTTAGGCTCAGGTGGACGTGAGCATGCATTAGCATGGAAAATTGCGCAAAGTAAAAAGGTAGAAAAGCTGTTTATCGCTCCTGGAAATGCAGGAACTACCCTTGTGGGCGAAAACATAGCGATGAAAGCCACCGATTTTCCTGCCATTCGCGAGTTTGTGCTGAAGAATGCCATAGATATGGTGGTGGTAGGTCCTGAAGATCCATTGGTAGAAGGCATCTACGACTATCTGAAAGGCGATGCAGAAACAGCCCATATTGCTGTTATTGGTCCTACGAAGGCAGGTGCCCAACTGGAAGGTAGCAAGGAATTTGCCAAGAGCTTCATGATGCGTCATAATATCCCTACTGCTCGCTACTTGAGCGTTACCTCTGCCAACTTGGAGGAAGGATTGCATTTCTTAGAACAATTGGAGGCCCCCTACGTACTGAAAGCCGATGGACTTTGTGCAGGAAAAGGCGTTTTGATATTGTCTACCCTTGACGAAGCCAAGAAAGAGTTGAAAGAAATGTTGGGTGGAATGTTCGGTGATGCCAGTTCTACCGTATTGATCGAAGAATTCTTAAATGGTATCGAGTGCTCTGTGTTTGTTTTGACAGATGGTGAGCACTATAAGGTGTTACCAGTGGCCAAGGACTATAAGCGCATTGGCGAAGGCGACAAGGGTCTCAACACAGGTGGTATGGGTAGTGTGACACCTGTTCCTTTTGCTGATGAAGTGTTTATGGAGAAGGTGCGTACTCGCATCATCGAGCCTACAGTGAATGGCTTGCGCCAAGAAAACATTCTTTATAAAGGCTTTATCTTCTTAGGACTTATCAACGTGAAAGACAATCCTTACGTAATTGAATACAATTGTCGCATGGGTGACCCTGAGACTGAAAGTGTGATGCTTCGCACCAAGAGCGATTTGGTAGAGCTGTTTGAAGGTGTTGATGCCGGCAACCTTGACCAATATACCTTGGAGCATGACCCTCGTTGTGCTGCTTGTGTGATGCTGGTAAGTGGTGGCTATCCAGAGAAATATCAGAAAGGATTTGAGATAACAGGACTGGAAACAGCTGCAGAAACAGGCAGTATTATTTTCCATGCAGGTACTGCCATCAAGGATGGGAAGACTGTTACTGCCGGCGGACGAGTTATTGCTGTTTGCTCTTACGGTGAAACCCGCGAGGAAGCCTTGAAGCAGAGCTATTATGCAGCCAGCTTTATAGAATTCGAAAAGAAATATAACAGAAGAGACATAGGCAAAGACCTTGGCTAAGAGAATTCAAAAAGAGATAGTTACTAACCAGCTGACACTAACAATAGGCATCGTTGCATCTATTGTCATGTGGGCAGTTTGCTATTTAGTTCACCCCATAGCTACTTTAGGAGAAACGATAGGGGCATACGCTTTGTATGCCCTAATCGGATATTTGTTGATAATCCTCAACAAGTCATTTTCCATCATTCGTTTGAGGGCATCTTTCCAAACGGTCATCTTTTTGGTATTGGTTTCCATCTTTCCTCAAATCCATGCGCTCTATGAAGGTAACATCATGGCAGTCTGTTACTTGATAGGCACCTTTTTCTTATTCAATAGTTTCCAGAAAGAATGGTCGGCAGGTCTATTATTTCACGCTTTCATCTTCTTGGGCATAGGATGTCTTTTTGTACCAAAAATCGTTTGGCTTATCCCATATATGTGGTTTAGCTGCTATGTGTTCAGATCATTGAATCTTAGAAGTTTCGTGGCCTCTATTTTTGGATGCTCTATTCCAATAACAGGATATACCATATATGATTTTATAAACAACCAAGGTATAGGATTTGCAGCAAAGCTGGCAGAAGTAACGAGATTAGAAGGTATATATATTGATAACCTCCAACTGCCTATTGTGGTAATGCTGCTATTCTCATTTATCATTTTTGTGGTGAGTGCCACCCACTCTATCCTCTATTCAATGGATGAGAAAGTACAGACACGCAGCTATTTGCAGCACCTGATTGTTGTCGTCTCTTTGTTGTTTGTGTTATCTTTCAGCTGCTTATCTATCACTTTACAACTAATGCCGCTGATACTAATAGGCATCGGACTACTTTATGGTCATTTTTCTACCCTTACTGAAAGTAAGTGGTCAAATATTTTCTTTATCAGCATGCTGGTAATAACGATTCCAATATTTATCATCAATCTTCTATACTGAAACATGGATGCTTTTGTTCAACTCATGACAGACTGGGGCTATGTGGGTATGTTGCTCACAGCCTTTTTGGCAGGTAGCCTCATCCCCTTCAGTTCAGAGTTAGTACTAACAGGCCTGCTGTCTTTAGGTCTGAACCCCATAGGCATCCTGATAGCTGCCACCATCGGCAATACGATGGGAGGCATGACTTGCTATTGGTTGGGTAGCTTAGGCAAGATGGAGTGGATAGAAAAGTATTTCCACATCAAGGAGAAGCATGTACTAAAAGCACAAAGATTTCTACAAGGCAAAGGTGCCTGGATGGCTTTCTTTGCCTTCCTTCCTTTCATTGGGGGACCTATAGCCGTTGCCTTAGGATTGATGCGAAGCAACCTTCCTATTACCGTCACTGCCATGATTTTGGGCAAAGCCATCAGATACATCATCTTGATAGGTATCCTGCTCTCTATCTTCTAAATAAAAAAGATCCCTGCCGATTTGGCAGGGATCATCATTTTATTTCTTCTTGCTTTTTTTGGCCCATCCCTCTTCGTTGAAGTTGGGTGCTTCACCTTTCAGGTTATTGTCCTGCATGAAAAACTGCATCCAGTCATCTTTGCGGCCACGAGGTTTGGTATATCCACGTTCCTCACGACTGGGTTTGTTTTTAGCTGCCTTCTTAGCAGCCTTTATCTCCTGAAGTTGTTTCACCACTTCCTTGTCCCTTGCTCGTGCAGAACGAGGATTTTTACGTTCATTCTTTTCGTCATTTCTTTCTCTGCCTCGTTTATTTGATTTCTTTTCAGACCTACCCTTGCTTTCTGTTTTTCTAGGTTTCTCCTCGCCCTCGCCTGGATTGGAGAACTCTACAGTGAGAGATCTGTTCTTAAAGTTCTGGCCATTCAGGAACCTCACCACACGATCAGCATCTTCTTCCCTTACCTCAAAGAATGAGTAATTCTGCATCACGTCAATGCGTCCTATCTCTACCTTGCCATGAATATGTTCGTTGACGATACTCATCAACGTCTTTGGGTTCAGGTGGTCAGTACGTCCTATGTTAATGAACAAACGGCTGAAGCCTTCCTCAGCTACGCGGTTACGACTACGTTTGCCCTCTTTACCTTCTCTTTCTTTATTGCGCTCACGACCATTGTCAATTTCAATCTCAGGACGATTACGATAGTAATCCAGGAAACGATTAAATGCGATGGAAACGACCCTTTTTAGCACATCCTCCTTGCTTAGCCAGTCAAGTTTGCGATATACCTCAGGCATGAATTCGTTGATTTCCTCCTCGTTCACCTGTACTTTCTCCAGGTTGTCGATTGATTTCATCAGCTGCTTCTTGCAGATTTGCTGACGGGTAGGCATTTCACCAGGTTGAAACTCATGACCGATTACCTTTTCTATGTTGCGCATCTTGCCCTTTTCACGCAAATTGATGATGGCGATAGAGGTACCCGTCTTGCCGGCACGACCTGTACGACCACTACGATGGGTGTAGTATTCTATGTCGTCGGGCAAACCATAGTTGATAACATGTGTCAAGTCGTCCACGTCCAAACCACGAGCAGCTACATCCGTAGCCACCAATAATTGCAAATGGCGCAATCGGAACTTCTGCATCACCAAATCTCGAGCAGCTTGGGAAAGTTCACCATGCAGACTATCAGCATTATAACCATCCTGCATCAGTTTGTCGGCAATCTCCTGCGTTTCCACACGCGTACGGCAGAAGATGATGGCATAGATGTTGGGGTGATAGTCAACGATACGTTTCAGTGTCTCATATTTGTCCTTGGCATGCACGCAGTAATACACATGGTTCACGTTGTGCGTACCCTCGTTCTTGCGTCCAATGGTAATTTCCTTTGCATCGTGGAGGTAGTTCTGAGCTATTTTCTCTATTTCCTTATTCATCGTAGCCGAGAACATCAGCGTATTGCGTGTCTCAGGTACAGCCTCCAAAATAGCATTCAGGTCTTCTGAAAAGCCCATATCCAGCATCTCATCCGCCTCGTCCATCACCACATTCTTGATGTTGGTCAGTGAAACCTTCTCACGACGCATCAAATCAAGCAAGCGTCCTGGAGTAGCCACCACGATATGCACACCCTGTTTTAAGGCACGTATCTGGCTTTCGATAGACGAACCACCATATACAGGCAGTACATGAACGCCTTCTACATACTTAGAGTAATCCTTCAAATCGCCAGCAATTTGCAAGCAGAGTTCACGGGTAGGACAAAGAATCAGTGACTGTGGAACTCTCTGGTCCACATCCAGTTTCTGAATCACAGGCAGTCCAAATGCTGCCGTCTTGCCTGTACCCGTCTGAGCCAACGCCACGACATCTGCATCGCCACTCAGCAAATAAGGGATTACTTCCTCCTGCACAGGCATAGGGTTTACGAAACCCAGTTCATAAATGGCGCGGCAAATGTCTGCCGATACGCCCAATTCCTCGAAAGTCTTCATTAAATTTCTATCAATCTTGATTTTAGGGCTGCAAAATTACAAAAATTCGATAGCAGAACAAAATATGCTACCTTTTTTTTATGCCAAGTGGGCGTAATTTGTCTATAGTTGCGAATAAACATCCCCGTATTTGCGTATATGTAATATGTTTTTTATCTTTGTATGTATAATTGAAACTTAAAATCTTATTACGATGAAAAAAACATTGCTGTGGATGACAGCACTCATGCTGACATCTGTATGTACACTGGCACAGAACTGGAAACCAGCTGGTGATAAAATCAAGACTAAATGGGCAGAGCAGGTAACGCCTGAAAATGTGTGGGCCGAATATCCTCGTCCCATTATGGAAAGACCTGACTGGAAAAACTTAAATGGTTTGTGGAACTATGCCATCAAGACCAAGGGCGAAGCTACCCCAAAGAGTTGGGATGGACAGATATTGGTACCCTTTGCCGTTGAGTCATCCTTGTCAGGTGTTGGCAAGCGTGTGAAAGAAACGGAAGAGTTGTGGTATCAGCGTACTTTTGATGTGCCTAAGAATTGGGCTGGCAAACGTGTGTTGCTGCATTTCGGAGCTGTTGACTGGAAAGCCGATGTGTGGGTAAACGGCATGAATGTTGGTTCTCATACAGGTGGTTATGTTCCTTTCTACCTGGATATTACCGATGCTTTGAATGCTCGTGGCACCAATCAGTTGACCGTACGAGTGTGGGATCCAACAGATAAAAGTTATCAGCCTCATGGAAAGCAAGTAAGCAACCCGAGTGGCATCTGGTACACCCCTGTTACTGGTATTTGGCAGACGGTTTGGTTGGAACCTGTGACTGAAGCTCATATCGCCAACCTGAAGACTACCCCTGATATCGACAATCATCAACTACAAGTTGAAGTACAGACAGAAGGACTGACCAGCAAGGGCTATCAAGCTAAGGTTAGCGTTTATGACGGACAGAAGCTGGTGGCTGAAGGTGGTAGTGTAAATGGCCTTCCTGTTCAGGTACAGATGCCGGCAGATGCCAAACTTTGGACTCCAGATGCTCCTTTCTTATATACAGTAAAGGTTAGCTTGCTGAAAAATGGTGTGGAGGTAGATAAAGTAGATAGCTATGCTGCTATGCGTAAGCTCTCTACTGGCAAGGACAAGAACGGCATCATGCGTCTGCAACTCAACAACAAGCCTATCTTCATGTATGGTCCATTGGATCAGGGTTGGTGGCCTGATGGTCTCTATACTGCCCCTTCAGATGAGGCTTTGAAGTATGATATCCAAAAGACGAAAGATTTTGGCTATAACATGATTCGCAAGCACATCAAGGTAGAACCAGCTCGATGGTATACCTATTGTGATCAGTTAGGTATTTTGGTTTGGCAGGATATGCCAAGTGGTGACAGGAACCCCCGTTGGCAGAACAAGCAGTATTTCAATGATACAGAACTGCATCGCAGTGCCGAGAGCGAAGCCAACTATCGCAAGGAATGGAAAGAAATTATGGATGCGCTCTACAGCTATCCTTGCATCTCGGTATGGGTACCATTCAACGAGGCTTGGGGTCAGTTCAAGACGCAAGAGATTACCGAGTGGACCAAGCAATATGACCCATCTCGTTTAGTGAACCCTGCCAGTGGTGGTAATTTCTATCCTGTGGGCGATATCCTCGACTTGCATAACTACCCACAACCAGATATGTATCTCTACGATGGTTCTCGCGTAAATGTATTGGGTGAATATGGCGGTATCGGACGTGTCATCAAAGAGAACATTTGGGAACCCGACCGTAACTGGGGTTATGTACAGTTCAATACTGAAAAAGAGGTGACGGATGAATACCTGAAGTATGCAGAGATGTTGAAGAGTTATATCCCTAAAGGCTTCTCAGCTGCTGTTTATACTCAGACTACCGATGTTGAAATCGAGGTGAATGGACTGATGACCTACGATCGCAAGGTGATTAAGCTCGATGAGGCTCAGCTTAAACGCATAAACTCAAGTATCAGTCATTCATTAGACGAATAATAATTAAAAAATATGAAGAAGATATTTATTACTACGATAGCACTTTGCTTGTTTGGGAGTGCATCGGCACAGAAAGAGTTTAAGTTGGCGTCTCCGAATGGCAGGGTAACAACGGAAATCGAACTTGGACAACAACTCACCTATTCTATTTCATTAAATGGTGAGGAGGTGATGGATGATTCACCTATTGGTGTTACGTTAACTACTGGCGAAGTGTGGGGCTTGAATCCGAAATTGAAGTCAAAAAAGACGCAGAAGGTTGACCAAATGATTCCATCCCCATTCTATCGTGCTAATCAATTGCGCGATAACTATAATGCATTGACACTGACGTTTAAAGGCGATTTTGCCGTAGAGTTTCGTGCTTACGATGATGGTATAGCTTATCGCCTTTCTACTACTCGCAAGGCACCATTCTATATTCAGAAAGACAACACTGCTTTCGAGTTTGATGATGATGACGATGTGATTGCATCTTATGTTCGTGAGGACTACAAAGATGGCGATTTCACCGCACAATTTGGTTCTTCTTTCGAAAACCTCTATAGCGAGTACAAGGTGAAGGACATGAAGAGAGACCGCCTCACTTTTTTGCCGGTAATGGTAAAGACTGACGACGGCATTGTTTGTATCACTGAGACCAATCTTGAAAGTTATCCTGGCCTTTATCTCTTGGGTACTGGTTCTGACAAGATGCAGGGCATCAACGCTCCCTATCCTAAGACCATGAAGCAGGGTGGACACAATATGTTGCAAGAGCGTGTGAGCGAAGGAGAGAACTTCATTGCCAAGATCAATGGTCCTCGTACTTTCCCTTGGCGAATTGCAGTAGTGGCTAAAGAAGATAAAGACATAGCTGCCAGTACGTTAGGTTACCTTTTAGGTGAACCTTCTCGTGTTGCCGACTATAGTTGGGTAAAACCAGGTAAGGTGGCTTGGGATTGGTGGAACGATTGGAATATCTCTGGCGTTGACTTCCGTGCGGGCATCAATACTGAGACTTATAAGTATTACATCGACTTTGCTTCCCAGAAGGGTATCGAGTATGTGATCCTGGATGAAGGTTGGGCAGTAAACCTTAAAGCCGACTTGCTGCAGGTTATCCCTGAAATCGACCTCAAGGGTATCGTGGATTATGGTAAACAGAAAGGGGTGGGCATCATCCTTTGGGCTGGATATTACGCATTTAATCGTGATATGGAGAATGTGTGCAAGCACTACTCAGATATGGGTGTAAAGGGCTTCAAGATCGACTTTATGGATCGTGATGACCAACTGATGACAGAATTTATGTATCGCGCAGCTGCTACTTGTGCTAAATACCATCTATTGGCCGACTTCCACGGAACCTACAAACCTTCTGGTTTGAACCGCACTTATCCAAATGTGGTGAACTTCGAGGGTGTGCATGGTTTGGAGCAGATGAAATGGGAGTCTGGTACAGACCAACTGAAATATGATGTAACTATTCCTTATATCCGTCAGCTGGCTGGTCCTATGGATTATACCCAGGGAGCAATGCTGAATGGTGGCATCAGGAACTACTTCCCAGTAAACTCTGAGCCTATGAGTCAAGGAACTCGTTGTCACCAGTTGGGCTTGTATGTGGTACTGGATTCTCCTCTCAATATGTTGTGTGATTCTCCTACCAACTACCTGAGAGAACCTGAATGCACCGATTTCATCGCAAAGATCCCTACGGTATGGGATGAAACACGTATTCTTGATGGCAAGGTAGGTGAGTATATTGTGACAGCTCGTCGTAGTGGTAACACTTGGTATGTGGGAGGTATTACGAATCGTGAAGCAAGAGACCTGACTATCGACTTGTCTTTCCTCAGTGGCAAGCAGATGCAACTCTTCAAGGATGGTGTGAATGCCGATCGTAAGGGTTCCGACTTCAAGCTGACAAACGAGACTGCTGGTCGTATGACCATTCACCTTGCTCCTGGTGGCGGTTTTGCTGCTAAGATTCAGTAGTATTGTTTTGGAAATAAAGATAATAGGGTGTGCTTTTCAGTACACCCTTTTTTCATGAAGGGTGATTAAAACCCGTCACTAATCTATCACTATGTTAAACGTCAATATCGGCTAGAAAATCTATTGTTCCACCAGCAACTTCAGTTCTTTAGAATTGGTACGAGCCTTCATCCACTCTATCATCTTAGCTTTCTCGGCTTCAGTTATACGCCTATTGAGCTGGATAACAGCAAAGGTAACCGTATCGAAACGAGCAGAATCAACACTCATCTCCAATGACTTGGAAAGTGAGAAACGGCTCACTTGGGGATATAGCACTTTCATTTCAGGCATCAGGGTCTTAGCTAACTCGTCATAGGTTAGATAGGCATTCAACATGTTTTGAATAGAATCTATCAACACTGCTTGTTGCTGCAATTTAACCTCTCCATTCTTATAGAAATCCTCTAAAACCTGGGCACGTATCGATGTGATATCCATCGTAGCCCCCTTCTGACCACTCACACCTTGTAAAACCACCAACTTGGTATCACCAAGCTTGTAGTCTGTCATACGGTGTTGGGCTAGAATGATGGTACTATCAGGCACCTCGCTACCCACCAAAACCACTCGCAATTCTTTCACTCCATCACGCTTATCCACCTTTTTATCAACCACCTGCGCATTTTCAAAATTTAACTGCTCATTGACAAAACGATTCACTGAACCCTCATAAATCGTATCGTTTAATATACCATAGGTAAGATAAAGTGCAGGAATCATGGTCAGCACTACCACCCATACGATGTATTTGCGTACCTTCTTCTCTCGTTCTTTATCAACATATTGTAGTCTACTAAAGCGCATCACTCTTGTTCCCAAATAGGTAGCCACACAAATGAAAACCGAATTGATGAAATATAGATAGAAAGCTCCGAGAAAATAGATCAGGTTGCCCGTAGCCAAGCCAAAGCCTGCAGTACACAATGGCGGCATCAAAGCAGTAGCAATAGCTACACCAGGGATGACGGACCCTTTTTTAGTTGTTGAAAGCGCGATAAAACCTGCTGCACCACCAAATAATGCGATGAAAACGTCATAAATAGTAGGTGAAGTACGAGCCAATAGCTCAGACTGACCATCAGAAACAGACGGACTGATCAAGAAGAATAAGGTAGCGGTAACTACACTGAACAACGTGACCACCAAGTAATTCTTAAACGAACGCTTCATCAAATCAAAATCGCCCAAACCAATGGCAAGTCCCACACCCATAATAGGACCCATCAGCGGGGATATCAGCATGGCACCTATAATGACCGCCGTAGAATTAACATTGAGACCCAAAGAAGCCAAAAGGATAGCAGCTATCAGAATCCAGATGGTGGCACCTTTCATCTCAACATCCTCGCGAATAGACTTGACGGCCTCGCTTTCGTCAGCCTTGTCTCGACGCACATCCAAATAATCTTTTATGAATGATTTGAACACAAATATACTCTTGTCAGTTTGCTTGTTATCCATAATGACTATTACTTAATAAAACGATTAATAAGAGGAATATTGCTCAGCGGCAAATCACGCTTGATGATGAACCCCACAAACATCAATAGCAAGATGGTTCGGTAAATAAGACGAATCCATAAGTTCTCTATTTCCAAGCATTCGGCAGCCACATACAAAGCACCTGCCAGCAAAACATAGGTAGCAATGGACTTGAGGTCGTAATTAATAGGAAATTTCTTTTGTCCTATTGAGTAGCTAAGCAACATCGCTACACCATAGCCACAAAATCCAGCCCAAGCGCATGCCATATAACTATATCTCGGGATGAAAAACACATTTACTAACACTAAGGTGATGCAACCAATGATAGAAAATGAAGCTCCCCAGTGGGTTTCATCTGTTAATTTATACCAGAAAGACAAGTTGAAATACACCCCCATAAATATTTCAGCCATCATGACAATGGGCACTACCTTCAAACCCTCCCAATAGTCACTTCCTACCAGGTATTTAAGAATATCCAAATAGAACACCACTGCCAGATAAGCTAACAAGGCAAATATAATGAAGAATTTCATGCCTTGTGCATAAACCTCTTTATTGTCTTTGTCACGGCTCTTGCCAAAAACAAAGGGTTCGTAAGCATAACGAAAAGCCTGTGTCAGCATTGCCATTATCATAGCTATCTTCACACATGCTCCATAAATACCCAATTCAACAATTCCCTGTGCCTTATCGGGATATACATAAGGGAATATTATCTTATCGGCCACCTGGTTAAGAATACCCGCAATACCCAAAACCAACAATGGCCAACAATAATGCATCATCCGACGGTTAAGTTCCTTGTCAAACACATACTTAAACCCTCGCAATTCAGGAATCATGCACAACATAATAAATGAAGTACAAATAAGGTTGATCAGGAATGCATTACCCACGTCATGCCCATTCATCCCTACATAATAGATAAGGTTGAGGGAGATATTCAGGAAAATGAACAACAACTTCAACGAAGCAAAGCGGATAGGTTTCTTCTGGTAACGAAGGAAAGAAAAAGGTATTGCTTGGAAAGCATCCATTGCCACCACCAGCATCATCATACCAAGATACCAAGGATGTTCTGCATAGCCAAGCCAACCTGCTATAGGATGTAGAAAAGCCAAACCAACAATCAGAAACAACAAAGAGAAGCTACCTACGGTAAGCAACGTCGTGGAATAAACCCGCATAGGGTCATCCTTGCCATTATTGGCAAAACGGAAGAATCCCGTCTCCATGCCGCAGGTAAGTATCACCATCATTAGCGCCACCCAAGCATATACATTGGTCACCACACCGTAACCACCACCAGAAGCAGGCAATGCGATGGTATAAACTGGCACCAGCAGATAATTGAGAAATCTGCCTACAATACTGCTCAATCCATAGGTAGCAGTATCTTTTGCCAGAGATTTCAAGTTTGCCATAATCCTTTAATTAAAAAGATCTCCTTGTTCTGAAAAACGATAACGTCCCAAATGCTTGTATGCCAATTCCGTCACCTCACGTCCTCGTGGTGTACGCTTGATAAAGCCCTCTTTGATCAGGAACGGTTCGTATACCTCTTCTATCGTACCTGCATCTTCGCCTAAAGCAGTGGCAATGGTGTTCAATCCAACAGGTCCGCCTTTGAACTTATCAATAATCGTCAGCAGTATCTTGTTATCGATCTCGTCTAAGCCATACTTATCAATATTCAGTGCTTCTAAAGCATATCGTGCAATGGCCATATCAATATTGCCTGTTCCTTTCACTTGTGCAAAATCGCGTACGCGCCTAAGCAATGCATTGGCAATACGTGGAGTGCCTCGGCTACGAGATGCAATCTCAGCAGACGCATTCTTTTGGATAGGAATACCTAAAATATCAGCTGAACGTTCAATGATTTTTTGTAACACAATATTGTCGTAGTACTCCAGATGGAGGTTTATGCCAAATCGTGCACGTAAAGGAGCTGTTAGTAATCCACTACGAGTGGTAGCCCCCACCAAAGTGAACTTATTTAAGTCCAACTGAATACTTCTGGCCGAAGGACCTTTGTCTATCATGATATCAATACGATAATCCTCCATCGCTGAGTATAGGAATTCCTCCACTACGGGTGACAAACGATGAATTTCATCTATGAACAAGACATCATTCTCCTCCAGACTTGTCAGAATACCAGCCAAATCACCAGGCTTATCAAGCACAGGACCAGAGGTTATCTTAATACCTACACCCAATTCGTTGGCAATGATATTAGACAAAGTGGTCTTACCCAATCCTGGAGGTCCGTGAAGTAACACATGGTCAAGTGATTCACCTCTCATTCGGGCTGCCTGCACGAACACACGTAGATTGTCAACCACCTTTTCTTGTCCACTGAAATCTTCAAATCTCAAAGGACGTAAAGCGTTCTCAAAATCCTTGTCGCTGACATTTTGTTGCTGGGCCCGTATATCAAAGTCTTCTCTCATTTCTCCGTCATTATTATCAAAGTACAAAGATAATGCAAGGCAAAACAATACCAAAATATTTTTTCGTTTTATTGTTTTATTACAATTGGTTCCAAGAAATAATTTGTATTTTTGCAACATAAATGTATTAGACATGGTACTTAATTATATTTGGATAGCTTTCTTCGTTGTTGCTTTCTGCGTAGCATTAGGCAAACTTCTCATAACAGGTGATACGGAAATATTTACCTCACTTGTAAACTCGACTTTTGATTCTTCCAAAAATGCCTTTGAGATAGCAATAGGATTAACGGGCTTATTGGCTTTCTGGTTGGGCATCATGAAGATTGGTGAGAAAAGTGGTATGATTAATGCACTTTCCAAGTTCCTGAGTCCTATCCTATGTAAATTGTTTCCTGATATTCCCAAAGGACACCCAGCTTTGGGGTCTATATTCATGAACCTAAGTGCCAATATGTTAGGCTTAGACAATGCCGCAACTCCATTAGGACTAAAAGCTATGGAAGAATTGCAATCGTTGAATCCAAAGAAAGACACGGCTACCAATCCTATGATTATGTTCTTGGTTATCAATACATCTGGTTTGATTCTCATCCCCATCAGCATCATGATGTATCGTGCCCAAATGGGAGCAGCTCAGCCAACGGATATATTCATCCCTACACTGATTACCACCACCATTTCTACTATGGTGGGCATCACAGTTGTCAGTATCAGTCAGCATATCAATTTGTTCAATAAAGCTATTCTATCTTTAGTCGCTGGCATAGCGTTGTTCTTTAGCTTATTAATGTGGCTGTTCATGACAGTAAGCCGTGAAGCAATGGGCACCTATTCAACCCTGGTGGCCAACATTATTCTTTTTGGAATCATCATCATATTCATTGTTTGGGGGGTATGGAAGAAAGCAAATGTTTATGATGCTTTCATAGAAGGAGCCAAAGAAGGTTTCAGCACAGCAGTTAGAATCATCCCGTATTTGGTGGCTTTTCTCGTTGGTATAGGCGTTTTCCGTGCATCTGGCGCTATGGATATTTTAGTGAATGGAATTGGATGGCTGGTAGGACTTACAGGTGTTGACACCACTTTTGTTGGGGCATTACCCACCGCTTTAATGAAATCACTTAGTGGCAGTGGGGCCAATGGTTTGATGATTGATACCATGCAACAATACGGAGCAGACTCATTGGTAGGCAGGATGAGTTGTGTAGTACGTGGGGCATCAGATACTACTTTTTATATCTTAGCTGTATACTTTGGCAGTGTGGGTATCACAAAGACTCGCAATGCTGTTACTTGTGGTTTATTGGCCGACTTATCAGGAATCATTGCCGGTATCTTTATCAGTTATCTTTTCTTCTTTTAAACAACTATGATATCATTCCAGTCAGAACAAATTGAATTGCCAAATATAGACCAAACAAGAGTGCGCGAATGGATTAAGAAGGTGGCATTAAGTTATGGCAAAAGAGTCGGTGAAATAGCCTATTTCTTTTGTAATGACGATAGGATCTTAGCTGTTAATCGTGAATATCTTCAGCACGATTACTATACGGATATTATTACTTTCGACTATTGCCAAGGGAACCGACTTAGTGGTGATCTTTTCATTAGTCTTGACACCGTTCGCACCAACGCAGAAATGTTAGGTACGGATTATGATACAGAACTTCATCGTGTTATCATTCATGGCGTACTACATCTTTGTGGGATTAATGACAAAGGGCCTGGTGAACGAGAAATAATGGAAGCTGCAGAAGATAAAGCTTTGGCTTTGTTATAAGCAACTCACTCAATAGAAGGGTATTTGAATTGTAGTTATTATATTTGCACGCATAAATAATTGAAAAATGGAGTTTAACTATGACATAGTGGTGATTGGTGCAGGACATGCAGGATGTGAAGCTGCTGCTGCTGCTGCTAATCTTGGATCAAAGACATGCCTCATCACTATGGACATGAACAAAATAGCTCAAATGAGTTGCAATCCCGCCGTTGGAGGGATTGCTAAAGGGCAGATAGTCAGAGAAATAGATGCCATGGGGGGATTTATGGGTATCGTTACTGACAAAACAGCAATTCAGTTCCGCATTTTGAATCGCTCCAAAGGTCCTGCTATGTGGAGCCCTCGCGCTCAATGCGATAGAGGTAAATACATTTGGGCGTGGCGTGAAGTATTAGAAAACACCCCGAATCTACATATCTGGCAAGACACAGTAGAAGAATTAATTGTAGATAATGGTGAAGTTGTTGGATTGAAGACGGTATGGGGGGTAACTTTCCATTGTAAATGCGTGATAATCACCGCTGGTACGTTCTTGAATGGATTAATGCATATAGGAAGAAAGATGGTACCAGGTGGGAGAATTGCAGAGCCTGCTTCGTATAAATTAACCGAATCCATTACCCAATATGGCATTAACGCTGCTAGGATGAAAACAGGAACTCCTGTAAGAATCGATGGTAGAAGTGTTCACTTTGAAGATTTGGAAATACAGGAAGGTGAAAACGATTTCCATAAGTTTTCCTTTTTAGACACGGGAACTAGACATTTAAAGCAACTCACTTGCTGGACAGTAAACACAAACGAAGAGGTACATGAGATATTACGTAGTGGTTTGGCAGACTCACCCCTATATAATGGGCAGATTCAAAGCATAGGACCTCGTTATTGTCCCAGCATAGAAACAAAAATCGTTACTTTTGCAGAGAAAGACCATCATCAACTCTTTTTGGAACCAGAAGGTGAAACTACCAACGAACTTTATTTGAATGGTTTTTCATCATCATTACCGATGGAAATACAAATTTCAGCCCTCAAGAAGATTCCAGCTTTTAGGGATATCGTTATATATAGGCCAGGATATGCGATAGAGTACGATTATTTCGATCCTACACAACTTAAACATTCATTGGAATCGAAGATTATTAAAAACCTATTCTTTGCTGGACAAGTTAATGGTACCACAGGATATGAAGAAGCTGCAGGGCAAGGATTGATGGCTGGTATAAATGCACACATTAACTGTCATGGTGGAGAGCCAGTGGTGCTTAAAAGAGATGAAGCATATATCGGTGTGTTGATAGACGATTTAGTAACAAAAGGTGTGGATGAACCATATCGCATGTTTACCTCTCGTGCAGAATATCGTATTCTTTTACGAATGGATGATGCTGACATGCGCCTAACTCCTATGGCATACAAGATAGGTTTGGCCAACCAACACAGATATGGATTGATGGAATTCAAAAAAGATCAGATTAATAAAATAACAGATTTTGCAAAAGAATATTCGATAAAACCAGATACGATTAATAATGTACTTGAGCAATGGGGTACTACCCCACTCCGCCATACAAGTAAATTGCTGGATTTAATTATTCGTCCCCAAGTTTCTATTGCGAAAATTGCCGAACATATTCCTCCTTTTATGGAGTTATTGGATACTATTCCTGAAAGAAAAGAAGAAATTATAGAAGCCGCCGAAATACAGATTAAATATAGTGGCTATATAGAACGGGAACGATTCATTGCAGACAAGGTGAGCAGGCTTGACAATATAAAAATAAAAGGGAAATTTGACTATAACTCATTGCAGTCACTTTCTACCGAAGCCCGCCAAAAACTTACAAGGATAGATCCTGTAACAATAGGACAGGCAAGTAGAATACCAGGCGTATCACCTAGCGATATTAACGTATTATTGGTACTAGCACAAGGTAGTAACCGATAATTGTTCCCCGTGAAACAAATAGTATAAAACCATATTAAAACCCACTGAATATGAATAAAGAAGAATTAAGTAAAAACCTAAGAGAAATACCAGATTTCCCTAAGAAAGGTATTAACTTTCGTGACGTAACAACTCTCTTCAAGAATGCAGAGTGTGTTAAGTATATGCTCGACGAGCTGGAAGCAATATATAAGGATAAGGGCATAACAAAAATAGTGGGAATTGAAAGCCGAGGCTTTGTGATGGCATCAGCTTTAGCTGGACGTCTCGGATGTGGTATTGTATTAGCACGAAAACCAGGTAAACTACCAGCTACTGTCATCAAGGAATCTTTCTCAAAAGAGTATGGTGTAGATACCATTGAGATGCACGTCGACTCCATTAATGAAAACGACGTGGTACTTATTCATGATGACATACTGGCTACAGGTGGTACAGCAAAGGCTGCCTACAGATTAGTAGAACTCTTTCAGCCAAAAAAGATATATATGAATTTCATTGTCGAGCTTACGGACGAAGGGCTACATGGACGAGACCTTTTTGAAGGCATAGATCTTACAACACTCTTGACGGTGTAAGCGTTTAAAAGTCGGTTGGATGGATTAGTAAATGAAAGAAGAAGACATACATCGTCTAACATATCTTAAGGGCATTGTCAGCAGACTTCCTGAGAAACCAGGCAGCTACCAATATTGGAATGCTGAAGGGGTAATCATCTATGTAGGTAAGGCAAAAAACTTAAAGAAAAGAGTTGCTTCTTACTTCACAAAGACTCAGCAATCCATCAAGACAAAGATGTTGGTAAGTAAAATTGCTAATATTACCTATACTACCGTAAACACAGAAGAGGATGCACTTAATTTAGAGAATAAGCTCATCAAAAAACACAAACCACGATATAATGTTCTCTTAAAAGACGATAAAACCTACCCTTCTATCGCTATTCAGAAGAGTGAATACCCAAGGGTGTATAAAACACGTAACCTTTCCGACAAAGGGGCGAACTATTATGGTCCATACACACATGTATCTACTATGTACGCATTGCTAGATCTTATCAAACGGCTCTACCCCATCAGAAGTTGCCACCATCAACTTACGGAAGAAAGCATCAAAGCAGGAAAATTCAAAGTGTGTTTAGAATATCATATAGGTAATTGTGAAGGACCATGCATAGGTAAACAAAGTAAGGAAGACTATAATAATAATATCAGCAAGATACGTGAGATTTTAAAAGGAAATACCAGAAAACTAGAACAACAGCTAATGAGTGAAATGACTAAATTAGCTGAAAATCTGGAGTTTGAAGAAGCAGAACTGACAAAAAAAAGATATTTGTTACTGAAAAACTATAACGCCAAGTCTGAGGTAGTAAATTACAAACTGGATAACATAGATGTCTTTTCTATAGAGGAAAATGAAGAAGGGAAGTCTGCTTACATCAATTATATGCACGTTAAAAGCGGAGCCATTAACCAAAGTTTTACTTTTGAGTACAAAAAACGATTGGATGAAACCAAAGAAGAGCTTTTATCATTGGGTATCAGCGAGATGCGAGAACGTTTCGGGAGTAAAGCAAAGGAAATCATTGTCCCGTTTGAGATGGATATGGAGATGAATGAGGCGATTTTTACAATTCCACAAAAAGGTGACAAGAAAAAATTATTGGATTTGTCAATGATGAATGTCAAAGAATATAAGGTGGACCGTATCAAACAAGAAGAAAAGTTGAATCCTGAACAAAGAGCTACAAGGTTACTAACAGAATTGCAACAATTACTTCATTTAGAGAGACTTCCAATAAGAATAGAGTGTTTTGACAATTCAAATATTCAAGGTACAGATCCTGTTGCTGGATGTGTAGTATTTATTAAAAGCAAGCCTTCCAAAAAAGATTATAGAAAATACAACATCAAGACGGTCTCGGGACCTGACGATTATGCATCTATGAAGGAAGTTGTGTGGCGCAAATATAAACGAGCCATTGAAGAAGAAACACCCCTACCCGATTTAATCATTGCAGACGGTGGAATTGGTCAAATGAATGCTATTAAAGAAGCCATGGATATGTTAGCATTAAATATCCCTATTGCAGGTTTGGCGAAAAACGACAAGCATCGTACCAATGAATTATTATATGGATTCCCTCCACAAACGGTAGGCATAAAGCAAACATCACCCTTATTCAAATTGCTTACTAAAATACAAGACGAAGTGCATCGGTTTGCTATTAGTTTCCACAGAGATAAAAGAAGTAAGAGACAAACAAACAGCGAATTAGATAACATTAAAGGAGTTGGAGAGAAGACAAAACAAACCTTGATAAAAGAGTTTAAGAGCATAAAAAGAATTAAAGAATCCACACTGGAACAACTGGAATCTGCAGTTGGAAAAGCGAAAGCGATGATAATATACGATTATTTCAGAATAAATGATTAAATTTGGCATCGATATATGAGAACAGTTATACAAAGAGTGGCACACGCCTCAGTAACCATAAATGGCACCTGCAAATCTAAGATTGGCAAGGGCTTTCTTGTGTTATTAGGCATTGAAGATGCTGACGGACAGGAAGATATTGATTGGCTATGCAAAAAAATAGTAAACCTCAGGGTGTTTGAGGATGAAGCAGGTGTCATGAATAAATCTATCATGGAAGAAGATGGTGAAATATTGGTAATCAGCCAGTTCACACTGATGGCATCCACTAAGAAAGGAAATAGACCATCATATATAAAAGCAGCAAAGCATGAGATTTCCATACCACTTTATGAAAAGTTTTGTATAGCATTATCCCAGTTATTAGGGAAAGAAGTAGGAACAGGTGAATTTGGAGCCGATATGAAGGTTGAATTGCTGAATGATGGACCTGTAACAATATGCATTGATACTAAAAACAAAGAATAATGACCATAGAAGAAGCACAGAAAGAAGTTGATCATTGGATCAAAACTTATGGGGTACGATATTTTAGTGAGCTGACCAACATGGCGGTACTGACAGAAGAAGTGGGTGAGTTGGCCAAAGTAATGGCTCGCGTATATGGAGACCAATCTTTTAAGTCAGGTGAAAAGAATAATATTAGCGAAGAAATCGCTGATATACTTTGGGTATTACTTTGTATAGCCAACCAAACTAATGTTGATGTTACAGAAGCTTTTAAACAAAGTATAGCCAAAAAAACAATGAGAGATAATACAAGACATATTAATAACCCAAAACTTAAAGAATATGGAGCATAATCATATCCATCAACATGATCATGAACACTGTCATTGCCACGATCATAGTCATGAACACCAACCGTTGAAAGAAAGCAAATATGAGGCCATGCTGAAAAAATACAGAACAGACCTCGATGATAATGAAGTAAAAGACCTTGTTTTCCCCTTATTAGAGAAACATTTAGCGGAAAATAATACATTGGAAGTCAAGAAGTTTCTCTTCAACTGCATAGATTTGACAACATTGAAAGAGACGGATAATGACGAATATGTCATGCAGTTTACAAAGAAAGTGAATAAATTTGACGAAGAGTTTCCAGAACTCAAAAATGTTGCAGCAATTTGTGTCTATCCATGCTTTGCTGAGATTGTAAGAGACACTTTGGAAGTGGAAGATGTAAATGTCGCTTGTGTATCTGGTGGCTTTCCTTCTTCACAAACCTATCCAGAGGTAAAGATTGTAGAAACTGCATTGGCCATTAAAGATGGTGCCGACGAAATTGACATTGTAATCTCAGTAGGTAAATACTTGGCTGGTGACTATGAGAATATGTGCGATGAAATCGACGAAATTAAAGAAACATGTCGAGATCATACACTGAAGGTGATTTTGGAGACAGGAGCGTTAAAACATGCCGCTGATATCAAAAAAGCCGCCCTACTCTCTTTGTATGCAGGAGGTGATTTCATCAAGACATCAACTGGTAAGATAGCCATTTCTGCTACATACGAAGCAGCTTATGTCATGTGCCAAGCTATCAAGGAATATTATGAACAGACTGGCATCAAAAAAGGATTCAAGGCAGCTGGAGGCATCAATACCGTGCAAGATGCTATTTGTTATTATACCATCGTAAAAGAGGTATTGGGCGAGGAATGGTTGGACAACAAGTACTTCCGCCTAGGTACAAGCAGGTTAGCAAATCTTTTATTGTCAGAAATAGTGGGAAAGGAAGTGAAATTCTTTTAGTGATCTCTCTCAACCACATAATCCAAATAAGCAATCAATGCTTGCTTGAGTTCGGATTCAGGAGCATCTGCTAACAAGGCAGATGCTTTTTCTTTGATTTCATCGATAATTTTATAAGCATATTCAATACCACCGACAGCTTTAGTGAACTCAATTAACTGAGATATTTCACCATCAGTAGCCGTAAAGAACCTTACCTTTTCTGCAATCTTTAGGTATGTGGCATCTTGGGTAGAATTCAAAGCATAAATTACGGGTAAGGTTAATTTACCCTCTTTCATATCATTGCCCGATGGCTTACCTGTTTCTTCGTTAGTGAAATAGTCAAAAATATCATCTTTGATTTGGAAGCAAAGACCTATTTTCTCACCAAAATCAGCAGCCTTTTCAATTTGAATCGCAGAGGCACCTCCGGCAATAGCACCAGCACGGCAACATGAAGAAAAGAGAATGGCCGTTTTATTTCTTATAATGTCAAAATAAACATCATAAGAAAGTGTGTTGTTAGCGATATTATATAATTGTAAAAGCTCACCATCAGCCAATTGCTGACCTAACCTTGCAACTATATCAACTAAATCAAAATTGCGTGTCAATGACACTTGTTGTAAGGCAGTTGCTAAAAAGAAATCACCTGATAAAACGGCTATCTTATTGTTAAATGCTGCATTAACTGAAGGTTGCCCCCTTCGCTGATCACTATCATCTACAACATCGTCATGTATCAGAGTTGCAGTATGCAAAAGTTCCAAAGAAACAGCAGCATGATAAGCAGCAGGAATGACATTACCACACATCTTGGTAACTAATAATAACAACAGCGGCCTCATCATCTTGCCGTTCTTTCGGGTCACATGGTCTATCACCTGATTCAAAAGTACGTTGGAAGATGACAAAGACTCCTTATAAAGTCTAAGAAATTCATCCATTTCAGACTTTACAGGCGCTGTAATAATAGTCATATCTCTACTCATCGAACAGTATTTTCGTACAAAAGTAATAATAAAAAGCCGAAATATTGTATTAATTTTGTACATTTACAAATAAAATATGCGAAAACCATGGCAACAACCGATAAACTCTTCCTATTAGATGCTTATGCGCTTATCTATAGGGCCTATTATGCGCTCATCAAAAATCCTCGAATCAACTCCAAAGGGCAGAACACTTCTGCTATTATGGGGTTTGTCAATACCCTTGAAGAAGTACTGAAAAAGGAACAACCAACCCATATCGGCATAGCCTTTGACCCTGCAGGTCCTACCTTCCGTCATGAGGCTTACCCTGCCTATAAGGCTCAACGCGAAGAAACCCCTGAAGATATCCGTAACTCTGTGCCTATTATCAAAGAAATCATCAAGGCATACAATATCCCTATACTGGAAGTGATGGGTTATGAAGCCGATGATGTTATAGGTACCCTGGCAAGAAAAGCAGGCGAAAAAGGCATAGATACCTATATGCTGACACCTGACAAGGACTACGGACAGTTGGTGAAAGAGCATGTATATATGTACCGACCTAAATTCACTGGTGGCTTCGAGGTGATGGGACCAGAAGAAGTGAAGGCGAAATACGACCTCTCCTCTACCCTACAAGTCATCGACCTGTTGGGTTTGATGGGTGATGCGTCTGACAACATACCTGGATGTCCTGGTGTGGGAGAGAAGACTGCTCAAAAACTGATAGCCGATTTTGGGAGTATAGAAAACCTCTTGGCAAATACTGACCAACTGAAAGGGGCTCTCAAGACAAAAGTGGAAACGAATAAGGAACAGATTACCTTCTCAAAATTCCTGGCTACCATTAAGACAGATGTACCCATTGAGTTGGATATGGATGCATTGAAATGCGAGAACCCAAACATGACATCCTTGAAACATCTTTTCGACGAATTGGAATTTCGTTCGCTCTACGATCGAGTAATGGCTCGTGTGGGTACTCATCAACCTGAAGCACCCCAAGATTTGTTTGCAGGCACCTTGTTCGCCACCAGCTCCCCTACCCCTACTCTTTCCAAGCCGGCGAAAGCAGTCCCCTCAAAATACCCAAAACAAGGCGATTTGTTTGCAATAAATCCGACTGACTCCCCGACTATTGTAGAAAATCAAAATCTAAAGGCACTAAATCCTAATGAGGTGGATTACCAACTCATTGATACAGAAGAAAAAAGACAAATATTAATCGAGAAATTAATGTCGGCAGAAATCTTCGCATTAGATACTGAGACCACAGGAACAGAGCCCATGATGGCCGATTTGGTGGGTATGAGCTTCAGCGATGCAGAAAACAAAGCATATTATGTTCCTGTACCTGCTGACTATGATGAAGCACTGAAAATTGTGCAAACTTTCAAACCTGTGTTTGAAAACGAAGCTTCAATGAAGGTTGGTCAGAATATAAAGTACGACATGATCATGCTCCACCATTATGGCGTGGAAGTCAAAGGTCCCCTATTCGACACCATGTTGGCCCATTATGTACTCCAACCCGAATTGCGACACAATATGGACTACCTGGCAGAAATATATCTCCAGTACAAAACCATCCACATCGACGAACTGATTGGGGCAAAAGGCAAGAACCAGAAAAACATGAGAGACCTATCTCCTACAGATATATATATGTACGCGTGCGAGGATGCCGATGTTACACTTAAGTTGAAAAATGTTTTAGAGGAAGAACTAAAAAAGGAAAATGTTGAACAATTGTTCTACGAAATAGAAATGCCATTGGTGCCAGTATTGGTCAATATTGAAACTAATGGCGTACTATTGGATACGGAAGCTTTAAAACAGACTTCTGTCTTGTACAACCAACGAATGAATGAAATCGAACAGGATATTTACCAACTAGCTGGTCAGCAATTCAACATCAGTTCGCCAAAACAAGTTGGTGATATCCTATTTAAAAATCTAAAACTCGTTGAGAAACCCAAAAAGACTAAGACAGGCCAGTATGTCACTTCGGAAGAAGTACTCGAAAGTCTTCGACATAAACATCCCATTGTAGAAAAGATCCTTGAATATAGAGGTCTAAAGAAACTACTCAGCACCTATATCGATGCTTTGCCAGAGTTGATAAATCCTCGTACAGGTAAAATACATACATCATTCAATCAAGCGGTTACAGCTACAGGAAGATTAAGTAGCAGTAATCCGAATCTACAGAATATTCCTGTAAGAGATGATGACGGTAAGGAAATTCGCAAATGTTTCATTCCAGATCCTGGATGCGAATTCTTCTCTGCCGACTATTCTCAAATCGAGCTTCGCATCATGGCGCACCTCAGTGGTGATATCAATATGATAGATGCCTTCAATCATGACTACGATGTGCATGCAGCTACAGCAGCTAAAATTTATAAGGTACCCATGGAAGAAGTAAGCAAAGACATGCGCCGCAAGGCTAAGACAGCAAACTTTGGAATTATCTATGGTATCTCAGTATTTGGATTAGCAGAACGCATGGGAGTAGATAGAAGTGAGGCTCGTCAACTGATTGATGGCTATTTTGAGACCTACCCTCAAATCAAGGAATACATGGACAAAAGCATTGAGAAAGCACGCGAAAATGGTTATGTAGAAACCATTTTCCATCGCAAGCGTTATCTACCAGATATTAACTCACGCAATGCAACTGTCAGAGGATATGCTGAACGCAATGCCATCAATGCTCCTATCCAAGGAAGTGCAGCGGATATTATAAAAGTGGCAATGGCGCATATCTATCAACGCTTCAAAACTTATAATTTGAAAGCAAAAATGATTCTTCAGGTACATGACGAACTCAACTTTAGCGTACCAACGTCTGAAAAAGAGATAGTTGAGAAGATTGTAATAGAGGAAATGGAAAGTGCATATTTGATGCAGGTACCCCTGAAAGCCGACTGTGGATGGGGTAAAAACTGGCTTGAATCGCACTAAAATATGTTCAATAACATTATTTAACTTTCAATCATTAAGTACGGTTTTTAAGAGAAAAGGTTATCACCTTGCATTTAAAAACCGCTACTTTTTATTTGTCAGCTATCATTTTGTCAGCAAAATAGACATTTTGAAACCCGAAATGACAATACATACTTTACACTTTGCTAAAAATTTTTGCGTTTTTATTTGTTTTGTCCAGAAAAAGCCCTTACCTTTGCATCGTCATTCTGAAAGAGGGGTGACAATATGTTAGACAATTAAAAAAATAGGAGATACAAAAATGAAGACTTTAAAATTTATCGTTTTAGCAGCAATGATGGTATGTGGTATTAACGCTATGGCAGACAACCACGACAATTTGATTTACAACAACGAGGAAGTAAATGGCGTAATGGTAGGCCAGACCGTTTACAAGAACGTTGATAACATCTTGGTAAACTACCTGCAGTACAGCTACAAGTACGACAACCAGCAGCGCATGACTGAGAACCTCAGCCAGAAGTGGAACGGTAGCGAGTGGATCAACGATGTTTGCATCCGTTATCAGTACGAAGGCAAGCAGGTTACTACTACTTACTATAAGTGGAACAAGAGCAAGAATGAATTCGTGCTGGTTCCAAGCATGACAGTAACTATGGATGCAGAGACCATGTAAAAAAACTCCGACCTTATATAACCTTAATTGCAAAGGCTGTGCTTTTTAAGAGCACAGCCTTTTTTGTTGCCTACTTATAATAGGGTAACCTTTGGTCTTACGCAACCTCACGGTCTATCAGCCAGTACCTTGCACCATTTCTAGTGTGTTCTGAGGCACTTCCCATTGTCTTCAGCACCTTACCTATCTTGATCCATGTAGAAGGATTGTTTTGCAACATAGGGTAGGGTACCTGCATGCTTGTCAGTTGATCATTCATTAGTGTTCTTTGTTTATTAAAAACAACTAAACACTTAATATCAAAAAGAAAAAATCACAATGGGGTTATCTACACCAAAAACCCATTCACATGGCTCTTTGGCAAAACCAAATACAAAGATAATAAAAAAAATAATAACTTGTTATACTTTGATATAATAAAATGAATGTATCTTTCATTATTAACATATCATGCAAGTCAAACTATTTTGCAAAAACTCCTCACTCCTCACACATAGGTTTTACAAGATTGAATATTAGTAGTTTATGAGTGCGAGGAGTTGTAGGCACTCCTCACACGCTCCTCACAGAAAAACAATGAATCGGAAGTTGTTTTTAAGGAAATAAAGTATAGCAACAAGTTGGTTATTGCAAACAAAGAGTTTGGTTGTTGCAAGCAGAGAGTTAGGAATAACCAAACTATAAAATTCTCTAGAGAATTTAGTCGCTTAGAGGAAGTAAACGGGCCGCTTAGAGGAAGTAAACGGGTCGTTTAGCGGCACCTGATAGCCTGCTTACTTGGGGCTGACGCCTTGATTACTTCGGGAAACATGGTTGATTACTTCGGGAAACAAGGGCGGTTACTTCAGGTAATTAAGTGATGGTAATTATTAATGGTGTGAGGAGTTGTGAGGAGTGTCTACAACTCCTCACACTCATATCACACTATCAACCAACAAATTACAACCCCTCTGTGAGGAGTGAGGAGTTTTTGCTATTCTACCACTTCAAGTTGATAATTCTTACCATTGATCTCTATTTTTTATCTACACCTTATCTATAATAAGTAAAAAAACACTATCTTTGCACCCAATTATAAAACAGACTAAAAAGATTTAGCAAGATATGGCATTACAATGTGGAATAGTAGGATTGCCTAATGTGGGCAAATCAACCCTCTTCAACTGCTTGTCGAGTTCTAAGGCACAGGCAGCTAACTTTCCTTTCTGTACTATAGAACCTAATGTGGGTGTGATTACCGTTCCAGACGAGCGTTTGGGCAAATTGGCCGAAATCGTGCATCCTGGTCGAATCGTTCCTGCTACTGTTGAAATAGTTGATATCGCAGGTTTGGTGAAAGGTGCCAGCAAGGGTGAAGGACTGGGTAATAAGTTCTTGGGCAATATCCGTGAGACAGATGCCATCATCCATGTGTTGCGTTGCTTCGAAGATGGCAACATCACTCATGTAGAAGGACCCATCAATCCTGTTCGTGATAAGGAAATCATTGATACAGAGTTACAATTGAAGGACTTAGAGACCGTTGAGACTCGCATTCCTAAAGTGGAAAAGTTGGCTAAGGTGGGGGGTGACAAAGACGCAAAGGCTCTCTATAATGTACTGATTAAATACAAGGAGGTGTTAAGCCAAGGTAAATCAGCTCGTACCGTTCAGTTTGAGGACAAAGACGAACAAACTGCTGCTCGTGGTCTGTTCTTGTTGACCGCTAAGCCCGTACTCTATGTCTGCAATGTGGATGAAGCAAGTGTTTTGACAGGCAACCAGTATGTTGAGGAGGTACGTGAAGCCGTAAAGGATGAAGATGCTGAAATACTGGTGATTGCTGCTCGAACGGAGGCTGATATTGCTGAATTGGAAACCTACGAAGACAAGATGATGTTCCTGGAAGAATTGGGCTTGAAAGAGTCTGGTGTGAACAGATTAATCAAGAGCGCATTTAAGCTCCTGAACTTGGAAACCTTTATCACAGCTGGAGAAATGGAAGTGAAAGCATGGACCTATCGCAAAGGCTGGAAAGCCCCACAATGTGCTGGTGTTATACATACGGATTTTGAGAAAGGCTTTATTCGTGCTGAGGTCATCAAGTACGACGACTATATCAAATATGGTAGCGAAGCAGCTGTGCGTGAGGCTGGAAAGTTGAATGTTGAAGGAAAAGACTATGTAGTGCAAGACGGCGACATCATGCACTTCAGATTTAACGTATAAGATACTATGATACCACTAACCATCAATTGGAATCCAGATCCTGTACTGTTTAGCATTGGGTCGATAGACATCAGGTACTATGGATTGTTCTGGGTAATAGGCATTGCTTGCTCCTCCATGATTGTGAAGCGAGAATACAAAGACAAAGGGTGGGGGGATGAACTCTTCGATCCCTTGTTTTTCTACTGCTTCTTTGGTGTGTTGTTAGGTGCCCGATTAGGTCATTGTCTGTTCTATGAGCCAGAATACTATTTGCATCACATTACAGAGATGTTCTTACCTATCAAGTATTTACCTGATGGCAACTGGAAATACATCGGTTATCAGGGTTTAGCCAGTCATGGGGGCATCTTGGGCTTGGTCATCTCTACCTTGCTCTATTGCAAGCGTTATAAGATACATTTCATAGATATGGCTGATATCCTGACTGTTTCAGCTTTTATCTGTGGCTTTTGGATTCGAATGGCCAACCTGATGAACTCAGAGATTATTGGCAAAGCAACTGATGTACCTTGGGCTTTTGTATTTGAAAGACTGGCAAACGACCCAAGTTTAGCTGAACCTTTGGCTCCTCGCCATCCAGCTCAGTTGTATGAGGCTATTGCTTATCTCACTTTGGCTATTATCGTATATTTCATTTATCGCAAACATCAACTGAACCTTAAACGAGGCTTTTACTTCGGATTTGGCTGTGCTTCAGTTTTTATCTTCCGCTTCTTCATTGAGTTTATCAAAGAAGATCAGGTGGCATTTGAACAGGGTATGAGTCTCAATATGGGACAAATTCTTAGCATCCCCTACATTTTGGTAGGTCTATGGCTGATGTTTATCTATGACAATAAAACAAAAACAAGAAATAAATAATTCAAACGATGGAATATAATTTCAGGGAAATCGAACAGAAATGGCAGAAAAGATGGGTGGATAACAAAACCTATCATGTAACAGAAAATGAGAATAAGCCCAAGTACTATGTACTAAACATGTTTCCATATCCTTCTGGAGCAGGATTACATGTTGGTCACCCTTTGGGCTATATTGCCTCAGATATCTATGCTCGTTATAAGCGTCAGCAAGGCTTTAATGTGTTGAACCCTATGGGTTACGATGCTTATGGCTTGCCTGCAGAACAATATGCTATCCAGACAGGTCAGCATCCAGCTATTACTACTACAGAGAACATCAACCGTTATCGTAGTCAGTTGGATAAGATTGGATTCTGCTTCGACTGGGATCGTGAGGTACGTACTTGTGATCCTGGTTATTACCATTGGACACAGTGGGCTTTCCAGAAGATGTTTAACAGCTTCTACTGCAACAAGTGCCAACAGGCTCAGCCCATTGAGGCTTTGGTAGAACATTTCAAGAGCAAAGGTACTGATGGTTTGGATGTAGCTTGCACAGAAGAACTGAGCTTTACCGCAGAGGAATGGAATGCCAAGAGCGAGAAGGAACAACAACAAATATTAATGAACTACCGCATAGCATATCTCGGCGAGATGATGGTAAACTGGTGTCCTGAATTGGGAACCGTATTGGCCAACGACGAGGTAGTTGAAGGTGTGAGTGTACGTGGTGGTTATCCTGTGGTACAGAAAAAGATGCGCCAGTGGTGCTTGCGTGTTTCTGCATACGCTCAGCGTCTGCTCGATGGTTTGGATCATATCGATTGGACGGATTCCCTGAAAGAGACACAACGCAACTGGATTGGTCGTAGCGAAGGTGCTGAGGTAAAGTTCAAGGTAAAGGATAGCGATGTAGAATTCATTATCTTTACCACTCGTGCCGATACCATGTATGGTGTTACCTTTATGGTGTTAGCTCCAGAGAGCGAATTTGTAGCTAAAGTAACCACTGAAGCTCAGAAAGCCGAAGTGGATGCTTATCTGGACAGGACCAAGAAGCGCACAGAAAGAGACCGTATTGCCGATCGTAGTGTAACTGGTGTTTTCACTGGTAGTTATGCCATCAATCCTTTTACAGGTGAAGCAGTACCTATTTGGGTAAGCGACTATGTATTGGCTGGTTACGGTACTGGTGCCATTATGGCCGTACCTGCTCACGATAGTCGTGACTACGCTTTTGCCAAGCACTTCAACCTGCCTATCGTTCCATTGGTAGAGGGTTGTGATGTGAGTGAGGAGAGCTTTGACGCCAAAGAAGGTATTGTTTGCAACTCGCCAAAAGCTGGTGTAGAGCCTTATTGCGATTTAAATCTGAATGGCTTAACCATTAAGGAAGCGATTGCAGCAACCAAGAAATATGTGAAAGAGCATCAGTTGGGTAGGGTAAAGGTGAACTATCGTTTACGTGATGCTATTTTCTCTCGCCAGCGTTATTGGGGCGAACCCTTCCCTGTATATTACAAGGACGATATGCCTTGTATGATTCCTGAAAGCTGCTTGCCTTTGGAATTGCCTGAGGTTGAAAAATACCTGCCTACAGAAACAGGTGAGCCTCCATTGGGTCGTGCGACCAAGTGGGCTTGGGATACAGTGAATAATAAAGTGGTTGAGAATAATAAGATTGACAACAAAACAGTCTTCCCACTTGAACTGAGTACGATGCCTGGGTTTGCTGGTTCAAGCGCTTACTACCTGCGTTATATGGATCCACACAACGACCAGGCTTTGGTGTCAGAAAAAGCTGATCAGTATTGGCAGAATGTGGATCTCTACGTAGGTGGTACTGAGCACGCTACAGGTCACTTGATATACTCTCGTTTCTGGAATAAGTTCCTGCATGATTTGGGCATTTCTGTTAAGGAAGAGCCTTTCCAGAAGCTGGTGAACCAGGGTATGATTCAGGGTCGTAGTAACTTTGTATATCGCATCAAGGATACCAATACCTTCGTTTCTCTCAATTTGAAAGATCAGTATGATGTGACTCCTATCCATGTGGATGTAAACATTGTATCAAATGACATACTTGACATAGAAGCATTCAAGGCTTGGCGCCCTGAATACAACAATGCTGAATTTGTTCTTGAAGATGGCAGATACATTTGTGGATGGGCTATCGAGAAGATGAGTAAGTCTATGTTCAATGTGGTGAACCCTGATATGATTGTAGAACGTTTCGGTGCAGATACCTTGCGTATGTATGAAATGTTCTTGGGTCCTGTTGAGCAATCAAAGCCTTGGGATACCAATGGTATTGATGGTGTGCATCGTTTCTTGAAGAAATTCTGGGGTTTGTTCTATGACCGTCAGGACAATTATCTTGTAACAGATGATGCTCCAAATGCTGCAGAACTGAAATCTGTTCATAAACTTATCAAGAAGGTAACAGGTGATATTGAGACATTCTCATACAATACTTCTATCAGTGCCTTTATGATTTGTGTCAACGAACTTACCTCATTGAAATGCAGCAAGAAAACTGTATTAGAGCAAATTGTTGCTTGTCTGGCACCATTTACGCCTCACATCTGCGAAGAATTGTGGGAGATGTTGGGACACACTACCTCTGTTTGTGATGCCCAGTGGCCTCAGTATAACGAAGATTATCTGAAAGAAGATACCGTAAACTATACTGTATCTTTCAGCGGCAAAGCTCGTTACAATAAGGAATTCCCTATTGATGCTACTAATGAAACCATTCAACAGGAAGTAATTGCCGACGAGCGTTCTGAGAAATGGATGGAAGGCAAGCAAATTGTAAAAGTAATTATCGTTCCTAAGAAACTAATAAATATTGTCTTGAAATGACACTAAATAAACCTACGAAATTAGAAATCTACCATACCATAAAGGATTATTTCTTTATCACGATAGGTTTGATAAGTTATGCAGCTGCATGGGCAACGTTTTTGTTGCCCTATCAGATTACCACAGGTGGTACTACTGGTATAGGAGCAATCATCTTTTATGCTACGGGATTTCCTATTCAATCTACCTATTTTATAGTGAATGCCGTTTTGATGGTATTTGCCTTCAAAATCTTGGGGCTTAAATTCTGTATCAAGACCAGCTATAGCATTCTGATGCTTACTTTCCTGCTTTGGTACCTCCAAAAAATCATCAATGGAGAAGATGGTATTCCTCCATTGATATTAGGTGAAGGACAAGAGTTTATGGCTTGCATCATAGGTTCTGTTCTTTGTGGTTTTGGTTTGGGTATAGTGTTTAATGTGAATGGTAGTACTGGTGGTACTGACATCATTGCAGCTATCGTCAATAAATACAAAGACATTTCTTTGGGACGAATGATACAACTTTGTGATGTGATTATCATCAGTTCATGCTATTTTGTGTTCCACGATCTTCGTCGAGTAATCTTTGGTTTTGTAACCTTATTTATTATAGGATACGTTCTCGACTATGTAATAAACAGTGCCCGTCAGTCTGTTCAATTTTTTATTTTCTCTAAGGAATACGACAAGATTGCCGACGTTATCAACAGAAAGACACATCGTGGTGTAACCGTTTTTGATGGTACGGGTTGGTATTCTAAAAATGGAGTAAAAGTATTATTTGTGCTGGCTTCTAAACGTCAGTCTGTAGAGATATTTCGATTAGTCAAGAGTATTGACAGTAATGCTTTTATTTCACAAAGCGCTGTTATTGGAGTCTTTGGTGAAGGCTTCGACAAACTAAAGGTAAAAGTCAATAAGAAAGAAGAAAAAGCCATAGAAGAAGTTTTAGACCATAAAAATGCATGAAACAACTTATATTTGCCACCAATAACGAACATAAACTTACTGAAGTTCGTGCTATCTTGAAAGATACCTATCAAGTATTGAGTTTGAAAGACATCAATTGTTTCGATGATATACCAGAAACAGCTGACAACTTAGAAGACAATGCACGTCAGAAAGCACATTACATCTATGATCATTATCACGTAGATTGTTTTGCTGATGATTCTGGATTGGAAGTAGAAGCTTTAAGCGGTGCTCCTGGTGTTTATTCTGCTCGCTATGCCTTTTTAGAGGGTACAGGTGAACCACATGATGCCAAAGCCAATACTAATCGTTTATTACGAGAATTAAAAGATAAGAACAATAGAAAAGCTCAATTCCGTACTATTGTTTGTCTTATATTAGACGGTAAAGAGCATCTGTTTGAAGGGATTGTCAAAGGAATAATCAACGAAAAAGAACGTGGTTCTGCTGGCTTCGGATATGACCCAGTTTTCCAACCTGAAGGTTATTCCGAAACCTTTGCTGAATTAGGCGACGATATAAAGAACTCAATCAGTCACAGAGCTCGTGCCATTAAGAAATTGGTAGATTTCTTACAAGGACAATAAAAAAACCTCCCCTGACTTAGGGGAGGTGCCTTTTTGAAGGTAGAGAAGTAAATATTATAACCCTAACTTCGCTGAAATATCCAACATACGCTGAATAGGCTTAATAGCTTTTTCAGCGATTTTTTTGTCCACCATTATCTCAGGAGTTTCATTTAACAAACAATTATACAACTTCTCCATAGTATTCATGCGCATAAAATTGCACTCATTACAAGCACAAGTACTATCTTCTGGAGGAGCAGGAATAAATACTTTTTGTGGACAAGCCAATTGCATTTTGTGAAGAATACCTGATTCTGTAGCTACAATAAACTCTTTAGACTCATTATTCTTAGCATATTTCAAAATAGCAGCTGTTGAACCTACAAAATCAGCTAGTTTCAATACAGCACCCTTACATTCTGGATGAGCTAATATCTTGGCTTGTGGATAAACCTTTTTCAAATCGAGGATTTTATCTACAGAGAACTTAGCATGAACATGACAAGCACCGTTCCAAAGTAACATATTTCGTCCTGTAATCGAGTTTATATAATTTCCAAGGTTCTGATCAGGACCAAAGATTATCTTTTCTTCTGGTGGAAAACTCTCCACAATTTGTTTAGCATTAGATGATGTCACTACTACATCAGTATATGATTTAACAGCAGCAGAAGTATTAACATAACTTATTACTGTATAATCAGGGTGAGCCTTTACAAACTTACCAAATTCATCTGCAGGACAACTATCAGCTAAAGAACATCCGGCATTAATATCTGGTATCAACACTTTCTTATCAGGACACAATATCTTGGCAGTCTCACCCATAAAATGAACACCACACAGAACAATAATATCTGCATCCGTCTTAGCAGCTTGTTGAGCCAAAGCTAAACTATCCCCTACATAATCTGCAATATCTTGTATATCACTTGTTTGATAGTAATGAGCCATAATAACGGCATTCTTCTTTTTCTTCAACTCATTTATCTTATCCACTAGATTCTCCATAATCATTATCTATTTTTATTGTTTTTTATTATTGAAAAAAAATCTCTTAATACTGATGATAGTCGGTTGAAAATGTTGATAACTTTTCCTTGCATATTTCCAACCTTCTGTTACTCATAGGCAAAGATAATAACTTTCTTGCAAATTTTATGCTAAAGGCAGTTGAAAAAGTTGGGACAATAAAATTAAAAATAATGATTAAATCATTTGGATAATTCAGTAGAATCTACATACAACGTTATATTTGAAAAATACAACACTTTTCTTTAAAAATTTATGCGAAAGTTTTCAACCATTATCAACAACATTGTGAACAAAGAACAATACAAATTTGGCATTGTCTTTAGTTTGCACTATCTTTGATGCAATAAATATATAAGGTAGGGTAGAGATATGCGAAAGCTGAAAGTTACTGAATTGAATAGAATCAGTGTTGAGGAATTTAAAGAGGCAGAGAAGTTACCTTTGATAGTAGTACTCGACAATGTACGAAGTGTCTATAATGTAGGTAGTGTGTTTCGCACTTGTGATGCTTTTCGCATTGAGTCTATCTATTTATGTGGCATTTCAGCCCAACCTCCTCAGGTAGAGTTGCATAAAACAGCTTTAGGAGCTGAATTTACCGTAGATTGGCAATATTTCAAAGATACGAAAGATGCTGTTCGTTCTTTGCAAGAACAAGGCTATATTGTATACAGTGTCGAGCAAGCTGAAGGTAGCACTATGCTTCAGGATATTCAATTGGATAAGTCTAAGAAATATGCTATTGTAATGGGTCATGAAGTAAAAGGAGTTCAGCAAGAGGTGGTAGATATGAGTGATGGATGCATCGAGATTCCTCAATATGGCACCAAACATTCTTTAAATGTTAGTGTTACTACTGGTATTGTTATTTGGGACTTATTCAAAAAACTCAGATAAAACTTAAATCTTTTATATCATGAAAACTAATCTCTTTTTGGCATTGTGCTTTGTATGTTTCTTAGCAAAGGCGCAAGATAGGGCCGATCAACAACATCTTTCTGATCCTAACTCTTTTTCAATGATTCTCTTGGGCGACCCTCAGGGATATACTAAGTATGATATTAATCAACCTTTGTATGAATTAACTACGGTTTGGTGTGCCGATAATATAGAAAACTTGAATATAAAAGCAGTGTTAGTAACTGGTGATATGGTGGAGCAAAACGAGAACATTGTACGAGATCGTCGTATGTTGAACCAAACTAGCAAACAAATGTGGGAATGGGCTTCGCATTGCATGGCCCGATTAGACAATAAAGTACCTTATATTATTGCTACAGGCAATCATGAATATGGTTATGTGCGTGGTGACGAAGGTTTTACCCATTTTCCAGAATATTTTCCCATAGAAAGAAACTCTAAATGGATGGATTGCGTAGTAGCAGCTTTTCCTAATCGTGATGGTAAGGTTTCTTTAGAAAATGCTGCTTATGAGTTGGAAGATGAACATTGGGGCAAGTTTTTGGTGATTGCTGCTGAGTGGGCTCCTCGTGATGAAGTATTGACTTGGGCAAAAGATTTGGCAGATAGTGAAAAATACCAGGACTATACCATTATCTTTATCACTCATTCTTTCTTACGTCATCGTACAGCTGAACGTACTAACAATGAAGGTTATAAAATTCAACCTCGCAACTATGGCCAAGAAATTTGGGAGAAACTGATTTATCCTTGTAAGAACATTCGTTTGGTACTATGCGGACATACGGGTGTTCCTGGTGATTTCGAAGATTCTGTGGCTTATCGTAATGATAAAAACTCTGTTGGCAAGACTGTTCATCAAATGATGTTCAACGTACAAATCTTAGGTGGAGGCTGGGAAGGTAATGGTGGTGATGGTTGGCTTCGCATACTGGAGTTCTTGCCAGATGGCCAAACCATCAAGGTCAACACCTATTCTCCTTTGTTTGGTATCTCACCAACTACTAAGCACCTTGCCCATCGCACAGCTCCATACGATCAGTTCGATATGGTAATAGAGAAATAGTCTATGGTTAGTACATATCCATTGGCATTACAACCCTATTTGGATGGTGTAAAGACTATTGAATGCAATGGGCGTTCAATGGCTACTACTTTGTTCCTTGAAAATGGTTATTACTTAAAAATAGGTCCTAAAGGATATTTGGAAAAGGAGGCACAATTTGCCAAATGGTTCAATGCAAATGGATTGTCTGCAGAGGTAATATTGTTTATTTCTGAAGATAAAGACTATTTGTTGACGAGGAAAGCTGAAGGGGAAGTTTTGACGAATTGTTTAGATCAACCCAAAGAACTTTGTCGTACTTTGGCAATAGGTTTACATCGACTTCAAAGCCTTTCAGTCAAAGACTTTCCTTGCTTAGATAAGATGGATGCATATTTGCAGACAGCTGAGGTCAATTATCATAAAGGTTGTTTTGACAAATCTCTTTTGGTACCTTGGATAGACTTTGCCAATGCTGATGAGGCTTGGCAAGTGTTTCAAGCCAATAAGCATCGATTGAAAAGAGATGTGATTGTTCATGGCGATTATTGTTTACCCAATGTATTAATGAAAAATGGAGAGTTCAGTGGTTTGATTGATCTTGGACAAGCAGGAGTAGGGGACAGACACATCGATCTCTATTGGGCCATCTGGTCTTTATGGTATAATTTGGGTACAGATCAATACACAGATTGTTTTCTTGATTATTATGGTCGCCATTTAGTTGATGAAGAATTGCTAAGAACAATAGCAGCTATTGAAACTTTTGTGTGATAAACATAATCCTTTTTTTTAAAGTAACCGAATTGTAACCTCAAATCTTTTAGTGAATTGAGGTTACTTTTGTATTTTTGCAACACAAACATGATAAACAAATAGATATATGACTATAAACTTAGTTTTCAAACTGCTTGGCTCTCTATCTTTACTCATCTTTGGCATGAAAATGATGAGTGAGGCCTTGCAAAAGCTAACAGGATCCAGTCTTCGTCATATCCTTTCTAAAATGACCGCCAACCGCTTTACTGGTATGCTGACAGGAGCATTTGTAACATGTGCCGTACAATCCTCATCGGCTACAACGGTAATGACGGTTTCTTTCGTTTCAGCAGGGATGCTTACTTTAGCACAAGCTATTTCCATCATAATGGGTGCAAATATTGGTACCACACTTACTGCTTGGATTATGTCTTTAGGTTATAACTTCGATTTATCTAATGTAGTGTTTCCGTCATTCTTGATAGGAATGGTGCTAATATACAAACAACGTCATAGTGTAGTAGGGGATTTGCTATTTGGTTTGGGTTTTCTGTTCTGGTCATTAGTGTTGCTTAGCACTACAGGAAAGAGTATGGATTTGGAACATAATTCTGATGTAATGGATTTCTTTGCTTCATTTGACACCAATAGTTATCAAACCATCATAGTTTTCTTGTTTGTTGGAACATTGATAACTTGTATAGTACAATCATCTGCAGTAGTGATGGCAATCACCATCTTATTATGTTCTACTGGAGTTCTACCTATCTATTTAGGTATTGCTTTGGTGATGGGTGAAAATATTGGCACTACTGCTACAGCAAATTTAGCGGCTATGGGTGCAGGAATAGAGGCACGCAGAGCAGCATTGGCTCATTTACTATTCAATGTATTTGGTGTTTTATGGGTGTTATGTGTATTCTATCCTTTTGTAGATATGGTGTGTAATATAGAGGGCTATAATCCCATAATGTCAATTCAGGTAGAGCGTTTGCCTGTTGTTTTGGCTTTATTTCATACTTTCTTCAATGTAATTAACACAGCTATTCTCATAGGGTTCATTCCACAAATAGAGTATGTGGTGTGTAAATTGTTGCCTGAAGATAATAAAAAGCCCAAGTCAACTCTTCATTATATCAATGCTGGTTTGATGTCAACACCAGAAATATCTGTGCTTCAGGCTAAAAAGGAAATAATTCACTTTGCAGAACTAATGCAACGAATGTTTGGAATGACAAGAAATCTATTGGACGAAAAAGACCACAGAGAATTTGGACGTCAATATGAGCGTATTTCCAAATATGAGGAAATAGCAGATAATATGGAAATCGAGATAGCTTCCTATTTGGGAAAGGTAAGTGAGAAACATTTGTCTGACGATACTAAAGGGAAAGTGCGTGATATGCTTCGACAAATAGGTGAACTGGAATCTATAGGAGATGCTTGTTTCAAAATTACGAGAACCATCCAACATCGTTTAAATGTTAAGGACGATTTTTCTCTCAAACAATATACACATCTTTACGAAATGATGCAATTAGTAAATGAAGCTTTGGCTCAAATGATGGTGGTACTCTGTGGAAGACGAGAAGATCTTACTATTGATACATCACAGGAAATAGAGAATGATATCAACCAACTTCGTGACCAATTGAAAAAAGCGAGCATCAGTGAATTGAATGAACATAATAAATCTTACCTCATTGGCTCCTATTATAATGATATCATTGCTGATTGTGAGAAGCTTGGTGATTATGTAATGAATGTTGTTGAGTCTCGTCTTGGTAAAAGATACTTACGTTTTAAGGGCTTACAAGTCAACATTGATAAAAAAGCAGTATTAGCAGATGGAACACTGGTTAATCTAACGCGCTTAGAGTTTGAGCTCCTCTGTCTGCTTCTTGCGAATAAAGGGCAGGTTTTTTCAAGACGTCAGTTGATGGATAGCATTTGGAAAGGTGTTATAGTCACAGAACGAACTGTAGATGTTAACTTTACTCGTTTGCGTAAAAAGCTTGGACCCTATGCGCAAAACATAGCCAACCGTCAAGGTTATGGCTATTTCTTTGATGATTCTATTTGATAGTATTATTAATGCTTTTTGAGAACCGTTTTCGTTTTTGAAGCTCTTTATCTACACAATAATACATTAATAAGAATGAAGTGTTATATGGCGATTTCCAAACTATCAAAATGATAGTTGGTGTTTTTGGGACTTTCTTGTTGTTTTTAGACAGAAGAAACAGAGAAGTCAGTCTTAGCAAAAAGCGACATTTAGAACATTGATTTTTGGCTTTTCTATTTAGTTAAAGTAAACAATCCGTTTAGAGGAAGTAAAAGGTGGGTTTACTAGTAGTAAGCCGCCCTTTTAGAGGAACTAAACGAAGTGGCCAATTTTCTCACATTTTTGCTGGAAAATTAGTGTACTTTTAGAACATTATGGGTGGCCTCTCCTTGAGGGCCAATAAATTAATTTAAAAGATTTTCCAAAAAACACTCAACACTCCACTTTTTACTTGTAATATATTAAAAACAAGGTGATTAAATGAGTGGAGTGTTTTGTAAACACTCCACAAACACTCCACGTTTTTTCAACTCATAAAGCAGTCTTAAAACTGACGATATTCACCAAATGGTTATAAATATCTATCATGTTGCCAATATTTTTGGTAGTATAATGTCATATAGTCAAAATTTAACACTTCGCTGAAAGTGGAGTGTTAGTGGAGTGTTTACAAAACACTCCACTCTACAAACAAGTTGAATAATAATCAGTTAATTGGCAAAAGTGGAGTGTCGGAGTGTTTTTGTATAAATTCTTTATTATTTATTTGTATCAATTATTCTATTTTTCTCTTTTTTTTCTTCTTTTCTCGAAAAATAGTTCTTTATTGGTAAAAAATGGTAATCAAAATTGAAATTGATTGAAAGAATATCAGTATTTTTGCAACAAGAAAACAGAGACAGAAAAAGCAATAGGAATATGAACAATAAAGTAAGAAGATGGCCTATGATGGTGACGATGAAGACCTGGTTGCTCGGCTTGCTTTTCCTCTTGCCCCTAACCTTGAGTGCTCAGCAAGTGCTGACACTTGACAGTTGTAGGGCAATGGCTTTGCGCAACAACAAGCAAATGAGCATTTCGCGCATCAAGCTGGATGTGGCCACCAATCTGAAGAAGTCGGCACGTACACAATATTTACCCCAAGTGAATGCAGTGGGTGGATATTTGTGGACCAGCAAGGAGGTATCGTTGCTGAACGATGACCAGAAATCTGCTTTGAACAACTTAGGCACTAATACAGTGGGAAGTCTGCAAAGCAGACTGGCTGACATCATCCAGTCGTTGCCTACCGTTATCCAATCGGCCTTGTTGGAAGGCATGAGTAATCTGGCTGGTGGCCTTAACCAAGTTGGAGCCGGAGTAGTCAATGCTTTTCGTACTGACACTCGAAACATGTTTGCTGGAGCGGTGATGGTGACACAACCTGTGTTTATGGGTGGTGCCATTGTGGCCATGAACAAGATGGCAGACATAAGCGAAGATTTTGCGTCAAACTCAATGGATGCCGAACGCCAGGCTACACTTTACAACATTGATCAGGCTTACTGGCAGGTGGTGTCGTTGAAACATAAGCAGAAGTTGGCAGAGAGCTACAAAAATGTGGTGGAGAAGTTTAACAGTGATGTGGAGAAAATGATAGAGCAGGGTGTGGCCACCCGTTCTGACGGCTTGAGTGTGAATGTAAAGCTGAACGAGGCGGAGATGACACTGACCAAGGTGAATGACGGTGTAGTGTTGGCCAAGATGCTGCTTTGCCAGTTGTGTGGCATGCCTGTAGATAGCCAGATAACTTTGGCAGACGAGGAGCAAGAGAACCTTACTGTGAACAATACAACACAAGTTATAGATATGGACTTGGTGTCAGCTAGACGTCCGGAATTAAAGATGTTGCAAAATTCAGTGGATTTGAGCAAGCAGATGACGAATGTGTTGAAAGCTGGCAACTTGCCACAAGTGGCCTTGACAGGAGGTTATGCTGTATCAAATCCGAATTTGCTGAACGGATTCCAAAAGAAATTTGCAGGATTCTGGAACGTGGGTGTGTTGGTGCGCATTCCTGTATGGAACTGGGGTGACGTGAAATACAAGGTACGTGCAGCTAAAGGGGCCACCGCTATTGCTAACCTGCAATTGGAGGAGGCTCGTGAAAAAATTGAGTTGCAGGTGAACCAGAATTCATTCCGTGTGACAGAGGCCAATAAAAAGTTAGCTATGGCAAAAGCTAATATTGAACGTGCTGAGGAAAACCTGCGTACAGCCAACCTGGGTTTCCAGGAGGGGTTGATTACGCCTACCGTTGTGATGGAGGCGCAGACGGCTTGGTTGCAGGCTCAGTCGGAGGTAATTGATGCAGAGATTGATGTGAAACTCAGTCAGGTAGAATTACAGAAAGCACTTGGAACACTTGAGTAAATATTATTTTTTAAGAATTGAGAATTTAAAATATTGAGCTATGTCAGATCAAGCTAAACAACAGCATAACAATATCTTGCTTGCCATTGCAGGATTTGTGATAGTAGTTATTATTGTGGGCCTGATAGGTTTCTTTGCCTTAGGCCGTGATCCAGAGATTATTCAGGGTACAGTAGAGGTAGAGGAATACCGTGTGTCGAGCAAGGTACCTGGACGTATCCTCGAACTGCGTGTGAAGGAGGGCGACTTTGTAAAGGCTGGTGATACATTGGCCATATTGGAAGCGCCTGAGGTAGAGGCTAAAATGGAACAGGCTCAGAAGGCTGTAGATGCAGCTTCGGCCCAAGAACTGATGGCTCGAAACGGTGCTCGTAAAGAGCAGGTGGAGGGTGCTTTCCAGGTGTTGCAACAAGCCAAAGCTGGTGTGGAGATTGCCGAGAAGTCGTATAACCGAGTGCAACGTCTCTACGACGAAGGGGTGATGTCGGCTCAGAAACGTGATGAGGCTTATGCCCAATACAAAGCGATGGAGGCACAAATGCTGGCCGCTCAGAGTCAATATGATATGGCCGTTAATGGTGCCCGTCAGGAAGATAAGATGGCTGCACAAGCTATGGTGGGCAGAGCAAAAGGCGCCGTTCAAGAAGTAAGCAGCTATATAAACGAGACAGTGCAGGTGGCACAGATGGCTGGTCAGGTTAGCGACGTTTATCCTAAGGTGGGTGAATTGGTGGGTACTGGTTCTCCTATCATGTCTATTTCGATGATGGACGATATCTGGGGAACTTTTAACGTGCGTGAAGACCAACTTAAGGGCATGAAGATAGGCGATGAGGTAACAGCTTACGTACCTGCCTTTGATAAGACAATAAAGATGAAGGTCTATTATATGAAGGATCAGGGTTCGTATGCCGTTTGGAAAGCTACCAAGGCCAATGGTCAATACGATCTGAAGACCTTCGAGGTGAAGGCTCGTCCTATAGAGACATTAGACGGTTTGCGTCCTGGTATGTCGCTAATCATCAAGTAAATATCTGTCTGTAATCGATGAAATTCATCACTCAAATAAGAAACATAGCGCTTCGTGAGCTCCAGATACTTCGCAAGAACCACCTTTATGCGTTTTGTATGGTGGTGTTTCCGTTGTTGACGGGACTCTTCTTCACTTCTTTATTGAGTGATGGTGTACCATTGGATTTGCCCGTTGGGGTGGTGGATCTCGACAACAGCTCTACCTCTCGAAGTTTGGTGCGCCGACTTGATGCTTTCCAGAACTCGAGGGTGGTGGCTCACTATCCATCAGTGACAGCTGCTCGTAACGCCATTCAGGAGAATGAGATTTATGCCTTCCTCTATATTCCTGATGGAATGGCAGAAGATCTTTTGGCAGGGCGTCAGCCCAAGGTTTCTTATTACTATTCGATGGCTTCCTTGATGGCTGGTTCGATGGTGATGAAAGATCTCAAAACTATTACCACATTGGGTTCGGCAGGTGTGGGACAAGCCACTATGCGAGCCAAGGGTTATTCCCCCGAGCAAATTCAGACTGCGTTGCAACCTGTTCGCATCGATTCCCATCAGATAGGTAACCCTGAAGGGAGCTACAACGTATATCTCAGCACTGCTTTTGTGCCAGGTATCATGATTCTCTTTATGATGCTGATTTCTGCCTATTCGTTGGGAATGGAGTTGAAATTTGAAACATCCAAGGAATGGCTTGCCGAGGCTGATGGTAACATCATCGTGGCCATTTTGGGTAAGTTTTTTATCCATTTCATCGTGTTTTTAACGGTGGTACTGCTTTTCCAGTATTATATCTACGGAGTACTCGGCTTCCCTCGTATGGGTAGTGTGTGGAATATTCTTCTGTTGTGTTTGTTGCAGGTAGCTAGTTCTCTTGGCTTTGGCATTTTTGCCTTCGGCTTAATGCCTTCGCTCCGCATGTCGATGAGTATTTGTTCGCTCTGGGCCGTACTAAGTATTTCGGTGGCTGGTTCCACCTTTCCTGTGATGGGCATGGATGCCCCTATTCAGGCGTTGTCGTGGCTATTTCCTTTGAGACATTATTTCATGGTCTATGAGGTGACGGTATTCAATGGTTTTCCACTTATCAACGCTTGGTTTCACTTCGTGGCCCTCATAGGCTTTGCCTTACTACCGTGTTTTGTGGTGAGTAAAATTAAAAATGCAATGTTGACTTATGTCTATATTCCATAAAATAAAACAGGCCTTGGTCGATGCTGCTTATATCTGGTGGCAGGAGATACGACAGATTTTCCGAGATGAAGGAATTATCATTTTCTTCATTGTGGTACCGTTGGCCTATCCGTTGCTCTACTCGTGGATCTACAACAACGAGACGGTGCATGAGGTGTCTGTGGCGGTGGTAGATATGTCGCATTCGCAACTCTCACGTCAGTTTATCCGAGACTGCAATGCTTCACCTGATGTAGAGGTGGCTTATTATGCTGAAGACATGGATGAAGCGAAGTTGTTGGTAAGCAAACAATTAGTAAAGGGTATCTATTATATCCCATCCGACTTTGCCACTCGCCTGAATCGTATGGAACAAGCTGTTATCAGTGTGTATTGTGATATGTCGCTGATGCTGACCTATAAAGCTATCTACCAAACGGCGATGACGGAGTCGCAACGCATGGGAGCTGGTTTGCGTATGAAATTGGCTGGCAACTATACTGATAGGGAGGATGCCGTAAGCGTTCAGCCATTGGCGGTGGATGATGTGCCCATCTTCAATCCATCTGGTGGCTATGGAAGCTGTATTTTACCGGCAGTACTGATGCTGGTGTTACAACAGACTTTGGCTTTGGGTATAGGTATGTCGGCTGGAACTTCGCGCGAACGCAATAGAAACGGACAATTGATACCAGACGACGACAAACACTATGGCGGTATATACCGTATTGTGGGAGGAAAGGCGCTTGCGTATGCCATGATTTATGCTGTGATGGCAGCTTATTTGTCTATGGTGGTACCTAGGTTGTTTTCGTTCCCCATGCTGGCCCATTGGGACGATCTGTTGTACATTATGATTCCTTATGTCTTGGCCTGCATTTTCTTTGGAATGACGGTTAGCTGCTTGATACGCTATCGTGAAAATGTAATGTTACTCATGGTGTTTGTATCATTACCTTTGCTCTTTTTAAGTGGTGTCTCATGGCCTCAAGCTAGCATACCTGGTGTTTGGCAAGGCATCTCATGGCTTTTCCCCAGTACCTTTGGCATTCGTGCCTATATAAGGGTGAATACGATGGGGGCAACTCTTGGACAAGTGTTGCCAGAGTTACGTTTCCTATGGATACAGGCAGCTGTTTATTTCAGTGCTGCTTGTTTGGTATATGGTCACCAACTGAGGATATCAAGGCGATAGCCAAACAAAAATCGAAGGCGTTATACTTGTCCGTTTTCCACTAAAATGATAACTCTCTCCGTGAGGGCGTCATCGCCTTCTGGGTCATAGTGCTTTTTCAGGCTAAAGCCAAACATAGAGGCAAAGACTTGATAAGTAGCGGCACGGAAGGAACCTAAAAAGGCCTTCACCAACTCGTAGGTGGTTTGGTGACTTTGACGATCGACCAATCGAATCAACAATTTGCCTTGTCGTGAGGTAAGTTTTTTCAGGCGAGGGGTGTATTGTTGTTTGATGCCTTTTTCCAAATCCTTGATGTGACGTTTGCGCTCCTTTTCATTTGGAATGGTTTGCAAGTATTCGTAAGTCTCGATAATAGCGGCATTTACCTCGTTGGCGATGGGCAACACTTTCTTCACGTCACGTATCAGACGCTGGTAATTCTCATAGTCTTTCTTCTTCTTGAACTTGAGTTCCTTGAACACATGAACGGTACGAAGTTGTATCCATGGGATAGTGTCGCCATGATATATAAAGCCTCGGGTAATAAATACCTGATCTGCCTGCTCGGTGTTTGTGTTTTGTGCCAGGCAGGTGAGTTGCATGCAGAAAATCAGCATAAAAAATAATATGACGCATCTGCGAATCATGTCACAAAAATAGATTTATCTTCGATATGTTGTATTTTTTTGGGTAAAATATAATGTAGAATTAACTATTTTACTTACTTTTGTAGGCAAAATTTTTAATTTTTAAAATTCATTCATAACGAGATGAACACATTCAAATCCTATCTGATGGCTTTATGCCTCTGCTTGCCTACAATACTAAAGGCGCAGGAAATCAACTTACTTTTAGAAGATGAACTGGAAGAAATGGTGGCTGATGAAGAGGCAACCAATTATGATGAGTTGCTGGAAGAACTTTCTCAACCCATTGACCTTAATACGGCTACCAAGGAGCAATTGGAACGATTGCCTTTCCTTTCAGACTTACAAATAGAAAACATTCTGGCGTATATCTATATACATGGGCAGATGCAGACGGTATATGAACTGCAATTAGTGGAGGATATGGATATTCGTACCATACAACTGCTCTTGCCTTTTATTGAAATTAATGCAATTACGCAGGAGAAGATTTTCCCTAAGGTGAAGAACATTCTCAAACGAGGCAAACACGAAGTGTTGAGCCGACTGGATATCCCTTTTTATCGTCGTAAAGGCTATGATAAAAATTACATGGGAACCCCTCAATACCATTCTATACGCTATCAGTTTGGCTATGGAGACTATGTGCAAGCTGGCCTAACTGCGGAGAAGGATGCCGGGGAACCCTTGTTTAGGCAACATAACTCTATGGGCTACGACCACTATGGCTTTTTTATGCTGCTAAGAAACCTGGGACGCATAAAAGCGTTGGCATTGGGCGATTATAAGTTGTCGTTCGGACAGGGACTTACAATGGCCAGTGGCCTTCGATTGGGTAAAGGCTATACATTGGCTACGGCAGATACACGTGCTACGGGTATTAGGAAGCATGCTTCAACCGATGAAATCGGCTATTTTCGTGGGATAGCTACTACTGTTAGTCTCATGAAGGATCTCGATTTATCGGCTTTTTATTCGTTTAGGAAGATGGATGGCATCTTAAAAGATGATGTGATAACCTCTATAACTACCACTGGTTATCATCGTACACAAACGGAAGCTGATAGAAAAGGGTCGCTTGGTATGCAGGTGGCAGGAGGACACTTAAATTTGCACCAAAACCGTTTTGATCTAGGTGTAACAGGGTTTTGGTATGGGTTTAATAAGGAGTATCTTCCTCGACTTAGTGGTTATGCTGAATACAACCTACATGGTAAGGATTTCTATAATGTTAGTGTGGATTATCAGCTACGACTCAGGCTGTTGAACATTGCTGGAGAGATGGCAAAGGGTAAACAAGGTTGGGCTATGATGAATCGTTTGATCTATCAACCCTCGCTTAACTACAAGCTAATGGTGGTGCATCGTTATTATCGCCATGACTATTGGGCTTATTTTGCCAACGCCTTTAGTGATGGTGGGAGTGTGCAGAACGAGAATGGCTGGTATGCAGCTTTTGAGGCTTCTCCTTTGGCCCATTTCCGCTTCTTTGGTTCGGTGGATTTGTTCTCTCATCCTTGGGAAAAATACCGCATCAGTAAGCCATCAACGGGTTTCGAGGGAAGAATCAAAGTAGAATGGATGCCTACCCCGCGATGGTCGACGTCCGTCAACTATCGCTATAAACGCAAAGAGCGCGATATTTCTGGCACGAATGGAGAATTGACATTACCTACTTACCACCACCAAACAAGGTACCGTTTGAATTACCAATCCGACAAGTTGTTGTTGCGTACAACAGCCGATTTCAACATATTTACCCAACAACAACACAGCTATGGATGGCAAGTCACCCAGTTGGCTGGTTATGAATGGTGGAAGATGAAGGTTCACCTGCAAGGTACTTATTTCCATACCGACGACTACGATTCACGAGTATATGGTTATGAAAAAGGCTTGCTCTATACTTTCTATTCTCCTTCTTTCAGTGGTGAGGGATTGCGTTATTCGTTGCATGTGCGCTTGGATCTAGGCAAAACGCTAATGGTGATAGCCAAGTTTGCTCAGACGCATTATTTTGACCGTGATGTTATCAGCTCGGGCAACGAACAAATAGCTGGAAGTAATAAGACTGACCTCCAGCTACAGATGAGACTGAAATGGTAGGGTTTATTTCCCTTTCAAGATGCGTTTGATGTCGTTGAGCTTGTTGAGGGCTTCAAGAGGAGTGAGGTTGTTCACATCCAGATGAAGGATCTCGTCGCGTATCTGACAAAGCACAGGGTCATCCAATTGGAAGAAACTCAACTGATAGCCATCAGCCTTGCCTATATCTCCTAAAGGCTTGGTATCGACACCTTTGTCTTGGTTCTTTTCCAAAACCTTAAGGATCTCGTTGGCACGTTTGACAATGCTTTTGGGCATACCTGCCAACTTGGCCACATGGATACCGAAAGAGTGTTCACTACCTCCACGAACTAACTTTCGCATAAAAATAACCTTGCCATCAATTTCCTTTACAGATACATTATAGTTCTTGATGCGCTCGTGGTTTTTTTCCATTTCGTTCAATTCATGGTAGTGGGTGGCGAAGAGCGTACGGGCACGGGCTTTGGGGTGATTGTGGATAAATTCCACAATGGCCCAGGCAATGCTGATACCATCGTAGGTAGAGGTGCCTCGTCCCAACTCGTCAAATAACACCAAGCTACGGGGCGAAAGGTTGTTCATGATATCAGATGCTTCGGTCATTTCCACCATGAAAGTGGATTCGCCCACTGAGATATTGTCGCTGGCCCCCACACGGGTAAAGATTTTATCTACCAAACCTATGTGAGCGCTTTCGGCAGGAACAAAACTACCAATTTGTGCCATCAGGGTAATAAGCGCCGTTTGACGAAGCAACGCAGATTTACCTGCCATATTGGGACCAGTGATAATGATGATTTGCTGACTATGGGTGTCTAGTTCCACATCATTGGGGATATAAGGCTCACCTAAAGGCAATTGTTGTTCTATAACTGGGTGACGGCCCTTGTGAATATCCAATACATCGTCATCGCTGATGACAGGACGAATGTATTTGTTGGCTTTGGCCACATTGGCAAAGGAAAGCAAGCAATCGAGTTTTGCCAATTGATTAGCATCTACCTGTATGGCTGGGATAAACTCTGTAAGGCCTTGTACCAAGCTATCGTAAAGCTGTTGTTCCAACACTAGTATTTTGTCTTCGGCACCTAAAATCTTTTCTTCGTATTCCTTAAGTTCTTCTGTAATGTAGCGTTCTGCATTCACCAATGTCTGCTTCCTGATCCATTCTGCAGGCACTTTGTCTTTATGGGTGTTGCGTACTTCGATATAATAACCAAATACGTTGTTGTAACCAACTTTAAGTGAGGGGATTCCTGTTGTTTCACTTTCTCGTTGTTGCACTTGCAAAAGGTAATCCTTGCCTGAATACGCTATCTGACGTAGTTCGTCGAGATCGGCGTTAAAGCCTGGCTTTATTACACCTCCCTTATTGACTTGCAGGGGTGGGTCGTTGTTAATTTCCCGTTCAATGCGCTCCCTGATACTCAGGCAGATGTTAAGTTGCTCACCTATATGGTTGATAATGGGGTTCTTTGCCTCTAAGCAAGCATTGCGGATGGGCTCAATAGCATATAGGGCTGTCTTTAAAGCTACAACTTCACGTGGCGTAACCCTTCCTACTGCTACCTTGGAGATGATGCGTTCTAAGTCGCCGATAAGATGCAGCTGTTCTTCTATCAGCGTCTTGAAGTCAGGTTGACGGAAGAAATATTCCACCACATCCAAGCGTTCGTTAATGGGAGCCACATCTTTGAGCGGGAATACTATCCAACGACGTAGCAAGCGTGCTCCCATAGGACAGATGGTCTTGTCGATGACATCCAGTAAACAGCTGCCTCCTTCGTTCATGCTACCGATAATTTCGAGGTTGCGTACCGTAAATTTGTCAAGTCTCACGTAACGCTCTTCCTCAATTCGTGCCAACGAGGTAATGTGTGCAATCTGTGTATGTTGCGTCATGGTGAGGTATTGCAGGATGGCACCACTGGCAGTGATACCGTTTTTTAGGTGATCCACGCCAAAGCCCTTAAGAGTTTTTACTTCAAAATGTTCCAAAAGTTTTTCACGGCAGGTATTATCGTTGAAAGCCCAGTCATCAAGTTGGAAGGTATAGTATCGGGAACCAAAACGTTGCTCGAACAACTCACGTTTTCCTCTTTCATATAGTATTTCCTTAGGGGCAAAATTGCTCAGCAGTTTGTCGATGTATTCAGTATCGCCTTCAGCCGTCAGAAATTCACCTGTAGAGATATCTAAGAACGCTATACCCACGTTCTGTTTGCCAAAGTGTACAGCACATAGGAAATTGTTCTCTTTATAGTTGAGTACATTGTCGTTGATGGCCACACCAGGGGTTACGAGCTCGGTGATGCCGCGCTTCACCAACTTCTTGGTTAGTTTAGGGTCTTCCAGCTGGTCGCATATAGCTACTCGTTTGCCTGCCCTGATGAGTTTGGGCAGATAAGTATCGAGGGCATGATAGGGGAAGCCTGCCATTTCGATGGTTTTCCCTTTGCCATTGGCGCGTTTGGTAAGTGTAATACCTAATATATCAGCTGCTTCTACAGCATCGGTAGAGTAGGTTTCGTAAAAGTCACCGCAACGAAACAACATCAGGGCATCAGGATTCTTGGCCTTCAGTCCTAAAAACTGCTTCATCATGGGGGTCATTTCAATATCTGCGTTCACGTTAGCATTTCTTTAAACATCTGAGTGCAAAGATAACGATTTTTTGCTTTATCTTCTTATTTTTGCAGCAAGTTTTAATGAATGTAATCAGTTTACTAATAAATCATTCTGAATCCTTAATAAATGCCTATAAAGTACTAAAACATGTTATAAAACACGTTTTTTGACAGGGAAAATTTGCAGATACCTACAAAACCCGTACCTTTGTATTGTGTTTTTCATAGTATTAAGATTTAAGGTTAATAAGGATTGGGGTTTCGTGAGAAACTCCTTTTTTTTGTCTATTAGCTAAGGATATTGATTTATTTTGTATCTTCGTATCCTGATTTAATTACTTAACAATGACAGTAATCTATCCTTCACCGATATTTGGCCCTGTACATTCCAGAAGATTGGGTGTTTCATTGGGTATCAATCTCTTACCATCTGGTGGTAAGGTATGTTCGTTCGATTGTATTTATTGCGAGTGTGGTTTCAATGATGATCATCGTACCAAGAAGCCAATGCCTACACGACAGGAGGTTCGTGAAGCACTTGAGGTAAAGCTACAGGACATGCAGAATAATGGTCCTGCCCCTGATGTATTAACCTTTGCTGGCAACGGGGAACCCACCTTACATCCTCATTTTCCTGAGATTATTGCTGATACATTGGAATTGCGAGATCGCTATTTCCCGCAGGCTAAGGTAAGTGTACTGAGTAACGCCACCATGATTCTTAAACCTTCTGTTCATGAGGCTTTAGCTAAAGTGGATAATAATATTTTGAAGCTCGACACTATCAACCTTGATTATATCCACTTGACTGATAGGCCTGTTGGCAATTACTCGCTGGGGGATATTATTGAAAACATGAAATCGTTCAAAGGCAAATGCATTATACAAACGATGTTTATGAAAGGCACTTATAAGGGCCATGATGTGGATAACACATCTGATAGCTTTGTTCTACCTTGGTTGGAGAAGGTAAAGGAGATTGCTCCTAGTCAGGTGATGATATAC